>Ga0182746_1000301_pt1 | contig 78411 bp, 64 predicted proteins | sample eDN3rd30CBELigOP_FD_128881 | JGI IMG/M metagenome (GOLD analysis project Ga0182746, IMG submission 128881) | Enriched Organic Plus compost microbial communities from Emeryville, California, USA - eDNA 3rd pass 30_C BE-Lig OP (version 2) (version 2) ...
CCCGATGGACCCGGCTTTCCGTGAGGATGTGAAGGAGACCGATGCACTGATTGGTTTCGGCGTGATGCTGTACCGGCCGGAGCGGTACTACGTGGGGCTGTCGCTGCCGCGGCTCATGCTGGGTAACCTGGGTGTGGGCGGCGGCGACAGCCGCTACTTCCGCAACCTGTACCACCTCACGGCCGGGGCGCTGTTCAACCTGGGGGCCGACTTCCAGTTCCGGCCGTCCGTGCTGGTGACCTACTCGGAAAGCCTGCGGCCTCAGGCAGAGGTGTCTGCGCTGTTCTTCGTCAAGCGCGTGTTTGGTGTTGGGCTCAATGTGCGCAGCTACGGGCAAATCGCAGGCATGGCGCAGTTCAACTTCGCCGGTTTCGGCCTCGGCTACAGTTATCAGTTCGGTACACGCAACGAGGCGCTCAATCGCGGCATCAGCAACAACACCCACGAAATCGGTCTGAGTTACCGGTTTGATAAGGCTGTGGGGCTGCTGTGATCGGTAAGTGACGTCGAAGAGGACGGATGTGCTGATCTGTGATTTGACCATGTGCCGATTTGCATGTATTTTTGCATCATCAGAAAAAGACCATGGGCATCAACAAGGACAAGCGCAAACACCTCAACATTGTGGTATCGGGCAAGGTACAAGGCGTGTTTTTCCGGCTCACCACCAAGGCGGTGGCCGACCAGCTTAGCGTGAAGGGCACCGCCCAGAACAAACCCGATGGCACGGTGTCCATCGAAGCCGAAGGCGATCCCTTTGCCTTCGACGCGTTTCTGGAATGGTGCCATGAAGGACCGGAAAATGCGGTCGTGGAAAAAGTAGTGGCCAACGAAGGCGAAATGAAAAACTATCGTAACTTTGAGGTCATCAGGAAATCACGTGGCTGATCTTAATGTGTTGAAAATTGTCTGTACTTAGAAAATTTGCTGGACAAACCGCTATCTATGGACTGAGCACCATTGTGGCCAGGTTAGTGAATTTCCTGCTTACTCCACTCTTCGTAAACAAATTCGCCCCTTCCGTATACGGTATCTTTACCAACATGTATAGTTGGGCTGCCATGCTCAACGCCGTGCTCGCGTTCGGGATGGAAACTACTTATTTCCGGTACCTGCAAAAGCATGACAACGACCGGGCCAAGGTATACAACAACAGTTTTGTAATCATCCTGTTCGCTTCCACACTATTTATCATCACCACCCACCTTTTTTCGGTGAATATCGCTACCTGGCTAAACAATGGCACCTACGATGCCGATTATAACCGATATGTACGGTATTTTGCGTGGATTCTGGTGATAGATGCCTTAGCTGTTATCCCTTTTGCACGCTTACGTGCTGAGGGTCGGCCTTTGCGCTTTGCCATACTTAAGTTGATTAATATCCTCACGTTCGTTGGCTTTAGCCTGTTTTTCATCGTCGCCATCCCATGGCTTATCGCCAGCGGCGGGGGTGCCTATCCGGCATACTTTGCTTCCTGGTACCGCGACGGCTGGGTGGGCTACGTGTTCCTCTCCAACCTTATTGCCAGTGGTCTCACCCTACTCTTGCTGCTACCGGAGCTGGCCAAGTTGCGCCTGCGGCTCGACCGCAAGCTGGCCATGGATATGCTTTCATATAGCCTTCCCATATTGATTGCCAACATTTCCTTCATTATCAATGAGCATATTGATAAAATCATGATCCCCAAATTGCTTCTGGGTGGCGCGGGCGACCGCGATCTGGGCATCTACGGCGCGGTTTCTAAAATTGCAGTGTTCCTCAGCATCGCTGTGCAGGCGTTTCGGCTGGGGGCCGAGCCGTTCTTCTTCAGTTACTCCAAAAACAAAAATGCCCGACAAACGTATGCGCTCATCATGGATTACTTTATCATCGCCATGATATTTGTCATGGTGGGCATTACGGTAAATATCGAATGGCTTAAATATTTTATCAAGGGCGGTAGCCCCGAAGAACAGGCCCAGTATTGGTCAGGCCTGCACATTGTCCCCATTTTGCTACTCAATTATGTATTGCTGGGTATCTACATGAATCTGTCGATATGGTATAAACTGACTGACCAGACACGGTTCGGTCTGTACATCTCCGGTATTGGCGCCATCATTACAATTGTGCTCAACATCCTCTTGATACCTCATTACAGCTACGTAGGGGCGGTATGGGTTACCGCCATTGCATACGCCGCCATGGTGGCTACTTCTTATTTCTGGGGGCAGCAACGGTACCCCGTACCTTACCGGGTAGGCAAAAACGGCGCATATATCGTTGTAGGTATCATCATTTGCTGGCTGGCCTTCGATGTGTTCGACCGCCATCTCCTTATCGGAAACTTACTTTTCGTTGCCTTCATGCTAGCCACGGGGCTTGTTGAGCGTAAAACGCTCCTAGCCATACGCAAAAAATAACGGGAATGGTATTTAAGCAATTTCCAGCTCAAACTGGTCGTTGATCTCATCAAGCACTGCCTCAATGTCGGCTACCTCCATTAACGACACCAGCTTCATGCGGTATTCCTTAAAGTGCGGTATACCCTTAAAATAATTGGCATAGTGCCTGCGCATCTCGAAGATACCGGTTTTCTCGCCTTTCCACTCCAGGGATTTTTGCAGATGGGTGCGGCACACGTCCACCCGCTCAGCGACGGTTGGTCCGGGCAGGTGCTCTCCGGTTCGGAAGAAATGCTTGATTTCGCGGAATATCCATGGATAGCCGATGGACGCGCGCCCAATCATGATGCCGTCAACCTCATACTCCATGCGCCAGGCGGCCGCCTTTTCCACGCTGTCCACATCGCCGTTGCCAAATATCGGAATGCGGATACGGGGATTGCGTTTTATTTCGCGGATGAGGTGCCAGTCGGCCTGGCCTTTGTACATTTGTGAGCGGGTACGGCCATGGATACTCAAGGCATGGATACCCACGTCCTGCAGTCGTTCGGCCACTTCATATACATTCTTGGTGTTATCATCCCAGCCCAGGCGCGTTTTTACGGTAACAGGCAGGTGGGTGGCTTCTACCACGGCTTTGGTCATCGCCGTCATCTTATCGATATCCTGCAGCAGGCTGGCTCCGGCACCGCGGCAGGCCACATTTTTTACGGGGCAGCCGTAGTTGATATCAATCAAGTCGGGCCCCGCCTGTGAGGCGATTTCGGTGGCTTCACGCATCGTGTCGATATCGCTACCAAAGATTTGGATGCCGATAGGTCGTTCGTATTCGAAGATATCGAGCTTCTGCCGACTTTTGGCTGCATCGCGTATAAGCCCTTCGGAAGAAATGAACTCGGTGTACATCATGTCTACCCCGTTTTGCTTACACACAAAGCGAAACGGCGGATCACTCACGTCTTCCATGGGTGCCAAAAGCAATGGGAATGCTCCTAAATCGATATTTCCGATGGTAATAGCCATGCGCGCTGCCAGATAAACCGGATGCAAAGATAAGGAAAATAGGAGAATTGCTCCAAGCCACTAGCTGGTCTTCAGCTTCTTCTGGATATCCTGTACGTAAGCCTTGAACTTTTTATCTGTTTCAATCAGGTCCTCTACCGTCTGGCAGGCATAAATCACGGTGGAGTGGTCCCTTCCGCCGAAGAATGCGCCAATGGATTTCAAGGATGTTTTGGTATGGTTCTTTGCCAGGTACATCGAAATCTGCCGTGCCTGTACGATTTCCCGTTTCCTCAGCTTCGATTTGACCATTTCCACCGGCACCTCGAAATAATCGCACACCAATTTCTGGATGTAATCCATTGATATCTCCTTGTGCGTATTCTTGATGAAGTTCTTCAGCATGGATTTGGCCAGGTTGAGATCAATCTCTTTTTTGTTGAGTGTAGCCTGCGCCAGCAACGACACCATGGCCCCTTCCAATTCCCGCACGCTGTTATCTATCTGGTTCGCCACATATTCAATGACATTGTCGGGCAATTCGATACCATCAGAATACATCTTCTTCTTGAGGATAGCCATGCGTGTTTCCAGATCGGGCACCTGCATATCGGCCGAAAGCCCCCACTTAAACCGGCTTAACAAACGCTCTTCCAGTCCGGCGAGGTCCTTGGGCGGCTTGTCTGATGTGAGGATAATCTGTTTACTCGATTGGTGAAGATGGTTGAATATATGGAAAAAGATATCCTGCGTACGCTCTTTACCAGCAAAATTATGTACATCGTCCATGATGATAACGTCCATCGCCTGGTAAAAATTAACAAAGTCGTTGATGGTGTTATTTTTCAGGGAATCGACAAACTGCTGGCAGAATTTCTCGCACGACACATAGATGACCAGCTTATCGGGCAGGTTGCGTTTGATTTCGTTACCGATGGCCTGCGCCAGGTGCGTTTTGCCGAGCCCCACACCGCCGTATATCATCAATGGGTTAAACGAGGTGCCGCCCGGTTTGCTTGCTACCGCGAAGCCCGCCGACCGCGCCAATCGATTACACTCGCCTTCAATAAAATTGTCGAAGGTATAATGTTGGTTCAGCTGCGGATCGACCTGCAGCTTTTTTAATCCCGGAATGACAAACGGATTCTTGATGTCTTTATTAAGCGCCACGGGAATGGGAATGGATTGCTTTTTTGCTTCGGCACCATTACCGCTCGATGGAATATTGGTCGTATACGGGTTACTTGTGGATGATTTTTCGACAACAATATTGTACTCCAGGCGGCCGTTTTCGCCAAGGTGCTTTTTTATCGTTTTGCGTAGCAGGCCGACATAATGCTCTTCCAGCCATTCATAAAAGAATAAACTCGGTACTTGAATAGTCAAAACGTTGCCTTCCAACCGTACGGCCTTAACGGGCTCAAACCAGGTCTTATAACTTTGTGCGGGAATATTGTCTTTGATGATTTGCAGACAGCTATCCCATACACTCGTGCTCGTTTTTTCCATTCGTTAAATCTTAAAAAGTTGATATCCAATAAATGACCGAAAAAATGTTGATAACTTCTCCGTGAAACGAAGGTGGCAAAAAAAAACCACCTAAAAAATTAAAAAATGAAATATCATTTATTCATCTTGATATCAATAATTTAGGTGCTTTTTTACCACAAACTCAATTGGTCAAGCCCACGGCCTCGGAATTTCTCAACATTGGCAGTTACCCCTGGCTTTGAGTGTTAAAGTTAAGTAAACTTTAGGCAAACTTGTAGTAAAAAAAAACAATAAAAAAAGCGACCGGTCAAACCGCACTGCTCCGCTTGTGTCCGGCTGCAACTATCCAGTCTACCGCCAATACAGCAACCAGTATCAATAACCCCATCACCTCGCGCGTCTCTTCAATCCAGGGTTTATCGGCTTTCATAGATTGTACCAAATCGCCGGCCGCATGATATTCGAACCATTCGAGCGCCCCGTGTTTAAAAATAAGGTAGTATACGACGAGCGCGAGGTAAACCACGATTCCCAATAGATAAGCCCAAACGAGGTAACGGCCGCGCGCAGCCATGTAACATGCCCATGCGCCATATCCATACAATGGAATCCACAGGTAAGGATCGGCATCATTATACTGCAGCCCGGCACTGATTAAAAACAGGACACAAAAAATGATATTAAAAGCTTTCATGAAATTGCTGTTTGAATAGAACCAAACTTAGCTAAAAAAAATGATCTTTTTTAAAACCCTTTGTACATTGGCGTGTTTTCTTACTAAGCGATGTGCCGGGAGTGCTTGAGTCTATCAGGCTGAGATTACATCCCCGAACCTGATCTGGATAATTCCAGCGCAGGAAAAGCACACCAGTATGACGAAAGTCATACAGTCCCCGTTCCGGCTATGGCTGGAATGGGTTTTTTTCGTAATGAGGGCCTGGACTACGCTTCAGCTACTTCATAGGCACTTAATGGCGGGCAAGCACAAATCAGCATACGATCGCCCTGCGAATCATTGACGCGCCCCACCGCTGGCCAGAATTTATGGCTACGTACAAACTGCAGGGGAAAAGCAGCCTGCGAACGGGTGTACGGCTTATCCCACGTATCGGCGCTTACCATGGCAATGGTATGCGGAGCCCCTTTCAACAGGTTATTTGCCCCGTCGGCCCCGCCCCGTTCAACAGTGGCTATCTCCTCCCGGATGGCAATCATCGCATCGCAAAAACGATCGAGTTCGGCCTGTGATTCGGATTCGGTGGGCTCCACCATCAATGTTCCAGCCACCGGAAACGATACCGTAGGTGCATGGAAACCGTAGTCCATCAATCGTTTGGCGATATCGCCCACTTCAATACCTACATCCTTGAATCCACGGCAATCCAATATCAACTCGTGCGCGCAACGGCCATTTGCGCCCGCGTAAAGCACCGGGTAGTGACCTTCCAGCCGCGTTTTGATGTAATTGGCATTGAGGATGGCATATTGCGTCGCGTTCGCAAGTCCTTCAGCACCCATCATCGCAATATAGGCGTGTGAAATCAGCAGGATAGACGCTGAGCCCCATGGTGCTGCCGATACGGCGCTGATGCCTTTGGCGCCGCTTACCGGCACCACTTCGTGATTGGGCAGAAACGGCACAAGGTGCTCAGCCACGCCGATGGGCCCCATGCCCGGGCCACCACCACCGTGTGGTATACAGAATGTTTTATGCAGATTAAGGTGGCATACATCAGCACCGATACGTCCTGGACTCGTAAAGCCTACCTGCGCGTTCATGTTGGCACCGTCCATATACACCTGCCCACCATGCTCGTGGATGATCTCACATATCTCGACAATAGGCTCTTCAAAAACCCCGTGCGTAGACGGATAGGTAACCATCAATGCAGAAAGATCCGCCGCGTGTGCGTCGGCTTTCGCCCGTAAGTCGGCTACATCAATATTGCCCCGCTCATCACACTTCACCACCACCACATTCATACCTGCCATACTGGCGGAGGCAGGGTTGGTACCGTGGGCCGAGGCCGGAATAAGCACCACGTTGCGGTGCGTATCGCCGCGGCTTTCGTGATACGCGCGGATCACCATTAACCCGGCATATTCTCCCTGCGCACCCGAATTGGGCTGGAAGCTCACCTTGGTAAACCCGGTGATTTCACTTAACCATTCATCAAGTTCGCCGATGAGTTGCATATAGCCGCCCACCTGGTCGGTGGGCGCAAACGGGTGAATGCCCCCGAATTCGGGCCACGTTACGGGAACCATTTCGGTCGTCGCATTGAGCTTCATGGTACACGATCCCAGCGGAATCATCGAGTGGCACAACGAAAGGTCTTTGGCTTCCAATGATTTGATATACCGCAGCATCTCGTGCTCGGAGTGGTAGCTATTGAATACCGGATGGGTAAGGTAAGCCGACTTGCGCTGCAAGGTCTGCGGGATTGCCGGGGCTATCGCCGCTTCCCTTGCTTGTAAGTCCACATCATCGAGCGTCTTGCCCTTTAATTTGGCAAAGACCCGTACAAGGGTTTCTATATCCTGGTAAGTGGTCGTTTCGTCAATGGAAATACCGGCAGCGGTACCCTCATAGTGGAGATTCACCTCATTGTTGAGGGCCTCGGCACGTAGCGGCCCGGCAAGCTCGCCCAGTTCTACCCGCAGGGTATCGAAATAGGTATCGTTATACTGTGTATAACCCAAGTGCTGCAATGCGCTGTCGAGCAGGTTAGCCAACCCGTGGATACGGTCAGCAATCTGCTGCAATCCTTTCGGCCCATGGTAAGCTGCGTAGAATCCGGCCATGATGGCCAGCAGCGCCTGTGCTGTACAGATATTGGACGATGCCTTATCGCGCCGGATATGCTGTTCGCGGGTTTGCAGCGCCATACGCAAGGCATATTCGCCACTTGAATCTACCGTTACGCCGATGATACGGCCGGGAATATTCCGTTTATACGCATCTTTCGTGGCAAAATAAGCCGCATGCGGGCCGCCAAACCCCATGGGTATTCCGAAGCGCTGCGTACTGCCCACCACCACATCCGCGCCCCATTCGCCGGGGGCCGCCAGTAACGTCAAGCTAAGCAAATCAGCCACCGCACATACGGAGATGTTGCGGCCGTGCAGCTGCTCCACGAGGTTGCTGTAATCAGCTACCGAACCGTCGCCGGCCGGATACTGTACCAGCACGCCGAAAATGGCATCCGTGTGAGGAATCTGTTGCAGATCGCCCACCACCAGTTTAATGCCGTACGATTGTGCCCGGGTACGCAGCACATCCAGGGTCTGCGGAAAAACGTTATCCGATACATAGTACGTATCCGCTGCTTTATTTTTTCGGAGCCCATATTGCATAAACATGGCTTCGGCAGCGGCAGTCGCTTCGTCAAGCAGCGAGGCATTGGCTATTTCCATCCCCGTGAGGTCGATGACTGCGGTCTGGAAATTGAGCAGCGCCTGTAAGCGGCCCTGGGCTATCTCTGCCTGGTAGGGCGTGTATTGGGTATACCAGCCCGGATTTTCAAACACATTCCGTTGGATGACACCCGGCAGGACAACATCGTAGTAACCCTGGCCGATGTACGATTTAAAGACCCTGTTTTTGTCGGCCACGGCCCTCATCCGTTGCAGGTACGCCGTTTCACTCCAGGCGTTGGGCAGGCGGAGGGGTGCATGGGCACGAATCTGTGCAGGAACTGTTTCGTCCATCAGCTGGCCGAGGCTTTCCAGCCCCAGAACGCCCAGCATGTCAGCGGTTTCATCGGCGCTGGGGCCAATATGCCGCTCCTCGAATTTCTCTTGGAAATGTATTCTATTCATTCGGATATGTTACTATCGTTGTGCAGCCATACTGCCGTGCAAGCAGCTGGTAATTTTGCGGGCAAAGGTACGGATTTTAATGCTTATTTTCTACCCTACAACTCGTTTAACAACTCCTTCACCGCTCGCTCCAACTGCGGATCATCGCCCCGCAATCGATCCATAAAGGTGTTCTTGACGTAGATATCCGGCGTTACTCCGGTCAACTCCAAATCATCGCCATCCAGCGTATAGCATCCCCAGGCCGGCACCCGGTACATCGACCCATCCACAAGGCCCTTGGCCGAGGTGAAGATGATCCACCGGTAGGTTTCCGTACCAATAATTTTGCCCAGTTTCAGCGCCTTGAACCCGGCGGCGGTCATCTCGGCATCACTCAGCGACTGCTCATTCACCAGCAGCACAATGGGCTTGCCCGATGGGGCGAAGTTGCTTTGTGGTGAGCGCTTACCGCCCCGGTATTGCCATTGCAGGTATGGTCGCTGCGAAAGGAATTGCAGCACCTCATCATGCACATTGCCACCCGTATTGTACCGCAGGTCGAGGATGATGGCGTCTTTCTGAGCCTCCTGTTCAACCATGTCCAAGAGGAATCGCTCCAACTCATCCCCACCCATATTTTTCATGTACGTATAGGCGATACGATCTTGCCCCAATGAATCCACTTTGCGGCGATTGGCCCGTATCCATTCATCGTATTGCTGATCACGCAACGCGCCGCTGCTTTGCGGCCTCACATTGACGTTTACCTCTGCCGTGCCGCGCCGGAAGGTAAGCACCATCTCTTCCGCTAGCGATGGCCGTGTGAAATACCGGTCGCGGTCTACCAACGTATCCACCCGCTGCCCATCAACCGCCACCAATACATCGCCGGGCTCGATATCAACACCCTTGCGGGCTGCGTTGCTCCGTGCCACGACACGCAGCGCCCGATAGGGGTGCTCGTTGTCGAATACCAAACCCGTTTCATTGGTGACAACCGAAAAATCCTTACGCTCGTCGTTGCCGCTTGAGTTGAAGCCGAGGTGCGATGAGTTAAGTTCGCCCAGCATATCGTTGAGCAGTACCCGCAGATCGGCGCGATTGTTCAGGTAAGGCAAGTATGCTGCATAGCGGGCTTTCACGGCTGTCCAATCCAACCCGTGGAAATCGCCGTCGTAAAAATTCTCTTCGATGCCCGCCCACGTTTCGTAAAACATCTGGTTGAACTCGCCCTGCAGGTTACGACGAAATTTGAAAGCAATATCCACCTTTTCGAGTTTGTTGCCGTCGATGTTGTATTTCTGCACGGCACCGCCGGAGAGGGCGTAGAATTTTCCTTTCACTTCCACCAAATTGCCCACACCGCCATCGGCAACCTTCTCGGTCTTGTCATCTTCAAACGGCTCGCGCACGGTACGGTACAACGCCCGACGCCCGCCATCGTGGTTTGAGGTATAGAAAATGTAGGTTTTCTCTCCTTTTTTGAACGTTGCGGGATTGCTCTGCGTACCGAACGCCGGCCCTATGCGGGTAATGCGATTAAGTAACCCTTGGGTATTGATAACAATCGGCGCTTTGGCTGCGGCCGCGCTATCGGCATCATCGTCTTTTTCGTCGTCTTTAGCGTTATCTTTCTTTTTGCTGTCCTTCTCCTTTTCGTTTTTCTTTTTCTCCTCAAAAAGCGCATCGAACTTATCGAGCCGGTAGGGCTCATCAAAATCATCAAGGGCCATGCGGTAGATACTGGCATCGCGCATGCCGGTGGGGTAGGCCGGCTTGGTGCGGTTGCTGGCGAAGTAGATGGATTTCCCATCGGGTGCCCAAACAGGCGAGGCTTCCGACACCCCTGTATTGGTGAGGTTAATGGTTTGCTTCCTGGCGATGTGGTATACGAAAATATCCTGCTCAAAGTTGCGGTAGGCGGTGAACAGGATGTATTCGCCATTGGGCGAAAATGACGGTTCCGAGTTTTGGAAGGCCCATAGTTCATCGTTCACCACGGTGGTGCTTTGCAGCGTTTTCAAATCGAGCAGGCGTACTTCATCACGGCCGCTGAGGTATACGGCCTGGGTACGCTCGGCATTAAACGTGATATCGCGGTTACTGCGCAGGTCTGCCGTCAGCTGTTTCACTTCCCCCTTGCCGTCGGCCGCCACCGTATACCAGTTGGGATAACCGGCATGGGTTTGGTTAAACAACAATGTTTTATTGTCAGCCAGCCACTTTACCTCCATGGCCCGCTCGCCCGAACTGGGCATTTGCTTGATGAACTTCGCCTCGATATCGCTCACGAAGAGCTCCCCGCGCGAAATGAAGGCGAGTTTCTTTCCGTCGGGCGACACATCGAAATAGGAAATATGTTCCTTTACATCAAACTCCTGTTGGACATCAAGCACCGCATTTCGGTTCACCGAGATATCAGGCTTCGATGTTGTCCTGGCAGTTACGTCATAGATATAAAGCTGGTAGTCTTTCTCAAAGACGACTTTCGCACCGTTGGCCGAGACGGAAGGACGTTTGATGGACGTGTCGAATTGGGTTAGCGCAACCTTTTTACCATCAACCAATGTATAAAGATTATACTCGCCATTGGCCTCATCCGAGGCAAAAAACAGATTACCCTGTTGGTCTACGGTAGCCCAGAAGTCTTTACCGTCATAATCGGTATACTGGGTAAATGCTTGGGTGGCGGGGCGATAGCCCAGGATATCCGGGTTAAACTCGCCCTTGTAGCGCTTGCGGTTCGCATTAAAATAACTTTCCCACGTGTTATTGAAGATCAGTTCGCCATCGGGTTTTTCGACCACTCCGTGTATGGTGTTGAAGTAGTGGGGAAACAGCCGCTTTGCCGTTCCGCCAAGGACCGGCACGGCGTAGGTCGTAAAGCGATTGTACCGGCCTGAGGTGAAATAAATGGTTTGGCTATCCCAGCTCCAGCTGTCTACCTCGTCGGAAGCATCGTGGTGGGTGAGCTGCCGGATGTCGCCACCCGCAAGGGGCATCACGTAGATGTCGTGATTGCCAAACTGGTTGGCGGAAAATGCCAGCCATTGGCCGTCGGGCGAAATTCGCGGCGCAATTTCGTCGCCGCGCATCGCCGTGAGGCGGAGTGCCTGGCCGCCATTGGCAGCAACCTTCCACAGGTCGCCCGCATAGCTGAAAACAATCGTCTGCCCATCGGGGCTCAGTGTCGGATACGAAATAAATGTCGGTGAGGTCTGTGCATGGGCGGCAAGCGACGCAAATGCCAGGATTGCCGTCAATAGGCAGGCGTTGATGGTATTCATGTTTTTAAGTTTATTGTGCTGCCGCAATATTAACGAAAATTAACAACAACATCACGTAACCTTTTGGTAGTTTTGACCATGCTCACGATGAAACCGTTGCTTACGCTTATTCTTATCAGTGTGGTTACCATCCTGGCCTACCCACAGACTTATCAACTCACCGGGCAGGTAACCGACGAAAAGGGCCAACCAGTGCCCTTTGCGAGCATCTACCCCAACGGAGCCGCACATACGGGCACCTCGGCCAATAGCGAAGGCGTCTTTAAACTGACTCTTGCGCAGGGTACCTATGAGCTGGTGGTCCGTTCCGTAGGCTACCGGCAGGCCATCGAGCCGGTTGTCGCAGATCACGATAAACACCTCCGGATCACCCTCCTTGCCGAATCGTACCTGTTGGATGAAGTCGTCATCGGCAACGGCGAAGACCCGGCTTATGCCATTATCCGACAGGCCATCCGCCAACGCAGGAAATACCTCCATGAAGCCGCCCCGTACACCGCCAACGTATACATTAAGGGGGTGCAGCGTCTGCTCCAGGCACCCAAAAAACTCCTTGGCGTGGATATCGACCAAATCGGTCGCGAAATCGGCCTGGATTCCAACCGAACGGGAATTGTGTACCTCTCCGAATCCGAATCGCGCATCACGGTACGGCCGCCCGACGATTTCCGGGAGGAAATGATCAGCTCGAAGTTTTCCGGCAACAACCAGGCATTCAGCTTTAATCGGGCGGCCGACCTGAAGCTGAACTTCTACGAAAACAACCAGCCCATCATTGACGGACTGAGCCCGCGGCCTTTCGTATCGCCCATTGCCGACAATGCGCTCGGCTACTATCGGTACCGCCTGTTGGGCACCACCGACGAAAACGGAATCACCATCCACAAAATCGAAGTAACGCCGCGCAGAAAAGGCGAGCCGCTTTACCAGGGCGACATCTACATCATGGATGGTCTTTGGCGTATATACGGCATAAACCTGCAACTCACCAAAACATCGGGCATCAATATTCTCGATACCCTGGCTATCCGGCAGGAGTTTATCCCGATAGACAGCGGCCAGTGGCAGCCATCGGGCATCCGGTTTGATTTCGTGGGCGGCCTGCTTGGTTTCCGCGTGGGCGGTTATTTCGCTGCAGTATACAGCGGGTACGCCACCAACCCAACCCTGGCAAAGGGCGCGTTCAACGAAGTGCTGCGCATTACGGAAGGGGTCAACGAACGAGATTCTGCCTACTGGGCCACGCACCGCCCCTTGCTGCTTACCGAGGAAGAAGAGCTGGACTACATCCGCAAGGATAGCCTGCAGCGCCGGCGCGAGTCTAAAACCTATCTCGATTCGCTCGATCGCGTCTCCAACCGGCTGAAACCCCAAAGCCTGCTAACCGGGTATACGTACCGTAACCGCGCAAGCCGGTCGTCTCTGGCTTTCGACGGACTGGCAACGTCCCTGCTCTTCAACAGTGTGGAAGGACTGGCACTAAACTATGGTGTGCGATATTCACGCCGGGTCGACACGGTGCTGAATCGTAACTTTACATTATATGGCAACGTCCGCTATGGTTTCGCCAACAAACGGCTCAATGGCTACGCCGGCACGTCATTTCCGCTGGGCAAGAGTTTCTTCCACGTGTATGGTGGAAGCAACATGCAGGATATGAACAACCGGGGGTCGCTGCCGCCACTCTTCAACACCATCAGTACGACCGTTTTCGGCCGTAATTACCTCAAATTGTATGAACGCGCTTTTGGTGGGGTGGAATGGCGCTACACGCTACCGGCAAACGTACTCGTAACCGCATCTGCCGTTTGGGAAAACCGCCTATGGCTGCCCAACAGCACCGATTATACGTTTTGGGATCGGAACCAACGGCACCTCACCTCCAACAATCCGTTGAAACCTGCTGAAGACGCTCCATTGTTTCCGGAAAACAGCGCGGTTAAAATTTCCTTGGGGCTGAGTTATGACTTCGGCACCAAATATGAAACGTATCCGCACCGGCGGGTGTACCTGCCGTCGGCCTGGCCTACCTTATCCTTATCCTATACGAAGGGGCTACCACAGGTGTTGGGAAGCGATGTAGACTATGATTTGCTGGCGGCCCGATTGCATAAAACAGACATCCGGCTGGGCCTGTACGGCCGCATGGCATTCGACATACGAGCAGGTACGTTTTTGAACGATAAATCGCTCTACTATACTGATTACCGGCATTTCAACGGTACGCGGACACTGATCAGCGACCAGCAACTCACCACTTTTCTGTTACTGGACTATTACCGGCACAGCACATCCGGCAACTTTGTGGAGGCACATGGCGAATACAACCTCTCTACGCTGCTCACCGGCAAGATGCCACTGCTCCGTAAGCTCAAGCTACATGAAATCATCGGCCTCCATTACCTGCACACGCCGGGCACCAAACATTATGGAGAGATCCATGCAGGGCTCGAATGGCAGCGCCTTCGGGTGATCTATGCACGAACTTTCGGAAGCCACGTGGGGCCAGGTGGAAAAGAAGCTATCCGGATTGGATTGCGGTTGTTTTAAGCCGCGTTTAACCCAGCGAAGCGGTGATCAGCTGTAAGAATTCTTGGCGGGTACGTTCCTTGGCAAACTCGCCGGTAAATGCCGACGTGGTAGTTACCGAGTTTTGCTTCTGAATACCGCGCATGCACATGCAGAGGTGCTTGCACTCGATGACAACAGCCACCCCAATCGGATTTAAGGTATCCTGGATGCAATCGCGGATTTCATTGGTGAGCCGCTCCTGTACCTGCAGGCGGCGGGCATAAATATCTATGACCCGGGGAATTTTGCTCAAGCCTACAATATGGCCATTGGGGATATAAGCCACATGTGCTTTGCCGAAAAAGGGCAGCATGTGATGCTCGCACATCGAATATACCTCGATATCCTTTACTACCACCATTTGGCTATACTCTTCTTCAAACATGGCTCCTCGTAGAATCGCAGCGGGATCGACGTCGTAACCGTGGGTGAGGTATTGCAAGGCTTTGGCCACTCGCTCGGGCGTTTTCAGCAGTCCCTGGCGCGACGGGTCCTCGCCCAGAAGCGTCAATATTTCCGAATAATGCGAAGCGATACGAGCCACCTTCTCGGGGTTGTAGCGGTCTATTTTCACGTATCCATCTATTTCTTCCTCGTTGAGTGGGAAATCGTTATCCATAATCGTTTTGTTAACAAATGGTGCTATTCGTCGCCAAAATATTCCACGGAGTTATTTTCAGTTTCAACCAGTTTCACCGAATGAAGCATGGCACCATTTGCTTCCACATGGGGCTTCAACTGCTTGAAAATCTCAATGGCCAACACTTCGGTCGAGGCCATCTTCCCTCGCATAAAATCAACATCGAGGTTCACGTTGCGGTGGTCCAGCTTTTCGATGACATGGGTTTCGATGATGTGCTTGAGCTCCTTCAAATCAATCACAAATCCGGTCTGTGGGTCCACCTCTCCTTTCACCGTCACAAATAATTCATAATTGTGCCCATGCCAATTGGGGTTGGAACACTTGCCGAATACGGCTTCGTTCTGCTCCAAACTCCACTCCTCGCGGTATAATTTATGCGCCGCGTTAAACCGTTCGCGCCGTGTTAGATATATCATAGCGTGCAAAGATAAGCTAATTTGCGGATTTGGCAGTCTGCTTTTTGCTTTCTGCTGATGTGCATTTCTGCTTTTTGCTAGTCTGCACAGCAAAGCGCAAATGGCAAAGTTCAAATAGCAAATCACAAAATCCGTACCTTTGCCTCCGTGGAAACCTCACATCAACGATATTTCATCGAAATCGCCTTTGATGGTGGCGCCTACCACGGTTGGCAAATCCAAGCCAACGCGATAACCGTGCAGGAGCTGCTTGACAGGGCACTGACTACGCTGCTGCGCCAGCCAACGGCCACGGTAGGGTGCGGACGTACGGATACCGGTGTACATGCCACGCAGCTTTTTGCCCATTTCGACCATGAAGCGCCGATATTTCCGATGGGAGAACACGAGTTCCTGCACCGGTTGAACGCATTGCTTCCACACGACGTCGCCGCCAAACGACTTATTGCCGTGGCCCCTGATGCCCATGCCCGCTTCGATGCCATAAAGCGGTCGTACGAATACCACGCACACCTCCGCAAAGATCCTTTTCTATACAGCCGATCCTGGTTGCTGCGCGATGCACCGGATGTATCGGCAATGAATGAAGCCGCCGCTATCTTGCAACAGTATGAAGATTTTTCGTGCTTCAGCAAATCCAACACGCAGGTGTATACCAATAACTGCCGCGTTGTACATGCCGAATGGCAATGGGTGAACCATGACCGGCTGGTCTTCCATATTTCAGCCAATCGCTTTCTGCGCAACATGGTGCGAGCCATCGTAGGTACACTGATGGAAATCGGCCGGGGGGAACATCCCCCGGAATACATGCATACGGTAATCAAAAGCAGGAACCGATCCGTGGCCGGTGTCTCCGTGCCGGCATGTGGCCTTTACCTTACCAAGGTGGAATATCCGTACATCAGTGCCATTTGACAAATCAGTGAACCGGGATATTCGGACAAAGTCGTACTTTTGCAGCTGTCCATGAGCGAACCGAAGGTAACCGGGAAGACGTATGATGCGCAGCTGCTCCGCAGGATGCTGCGCTATGTAAGGCCATACAGGGGCATTTTTGCCGTCTCCGTTGTCCTTACGATCATGATGGCCGGGGTGGCCCCGGCGCTGCCCATGCTGGTGGAGTATACGCTCGATCGGTTTATCCTCCAAAATGACATCGGCGGCCTCCGGTTGATGCTGCTGCTTATGCTGGGGCTGTTGCTCCTACAAACCGTGGTGCGCTATTTCCACACGCTTATGACCAATACGTTGGGGCAATCGGTTATCCGCGACCTACGTATCAACGTGTTTAACCACATCACCGGTCTACGCCTCAAGTATTTCGACCGCACGCCAATCGGCAGGCTGATTACCCGTACCATTTCCGATCTTGAAACCATTGCTAATATCTTTTCGGAAGGCCTTATCCAGATCATCGGTGATATCCTCCAGCTCGTTGTCATCCTGGGGGTGATGTTTTATACTGATTGGAAGCTCACGCTTATCGTACTGATCCCCATGCCAATTATGGTTGGCGCTACGTATGTTTTTAAGGAAGCGATGAAATCAGCCTTCCAGGATGTGCGCCAGTGGGTATCTAACCTCAACACGTTCTTGCAGGAACACATCTCTGGAATCAGTATCATCCAGTATTTTGCCCGCGAGGAACAGGAGATGCGCAAGTTCAAAGCGGCGAATGCCGAGCATCGCAATGCCCATATACGTGCCAACTGGTATTTTTCCATCTTCTTTCCCGTATTAGAAATCATCATGGCTGTGTCTCTTGGCCTGCTGGTCTGGTACGGCTCCAAGCAGGTACTCGCCGATACGCTGTCGCCGGGTGTCATCGTGGCGTTTATCATGTACATCAACATGATTTTCCGCCCTATCCGCGAATTGGTCGATAAATTCAATACACTACAGATGGGTATGGTCAGTGCCGAGCGGATCTTTGCTGTCCTCGATACCGACGAGCGCACGCCCAATGGGGGCATCCAACAGCCGGAACACATCCGTGGGGAGATCGTATTCGACAAGGTGTGGTTTGCATATAACGACGAACAGTGGGTACTGAAAGATATCAACTTTGCCGTAAAGCCGGGCGAAACCCTGGCACTCGTGGGTGCTACGGGAGCAGGCAAATCGTCGACAATCAATATCCTTAGTCGCTTTTATGAAGTCAATAAGGGCGCCATCCGGCTGGACGGCGTAGATATCCGCGACTACGAACTCAACTACCTCAGGCGCACCATTGCCACGGTATTGCAGGATGTGTTTCTGTTTTCAGACTCGGTGGCCAGCAACATTACACTCAACGATCCATCCATCACCCGCGAGCAGATCGTGGAAGCTGCCAGGCAGGTGGGAGCCCATGAGTTTATCATGCGCCTGCCTGGTGGTTACGACTATAAAGTACAGGAGCGAGGCGCCACCCTTTCATCTGGCCAGGCCCAGTTGATTTCGTTTATCCGCGCACTGGTGCACAACCCAAAAATATTGGTGCTGGATGAGGCTACCTCGTCCGTAGATACCGAGTCGGAAGAACTCATCCAGCAAGCTATCGATAAGCTGATGGCGGGTCGTACTTCTATCGTCATCGCACACCGCCTTTCCACCATCCAAAAGGCCGATAAGATCATCGTACTCGATAAGGGCGAGATGAAAGAAATGGGATCGCACCAGGAACTGCTCCGCATGGACGGATACTATAAACGACTGTACGACCTGCAATTCCATTCAGCAGGGATATAACTCCGACGAGCCTTTGTTGCCCCCCACAAAAAAGGCCGCAAACCTGCAGCCTTTCCATGTATCCTAAACAACCCGCTAATCCAGCCCCCGTTTTTTCATTAAATGAACCGGATTGGGATCAGTGCCCCGAAATTTCCTGTAAAGTTCGGCAGGTTTTTCTGTTCCTCCCTTTTCAAGGATATTCTTGCGGAATGCATTAGCAGTAGCCTGATCATACAGGCTGGCTTCTTTGAACGCCGCAAACGCATCGGCATCCAATACTTCTGCCCAAATGTAGCTGTAGTAACCTGCGGAATAGCCGCCGGAAAAGATATGGTTGAAATAAGTACTGCGGTGGCGCGGGATAATTTCGTCGATCAACCCAGCCTTTTCCATCGATGCCTTTTCAAATTCCACTGCACTAACCGTGATGGGGGTGGTGATGGTATGGTAGTCGAAATCGAGCATGGCAGAAGCCAAGTACTCAACCGTGGCAAACCCTTGGCCAAACGTACCCGCGCGCTCCAGCCTGGCGATAAGCTCATCAGGAATAGTAGCATCCGTTTCATAATGCTTCGCATATGTCTTCAATACCGCTGGGTCTTCCACCCAGTTTTCCATCACCTGCGATGGCAGTTCCACAAAATCGCGCGATACGGACGTGCCCGAGAGGCTCCGGTAATTGACGTCAGACAGCAGGCCATGCAATGCATGGCCAAACTCGTGGAACAGCGTATTGGCTTCATCAAAGGTGAGGAGCGCAGGCTGGTCGCCTACTGGCGCGGTAAAATTGCATACATTTACAACTACCGGTGCCACACGTTCACCGTTTTCCGTATACTGGCGGCGGAAGGAACTCATCCATGCACCGGGCCGTTTCGACTCGCGGGGGAAGTAATCGACATAGAAAATACCAACAAGCGAACCATCGGCTTCCGATACTTCATAAACCTCCACCTCGGGATGGTAGGCAGGCATGTCTTCCAACCGTTTGAACTGAAGCCCGTACAACTTGTTGGCCACTTCAAATGCGCCCTGCCGCACACTGGCCAGGCTGAAATAAGGTTTCAACTCCTCCTCACTCAGCGAAAAGCGCTGCTGGCGGATTTTTTCCGAATAGTAGCGCCAGTCGTAAGGTGCCGCCGTGAAATCCCCGCCCGAAGCTGCTACCTCTTTCTGGATATCGTAGGCTTCGGTCTTCGCTTTGGCGATGGCCGGCTTCCACAAATCATCCAGCAATTTCTTTACATTCTCTGGATTTTCGGCCATAGCCTCTTCCAGTACGTAATGGGCATGCGTCGGATACCCGAGCAGATTGGCCTTCTGAAGACGGAGATTGGCAATCTCCACTAAAATATCGCTGTTGTCGTTATCGTTGCCGTTGGCACCCCGATTTTTATAAGCCTCCCAGATCTGCCGGCGCAGTTCGCGGTTGTCGGCATATTGCAGAAAAGGCATTACACTGGAGTTTGACAGGGTGAACACCCATTTACCCGCATGCCCTTTGGCATTTGCCGTTTCGGCAGCCGCGGCTTTCATACCGTCTGAAAGACCGACGAGCGCGTCCTCGTTATCCACCACCAACTCAAACGCGTTGGTTTCTGCCAGGACGTTCTGGCCAAATTGGGTGGTCAACTCCGCAAGTTGCGTGTTGATTTCCCGCAAAGTATTTTTATCGGAGTCGTTTAGGTTGGCACCGTTGCGCACGAAGTTTTTATAACTCCGTTCAAGCAGCATAAGCTGCTCGCCATCCAAGTCGAGGCTGTCTCGTTGCTCCCATACCGCTTTAACACGGCTAAACAATTGCTCGTTCAGCGAAATGTTGTCGCGGTGGGCGGCCAATTTTGGGGCCAGTTCGGTGTCAAGTACCTTCAACGTATCATTGGTGGTAGATGAACTCAGGTTGGAAAACACGTTAGACACCCGGGTGAGCAAGCTTCCGGCATTTTCAAGCGCCAGGATAGTGTTCTCAAAGGTGGGTGCTTCGGCGATACCTCCGATGGAGTCTACCTCTGCGCTATGTCGCCGCAAAGCTTCTTCAAACGACGGCTTGAAGTGCTCGTTCTTAATTTTGTCGAAAGGCGGTACCCCAAACGGCGTATCATAGGCTTTCAAAAAGGGATTGTCTGTCGCTTGTTTGGTGTCATCGCAAGACACCATGAACGCTGTGGAAATCATCAATAGGGGGAAAATTCGTTTACTATTCATGTTGGTGCTTATGGATTAGTGCAAGCGCCAAAGATAAACATAAGTTTCGCTTAGGCAGTATCCAGGCGTCACTTCAGCCAACGTTCTTTCCAAAAGGAGTAAAAGCCAGCCCCATCAGCTTAAAATGCTGCCTGCCGAACGGTATGCCAATAATGGTAATGCAAAGCAATATGCCGAAGAAAAAATGGGTGAGGGCTACCCATATTCCCCCAAACACAATCCATAGGATATTCATCAACGTATAGAGGCACCCCGTACTGGCCGGTGCGTTGGCAACCTTTGTGCCGAATGGCACCAATGACGCTACCGCCAGCTTAAACAGCTGCAGGCCGAAGGGGATTCCAACGATGGTAAGGCAGAGCACCAAACCACCGACGAGGTATTCCAAAAAAATAAAAAATCCACCGAAAATAATCCAAATCAAATTGCCGATGAGGTTCATGCTTTAGCGGGTTAGGTAATCAAGAATTTCGGTTTGGCCTAATTTGCGCTGTTCCCCAGTTTGCATGTCTTTCAGCGAGAACAGTCCCGCTGCAATCTCTTCTTCGCCCACGAGCACTACATACGGGATTTTCTTGTTGTCGGCATAAGTTAGCTGCTTCTTCAATTTGGCCGGCGAAGGATAAAGCTCGGAGGCAATGCCTGCTTCACGCAATTTTCGAAGCAGTGGCAGCGCATACAACTCGGCCAGTTTGTCGAAATTGCTGATCAGCACCCGTGTTGATTGTTCCGCAGATTCGGGAAAAAGCCCCAACTCTTCCAGCACATCATATATCCGGTCGGCCCCGAAAGAAACACCTACGCCGGTAATTCCTTTAAGTCCAAACATACCCGTAAGGTCGTCATAACGGCCGCCGCCGCCAATGCTACCCATGGTCGCTTCGTTGGTCTTTACCTCGAAAATACAGCCTGTGTAGTAATTGAGCCCACGGGCCAGTGTAATATCCAGTTCCACGAACCGATTGAGCATGGTCATATCGCCCGACAGCTTCTCCACGTAGCCCAGTACGGTTTCGAGCTCATCGATACCGGCAAGCCCGATTGCCGATGCTTGCAATATCTCCTTAAGCTGTTCGATCTTTTCGTTGGTGGTACCTTGCAGCTGGATGATGGGTTGCAGCTTTTCCAGATCTTCGTTGACGAACCCGCGGGCCAGCAATTCCTTGTTCACCCCCTCCAGGCCTATTTTATCCAGCTTGTCAATGGCCACGGTCATGTCAACAATCAGGGCTGGCTTTCCCAATATTTCAGCAATGCCGGCCAGGAGTTTTCGGTTATTGAGTTTGATCGAAAAATCGCGCAACCCGAGCTTCGCGAGCGCTTCATGATAGATGAGCACAAATTCGGCTTCGTTAAGCAGGCTATCAGACCCTACCACATCCACATCACACTGATAAAACTCACGGTAACGTCCCCGCTGAGGCCTGTCGGCACGCCATACCGGCTGTATCTGAAACCGCTTGAACGGCAGCGTCAGCTCGTGCTGGTGCATCACGACATAGCGGGCAAAAGGAACCGTAAGATCATAGCGCAGCGCCCGCTCGGTGATGTGGGGAATCAATTGTGTAGACGCCCGTTCTTCCAGCATGCGGGCAGGTGCCTTGGCCAGGTAATCGCCCGAGTTTAGTATCTTGAAAATCAGCTTATCCCCCTCGTCGCCATACTTGCCGGTAAGCGTTTGCAGGTTCTCAAACGAAGGCGTTTGAATCTCACGGTAACCGTATTTGATGAAAACCGATTTAACGGTATTGAAGATATGGTTGCGTTTTTCCATCTCGGCAGGCGAAAAGTCGCGCGTACCCTTGGCCAACGAAGGTTTGATTATTGCCATGCAGCAAACTTAGATATATTTGCCTGTATAGGCAAGGCAAATGTAACGTAAGGATTTAAAGCACATTCAGTGCCTCACAGGCCTTCTCAGCCGCAATTTTTTCGGCGCTTTTCTTGTTATAATCGCGGCCCGTGCCACACACTTCACCATTGACCACGGCGTCGATCGTAAAAATCTTCACGCTGTCGCCTGCGGCATTTTCAATCTGAACGAAACTCACCTCCTTGCCTACCTGCTGGCACCATTCAATAAGCCGGCTTTTGAAATTGGTTTCCGTTTGTTCCAACAATTGGATGTCTACGTGGGGTTTGATGATACGGTTGATAAGGAAGTTTTTCACAAACGCATATCCCTTATCCAGGTAGATGGCCCCCACCAGGGCTTCAAAGGCATCGCCCAACAATGACCCCTGTTTATTGGGGTAATGGACCATCCGGGAATCATATTGGATGAGCTCATTGAGGCCCAGCTTCCTCGACAGCTGATTGAGGTGCGCACGGCTCACAATCTTGGAACGCATCTCGGTAAGGAACCCTTCGTCTTTGTAAGGGTATTTCTTGAAGAGCAGTTCGGCCACCACCGATCCCAACACAGCATCGCCCAGAAACTCCAACCGTTCGTTGCTGTTTTTGGTGCCGTCTTTAATCAGCACGGCTACTGATTTGTGGCGGAAAGCGAGCTGGTAGAGGTAAAGGTTACCCGGAACAAAGCCAAGCATGTTCTTCAGCGCCCTTACATAGCGTCGATTGGATGAAAAATACAGTTTGTAAATCCTCGAAACAGGCATCTGATACTAAACTGAAAAAAAACACAGGAAGGATTTTCCCGCTGTGTGAAATGCCTTTATATTACCCTTCGAATTTCTTAAAAATAACGGTAGCGTTGTGCCCGCCAAAGCCGAACGTATTACTCATGGCGGCATTCACTGTCCGCTGCTGCGCTTTATTGAATGTGAAGTTTAATTTCGGATCAAGATTCGGGTCGTCTGTGAAATGATTGATCGTAGGCGGTACGATGTCGTTTTTGACGGCAAGGATGGATGCGATAGACTCTACGGCACCTGCCGCCCCCAAAAGATGGCCCGTCATGGATTTGGTCGAACTGATGTTCAGTTCGTACGCATGCTGGCCAAACAGTTCGAGAATAGCCATGATTTCGCTGGGATCGCCTACGGGTGTAGACGTACCATGCACGTTGATGTAGTCAATGGCATCGTTGGTAAGTCGGGCATCCGAAAGTGCGTTTCCCATGGCCAACCGCGCGCCCAGTCCTTCCGGGTGGGAAGCTGTGATGTGGTACGCATCGGCGCTCATTCCCGCACCGGCAAGTTCGGCGTAAATCTTCGCCCCCCTCGCCTGGGCGTGTTCCAGGCTTTCCAATACGATGGCTGCACCACCCTCACCCGCCACAAATCCGTCCCGATCTTTATCAAAAGGCCGTGATGCAGTCTGGGGGTCATCGTTGCGGGTAGACAAGGCATGCATGGCGTTAAACCCGCCAATACCCGCTTCATTGATAATGGCTTCCGAACCGCCGCTGATGATGATGTCAGCATATCCGGTGCGGATATAATTCAAGGAATCGATCAGTGCGTGTGTGGATGAGGCACAGGCCGATACGGTTGAAAAGTTAGGTCCCCGCAAGCCGTGGCGCATGGAAATATGGCCGGGTGCGATGTCCAGGATCATCTTCGGAATGAAAAAAGGATTAAAACGAGGCGTTCCATCACCTGCCGAAAAGTTGGTTACTTCATCCAAAAACGTCTTGAGCCCACCAATACCCGAGCCCCATATCACACCGATACGGTTAGTATTTAGTTTATCGAATGTAAGCGATGCGTCAGCAATTGCTTCATCCGTAACGGCCAATGCATAGTGTACAAATGGATCGACTTTTCGGGCTTCTTTGCGCTCCAGGAAATCCTCGGCGTTAAACCCCTTCACTTCACAGGCAAAACGCGTCTTGAATTTCGACGCGTCAAACCTGGTGATTGGAGCAGCGCCGCTTACTCCATTAACCAGGCCATCCCAAAATTCGGGGACAGTATTCCCAATTGGAGTAAGCGCACCTAATCCTGTTACTACTACTCTTTTAAGCTCCATTTAACGATTGGCCTAATGAATTTAGTTAGTTAACGTTTTTTTCTAAATAAGCGATTGCTTGTCCTACCGTGCTGATGGTTTCAGCCTGGTCATCGGGGATAGCGACGTTGAATTCCTTTTCGAATTCCATGATCAACTCCACGGTGTCGAGTGAGTCGGCGCCCAAATCGTTGGTGAATGAAGCCTCGGGGGTCACTTCGTTTTCGTCTACACCTAGCTTTTCAACGATGATTGCTTTAACTCTTGATGCGATATCAGACATGATTCTATAGTTTAATTGTTTAATAAATCTGTGCAAAGAAAAATAAATTTCGGCAAATAGTAAAACATATTTGATTTTTGGGGCATTATTCAGGTTTTGCAGCAAACCGGATTAGCGTTTTTATATCAGCGATTTAGCGTAAATTTTAGTTAGCTTGTTCAACGTTGGCTATTTATCCATCACCTGTTATACGTTTTCCTTCGTTACCTCTATGATAAATACGCGGTCAGTCCTTTTTGTTTTCATAAATTTTCTCCGCACGCTTTTTCCCTATCCGCGACAGCGAAGAACCCATACATTTACTGCATTTATGTGCAATACGGCAAATTTACCTAAGTTTGCGTTGAATATAGAAAATTACTTTGAATAAAGTCACATTAAAATACGAATTAGACCTCGATTTCGTACTGATAGCCATTACGTCATCGCTCAGGGACTACCGCTTGTGCTATTTTATCAATAAGGTTACGGGGCTGAGGCTGCACAAAATAGCAGACTACGAAATCGGTGTGCCCCCCCCCGTTAAACAGGCCTCCTTCAGCCGGTATGCCGATGTTGACGAGGCGACCGAAACCGAATATTATTTACTGGCAAACAGAGGACTTGATGGCGGAGTCCTCGTACCTGAAATGCGTCATTCGGATTATTTCCTGATCATCAGAAATTTCATCGACGATGAAGATCTGACCGCGCTGGTGGATCACATCGTGGCGATAGGCGAAGTAGTCGCCGCGAGCGAAATCTCACCACAAAAATTGAAATCCAAAGAAAATCTAATATTTTAGTGCCATATTTACGCTAAGCGATTGTCCCTTAGCGGCAGCGAAAAAGACCGACAACTTCTTTTGTTTGCAATTCGGTTACATTGCATGTAAAAGAATTTATCTAAGTTTGTCGCAGTATATCAAAGTGTATCAATCACACTACCCGCACAGGGTACATGCGTAGAAAACACATTAACAAACAGTAATAAATGGAAAAGGTTCAAAAGCGAACTAAAATCGTGGCCACATTGGGGCCTGCATCTGCAAAGAAAGAAATACTAACCAGCCTGATTGCCAAAGGGGTCGATGTGTGCAGGCTCAATTTTTCACACGGTAGCCAGGAAGATCACCTCGCGGTAATCAATACCATACGCGAAATCAACAGCGAATACAACATGAACATCGGTATTTTAGCGGACCTACAGGGCCCTAAAATCCGAATCGGCAAAATGAAAGAGGGCGGTGCGGTGCTCCTCAACGGAGCTCAGGTCGAAATTACGACCCATGAACTCGTGGGTGATGAAAGCCGGATCTATATTACCTATGCTGAGTTTCCCAAAGACGTAAACGAGAACGAAATCATCTTGCTTGACGACGGGAAAATCCAACTGCGCGTGCTACGCAGTAACCTCCAGGATACCGTTTGGTGCGAGGTGGTGCACGGCGGCGTGCTTACCTCGCGCAAAGGTGTGAACCTGCCGAACACCAAGGTATCCATACCCAGCCTAACCGAAGAGGACCTCGACAATCTCCGTTTTGTGCTGCAATATGACGTGGAGTGGATCGGCATGTCATTCGTGCGCAACGCGGAAGACATCGTGCGGTTAAAAAAGGTTATCGCCGAAGCAGGAAAATCTTCGCGCGTAATTGCGAAAATAGAAAAGCCGGAAGCGATCGATAATATCGACGCCATCATCGAAGTGACCGACGGCATTATGGTAGCACGGGGCGACCTTGGCGTGGAAATGCCCATGGAAGACGTTCCGGTACTGCAGAAAATGATTGTCAAAAAATGCCGAAACGCATCCAAACCGGTCATTATCGCCACCCAGATGCTGGAAAGCATGATTACCACCCCGCGCCCCACCCGGGCTGAGGTAAACGACGTGGCGAACTCGGTGCTCGATGGTGCCGACGCCGTGATGCTGAGCGGCGAAACGTCCGTCGGCGAGTTTCCTGAAATCGTTATTGAGACCATGAGCAAAATCATCGTACATGTGGAGCGGACATCGTACCCGTATTACAGCTCAAAGAAAACCGAATTTGATGTAGCCTCCGTAATTCCCGATGCCATCTGTAGCTCATCGGTTCACTTGGCCGAAAAAACCAACGCTTGCGCCATTGTGGCCATGACCTATTCGGGCTATACCGCTTTCGAAATATCGAGTTACCGCCCCAATGCAGACATCTATATCTTTACCGGCAACCGGGTGCTGCTCAACACGTTGACACTTTTGTGGGGGGTCAAGACCTTTTATTACGACAAGTTTGAAAGCACCGATGGCAGCATACATGACGTCAATTCGTTGCTCAAATCCAAGAAACTGGTGCAACCGGGGCAAATCGTCATCAACACGGCATCTACCCCGCTACACAAAAAGGGAAAGACCAATACCATCAAAGTAACCGAAATGGAATAACGGATGGGTATCCATGGGGTTACAGACCGCTTAACCACCAAGACACTCGGTTGGTGGTACCGCCTTACCGACAGCAACAAAGCGGCTGTTTTGCGGGTCAAGGCGGAGCAGTTGACGTACCTCACCACCCGCGATCTGCTCAACCTCTACCAGGTAGCCCGGGAGGTGGAAGAAGCCCAGGTAGCCGGCCTGTTTATCGAGGCCGGATGTGCGTTGGGCGGCTCGGCTATCGCCTTGGGCAAAGCGAAGAAAAACACCCGCAAATTTCGCTTATATGACGCGTTCGGCATGATTCCACCCCCGTCAGACAAAGACGACGCGGATGTGCACGCCCGGTACGAAGAGATAAAAAGCGGCAAATCGAAAGGAATTGGCGGAGATACTTACTACGGGTATACAGAAAACCTGCAGGACGTGGTGGCCGGCAATCTCACCAAACACGGCCTGCCACCCGCAAGCACCAACATCAAGCTGATTAAAGGGTATTTCGAAGATACGCTTTACATTACCGAACCCGTGGCATTGGCCCATATCGATTGCGATTGGTATGCCTCCGTAATGAGCTGCCTGCTCCAGATAGAACCTCACCTATCGCCCGGCGGGAAACTCGTTTTCGATGATTACTACGATTGGTCCGGCTGCCGCAATGCGGTGGATGAATACTTCAGCGATAAGACCGGATATGCCTTTGACCGAGTGGGCAGAAAGCTCCACGTGACGAAAAGCGTGGGCTAGCGCCGGTGTTAAAATTTGTTAAAAGCTACCGTTTGCCTTACAGCTTATGTACTTTTGTAAGGAATGAAGCACAAAAAGAGCATTGGATTGATCATCGGCCTGATGACAATCGCCCTTTTGGGGGTGGTGGCCATGCAATATTTTTTCATCCGCCAGTCCTATGTGCTCAAAGCCCAACTTTTTGATGAATCCGTAAAAGCCGCGCTCAATGCCGTAGCCGCCAAAGCGGAGAAACGGGAAGTGATGCAGCTTGCCGCCGCACAACGCAAGAATAACGAAAAGCTGGAACGCGAGCAGCGGAAACTAGAGAAACAATTCCAACTGAAAACGGAAATCGAGCGCCTGCGTGAAAAACAGGCGCAATTGCGTCTGGCCTTTCTAAAACAGGAAGAGGAACTGAATCAACAATTCCCCATCGTTATACCCATTGAAAATAACGATTTTTATGAAACATATATCAATAACCCACTCCATCAAGGTCTCGTATCCGTAAGCTACCAGTCAAACATTGTGATAGACAATGGCTTCCAACGGAATGACAACTCCATCGGACTTGCCGCTACCCGGAAGGTGCCCACCATCAAAGCCAAAGACGACAGTGTGCGCTATTTCATTCCGATGGGACCCGACGCATTCAATACGTCAAGCATAAAATATGCTATAAAAGCGCTTCCTCCCCGGCAAGATGTCAAGATGAACGGCGAAATCGCCCGCAAAGAACGGGAACTGCAACTGTTGCAAGCCAACACGTTAATGGATACCATTGCCATTATAAGCGGCAAGAACCCCTTGATGGTGCAAGGATTTGAAGCAGAAATGGAGCTGTATAAACGACCGCTCAGCGAACGCGTCAATGTATCTTATATCAGAACGGAACTTGAAAAAGAGCTGAAGGGCCGAGACATCAACTCACCATTCGATCTGATAATCAAAGACAGAAACACCACATTATATGCCTCGTTCGCCAACTTCTCGGAGGCCGAACAACCCGACCCGCGGAGCCTTTACACGACGGAGCTTTTCCGGGCAGACAACCACAATTCGTCAGGTCGCCTCGCGGTATATTTTCCCAACAAAGACAATCTATTGATGGGAAACATGACCGTGATGCTGTTTTCGTCGGTAACGCTGTTGCTTGTATTGATTGGCTGCTTTACCTACACCATCTTTACCATGCTCAGGCAAAAGAAAATATCGGAGATGAAGACCGATTTCATCAACAATATGACGCACGAGTTCAAAACGCCGGTAGCCACCATCATGATTGCCAGCGAATCGCTCAAGGATGCCGAAATCGCGGCCGACCAGCGACGTGCCTCCCGCCTGGCCAATATCATCTATGACGAAAACGTGCGCCTGGGCAACCACATCGAGCGGGTACTCAATATCGCCCGTCTTGATAAAGACAACCTTAAACTCGAACACCGCCCCGTTGATATGAACGACCTCGCACAGGCCGTAGTAGATAGTATGGAGCTGCAATTGGTAAAAGGCAATGCCAAGGTACACATGCATCTCGATGCTACCGATGCCATTGTATCGGGCGATGAACTGCACCTATCCAACGTACTGTTCAACCTGCTGGATAATGCCATAAAATACAGCAATGAAAACCCGGATATCACCATCAAAACGAAAAACAACGGCAAGCATATCCACATTACCGTGGCCGATAAAGGCATCGGCATGAGCCGCGATCAACTGTCGAAGATATTCGATCAATTCTACCGCATACCAACCGGAAACCGCCACGACGTGAAAGGTTTTGGCCTCGGCCTTAGCTACGTAAACGACATCGTGAAGCGGTTGGATGGGAAAGTACAGGTACGGAGCGAAAAAGATAAAGGCACCACATTTGAAATCACATTACCGCTCGAACGATAGGGAGACAAACCGCTATGCAAAAAATTCTATTGGCAGAAGACGACCCGAACCTGGGCGATATCCTGAAAGATTACCTGGAACTGAAAGGCAAGTTCGAAGTGACGCTGTGTAAGGATGGCGACGAAGCCTTACGGCAGTTCAATAAAGAACCGTTTGACCTTTGTATACTAGACGTGATGATGCCCCGTAAGGACGGCTTCACGTTGGGCAAAGAAATCCGCAAAATCAACGCCGATATCCCCATCATCTTCGCCACGGCCAAGGGGATGATGGAAGACAAAACGGAAGCGTTCGGGCTAGGCGGCGATGACTACATTACCAAGCCGTTCCGTGTGGAGGAGCTGCTGCTGCGTATTCATGCACTACTCAAGCGCGCCTCGCGCGAGAAGCAGGACGAAGCGTATGCCGACCAATTCGACATCGGGAAATACCATTTCGACTACGTGTCTCAACAAATCAGCTACGGTGAGCAGCAGCAAAAGCTATCAACCAAGGAGGCCGAATTGCTACGCCTGCTTTGCATCAAGAAAAACGACGTACTGACCCGTGAGGAAGCCCTGCTGAAAATCTGGCATGACGATAATTACTTCAATGGCCGCAGCATGGACGTCTTCCTGAGCAAGCTCCGTAAGTACCTGCGCGACGACCCCAGTGTCGAGATTGTGAATGTACACGGCAAGGGATATAAACTCCTAGTAAGTTAGTAGACCACTTGCAAAAATATTTGTGGTTTACATAATTTATCCCGACCTTAGCGACCGCTTATGGAGAAAGGCAGAGGGAATGGACCCTGTGAAGCCTTAGCAACCTGTCTACAGACAAGGTGCTAAATTCTACCCCCGCCCAGGCCGGGGAAAAATAAGCAGACACAACTCGCCCTTGTGCCCTCTCCCGAAAGCATCCAGAAAAAGACTCGCCATTCCCGTTAGGGAAGGCCGTTAATGGGTTGTACATTCATTTATTCATACAATATTATGTTAAAAACCAACAATTTGGGTTACCCGCGTATCGGTGCCCTTCGGGAGCTGAAAAAAGCCAACGAGGCCTACTGGGCAAAAAAGATCAACCAGCAGGAGCTGCTGGAGGTCGCGCGCACCATTCGCGAAGGGAACTGGAAAACCCAACGGGAAGCCGGTATCGCGCTCATCCCTTCCAACGACTTTTCGTTCTACGACCAGGTGCTTGACCTTACGCTTACCGTAGGGGCCATCCCGGCCCGCTATGAAGGTTTCACCGTTGAAGGTTCCTCTTCCTACAACCTCGATTTATATTTTGCTATGGCGCGTGGTTTCCAGCAAGACGGGCTCGACGTAACCGCCATGGAAATGACCAAATGGTTTGACACCAATTACCATTATATCGTACCGGAGTTCGTAAAGGACCAGCAATTCAGCCTCACTTCCGAGAAAGTGGTCAACGAATTCAACGAAGCCAAGCAATTGGGCATCGATACCAAGCCAGTGCTGCTCGGCCCCATCACCTATCTTTTGTTGGGTAAGGAAAAAGAAGCCGGCTTCGATCGCATCGACCTCATCGACCGCCTGCTGCCCGTTTACGAAGAAATTTTAGGTAAGCTCGCTGCGGCCGGTGCCGAGTGGGTGCAGTTCGATGAGCCTTTCCTCGCATTGGATATCGACGAAAAGACACGCGCGCTTTACCAAACCGTATACAGCCGCCTCGCTGCCGCTGCAAAAGGCATCAAGTTCGTGGTGGCTACCTACTTCGAGTCGCTGCGCGAGAACGCCGGCGCCGCATTGAACCTGCCTGTACAAGCATTGCACATCGACCTCGTACGGGGCGAAAACCAGCTTGACGAGTTGCTCAGCAAGGTGCCTGCAGGCCTTACCCTATCACTCGGTGTAGTGGATGGTCGCAACATCTGGAAAAACGATTACGAGGCATCTCTTGCCAAAATTAAGCAGGCCGTAGACGCACTGGGTGCCGATCGTGTATGGGTTGCACCGTCCAGCTCGTTGCTGCACGTTCCGTTCGACCTCGATTTGGAAACCAACGAGCAGTCGCTGCCAGCAGAAGTTAAAAACTGGCTCGCTTTTGCCAAGCAAAAACTCACAGAAGTAACCGATTTGGCTGCGCTGGCCACTGGCGACGCTAATAGTGCCGTTACCGCACGCTTCGAGGCCAACCAAGCCGCACAGCAAAGCCGCCGCACCTCTTCACTCATCCACCGCGACGAGGTGAAGACCCGCGTGAAGAACATTACGGATGACGACGCTACACGTACCAGTCCGTTTGCCGCGCGCAAGGCACAGCAACAGGCCAAATTTAACCTGCCTGCTTTTGCCACCACCACCATCGGCTCGTTCCCGCAAACCCGAGACGTGCGCAAATGGCGTGCTGACCTCAAAAAGGGAGCAATCAGCCAGACAGCATACGACAAACTCATTGCCGAGGAAACCGAGCGCACCATCCGTCTACAGGAAGATCTGGATATCGACGTGCTGGTACACGGCGAGTTTGAGCGTAATGACATGGTCGAGTACTTCGGCGAGCAGCTGTCAGGCTATGCCTTCACCAAAAACGGTTGGGTACAATCTTACGGCTCGCGCTGCGTGAAGCCTCCCATCATCTACGGCGATGTTTCGCGTCCGAATGATATGACCGTTTACTGGTCGGCCTATGCACAAACATTGACCAACCGCCCCGTAAAAGGGATGCTTACCGGTCCGGTAACCATTTTGCAGTGGTCGTTTGTACGCAATGACCAGCCACGGTCTGAAACCACCTATCAAATTGCCCTGGCTATTTTGGATGAGGTACAGGCGTTGGAGAAAGCCGGCATCAAAATCATCCAGATTGACGAGCCCGCTATCCGCGAAGGCCTGCCCCTGCGCAAAGCCGACCACAAGGCGTACCTCGACTGGGCAGTACGTGCCTTCCGTGTTTCGTCTTCCAATGTAGCCGACGATACGCAGATACACACCCACATGTGCTACTCGGAGTTCAACGACATCATCGAGCACATTGCTGCCATGGATGCCGACGTGATTACCATTGAGACGTCGCGTTCGCAGATGGAACTGCTGGATGCTTTTGCCGACTTCAACTACCCGAATGATATCGGTCCCGGTGTTTATGACATCCACTCGCCGCGCGTACCGAGCAAGGACGAGATGGTTAAACTGTTGGAAAAAGCCAAAGCCGTTATCCCTGCCGAGCAGCTTTGGGTTAATCCAGATTGTGGGCTGAAAACCCGCGCCTGGCCCGAAACGAAGGCCGCGCTGGAGGCCATGGTCGAAGCAGCGAAGACCCTGCGCGGCGTAGCCGAAGCGGTGTAACCACGCCACACATTATTTCAAGCCCCGTTGCCCTCCGGTAGCGGGGCTTTCTTGTGAAAAAACACGATATTGAGCCCGAATAATTAGCACGGTTATGATTAAAGATACGGAAAATAGCGAACACTATACCTGGGGCAATGCTTGCGATGGCTGGCATTTGGTCCAATCCAGCTCGCTTAGTATTATCCAGGAGAAGATGCCTCCGGGGGCTTCAGAAAATGTACATTATCACGAAGTGGCGCAACAATTTTTCTTCATTTTGAAAGGCCATGCCACGTTTGAGGTTAACGGCACAACATATGATGTTCGGGCAGGACAAGGCTTTCACATCCGCCCAAAACAAAAGCACCGCATTGTGAACAATTCAAATGAGCCCCTTGAATTCATCGTCACCTCCGAACCAAAATCGCACGGCGACCGGATTGATTTACCTTCCCTATCCTAATCATACGTTTGATTGTATTATGGAATACCCGACGGCGTCTCATCAATAAAGTAAAGTCGTTAGCACATGAGGTACACGGTCATTAGCAGCTTAGTGTTGGCAATGCTGCTTTCGTTTTCGACATACGCAACCGAGCAGGCGCCCGACCGATTGGTGGTCGACGGCGACACGTTACGCCTGCACGCACTGCCGTTAGAACAATGGAAAAAACAAAACAATTGGGAAAAGTCGTTTTTTCCGGACTCGGTATTAAACTTCAATACCGGTTGTTGGCGGGCTTATATCGCCGATTGGGAGGTGATAGATAACCGCCTATACCTAACCAATATCTACAACTGTGACCGCTCCGCCAACGTAGATTTAGACACGCTTTTCCCCGGCAGGGTACATAATGACCGTGTCTTTGCCGAATGGTTTTCAGATACGGTAGCCGCTTACTATGGCAAACTAGTTCACTACGAACATACGGGGTTCTCTTCTATTTATGAACATGAGCTTGAACTCGTCTTCGCCAGCGGGCAACAGACGGCCTCAACATACTTCGACAATTCATTATCCAGACACAATGCGATCATGTGGGATGGCCATAGACTCATCCCCATCATAGACTCGCTCATCGATTGGGCTTCGCTTCCACCTATCGAGAAAGAGATACGGGTGGTGCTCTATGTCACGGCAAACGAACGCGGGCAAGTCGATTCAGTAGCCATCGAACTAGGCCACTCGGAGGTATTCAACCAAGAGGCACTTCGGGTGGCTCATTTACTTACGCAGCTGCCCGTTGTCTATAAACGCGGCCAACTGCTCCGCAATACGTTAGCCCTGTTTTTTGTTTTCACGGCAGAGAAACAACAAACGTTTAGCAGACTACCGCCACATCATTATACCGTCTGCAGCCTCAATCTTGTCTTCACCTAATGGAATAACGGGGATCACACCCGCGCTGTTTGCTGCAATGGGATCTACGTTATAAAGCTTCCCGTCCGCGGGAATGATTTTGAGGTTCCAGATGGCGCCAAAGACGCCCGTACGTCTGTAGTCGGTGCCGACAAGCAGGTATTTACCATTCGGCGAAAATACGGCAGCGCTTTCGGTAAAGTTACTCTCGGTGACCTGCCTGAGGTCGCCATCGTCCATATTCATCAGGTAGATATGCTTATCTATGCGTACCGTCAGTTTCTTGCCGTCTTGGCTTGCCCTAATGTCTCCCCAACTTTCGTAGTTCATCTCTTTTACCAGTGTAGCTTGATTGTAAGGGGGAGCAGCCTTAAGAATGTAGTCGCCATGCGTAAACAACAATGTATTGCCCGGCAACCATTCTACTTGGTCATTACGATCGAAGGGTATATCGTTGATGCCTTCCATATGGACCACCATTTTCCCTTCTGTATCAAGTATGATAACGCCCTCCTCAAAAGTAGGTGAAATGGCTATTAAGCTATTATCCGGCGAAAGCTTGCCGTTATTGTACTTTGTGCCTCCGTTCGGCGGGTAGAAGGTGAATTGGCTCACAATACCCCCATCTGCCGTATTGCTCAGCGTATATTGGGTGGCATCGTAGTTTCCCTGTATATCGCCTGCGGTGAGCCTGAGCTTGCCATCACGGCTCACGTCATAGCCATGGCCGCGTACATCATCGGTGATAAAAACACGCTTCACGCCGGTCTTTACGTCTACGGCCAGCACCCCTTCATCCACCCAATCGTACAGCAGGGTGCCTTCCAGATCAGCCGGTAAGGTAATGCCCCCGTTGCCCAAACCATCTCCCGGCTCGGCGCCATCTTTGCTGCACGACGATAAAAACGTAAAAATAACCAATACCAGTGCAGTAGACCGGAAACCGTATTTGCCTTTCATCTGTTCCATTTTTGAATAATATCAACCCATTATAAGGAGCCTTACAAAGGTCGGTCACGCGGCAATGTGCATCAATACAGGAAAACCAGTATATTTTTTACTTCAGACGGTTAAGGCCGGCTTGGCGACATACTTTCAATGCGTTATGTGTTTACTTGATAACCAAGTCGTCTGGATTCTGCTTACAAGGCCATAATGTATGGACGACTAAGTCTTCGTTGAAAAATTCGTAAAAGATGATATAATCTTTGACGATTAACCCCCGAACTCCTTCAACAGTAGTTTTGACACCAAGCTCAGGATGCTTGAGAAGTAGTTCCCTTTAGCCATGCATTGATCTCGGTATCCAAATCAGCCTGCTCAATAAAGTGTCCTGCGGAAACATCCTCGCACGAATCCGCTATCTCTTGGACTTGGGCAGGAGATAATTCCAATATCTGGGTTTCGGTTTTGGTATCCAAAATCGTCTTAATCGCTTTGAGAAACTGAACATCATCAATCTCCGCAATGCGGCTAATCAGTATATCTTTTAATTCGAGTGTACCCATGCTAACAGCAAATTTAATGCTAAATAGCTGAAATAGCAAATCATTCGCAACTACATGCTACGCCAAATACCGTTGATTCTTGTGGTGCAAGCTCTCCGGGTATTTCAGGCGGATAAGGCCGGCGTCGCGGGCCAGGTCTAGTAGGCGGTTAAAGGCGCGGGTGTAGGTAGTGAGCCCGAAATGGTCGCGCATCTCAGATTTGCGCACTTCGCGGCGCGAGGCTAAGCGCACCATCTCGTGCAGCCGGTACACTTCTTCGGATGATAACGCATTGGCTACTTCTGCGCCAAGCTTGGATTTTACTTGTGTTCTTAGTTGTTGTTCCTTAGCAGAAGGAAGTGTGTTTGGCGGCAGATTTTCGGCTGGACCGCCCAGTAAAACCAACGCTGTAAAGACTTCTTCCGGTGTTTTGCCGAGACCGCGCATAATGGTATAAAATCGCTGAAGCGTCATTCTCGTCCTTCCTGTCTCATAATCCCTAATTGTGCTTCCGCTTACATCTATCTCATTTCCAAAACCTTCCGCGTCACTATAGCTCTGTGCTTTTCGTTCCTTTCGTATAAAGCCTCCGAGCCGTTTCAAAAATTCTCCAAATTCTGGTTCAAGCCTCTTTTCGTATTCACTGTTCATATACCACCCAGAAGTACATCGCTTCTTTTATGAATAATGGATGGCACCCCTTTTATGAGCAGCGCCGCACGAGCTTTCCCGAATTTAATGTTGATGGCGGCGGTGTGATTAATGACGGTCGGATTCCCAAACGCTGGATGTACCCTGAAAATGAGCTCATCAACAATACCGGAAATGTCACGGCGGCCATAGAACGGCAATTTCCGCAGGGCGACGACATCAATACGGAAATGTGGTTGTTGATTGAAGAATAACGGATGAGATGCCTCCTGTCTGTCTTTTTGGTGCTGATGTCGTCTGCACTGTTTGCCCAGCAACTGAAGGTCATGACCTTCAATATCTGGCATGGTGGCCGGGAGACCGGCGAAACCGAAGGCCCGCGGCGGGTGGTGGAGGTTATCCGCGATGCGGGTGCCGATATCGTGGCCATGCAGGAAACCTACGGTTCGGGCGAACGGATTGCCCGTGCGCTGGGGTATCACCTGTACCTTCGGAGCGATAACCTCTCGATTATGAGCCGATACCCGATTACAGACACATTGGATGCCTACAACCCGTTTAACAGCGGGGCGGTGGTCGTTGATGTGGACGGCCAGCCGGTAGCGGTGGCCACCAACTGGCTGAATTACCCGTTCGACTATTGGGAAATGCTGGAAAATGGGCAGCCGATAGACACCGCGGCGTGGCGACTGCAGTTTGCGGGCGAAAAGAATACGGGCATCCTCCACGAAATCATGGCGGTACTGCAGCCTGTTATTGAAAATTCGGAAAGCGTGCCCCTGATCGTCTGTGGCGATTTCAACAGCGGCTCACATTTGGATTGGGTGCCGGTAACGCGCCACCTCAATAAGGGATATGTGATGCTCTTTCCGGCCACGCGGCTCATGGAGGAGGCGGGATTTGTAGATTCCTTCAGGGAAATACATCCGGACCCCCTTGCCGTACGCGGGACTACCTGGAGCCCGGCTTTTCCGCAGGCATTTCAGGATCGTATCGATTACCTGTTTTACAAGGGTTCTCTGCTGAAGGTGGTCGACTCGGAAGTCATTGACACGCATCCTGTGGAATACCCTTCGGACCACGCCGCGGTAATGACTACGTTTGTAATAAATACACCTTAAAAATAATAACATAACATGAGTAGATCAATCACAATCATCCATGCATTCGTAATTGCATTTCTCTGCTTTGCTTGCCAATCGACTGAACAACGGGACGACGCCGGTGGTGGCGATAACACGAGCTTGCGCGTCATGACGTTTAACCTCTGGCATGGTGGGGATGCGGTGGAACTACCACGCGATACGACCATCAAATACCAGCTGGAAGCCATCCGCAGGGCGAAAGCCGAGGTGGTGGGGTTTCAGGAACAAACCACCAATCGAAGTGACAACCAATCACGGGCCCAACTGCTTGCAGATAGCCTGGGCTGGCATTGCCACCTCATAGACGGTAGCCGGGCGGTGATTTCGAAGTATCCGATGCAGCCCCTCGGAACAGACAGCCCGTCCCAGGCTGTTTTGCTGGAACTGCCGGCCGGCGACACGGTAGTGTTTGGCGTTATGCACCTGATGTACACCCCCTACGAGCCATACGATATTGCCGATGGCAAGCTGAAGGACGCAGAGGCGGCCGAAGCATCAGCCCGTACTAGCCGCCTCCACCAAGTACAGGCCATGCTGGACGATATTGCCGCGCATGCGCATCGCCCGACCATCCTGGTGGGCGATTTCAATGAACCAAGCTGCCTCGATTGGACGGAACAGGCCATCGATGCGCGGGGCGACACGTTGCTGCCCTTCGCGGTTAATTGGCCTGCTACCGCGCTGCTCATCAATAGCGGATTCAAAGATGCCTACAGGGAGGTGTATCCCAACCTAAAGGACCGCCCGGGCTACACATGGACATCGGTAGAAGGTCTTTGGCGCGACCCCGAAATACACGACCGTATTGATTTGGTATATGTAAGCAAAAACAGCTTCGATGTGGCTGAGGCCAGTATCGTGGGCGAATCGTCGCCGATGACTGACCTGGTAATCGGTACATGGCCTTCCGATCATCGTGCTGTGGTGGTTGAATTGGAGTTGCATGGGTTGGGGGATCCGAAGCGTTGAGCGATTACCGGCAAAACCCTATCTTTGCCCCATGCGGTTTGATATCATCACGGTACTGCCGGGCCTGCTCGAAAGCCCCTTTATGCACTCCATTCTGCAACGTGCTCAGAAAAAGGGGCTTTGCGAAATTGTGGTGCACAGCCTGCGCGACTATGCCGACAATAAGCACCGAAGTGTAGACGACTATCCGTATGGCGGTGGCAGCGGCATGGTGATGCAGGTGGAACCGTTTGCGAAATGCATCGAGAAATTACAGGCGGGGCGGCAATATGACGAGGTGGTTTTCATGACACCGGACGGCGAAACGCTCAACCAGTCCATCGCCAATAACCTCTCGACCAAAAGCAACCTCATCATCCTTTGCGGGCACTACAAGGGCATCGACCAACGCATCCGCGATGTTTTCGTAACGCGCGAGATCTCTATCGGCGACTATGTGCTTTCGGGCGGGGAACTGCCGGCGGCCGTGCTGGTGGATGCTGTGGCGCGACTGCTGCCGGGGGTGCTTTCCGACGAAACGTCGGCTCTCTCCGACTCGTTTCAAGGCGGACTGCTGGACGCGCCCATCTATACCCGGCCGGCCGACTGGCGCGGGCATAAGGTGCCCGATGTATTGTTAAGTGGCAATGAGGCCGCGATAAACCGGTGGCGCGATGAGCAGGCGTTGGCCCGTACCGAAGCCCGCAGGCCGGATTTACTGGACGATTGAGGTGCATTTTCGATTTGGTAATAAAAAGTTTGTTTCGTTAATTTTTTTTATATTTTTGCTCCGTATGATTATGAATAAGTTCCACATCGGATTATGGTGGTGGCTCGATGAAAATAACGTCGGGTCTGCGGGAACAGTAATATATTCCTAATCAGCCAAGGCTTTAGAATATTCGGCCCGACGTTTTGAAAGAATCCGTCGGGTTTTTTTGTGTGATTAAGTTAATGAATATGGCATACCGATTTAAAACGGTTTACAAACAGCTCCTGGCAGATACGACCACGCCTGTGAGCACATACCTGCGGTTACGCGACGTGTTTCCCAACAGCCTGCTGCTGGAAAGCTCAGACTACCACAGCCGCGAAAATAACATGAGCTACATCTGCTGCCAACCGATTGCCGGCATAAAGCTGGACCGCGATTGGCTCGAAATCCGGTATCCGGGTTTGCCCGCTACACGGAAAGCGGCCGCGGAAATCAACCTCCGTGAAGAGGTGTCTGCCTTCAGGGGCGCTTTTGCCGACAATGGCGGAGACGAATTCAACTTCATCTCCAATGGTCTATTTGGCTTCTTCACGTTTGATACGGTGACGCACTTTGAAGACATCCAGCTGGAGACCCCACCAGATTCCCAGCGGGATATCCCGTTTATGCAATACCACATCTATCGCTACGTCATTGCGATAGACCACTTCCGCAACCAACTTTTTATTTTTGAACATCAGCTGGAAGATGATGACACACCGTCGGGACTTGAAAAAATCCAATACCTTATCCAGAACAAAAACTTCCCCGAGTATCATTTCTCGCTCAATGGCGAGGAAAACTCCAACATGGGCGACGCGGACTTCAAAGCCTTGGTGGAAAAGATGAAAACCCATATTTTCCGGGGCGATGTGTTCCAGATTGTGCCCTCACGCGGGTTCTCCCGCCGGTTTCTGGGCGATGAGTTCAATGTGTACCGCACACTTCGGTCCATCAACCCGTCGCCATACTTGTTCTATTTCGATTACGGCGATTTCAAACTGTTCGGTTCATCGCCCGAAGCCCAGCTGACCATCCGCAATCGCGAAGCGACCATTTACCCCATTGCGGGCACCTTCAAGCGGAGCGGCAACCAGCAGCAGGATGAAAAAATAGCGGCGGCGCTAAAGGAAGACCCCAAGGAAAGTGCGGAGCATGTGATGCTCGTGGACCTGGCGCGCAACGACCTGAGCCGGCACTGTGAAGATGTACATGTAAAAACCTACAAGGAAGCGCAGTATTACTCACACATCATCCACCTGGTGTCGAAGGTTTGCGGCACATTGCGCGAGGGGGTAAATTCGTTTGACGTGGTGGGCGATACCTTTCCGGCAGGTACGCTCAGCGGCGCGCCCAAACACATGGCCATGCAACTCATAGATCGGTATGAAAACCAGCAGCGGAGCTTCTATAGCGGGGCCATCGGTTACATGGGGTTTAATGATGATTTCAACCATGCCATCATGATCCGGTCGTTCCTGAGCAGGAACAACACACTGCATTACCAGGCAGGCGCGGGCATTGTGGCCGATTCAGACCCTGAAAAGGAACTACAAGAGGTAAATAACAAAATCGCCGCACTGCGTAAAGCATTGGAACTGGCGCAGGAAATTTGATAACAATACAATGAACAGTTTGCAACATCCATCACCGCGGATATTGGTGATTGACAATTACGATTCATTTACCTTCAACCTGGTGCACCTGCTCCATGAATGCGGGCACGATGCCACAGTTTGGCGCAACGATAAATTTGCATTGGAAGACGTGGCTGGCTTCGATAAAATCCTGCTGTCGCCTGGCCCGGGTATTCCCAGCGAGGCCGGCTTGCTGCTGGATGTCATCCGCCAATACGGGGCAACAAAAAGCATCCTCGGCATCTGCCTCGGCCAGCAGGCCATCGCCGAGGTGTATGGCGGCACCTTGTATAACCTGAGCAAGCCGGTGCATGGCACGGCAACGCCGCTGCTTATCAAGGTTGACGACGAACCCATCTTCCATGGCCTGCCGCAGTCTTTTCCCGTAGGCCGGTACCACTCGTGGGCTGTGGCACACGAAGCGTTTCCTGATGTGCTGCGCATCACCGCCGAGGATGAACAGGGTGTAATCATGGCGCTTGCACACAAAACACTCGACGTAAAAGGACTGCAGTTCCACCCGGAGTCGGTGCTTACACAACACGGCAAAGCCATGATTGCAAATTGGCTTACTCCCGTGAAGGAACATGCTTTACCCTTTGCTGACCCGGGGTCGCAACCCAATGGCCGCCCATCACAGATTACCGGATAATGACTATACTAGATAAAATAATCGCCAAAAAAACAGCAGAGGTCGAACAGGCAAAAGCCATCGTTCCCCTTACCGAACTGGAGCAAAAGCCGCTCTTTGCACATGCGTGCTTCTCCTTGCACAGCACCGTGCATGACCCAACGAAAAATGGCATCATTGCCGAGTTTAAGCGGGCATCGCCCTCAAAAGGCATCATAAATGACCGGGTATCGGTAGCCGACGTAGTGGGGGGCTATCAGGATGCGGGTGTGAGTGCCGTGTCGGTACTAACGGACAGTTCCTTTTTTAACGGCAGCCTCGACGATCTGGTTGCCGCCCGGGCGGCATTGGCCATCCCCTTGCTCCGTAAGGAGTTCATTATTGACGAATACCAACTGGTGGAGGCCAAGGCCCATGGTGCGGATATCATTCTACTGATTGCGGCCGTACTAGACACAGAGCGGATTAAGATCCTCTCGGAAGCGGCAAAATCCCTCGGGTTGAACGTGTTGCTGGAAGTACATAACCGCGAGGAGCTGGAGCGCAGTATAATGGATAGCGTAGATGCCATTGGTGTGAATAACCGCAACCTGAACGACTTCTCGGTCTCGCTCGACCATTCGTTGGAATTGGTGGATATGATTCCCGAAAAGTTTATCAAGGTTTCCGAAAGTGGTATCAGCAACCCGGATACCATACGCCAGCTGCGCGGTTTCGGTTTCGACGGGTTCCTCATCGGCGAGAACTTCATGAAGACCGCCGACCCGACAAAAGCGGTAAAAGAATTCGTGAAAAAAATCTGAAATACCTGCCAGAGCCGGTAATAAACGGATATACCCGGGTATATCCGTTTATTATACGGCTATTTCTTTTTGAAGCCCCACCTTTGTTTCGTCGATGGCTTAGTAATGCCGTCGGTCGTTAATCGATTGTTTCACTAATTAATTTTTAAGCATCATGGCTTCATTAAAAAACAGCGTTAGGTTAACCGGATTTTTAGGGAAGAACCCGGAAATCAAAACACTCAACGAAAACACGAACCTTGCGCGGGTATCACTGGCCACCAATGAGCGGTACCGTAACGAGCAGGGCGAATGGACGACCAATACCCAATGGCACCACCTCGTGTTCTGGGGACGCCAAGCTACATTTGCCGGGAAAGCATTGACCAAAGGATCGGAAATTGCGATTGAAGGCAAACTCGTAAACCGCCGTTATGTCGATAATGATGGCGTAACCCGCTATGTGACCGAAGTAAATGTGAAGGAGGTGCTGCAGCTTAACCGAAAACCCGAGTAACGCGTTTTTAAAGGGTGCGCAGCTACAAGTTGCGCGCCCTCCCATGTCCTTTGCCGTTAAAATTGCCTTTTATATGCTTTTTTCGTTAGCTTTGCTGCAATAATTAATTGCACGCATTTATGATAAAGAACACCGCCCTAACTGATATTCACATCGAATTGGGAGCAAAAATGGTCCCGTTCGCCGGTTTTAACATGCCGGTACAATATTCAGGCATCAATGACGAACATGAGACCGTCCGCAAAGGGGTCGGCGTATTCGACGTGAGCCACATGGGCGAATTTATCCTGAAAGGTGACGGCGCACTGGACCTGATTCAGAAAATCAGTGCCAACGACGCTTCCAAGCTAACGGAGGGCAAGGTCCAATACGCATACATCCCGAACGAAACGGGCGGCGTAATCGACGACTTTCTCGTTTACCGTATCGATGAAGCGACCTACTTCCTCGTGGTAAACGCGTCGAACATTCAGAAAGACTGGGATTGGATCGCCAAACATAACACCTATGGCGTAACCATGAAGGATATTTCTGACGAAACCTCCCTGTTTGCGGTACAAGGCCCGAAGTCTGCCGATGTATTGGACAGCCTCACGGACATGGACCTAGCAACCATGAGCTATTATACGTTTGCCAAAGGTACGTTTGCCGGGGTGGAGAATGTGCTTGTATCGGCCACGGGCTATACGGGCGCAGGGGGATTTGAGGTGTACGTGGCCAACAAAGACGCAAAAAGGGTTTGGGAAGCCATTTTCGAGGCGGGAGCGCCATACGGCATTAAGCCTATCGGCCTTGGGGCACGCGACACCCTACGACTGGAAATGGGCTTCTGCCTCTATGGCAACGATATAGACGATACCACCTCGCCCCTAGAGGCCGGACTGGGATGGGTCACTAAGTTTACGAAAGATTTCGTCAATGCCGACGGGTTGAAAAAACAGAAGGAAGCCGGGTTGAAGAACAAGCTGGTGGGCTTCGAGATGATTGACCGCGGAATACCACGGCAAGGATACGGCATCGTAGATGGAAATGGCAACATCATCGGCCGGGTTACCTCGGGTACGCAGTCGCCCACACTCAAAAAATCCATCGGACTGGGGTATGTTTCGATTGAGCATGCCAAGGAAGGAACCGAACTGTACATCGACATACGTAACAACCCGGTGAAAGCTGTGGTTGTAAAACCTCCATTTGTAAAGTAACAACAACGGATGACTCTCAAAAACGTGAACGTATGCCTAAGCCCCGCGTTACTGCCCTTTTATGAGCTGGAGAACACAACAGCTGTAGTGATTGACATTTTCAGGGCTTCGTCTTCCATGTGCTATGGGTTGGCCAACGGCGCGCGCGCCATTATTCCCGTTGCCGAAATAGATGAATGTCTGGCCTATAAAGAAAAAGGCTACTTGCTGGCCGCCGAACGTGATGGCACTGTGGTAGACGGATTTGATTTCGGCAACTCGCCTTTTTCGTATACGCCGGAAAAAGTAGCGGGAAAAACAGTCGTATTAACAACCACAAACGGCACCCGGGCTATCCAACGGTGTAAAGCGGCAAAAACAGTGGTGATGGGCTCGTTTCTGAATATCAGCGCCCTTACCCATTGGCTGAGGAAACAGAACGGCAACGTACTGCTAGTATGCGCGGGGTGGAAAAACCATATGTGCCTGGAAGACACCGTTTTCGCCGGTGCCGTGGTGAGCCGGCTCCATGCCGGTGGGGTAGCACTGGATGATGCTGCGAATGCCGCGCTGAACCTTTACCTCAGTGCCCACGATAACCTCGGGGGGTTCCTCACTAACGCCTCACACAGCAAGCGCATGAAGCACCTGCACATCGAAGCGGATATCGCTTTTTGCCTGCAGGAAGATTTGGTAACGGCGATACCTGTGATGAAAAGGGGCAAGCTGGTCTGCCTGCCCGAATACATGCCAGCGGCACAATAAATAGGTCACTTATCCTTGGTAGTTTGCCTTACCTGCCTTAACAGCCGGTATTTCAACCAACCCAATATAACTAAGATGACCACCGTAATGGCCAATATGGGGTACTGGTCCGACCGGTAAGCCGCCCAAACGGCAAATCCCATCAAAATCAACGAGATATTCAGCAAGACGTTATACAGAAAATATGTTTTCATAAATACGTGCCCGAATCAATACACCTCCATGTCGGGATCGAATGCGTCGCGCCACGCCAGTATCCCACCCTCCAGGTTGTAAAGGTTATCGAACCCTTCCCGCTCAAGCAGCATGATGGCCTGGGCACTCCGCTTGCCACTGCGGCAATGAATAATCACCGGCTTATCGCGCGACACCTTGTCTTGTTCCAGGACCACTTCGGCTAACGGGATATGCTCCCCATTGATATGAGATGTTTCGTATTCAAATTCCTCGCGTACGTCAATCAACTGAAAGTCTTCTTTGCTGTCAATTTTTGATTTGAGTTCTTCAACGGTGATCGCTTTCATTACTTTTGCTTTTGTTGTACCCAAACTTAGATAAAATTACCTTTTTATGCAATTATAATTGCGTTGCATATAAAAGTAATTTTATCGCTTTCCGCAGCGATTGAAAGCTTTTGACAGCGGAAACATAACGGTTATCTGCCAAATAGAAGCAGGATAATACGGAAAATTGTCTAATTTTGACTGTGTACTATAACGACTATACCATGGTTAAACGGCTAGGCCACGCTTTGCTGGCAATTTGTTTACTGACGGGGTGTGCTGCCCGCCAATCAACGCAACAGGTGGTTGACACCAACGAGGTGAAAAGGATACTCCACACCCTCGCCGCAGACGATATGCAAGGGCGGGCCGCGTTTACTCCTGGGCTGGAGCGCGCTGCGGACTTCATCGCGTCGGAATTTACCAAGATTGGACTGGAGCCCTTTGCCGATGAGCCGGACTTCAGGCAGACCTTCGAGGTCGTCCAGGTTCGCCCCGCCACCTGGGAGGTCTCCTTTGATGGGGTGGAAATAGCCGAAGACCATATCATTGTATCGAGCAATAGTCCTGGTGTAAATTGGAATACCGACCCCAGCGTTTCCCTCATACAGATACAGGCGGGAGCCGACTTTGCGCAACGTTTTCGGGAAGTTTCCGCCGGTGGAAAGGACGCCATTGTAGTTGTTGACACCAGTTTCGCCAGCCTTTTCCATCGATACCGGGGCTTCCTGATGCGCGATCGTATCAATCAGGATCAGCAACAAATTTCTCCTACTCCGTCTATCGTATACGTGCTGGCCAACGATATTCCTACATCATTTCGTGTTGCCTTTACCAACAGCATTGAAGAGCAACCGCTGTTTAACGTGGCAGGCATGTTACCGGGTAAAACCAAGCCACACGAATACGTTATCTTTTCGGCACATTATGATCATATCGGCATCCTTGACGCCGTGGGGCAGGATTCGATTGCCAACGGCGCGGATGATGATGCCTCCGGTGTATCAGCGGTCATTAGTCTGGCCAATTATTACAAAAAGCGCAACGACAATGCACGAACCTTACTGTTCGTCGCTTTCACGGCTGAAGAAATAGGCCTCGTGGGGTCGAAGTATTTCTCCTCGCAAATCAATGCTGACGAAGTGGTCGCCATGATTAATATCGAGATGATTGGCAAAGATGCCCGCTTCGGGCCCAACTCGCTATATGTAACCGGTTATGACCAATCTGATTTAGCTAAAATCATGCAGCAGAACGTGGAAAACACCGACTTCACATTCCACCCGGATCCTTATCCAACCCAAAACCTGTTTTATCGTAGCGATAACGCATCGTTAGCAGCGGTGGGCGTGCCTGCCCATACGTTCTCTACGGTACAGATTGATCAGGATCGCTACTACCATACCGTAAAGGATGAAGTGGAAACTTTATCGATCGAAAACATTGTGTCATCCATCCGGGCTATCGCATTGGGAGCGAGGACCATCGTTTCGGGTGAAGACGCACCTACCCGGGTGCCCAAACTGGAGCGGTAAGCGCCAAACTTTTGGCTATTAACTACGTTATCACTATATTAGTGAACAAGTGATACCAGACTGACATTGCTCGATCCCCGCAGCGCCGGTCTCCGACGCGTGCCGGCGCACGCATAAAAAATCAAATACTGTGAGTAAAACCATTATTGTATCCAATCGGTTGCCTATAAAAATCACGGAGGATGGCAAAGGCTATGCCTTGCACCCCAGTGAAGGCGGCCTGGCAACAGGCTTGGCTTCTGTACATGCTCAGGGAGAAAATACATGGATCGGCTGGCCGGGCATCATGATCGATGACGACAGCCAAAAAGCCTATTTTACTTCGGTACTGAAAGAAAAACGGCTGACACCCATTTTCCTCAATGATCAGGAAATCAGGGGGTTTTATGAAGGGTTCTCTAATGAAGTGCTCTGGCCGATTTTTCACTACATGCCCAACTATGCCGTCTATGATTTGGAAAACTGGCAAACGTACGTCCGGGTGAACGAGAAGTTCCGCGATATGGTACTTGAGGTGGCTGCGCCCCACGACACGATTTGGGTGCACGATTATCAGCTGTTGTTGCTTCCTGGGCTGCTCCGGCAGGCATTGCCCGACGCTTCCATCGGCTTTTTTCAGCACATCCCGTTCCCTTCGCAGGAACTCTTCCGCTTAATTCCCTGGCGTCGTGAACTGCTTCAGGGCATGCTGGGAGCAGACTTGCTCGGCTTCCACACGTTTGATGATGTACGGCATTTTATCAGTTCAGCTACCCGCCTTACCGGAATAAACAACAACGCAAACCGGCTGGAGGAAGACGGACGTACCATCGTGGTGGAACCTTTTCCCATGGGTATCGACAGCAATCGGTTTTCTGCACTGTCATCAGACGAGGAAGTGCTGAAGCGCGTTGCCGAGCTGAAGTCAAACTTCAAAGACCAGAAAATTATCCTATCCATCGACCGCCTGGATTACAGCAAGGGGATCTTGCAACGGCTTGAGGCTTTTGAATTGTTTCTGGCGGAAAACCCGGCTTTCCATAAGCGGGTAACGTTATATATGGTGGTGGTACCCTCGCGGGATACCGTACCCCAGTACCGCGAACTCAAAGACCAGATAGACCGTCTCGTTGGCCATATCAACGCAGCGTACGGCCAGTATGATTGGTACCCGGTAGCTTATTTTTACCACGGTTACCCTGTAGAGGAAATATCGGCATTGTATAACGTTGCCGATGTCTGTTTGGTAACCCCCATGCGCGATGGGATGAATCTGGTCAGTAAGGAGTATGTAGCCAGCCGAAACGATCATACCGGCGTGCTTATTCTCAGTGAAATGGCCGGGGCGGCCAATGAACTGATCGATGCCCTGATTGTGAATCCGAACAATGTTAACGATATCCGCGACGCACTGCTGACCGCACTGAATATGCCGGACACCGAGATCGATAAGCGCATGAAAGCCATGCGCCAAATCGTATTCAAATTTACCGTACAACACTGGGCTATTTTATTTATGAACAGACTGGAAGAGACAAAAACAGCACAATCCAACACGCGGGCCAGACTGGTTGGCTCGGTCATTGAAAATCAAATCATTAACCGCTATAAGGCAGCAGGGAGCAGATTATTATTGCTCGATTACGATGGTACGCTGGTCGGCTTCCAGGACGACATAGACAAAGCTACGCCCGATGCCGAACTCTATCGGTTACTTGATACGCTGGAGGCTGACATCAACAACCACCTGGTCATCATTAGTGGCCGAAAGCACAGCACACTGGAAAAGTGGTTCCAAAATAAACCTTATAGCCTCATCGCAGAACACGGCGTATGGACCAAGGAACCCCATGCCGAATGGCGCCTTAAGAGTGGACTGTCCAATGCCTGGAAGGAAGAAGTGGGCGCTTTCATGGAGTCGTATGCAGACCGAACGCCGGGGGCGTTTGTGGAAGAAAAAAGCTACTCGCTTGCCTGGCATTACCGCAAGGTACAGCGCGATTTGGGCCCCCTGCGCGCCAACGAACTGATTGAAGGCCTTCGTGACTACTCGGCGTCATACGGCCTGCAATTGCTCGATGGCGACAAAGTAGTGGAAATCCGAAGCGCCGAGGTAAACAAAGGCCGGGCAACGCTGAATATCCTCCACGAAAACCGGTATGATTTCATCCTGTCGATCGGTGACGACCGCACTGACGAAGATACGTTCCATGCGTTACCCCGTGAAGCTTTTACCATTAAAGTAGGTACCGAAGTATCGGCCGCGAGATTTTACCTGAAACACCGCCGGGACGTGCGGGAACTACTTCAGAAGCTCGCCAACGAAACCCCGCTTTTGGCTAACCGATAAAAATCGGATGGTCAAGCTTCATGGAGATGCGATAGGCGGCATTCATAAGCCCCACATGGCTATATGCTTGTGGGAAATTGCCCCATTGGCTTCCGTCGGATTCATCCACATCCTCGCTGAATAACAACAAGTGGTTGGCATACGTAAGCAGCTTCTCAAACGTGGCTATCGCCTCATCTATCCGGCCTACGCAAGCCAGCGCTTCAACGTGCCAGAACGCGCAGATGAGGAATGTGGACTTGGGTTTACCGAAGTCGTCCGAGTGCAGGTAACGATAGAAAAGCCCTTCGGGGGTCTTCAGCTCCTTTTCAAGCGCTGCAAGGTGGTTGCGCGCACGCTCGGACGCTGGGTCGAGGTAATGCATCATAATCAGTTGCAGCGTACTGGCATCCAGATGGGGGCTGCCTACCGCATTAGTATATACCCCCCGCTTTGCGTCATAACACGATTCGATATAATGTGCTGCGCGCTTCATCAACGCCTCCGCACGGCCAATCAATTGCTGGTCGCCAATGACCTTTCCGATTTTTTGCGCCGCTGAGCTGCCCGCCCACTGGAATAGGTTGGTGTAACAATGGTGGTTGGCAAAATTCCGGAATTCCCAGATGCCCGCATCCTTTTCATCAATTGTTTTCTCAATCTTCGCAAGAATATAGTCAACCCAACGCCCTGCATCAGAACGCTCCTTGAAAACGAAACGGTAGTCTGTATATAGCGGGAGTAATGCAATCATCGCCTGACCGTACACATCATTCTGGATGTGTTCATAGGCCTGATTGCCAATCCGTACCGGCTTGTTACCCTGATACCCGGGCAGGTTGTCCAGCAGTTGCTCTGTAAGCTCAGACTGCCCGTTTATTCCGTAAAGTGGCTGGAGCCGGCCCGTGTCTGCATGGGTAATATTTGTAATGTAATTGGCGTAAAGCTCCATCTCTTCGAACTGGCCGATATGGTTCAATGCGGTGATGACATAATAACTGTCGCGCAGCCAGCAAAAGCGGTAGTCCCAATTACGCCCGCTTCCGGGGTGTTCGGGTAAACTGGTAGTGCCAGCCGCAATGATAGCCCCCGTATCTTCGTACTGGTGGATTTTTAAAGCAAGCGCAGACCGGATCACGGCCTCCTGATAGAACGCAGAGATGGTGGCGTGCTTAATCCAGGTGCGCCAGTAATTCGTAGTTTCCCTAAGAAAGTGCTCTACGGTGCGCTCCAATGGTGCTTCAAGCGGTTGTCCGTAGGTAAGGGCTAGGTACTTGGTGCCCCCGAGTACGAACGCCTCCTCACCGAAAAAATGGCTTACGGGCACGTTCGTCGTCAACCGCATCTGCTCAATACCGTTGCTGAACTCTATGTGATTACTTCCCCTGAATTTATTGAATGCTTGCGCGCCATACGCCCCTACCGGCTCACAGATGATACGTACGCGCGGCCGACCGGATAAGGGCTCTACCTTTCTAATGAGCATCAACGGCTTGAAGTAACGCTCGTATTGCCTGAAACGCGGAGCGAAGTCGGTGATCCGATACGTGCCTTCGGCGGTCGTTATCTCCGTACGGAGCACATTGGTATTCTCGATATAATATTGCTTACTCGTGAATTCGCCTACCGGCTGTATGGAAAACCGTCCGCCTTTATCGGAATCCAATAATCCGCCGAATACGAACGAACTGTCAAAAGAGGGCCAGCATAACCAGGAAACATTACTGTCTTTCTGGATGTGGGCCAGATAGCTGCAATTTCCAATAACTCCACTGTGATATACATGCCGATTTTTCATACGTATCTATGTTATTCGCATTTCAAAAAAATGAAATTACGAGCGCGTTGTTTCCCAAATTTAAAAAAACACAGCGCAATAGCCAGAAAAACGTAGAGATTGTTTATTTATTTGCCTCTAATTCCTTCTGCATCACGTAGTCGTTTAATACGTAACCGTGATACGGGAGATCCACCGTATTGATAACTATAAATCCTTGCCGGTCATAAAATGTTGCGGCGGGATTGTTCCGGTTAACATTTAACTCCAGGCGCGAGCAACCAGCGGCCAATGCCGTTTGGGCCACATGATGGATCAGTAGCTTCCCCGTGCCCTTTCCTTGTTCCGATGGGCTTACGTAGAGTTTTTCAATACGCATGGTTTGAGGATGGGCCGGTTTGGCACGGAACCCGACGAAGCCAACGGCGGTATGGCCGCGCATAGCTAGGACAAACCGCTGTCCTGTTTTAAATTGTTCCAGCAGGGCCGGCTCGGAATAAATCAATTCCAACATCAGGCGGATCTGTCCATGGTCGATGTAGTTCCCATAAGTAGGCCACCAAATGTCGTGGGCCAGTCGGTGGATAATGGGCACGTCCGCTACTGTTGCTACTCGTAATCGTACGCTATCAAAAGCCATGGGGTATAAGATTCACGCACTGCCAAGTCGGCGTAAGGTAACATAGGCCATCAAGCCGGTACTCAATGCCAAAGCACTTTCGTCGATGTCAAATGTGGGCGTATGTACGGCCGACGTGATGCCCCGGTCTTCGTTACGGGTACCCAGGCGGTAAAAACAGGCATCGGCCACCTGGGAGTAATAAGCAAAGTCTTCCGCCGCAAGCCAGAGATCGAGGTCGACCACCTGCTCTTTGCCGAGGAACTCCTCCGCGTAGCCGCGGATCTCAGTGGTCAGCTTCTCTTCGTTAACGAGGAATGGATAACCGCTGCGTACTTCAAAATCGCACGAACCGCCCATGCTCTCGGCGATGCCTGTGGCCATTTTCACCATGCGTTCATGCGCCTCTTTGCGCCACTGCTCATCAAACGTCCGGAAGGTACCCTCCAGGTATACGGCATCAGGGATGACATTGGTAGCGCCATTGGCAATCACTTTCCCAAACGACAGCACGCTCGGTATTTTGGGATCGGCCATGCGGCTGACTACCTGTTGCAGCGCGGTGATGATATGGGCGGTAATGACCACGGGATCGATATTTTGCTGGGGTTGGGCACCGTGACCGCCACGGCCTTTTACCGTTAAATATAATTCATCAGTGGACGCCATGTATTTACCGGCCCTGAAACCCACTTTCCCTGCGGGAATCAACGGCATCACGTGTTGCCCGATAACCGCCTGCGGAGTTGGGTTTTGCAATGCCCCCGCTTTGATCATAAGACTGGCACCACCCGGCAACCGCTCTTCGCCAGGCTGGAATATGAGTTTGACTGTTCCGCCGAAATCAGCTTTCAGTGATTGAAGGATATGTGCCGTGCCCAGTAACGAAGCCGTATGTACATCGTGCCCACAGGCGTGCATTACACCGGTATGTTTTGACCCGTATTCGCGCCCCTCTATTTCGGTAATGGGTAGGGCGTCCATATCGGCACGTAATGCCACCACCTTATCGGAAGGCAACTCGCCATGAATATGCGCAACCAAACCTGTATCGGCCATAGGGATATAAGTGATTCCAAGCCGATCCAGTTGAGCCTTTACAAAGGCCGAAGTTTCGTACTCTTGAAAAGAAAGTTCGGGATTTTGGTGCAGGTGCCGCCGCCACCCCACCGTCTTTTCGTGGATTTGGGCAGCCAGTGAGCGGATTCTATCTTTCATCACTTCCCTTCCTGTTATTGATACACGTAAATTTCTTCGGTAAATACGAATACGTTATTGAATTGTTTCCGGAGACCCTGCATAAGATCCTGCGCTTCGTTCCTACTCCTGAAATCGCCGACTTTCACACGGTAATTGGGCTCCTCGTAGCTCAGGTAGGTATCAATGCCTTTATACAGTCGTTTGAAACGGGCCTGCTCGGCATATGCTTCTGAGCGGTCTGATCCGGAATAGATCTGAACACGAAATCCCATAGTGGTCGTACGGGTTGCGGTTTCTTTATCTACCGGAGGCCTGGTTGGTGAAGTGGCCGTAATATTGGTGCCTTTCCGGTTCCGTTGCATCAAGCCGATCAGCGGGTCGGCGACAACCTCTACTTTACCCTGTTGCTGCGCGAAAACATCGGTACAGGAAAAACCAAGAAATAGGACGATGAGTATGGTGAAGCCTTTTTTTTCCATAACCTTAACCGTATTATGCACCGTGGCAATTCTTATACTTTTTACCGCTGCCACAAGGGCAAGGGTCATTGCGGCCTACTTTCTGTTCATTACGAACGGGTTGGGTACGTTGTACCTCGCGGGTATCTTCCACGGGAGCACCGCCACCGGCTCCTACAAGCTCGGGTTTGGATGTTTTTACCAGAGCCTCTTGCCGGGGTGCTGGCCTTGCCTCGCGCACATCCTGGGGTTGCTGTTGGGGGATTTCTCCCTTGAACAAGAAACTTACAACATCTTTATTCATCTCGACCAGCATATCCCGGAACAGGTTGAAAGCTTCCATTTTATAAATAATAATGGGATCTTTTTGCTCATACACCGCATTCTGGACGGACTGCTTCAGCTCATCCATATCTCGCAGGTGTTCTTTCCAGGCCTCATCAATCAACGCAAGGACAACACCTTTCTCAAACGATTTAAACACTTCCTTTCCGCCTGTTTCGACGGCCTTCTTCAAATTAGTTGCCACTTGGATACCGCGAATGCCATCGGAGAACGGAACAACAATATTTTCAATTTGCTCACCCCGTGTGGCAAACACATCGGTAAGCACCGGGAGCGTTTGTTTCGCTATTTTATCGGCTTTCTCACTATAAAAGGCAATTATCCGCGCAAAAAGCTTTTCCGTGAGTGACTCGATGTTGCTGTCTGCAAATTCCGCGGCATCGATGCCCGGATCGAGCGAGAAAATACGAATCACTTCCAGTTGGAAGTCGTCGTAGGTTCCCCCTTCTTTGCTTGTGGTCACCGTATCTTCTACCACGTCAAATATAGTATTGTTCAGATCCACGTCCAAACGCTCACCAAACAAGGCGTTCTTACGCTTGGCATAGATCACGCTCCGTTGCGAGTTCATCACGTCATCGTATTCCAAAAGGCGCTTCCGGATACCGAAGTTGTTTTCCTCCACTTTCTTCTGTGCACGCTCTATAGATTTGGTGAGCATGCTATGCTGCATGACCTCGCCTTCTTCTACGCCCATTTTTACCATGATGTTGGAAATCCGCTCAGAAGCAAACAGTCGCATCAACGGGTCTTCGAGCGATACGAAGAACTGTGATGAGCCCGGATCGCCCTGACGGCCGGCACGGCCACGCAGCTGCCGGTCAACACGCCGGGATTCATGTCGCTCGGTACCGACAATCGCCAATCCTCCCGCCTCTTTCACGCCAGGGCCGAGTTTGATGTCCGTACCACGGCCAGCCATATTGGTCGCAATGGTTACCATACCCGGCTGGCCAGCTTCGGCAACGATATCGGCTTCGCGTTGATGCAACTTGGCATTCAACACATTGTGTTTGACGCCCCGTAGCTTAAGCATCCGGCTAAGCAACTCGGAGATTTCCACGGAAGTGGTACCCACCAACACGGGCCGCCCTTGCTGCGTTAGCTGATGGATTTCTTCTGCCACGGCGTTGTATTTCTCGCGGGCTGTCCGATAAATCAAATCATGCCTGTCATCACGCTGAATCTGTACGTTGGTCGGTATTTCAACCACGTCTAATTTATAAATCTGCCAAAGCTCGCCTGCTTCTGTTACGGCTGTTCCCGTCATACCAGCAAGCTTGTGGTACATGCGGAAATAGTTTTGCAGGGTAATTGTGGCATAAGTTTGTGTGGCGTCTTCGACTTTTACGTTTTCTTTGGCCTCAATGGCTTGGTGCAACCCGTCGGAATAGCGGCGGCCTTCCATAATACGCCCGGTCTGCTCATCTACGATTTTCACCTTGCCATCGTCAATGATGTACTCGTCATCGCGCTCAAACAGGGTATAGGCCTTGAGGAGTTGGTTGACCGAGTGGATACGCTCTGACTTAACAGCGAAGTCCCGCATCAACTCCTCCTTCTTGGCCAGCTTTTCTTCGGGACTGAGATCTGATTTCTCAATCTCGGCAACATCGCTGCCCACATCGGGCATGATAAAGAAACTGGGGTCTTCTCCCGAATTGGTAATCAGTTCGATTCCCTTCTCGGTAAGTTCTACCTGATTGTTTTTTTCATCGATGACGAAATAAAGCTCAGCATCGGCCTTGGGCATGTTCTTGCTCTGCTCCTGTAGGTAATAATTCTCCGTTTTTTGGAGCACCTGCCTATTATTACCGTCACTTAGGAACTTAATCAACGCCTTACTCTTCGGTAACCCCCGATGGGCCCGAAAGAGGGCAAGGCCGCCACTTTCGACATCCGTGTCGCCTGAGGCAATGGCTTTCTTTGCCTCATTCAGCACACCATTGATGAATGCTTTCTGGGTATTGACCAGCCGCTCAATACGCGGCTTAAGCTCATAAAACTCGTGCTGGTCACCTCGCGGTATCGGGCCGGAAATAATCAAGGGTGTCCGGGCGTCGTCAATCAGCACCGAGTCCACCTCATCGACCATGGCAAAGTGCAGTTTCCGTTGTACCAGGGCTTCGGGCGACTGCGCCATGTTATCGCGCAGGTAATCGAAGCCGAACTCGTTGTTCGTACCAAAGACGATATCTGCCAGGTAGGCGTTACGTCTGGCCGGCGAATTGGGCTGGTGCTTGTCTATGCAGTCGACACGTAGTCCATGGAACTCAAACAACGGCCCGTTCCACTCCGCGTCACGCCGTGCGAGGTAGTCGTTTACCGTTACGATATGGACGCCTTGGCCAGACAGCGCATTCAGGTAGGCGGGCAACGTGCCTACCAATGTTTTACCTTCGCCCGTAGCCATCTCGGCAATCTTGCCTTCGTGAAGTACGATACCCCCTATCAACTGGACGTCGTAATGAACCATGTTCCACGTTACCTCGGTTCCGGCAGCTATCCAGGTGTTTTGCCAGACAGCTTTGTCGTCCACAATTTTGATATGCGTTTTCGTGGCAGCGAGCTCCCGGTCGAAATCTGATGCAATAACCGTTATTTCACTGTTTTCCGTAAAGCGCCGTGCCGTTTCCTTGACCACCGCAAATGCTTCCGGAAGAATCTGCAGCAGTACTTCTTCCAATTGGCGGTCACGATCCTTACCTAATTTGTCTACTTTATCATAGATGGCCGTCTTTTCGCTCATCTCGACGCCCTCTTGATCGGCCTCTGTTTTTAGCGCCGCGATCTCCTTGTCAATATCTGCAAGATAATCTGCGATGCGCCTTTTAAAATCAACTGTTTTTTCGCGCAGTTCGTCGTGCGTGAGGGATTCCAGTTTTGGATATTCCTCCTTGATTTTAGCCACCAATGGTTGAATATGCTTGATATCCCGGTCTGACTTGCTGCCGAATATTTTACTTAAGAATGTTAACATGTGCTATTGTTTATTATCTGACACACCTCATCGTCAATAATGACACCAAAAACCAATCTCCGCCAATATGACATACCGGACAAAGTTAGTCATTAGATTTTAGATTGTCGCCGTTAGATTGCAGATTGGAGGCGTTATCCGGCAGGCTTCAGAAACAGCTCCTTTGATGTTTGGGGTATCAATCGCAATTCCCAGGCTTTGTGAAATAGCGTATGAATGGCGGCCCGTCCCTCATCACCGAGCGCAACCGAAAACTGATTGACATACAGCTCGATGTGCTTATACATGACGTCCTCACTCATTTCCTGGGCATGCGAACGAATAAAGCCAATGCCGGATTGTGGGTTGGCGAACGCAAACTCGACACTTTTGCGTATCACCCGATTGATGGTATGTTTTATATCATTGGGCAACCGGCGATTTGCCACAATGCCACCCAATGGAATGGGTCCGCCCGTCGTTTTTTCCCAGTAATCACCGAGATCCATTACTTTATGTAGCCCCTTATGCTGATAGGTGAAGCGATTCTCGTGGATGATAAGGCCCAGATCGATTTTTCTGTCAACAAGCGCCTGCTCAATCGCTGAAAACATCATTTCCCGCTTGTTGACCAATCCCGGAAACGCCAGCCCAAGTAAAAAGTTTGCTGTGGTGTATTTTCCTGGAATACCCACGGTTAACGGCCTCTCGGGCAGCACTCCCCCTTCACGGGCCGCAGACAACCGCTCCGCAAGTTCCGGATCGCTACTGATCAACAATGGTCCAACACCAAAGCCCAGTGCGCTGCCTGCATCAAGCAACACATAGTTGCTTGCTACATAGGCATAGGCGTGATAGCTCAGCTTCGTGACATCCAATTCAGCATTGAAGGCTTTCTGGTTCAACGTCTCTACATCCTCGTAGTGTACTTCAAAACTAAGCCCTTCCGTATCAATCTTATTATGGATGAGTGCGTCAAAAATGAACGTGTCATTGGGACAGGGAGAAAACCCAAGCGAGAGTTTCATATCAGCGACTTTTTATCAATAAAAATCAAAAGTATTAAGGCTAAAAAAGTAATTATAAGTATACCACGAGCACTTCGATCGAGTGCCTGCCGGAAAAAAAAGCGGAGGAGCAAGAGATTGATCGTCGCAGCGATAACATACGGCGTTAGTGGATGCATGGCGGAGCCTAATGACGAAAAGATCTTGATTAAACAAGCGACCGCTGGCGCGAATAGGCCTACTATACACCCGAAAAAGAAGGAATTCTGCTTCACTTATTTACTATCAAAGGCCCACGAGTTGAGTTCGGGTATTGCATGGTGGGCGGTCATGTCGAACTGGACGGGAACGATAGACGCATACCCATTTTGCAGTGCCCACACATCTGTGTCTTCGCCGCGATCACGCAGCTGGAACACACCCGTGAGCCAGTAGTAACTGCGGTTGCTCGGATCCGTTCGTTCATCGAACTCTTCTGCCCATTTAGCATCAGCCTGCCTGCATATCTTAATCCCTTTTATCTTTTCGACTTTTGGAAAATTCACATTCAGGAGTGTCCCTTTTGCCAACCCATTGGCCAAAACCTGCTTGGTAATACTCCTTACATAAGGCCGGCAATTGGAAAAGTCAGCATCGAGTTCCAGATCGTCATAAGAAAACCCGATCGAGGGTATATCTTCGATAGCCCCTTCTACAGCTGCAGACATGGTACCCGAGTACAACACGTTAATCGAATTGTTAAGGCCATGGTTGATACCTGAAACGCAAATGTCGGGTTTACGGCCTTTAAAAACTTTATTTACCGCCAGCTTGACACAATCTACAGGCGTGCCCGAACATTTATACATTTCCACTTCAGGATAAATATAAATGGGATCGATGCGCAGTGGTTTGCCAATCGTTATGGCGTGGCCTGTGCCCGACTGTGGCCCTTCGGGCGCTACCACCGTCACGTCGCCAATTTGCTGCATTTCTTCAATCAATACCTTTATACCAGGCGCGGTGACGCCGTCGTCGTTCACGACGAGTATGGAAGGTTTCCTTTTTGCCATGGGGCTAAGTTAAAAAGAAAAAGCGGTACGAGCCCCAATGCCCGTACCGCTTTTGTCTAATTTTTGTGCTATGTGCTATAGCTTGCTTCAGATCAATTACAATTGGTTTAACCAATCAACCACCTCGTCGCGTGCTTTGCCTGTTTTCTTTTGAATACGGCCGATCAATTCGTCTTCCTTACCCTCTTCATACAACAGATCATCATCAGTTAGGTCCGCGTACTGCTGCTTGACCTTACCTTTTAACTCGTTCCAGTTCCCTTTTAATTTTAAATTGCTCATTGTGCTAATGTTCTAATTTGTTTAATACTGACTAATGAACACGTAGGCGGGGAAAAAGTTTGCGTAAGCAGTATAAAAGCTGGCATGAGATTGAAAATCCGTAAAAAGAAAACGGCCAATCCCATTCGGATTGGCCGTTCTTTATCAGCAATTCCTAATCGGATCTTGCTTACTTCTTAATTTCAACACGACGGTTAAGAACACGTCCTTCTTCAGTAGCATTTGATGAAATCGGAGCAGACTCACCAAAAGCTTGAGTGTTGACCTTGGCTGCATCTACACCAGAGTTAACCAGGTATTGTTTTACCGAGTTAGCACGGTCTTGTGACAATGTCATGTTGTAAGCTTCAGTACCTTCAGCAGAAGCGTGGCCGTCTAAAGTAACGGTAGCGCCGCTTTCACGCAGCTCAGAAGACAACCGGTCAAGGATTGAGTATGACTCAGTCTTCAACACAGAGCTGTCAAATTCGAACTGGATGTTCGGATAGGTACCAGAAACTTCCTTAGCTTCAGGCTCAGGGAATTTAATCGGGCAACCAGCGCCGTCAACCTGAGTACCTGCAGGTGTACCTGGGCACTTGTCAAAGCGATCAGAAACACCATCTCCGTCTTCGTCATTGTTCAACTCATCAACGATGCCTTCCAATGTAGACACACGTTGTTTCAATGCTTCAAGCTCGTTACGCAATGAAGGATCTTTCAACTCATCATACAAGGTAGACACAGGGTTGTGCCAAGTCAAATCTGGTTTCGAAGAAGAACCCAAAGAGAATTCCAAGCCAGCGTAAGTGTAAGAGAACTTGTCGTTAGCAGCGCGGTCAACAACCGGGCCGAACAATGATTTGTCATCAACAAAGTTCATTGTATAACCCAAGTTTAAGGCTACGCGGTCAGAAAGCTTGAATTTAACGCCTACACCTACAGGGATGTATGCTTCGCGCTTGAAGTCACGATCGCCGGACAACTCACGGTCGGAATTAACTTCCTCACCCCAATTGCCTTTGTTATCCCAGGCACCGGAAGAACCGTCGGCATCCGTGTAACCTACCGGATTGAAAGCCATTACACCGTAACCAACGCTTGCGTAAAAGTTAACAGCGTTTTCACGACGCAAAAAGTCGATGGTAGCCAATTGGAACACACCATTTAAGCTAGCCGCATACTGTACAGAAGTTTCTGCAGATTGGTATCCTGCAGCACCGGAAGCGCCGTTAGCTGCATCAAACAGGTAATTATTGGTAATACCCCTGTTATTGTAGGTGAAAATCCTACCACGGTTTACAGCCCCCTCAATACCAAACCAGCTCGATAATTGCTTACGCACAGTGATACCGTAGTATTCGCGCAGTTTGTAACCACCGAAACCTACCTTCTGGTTGAATGCATTCGATCCGCCGATGAGTACAGAAGGCGTAGTAAAACCACCATTCACACCGATAGACCATGTCCTGTATTGGGATCTTCCTCCAAATACAGTCGGCTCTTGTGCCTGCACTGTATCTGTGAGCCCGAAGGCTGCTACAAGCGAGCAAGCAACTGCCGTTTTGATTGTAGAATAATTCATACTCTTGTTTTTTTTAAGGTTAAAAATTTTTAATTGTCTAATTTCTCGCAAAAATAACCAATAGTTTGATTCCCGCAATATTTGCAAATACTATTCCAGTTTTTTTCCTTTTTATGATTTTCTAGAAAAAAACGCTTTAAAATGAACGATTTTTCAGCCTGAAATAACAAAACGCGACTGACAATCAACCAATTACATCGGCCCCGAATTACCTGACCAAACTTTAACACATGGCAGACGCATTGCTCTTATCGCTCAATAGACCACAAAATAACATGACCAATTCTTCCACGATACCAAACTCCAAATGTCTATTTTTTTAGTCAGTCTAGCAAAAGTGCTGTAAATCTACAGATTAATTGCTTGCGTTCCTAGCCTTTTATGATTTTATATTTCATTGGGGCGAGCTAGGGCACATATATTCAACCTGCTTAGAATAGGTAGTGGATAGCCGTATACGTAATACCCGCCAAGACAGCGGATACCGGAATGGTAAGCACCCACGCCCAAAGCAGGCTGATGGTAACACCCCAACGCACCGCAGACACGCGCTTCACTACACCCACCCCGATGATCGATCCCGTAATGGTGTGTGTAGTAGACACGGGGATACCAAAATGTTCGGTTATGCCCAATGTAATCGCTCCAGCTGTTTCTGCGCCCACACCCTCCAAAGCATTCACTTTCGTAATCTTGGTACCCATCGTCTTGACGATCTTCCATCCACCACTCATCGTTCCTAATGCGATTGCCGAATAACAGGTCAGCGGTATCCATTCGGGCATACTATCCCCTGATTGCAAATACCCACCCGCAACCATGGCCACGAAAATAATACCCATCACTTTCTGCGCGTCGTTACCTCCATGCGCAAAACTCAATGCCGCAGATGACACCAGCTGTAATTTCTTAAACCACCACTCCGCCACAGATGGTCGGGCCCGCTTGGATATGTTGATGATAATTAGTGTGATGATAACGGCGATAATCATCCCCACGGCGGGAGCCAGCACGATAAATGAGATGATTTTCAATGTTGCATTCAGGTTGATTGCCCCGATTATATTATCGCCTAGAATAAAGGCATGTGTCATGCCGGCACCTGCAAATCCTCCTATCAGTGTGTGTGATGAACTGGAAGGCACGCCGTAGTACCATGTAAACAGGTTCCAGCCGATTGCCGCCACTAATCCGGCAAGAATCACATCCAAGGTAATGTACTCTTCAAGTACTGTCTTCGCTATCGTATTGGCAACTTTGTGATCCGTGAAATAAAAATAGGCCGCGAAGTTGAACGTGGCGGCCCACAAAACAGCCTGAAAAGGAGACAGGACTTTCGTTGACACAATAGTGGCAATGGAATTTGCCGCATCGTGAAAGCCATTGATATAATCGAATGCAATAGCGAGGATGATAACAACAACCAATAACGTGCTGATCATATGGACTTAGGCGTTTTTCACTAAAATACTTTCCAATACATTGGCTACGTCCTCACACTTATCGGTGGCGGTTTCCATTGCAGCCAGCACTTCTTTATACTTAATCAACACGATGGCGTCTTTCTCAAATTCGAACAGCTCACCCACCGCTTTATCAAAAATATAATCTGCTTTGTTCTCGATGCTGTTAATGCGTACGCAAGAGTCGGTGATGTTGCGGATGTTCTTCAGGTTCCGTAATTCATGGACGGCCTTGGCTACATCTTCCGTGGCCTCCAGAATCAAATCGGCCATTTCGATAATGGGCTCCGTAATACGCTCTACCTTGTATAAGTCTATCCGATTGGACGCGTCGTGTATGAAATCGGCCACATCGTCCAATGAACTCGTTAAGGTATGAATATCTTCCCGATCAAACGGCGTGATGAAGTTTTTTCCCAGCTCCAAATGGATCTGGTGTGAAATGTCATCACCCCGGTGCTCCAGATCTTCGATTTTTCGGCTTAGTTCTTTTCGCTTGTCGGCATCGGTAAGGTTCACCAATTCCTTCAGCAGCTTTGCCATGTCAATGAGGTTGCTGCTCGCCTCTTCAAACAACGGAAAGAATTTCTTGTCTTTCGGAACGAAATATTGGAATATGCTATTGAGCGACATAAGGGAAAATATTTGTACAAAAATATGACGTCAATGTTAACTTAATGTTAATTAACAATTCTTTTTCATATCGCCTTCTCCAGTGTAAACGCAAAAGTGGTTCCTACTCCCTCGGTGCTTCGTACGTTGATCGTCTGTTCATGCGCCTCGATGATATGTTTCACAATGGATAACCCGAGGCCGGAGCCCCCTATTTTCCGCGATCGGCTCTTATCCGTCCGGTAGAAGCGCTCGAAGATCCGTGGCAGGTTCTTTTCGTCAATCCCAATACCATCGTCAGTTACTTCCACTAGTACCGTTTCAAACAGTTCATAGATCCTGATATCGGTTTCGCCGCCTCGCTTGCCATATTTGATCGAGTTGCTAATGAGATTAACAAACACCTGGCGTACTTTTTCGCGGTCGGCCCTCACCATGGCGGGGTGTTGGTATTTTTCCTTAAACACCAAACCGACACGATGTGCTGATGCCTTATCCTCCATCGATTCGAGTACTTCCCTAACCAACACGACAAGGTCAAATTTCTGATAATTGACCGGCACCTGCCCGCTTTCTAGTTTCGATATCTCATCGAGGTCTTTTATAAGGAACGACAGCCGATCGAGGTTTGAGGACGCCTTTCTCAAAAACTGCGTGGCCATCTCCATATCTTCCTGCAACATGCCATCCTGCAGTGCATCCACGTAGCCTTGAAGAGCAAACAGCGGTGTTTTAAACTCATGAGCTACATTGGCAAGGAACTCCCGGCGAAAACGCTCCTGCTCCTTCAATCGATCGATTTCTTTTTTTTTCTCCTTTGCCCAATCCCGCACTTGCTGTTCAACGTCATTGATTGGATCATCACTCATTTTGTCGCCCAACGCGTCTTTAAGATCCTTACCCAGCTTCAGGCTGTGGATTAATTTATAGATGAGTTTAATTTTGCCGTAAATATAACGTTGAAATAGATAATAGAAGGTCAGGAAGCTGATGGCGAATGAGATGATGAATGTAACGACAAAATGCTGCCAACTGTGTTGAAAATAGAAATTCACACAAGCTATCGATAGCCCCACGGCACAAGCATTAATAAAAACGAGCAGGATAAACCTCATGGCAATAGTTAACTCACTGGTCGAAGCGGCCGAGGATGGTCAGGCCGCCCGAAACCTGGTCTCCGATATTAACGTCTACCCTGGTCCCCAACGGAAGAAAAACATCCACGCGCGAGCCAAATTTGATAAATCCAAACTCTTCCCCTTGCGTTACCGTTGAGCCCTCCTCGATGTACCAAACGATACGCCGCGCCATTGCCCCAGCTATTTGGCGGAACAAAACCTCTTCGCCTGTAGCCGTCTGCACGGCGATGCTGGTACGCTCGTTAAGTGTAGATGACTTGGGGTGCCACGCCACCAGGTATTTACCCGAGTGGTAGCGGAAGAAGCTAACCTTTCCGCTTACCGGATTACGGTTGATATGTACATTGACTGGCGACATGAAAATAGAAACCTGTATCCGCTTATCGTGAAAGTATTCCGTTTCTTCGGTTTCCTCAATCACCACTACTTTCCCATCCGCGGGGCAAAGTATGGCATGCTCGTCTGTTGTAATTCGCCGCCGCGGATTCCGGAAAAATTGCAAAATGGCGACAAGCAACAGGAGCGAAAGAACATAGGTTATCCATACCACGAATGTATTTTCCGACAGAAAGTAGTGGACTAAGGCATTGGCAATAAAAATTACCAGCACAACAACAGCAATACTGGTATATCCTTCTTTATGGATGGTCATCTATAGAAATTAATGGACAAACTTAGATAAATTTCTTTATATTCAATAGCATGCGATGCCGGACTTCTTTCAAAATTCAAAACAACTGCCTGCGTTGGCACTCTTTTTATTTCAAATTCTTAAACTTCCCAACAAATTGTATCTTGTGAACGTTTATACTCGTTAGGTATGAAACGGAATGGGCGGTTATGAGAATACGATCCGGTGCTTTGAATGGAACATTGTTGCTGCTGGGTGTGATTGCTATTTCATCGCTCATGGCGCAACCGGTCATTCGCGGTAAGGTGACCGATGCTGCTACGAATGAGGGTATCGCGGGAGTCACGGTATCATTGCTTCACACGGCAGGGGGAACATCCACCGATAGCCTGGGAAACTACGCCATTGCTCCGACGAAGCAGGCCACAGCGATTCGGTTTACCGCATTGGGTTACAAGGCTGTTACCCAATCGCTTAATCCTGGCGCGTCACAAACCGTCAATGTAGCATTGGAGGAAGATTTCCGATCACTGGAGGAGGTGGTTGTCCGCGGAAAAGGAAGATACCGAAACCGCGATAACCCGGCAGTAGAACTCATCCGCAACGTCATTGCTCATAAAGGGGTAAACCGGCTGGCGCGCTTTGATTTTGTATCGTTCGATGCGTATGAAAAAACCATGATGGCCGTAAGTAATGTGCCGAAATTTGTGGCCAACAATGCGTTGACGCGCGGCTATCGCTTTGCATTTGAAAATGTAGACACAACCCTCGTGCCGGGTCGTTCGCTATTGCCGATATACCTGGAGGAAAACCTATCAAAACAATACCGCCGCGTGTATCCGAAGGCGACCAAAACAGTAATAACGGCCCACAAGAAAACAGAGCTTGATGCACGGTATGTCAACAACCAGAATATTCAAACATATTTCAATTTTATCTATGCTGATATAGACCTCTACGAAAACAACCTCCTGATCCTAAACAAGCCTTTTTTAAGCCCAACTGCCGATGCTGCCCCGTTGTTCTACAAGTTTTTTATCACGGATACAATCTCCACGGCCGAGGGGCAATTTGTTGAACTAACCTTTGTACCAAGAAACGAAACCGACCGGCTTTTCTCGGGCAGGTTACAGATTACGTCAGATGGGAACTACGGCATACGCCGTGCAGACATACGGATAGACCGGCAGGCAAACCTCAACTGGGTAAACGAGCTTGCCCTGACGCTCCGGTTCCAACGGCACGATAACGGCGTGTACCTTCTAGCTTATTCTGATATGAAGATCAACTTCGGATTGCAGGGGAGCGAGGGTGGCGCTTTCGGTCAGCGAACGTTGGTCTATTCAGGGTACAACACAGAAACCGCTATCCCAACTGCTGTTTTCAGCGGCCAGCAAACGACAGAAGCCGCCGGGGCCACTGGTCGCTCAGTGGCCTATTGGGATAGCGAACGGCCACTGGCATTGACACCTGCAGAAGCAAAGACCTATGCCAACCTAGACAGCCTGCAAAATAACCGGTCATTCAGACGGACATTGAAGCTGGGCTACCTGCTTTCGCAGAGCTATGTAAATGCCGGCCCGGTGGAATTTGGTCCGGCGGAGCATGTTTATAGTTTCAACGACCTCGAAGGCAGCCGCCTCCGGATTGGTGGGCGAACCACGCGTGAATTTTCAGAAAGGCTTTATGCAGAAACTTATATGGCGTATGGAACTGAGGATAAACAACTGAAGTTCTACGGCAGTGCGGCTCACACGCTCAACGGGCGAAGGGTTGGTGATTACCCGGCCCATTATATGCAACTCACGTACCAACGCGATGCACGGGAACCTGGACAGTTGCTGGGGTTCCGCAACGGCGATAGCTTTATACGCTCGTTCCGTAACGATAAACAGGATAAATGGAGTTACTTTGACGTGTGGAAACTTAGCCACGTTGTGGAGTTCGGAAATCATTTCATGCTGCAAACATCTCTGGTGTCACAACGCGAGGACCCAACGGCAAACCTTTATTTCATAACGGCGGCAGCCAGCCCCGATACAGTGCGTACACTGCGCACCTCGGAATTGGTTTTCGATCTCCGATGGGCTCCTCACGAAGCGTTTTTCCAACGGAATTTGGAACGATCGCCGATCATTAACGAATACCCGATAGTTAACCTGCGCTATAACATGGGGATGAAGGGACCCTTTGGTGGGGAGTACGGCTACCACGCATTACGCCTGGGGGTGTTTAAGCGGTTATTTCTCTCGCAGTTGGGAATGGCTGATATCAACCTGGCTTCAGGCTATATATTCGGTACCGTGCCATTCCCGCTGCTCGATATTCCATATGCCAGCAGATCCTACGCGCTGACGCAGGATGCATATGCGCTGATGAACGATCTGGAGTTTGTGAGCGACCAATATGTCAAACTACACGTCGAATACCGCCCCCACGGTTTTATCTTGAATAAAATACCCCTATTAAAGCGGCTGAAGATGCGTGAAGTGGTCGGTTTCAAGCTGCTCCATGGCAATTTACGACCCGAGAACCGGCCCGAAAACAATCCCGGGACATTCCTCCTTCCCTCAAACGAAGACGGTAATACAACAACGTTTATCCTGGGGGGGAGACCGTACATGGAGGCTAGCGCAGGGCTTGAGAATATTTTAAATGTATTACGGGTGGAGTATGTACGGCGATTGTCGTACCTTGACCATCCCGATATCGATAGAGGAGGATTCCGTTTTAGTGTCAAAGTAGACTTCTAGTTATGACTTACCAAAATTTACTTATCCAGGATACCGGGTACATCCGGCGCATCACCATCGCCAGGGAGGCGAAATTGAATGCCCTGAATAAAGCCACCCTCGCGGAGTTGCATGAGGCTATTACGGCTGCATTGGCCTCCGATACGGTGAGGGGCGTACTACTGACAGGCGCGGGTGAAAAGGCGTTTGTGGCAGGGGCAGACATTGCCGAATTCGCTGCCTTCAACGCAGATGAGGGGCGGGAGCTGGCGCACAACGGCCAGGCCACTGTCTTTGATTTAATACATCACGCCACCAAACCTGTCGTGGCTGCAATCAACGGTTTTGCCCTTGGAGGAGGGCTCGAACTGGCACTGGCCTGTCATATCCGGGTCGCGGCGGGTCATGCAAAACTCGGCTTGCCTGAAGTTTCGCTGGGGCTTATCCCCGGGTACGGCGGCACGCAGCGCCTCACGCAACTGGCGGGCCGTGGCCGTGCTCTTGAAATGATCCTGACCGGCGATATTTTTACCGCAACCGAAGCACAGGGGTTCGGCATTATAAATTACGTCGTTGAACCCGCGGAACTGCTTGCTAAAGCAGAAAGTATCCTCCGTCGCATTTCAACACGCTCACCAAACGCAGTAGCTTCCGCTATCAAAGCGGTCAACGCAGTTTTTGAAAATGCACGCACAGGGTTCGAAGCTGAAATTGACCTCTTCGGCCAGTGTTTCGGCACGCCGGATTTTAAAGAAGGCGTTGCCGCTTTTCTGGAGAAGCGAAAACCAAATTTCTGATTTTGGGTTTTATGGTAAATACTTAGTTTATATAACTTATGTCCTACTCCGTGTTCACCCAAAAAGAACGTAATATCATTACGTTAATCCTGTTGATTTTGCTAGGCGCAGTGATTGCATTCGCTGTACGGGGAATCATTGGGGCATTGCTGGGTACCATGGTGATGTATACCATATTCCGCCCGATGAATATCTGGCTGATAGAAAAACTCAAATGGCGGAGACCCATTGCCGCCGTGGTCATCATTGTCTTATCGTTCCTGATTATTGTTCTTCCATTCCTGGGTATAGGAACCATGCTCACCAATAAGATAGTGAGCTTGATAAAGAACCCCGAATGGATAAAGAACACGGTGGATACCATCAACGCCTACGCCGGCGACAAACTGGGTAAACCGGACCTGATACGAGAGCAACTGGAGAAGAGTGCCACCTATTTCGGCGGAATGTTCACCTCGCTGCTCAGCGGCGCAGCAAGCTTATTTCTGGATATCACCGTAATGTATTTTCTCCTGTATTTCCTGTTTGTCAACTTCAGGAGTTTTGAACGCGGTTTGCTCCGGTATTCACCGTTTAAAGTAGAAAATGCCATTCGCTTCGGCCATGAGCTCCGTAACATTACCTATTCCAATGTAATCGGCCAAACGTTCATCGCGTTGGTGCAAGGCGGTGCGTTGGCGCTGGGTTTCTGGATATTCGGTTTCCAGGACGCCTTGTTTTGGGGTGTTATCTGTGCCATCCTCTCTTTCGTGCCACTGCTCGGCCCGCCACTTATTTTCGTGCCCGCGGCCATCTACGCATTTACGCAAGGAGAAAACCTGGCAGCCATCGGCCTCCTGGTTTATGGTTTTGTGGTCGTGATCAATATAGACAATGTGCTGCGTCTGATTATCGCCAAACGGGTCGGCGATATCCATCCGATTATTACCGTGGTTGGTGTTATTATTGGCATTCCCCTATTTGGGATGATGGGACTGGTTTACGGCCCGCTCCTGCTTTCGTATTTTTTAATTACGGTGCGTATCTATGAAGCGAATAAGCGGGAAGGAGCCCCCCAGTAATGACGTGACGGCGGGTTCACAGGTGTGAGTAGTCCGGAAGCGATGTTGAAAATACCTTGAATCAGGGATTTCGTTTTTGGCGTTATCGCCATATCTTTGCGGCAGTCATGATGATTATGCGGAATCTTATCACGTTGTCTTTAGCGCTGTTGTCCTTGGGAACAACCAATGGCCAACCCATCACACATTACGAAACCACGGAAGACCGGATTGTACTTACATTGGAAGGGGCTTCGCATCTTGCAAAGTTGCCGCTCAGCTGTATGCAACAGCCTTATCCATACAAAACAGGCGTGGTTTTTACTGACACTACCTTAATCCGCCCACCCGCGGATTACCACCCGGCATTTTATGGATGTTTCGACTGGCATAGTAGCGTACATGGCCACTGGATGTTGGTACGGCTCCTTAAACTTTTCCCAAATTTGCCCGAGAATGAAGAGATCAGGCAAAAACTTGCCGAAAACTTGAGTGCGGAGAATATTGCCGTTGAAGTAGCGTTGTTCAAGGGGTTGAATGCTAGCTTTGAGCGGACTTACGGGTGGGCCTGGTTGCTTCAGCTTCAGGCGGAACTGCTGTCTTGGGACGATACACTAGGCCGTTCGCTGGCCCGAAACCTCCAGCCGTTGGCAACCCTCATCAGCGAATCTTACCAATCGTACCTGCCGAAGATGAACTATCCTGTCCGCGTGGGTGAACATACGAACCTGGCTTTTGGCCTCCGCCTAGCCTATGATTATGCTGCGCAAGTTGATGATAGGCCGCTCATTGGTGTCATTAGCAAAACCGCTTTACGCTTTTATGCGGAAGATCGAGGCTGTCCGCTCGATTGGGAACCAGGCGGTGCTGATTTTTTAAGCCCATGCCTCGAAGAAGCCGATTTAATGTGGCGGATAATGCCTTCTGTAGCTTACCAACGGTGGGTGAAGAAATTCCTACCCCAATTATTCAAGAAATCGCTCCTCCTCGAACCGGGTACCGTAAGCGACAGGACTGACGGCAAACTGGTACACCTCGATGGCCTGAACTTAAGTCGCGCCTGGTGCCTATACGGCATTGCCAGACATGCCGGCAAAAATAGCGGGCAACTCCTGGGGCTGGCAAAGACACACCTCGAAGCCGCGCTGCCACACGTGGCAAGTGGAGATTACATGGGCGAACATTGGCTGGCGTCGTTTGCCGTCTATGCACTTACTGCACAAACGGATTGACCGATGAGTACGAAACGACACCTGTTCTTTTTACTACTTTTCCCGTTGTGTACTTTGTTCAGTTCTTGCTTTCAACTCATCGAGGAAGTAATGGTGAACCCGGATGGCTCAGGAACGCTGGTGTTCACCGCCAACCTGAGCCAAAGCCGCAGTAAACTCGCTTCTTTGATGTTGCTGGATAGTGTGAACGGGCATAAGGTGCCTTCCAAACAGGAGATTCAGAAAAAAATGGAAGAAGCCTCGAATACGATCCGCACAGTAAAAGGGATAAGTAACGTAAGCCATTCGATCGATTTTGACAAATACATACTAAATATACGGTTTTCGTTCGAGAGCGTCGCAAACCTCAATGATATTTCCGCGCTTATTTTCGACAAACTCGATATCCAAACAACAGATAACTCGTCTTATAGCTACCACCCCCAAAGCAAAACCTTCGCACGCCACTATACCCCCAACCCACAGGCGAAATCGGAATATCAAAAGCTCAAGCAAGCGGATAAAGCAATCTTTGAAGGTGCTACGTATACCAACATCTACCGTTTTGAACATTCCGTTGTCAAGCAAAGTAATAGCAGGGCAAAAGTAGCCGCTTCCAGGAAGGCTGTCATGCTTCAATGTGAGGTGCTCGATCTTATTGAAGGTAAAATAAATATTTCTAACAATATCCAACTCGCACAATAATCGCCCATGAACAGGTTCTTCCAAACACTCACGACACTCCTTATTATCTCATCGGTCTCGGCTCAGGACCTTGCCCATAAAATTCCACACGATGCTTTTGCAGTGGTGAATATCCAGACCGGCCATTTTTTTGAACTCATGACGGTCGATGACTTCGATCGCTCGGCCATCGGCAAGACCATCATCGAAAAATCACGAGATGCTGACTTTCAGGGCGTAAATAGCATTGCAGACTTTGGCATTGCGCTAGACCGTTCGGGCTATTTTTACGCAACGCTTTCCGATAGCATCGCTTACTTCAGCTTCCTGCTTCCTATTGCCGATATCGAAAAGTTCGAAACGCATTTTACTGCGGGCGAAGCCATCCAGGACCATGGCGTGTTTAAGAGCTTCACCAAAGCAGTATCAGGAGACAGCACCATTTTTGCCTGGAACGGCACCATGCTTTCCATAACGACACCCAGTTTGGTGGATCACTATTTTCAGCAGGATGAAGTGGCCGAAAGGTACGGTATCCGCAATTACAGCTATGCGGACTATTACGAGCAGTTGGCCAACGAGGAAGAAGCCTCTTCCTGGGACGGCGCCGGATGGGTCGAAACGGATAACGGGTATGACTCCGTTTATGTTGATGTTCCGCCACCTGCACTTCCAGATAGTTTGGACTGGAAAGAGGCCGACAGCATAGGTGCTGCCAACAATGCGAATTGGGATGACATCGCTGCGGAAGCTGACTCGGCGGTTTTCGCTGAACCGGATAGTGTTGTCTATAGGTATGATGATTACATGTCCGACTCGGCGGCGCCCGATGGGAATTTGTACGAGGAATATTACGCAGCAGATCAGGAAATAAAACGGCATCTGGCCAGGGAATGGGTTGAAGCATTTGTCGGGTCACAGTTTGAAGATATGCCCGTTGCGAGCGTGCTTACCAACCGCTCCTATTTATCCAGCCTCAGCAAGGGTGCCCTGGCAACCGCCTGGATTCCAAGTTTTGAATCCATCTATACGACATTACTGCCCGAGCTCCGTGAGTTTGGCCGAAACGGGAACCTGTTCAGCTATTATGGCAGCTTACAGGTTGGGCTGTTTGCCGATAAGGAAGGTTTCAAGCTGAAATCCCAAATGGAACTGGAAGATGGGATGGCGAAGAGTTTTAAACGCATTTATGGTAGAAAGCTCAACCGGAATTTCCTCAAGTACATCAATTCGGATGATGCTATCGGGTTATTCGCACTTTCTATGGATACACGAGCCTATTTAGAGGAACTGCCCATGCTGATAAAAGATACGTATGGCGGCCTGTATGAACGCTATGAAGCGGACATCGCCCTGGGAGCCGACCTGGTGTCATTACTACTTGACGAAGCGGCCATCGCGAAAGCGGCTAAGGGTGATGCCCTGTTCGTGCTCAATGGAATAGCTGAGCAGGAGGTGCCCTATATTAGCTATGAATATGACGACGACTATAATTATATGGAAGTCGAAAAAACAAAAATGGAAACGATTCCCGATTTCCTGTTGATGTTTTCTTCGGACGACGTATCCCTGTATAACCGAATTATGTCTTATGTAACGGATAAAGGTTACCTTGCGGAACAAGACGGTGTCTACCGGCTCAGCCAGGGAGAACTGCCTTTTGACCTGGCATTTGCACGTAAAAACGGCGTTGTATTTATTGGCACATCTGAAGATCAGTTAAAGGCGATTGTAAACGGTAGCTACCGCGGAAAGCTGGATAAGACAACCCGGCGGTTACTTACGAAAAACAAATTTGCGGGGATACTCAGCGCGAAAAAATTGTCCAAAGAGATTCCAACCGAGCAGCTCGCTTCGCTTGACCGATACATCGCCTTCCAAAAAATATTTGGAACAATGGGTGACTTCTATTTCAAGTCGAACGGTGTAAAAGGCAATCGTATTTCAGGCGAATTTGTAGCACAAACACCGGAAGGTTTTGACAACGCTATACAGTACCTGTTTAGCCTGGTTGACTATGCCGTCGAGCAGCGCCAGGCACTTTGATTAACAAACGATAAGTATCGGGCCTAACCATGTTACTGGGGTGCCCTCATCCGGGGGTTTTTGTTGCTTGCATATCAGGGGCTTTTTCTCTATGTTTGCCCTCTTATGAGCAAACAGACGGACGACATCCTCAAACAAGTGGTTTCACACGCCAAGGAATACGGGTTCGTATTCCCTTCGAGCGAGATATACGACGGCCTTAGCGCTGTTTATGATTATGGCCAGCTAGGCGCCGAACTGAAAAACAACCTGAAGCAATACTGGTGGAAAGCCATGGTGCAGCTAAACGAGAATATCGTGGGCATCGACGCGGCTATTTTCATGCACCCCACGATATGGAAAGCCTCAGGGCACGTAGATGGGTTCAATGACCCCATGATCGATAACAAAGACTCGAAGAAACGCTACCGTGCCGACCAACTCATCGAAGATAAAATTACCCGCTACGAGACGGACGGCAAAACCGAGAAAGCCCGGCAGTTACAGACTGACCTTGATACGGCGCTGAATGATGACGACCTTCCTCGTTTGAAGGCCATCATTGAGGAACATAACATTGTTTGCCCTATATCCGGCACCAGGAACTGGACCGAGGTGCGGCAATTCAACCTGATGTTTTCTACGCAGATGGGTGCATCGGCAGAAGGTGCAGAGACCGTATATCTGAGACCGGAGACTGCACAGGGTATTTTCGTTAACTTTCTGAATGTACAGAAGAGTGGGCGGATGAAGGTACCCTTCGGCATCGCTCAAATCGGGAAAGCATTCCGCAACGAAGTCATTGCTCGGCAGTTCATCATGCGTATGCGCGAGTTCGAACAAATGGAACTTCAGTTTTTCGTACGGCCCGGCACCGAGCTCGAATGGTATAACAAATGGAAGGAAACGCGTTTGAAGTGGCACCTGGCCATTGGTGGCGAACAGGCTAAATACCGTTACCACGACCACGTGAAGCTGGCACACTACGCGAATGCTGCCGTGGATATCGAATATGAATTCCCATTTGGTTTCAAGGAAGTGGAAGGCATTCATTCACGTACGGATTTTGACCTGACCCAACACCAGAAGTATTCGGGCAAAAAACTACAATATTTCGACCCGGAAATCAATCAAAACTACGTTCCTTACGTTGTCGAAACGTCGATTGGACTCGACCGCCTGTTTCTCACCGTGCTATGTAACTCCTTTGAAGAAGAGGACCTGAGTACAGAAGATAAAAAGGACTCCCGCTCTGTCCTGCGTTTCCACCCTACATTGGCTCCCATCAAAGCAGCTATCCTGCCGCTCACCAAAAAAGATGGGTTACCCGATAAAGCCCGGGAAATAGTAAACCGGCTGAAGATTGATTTCAATGTCAGGTATGACGAAAAAGACGCCATCGGCAAACGCTACCGCAGGCAGGATGCCATCGGCACCCCTTTTTGCATCACGGTGGATTACCAGTCGCTGGAAGACGACACCGTTACACTGCGCCACCGCGACAGCATGGAACAGGAACGCGTAGCTGCTTCAGAGCTGGAAAGAATTATTGGCGACTTGGTAGGCTGGAAAAATTTGCTAACAGCACTATAAGTCGGCAGGTACTGCATTAATGGGCACGGGCTCGCTTTTTCCACATATCGTCCGAACCCGCTGTTTTAAACAAGCCAAAATCGCTCAATGCAACGGCAACCGGAGCAAACAAACGTAACCTGAGGCGTCGGCTGGTTACCGGTGCATCGAGCGGGATAATCCGGCTGGCCCCTATACTCGTCGCGTGGGCTACCGGTATCCACCGCCCCTCTTCCCAAGTATCTACCCATACACTATCCAATCGTTGGCCGAGCTTGATGTTTTCCCGCAGGCGAATCAAGTCAAAGGTCTCACTGTTTCTCAGGTCGATGACGAGTTCGGGCGAGGTCACGTCGTCGTCGGTAGCCCAATAACTATAGCGATCATCATCGAACAAGTTGCCCGGGCCGAAACGTTCCGCATGGCTCTCACGGACATTCGACGCCGCCAACCGCGCTCCGGCAGCCAGGTTTATTGCGAATGTCTCCGTTATTTTTTTCCCGAAACCCTCCAGCGAAGCCACGTCAGTAGGGTGGAGCAGGCCTTCGGTATTCGGTGCAAGCCCCAGGTTAAGTGCCGCCCCACGTCCTACGCTTTTAAGGTACAGTTCGAAAAGCTGGTCGGGGGTCTTTACCTGATGGTCCTGTTCGGGGTGGTAGAACCAGCCGGGCCGAAGCGGCACATCGCATTCTGCGGGAATCCAGAATTTCCCATCCCGCTGCCCGCTACCCAAAAACCGATCATCGACGTGGCCTGGCGCTGCCTTTCCGTTATCGGGGCCAATGGGAGTAAATGTGGCCCAAGACGTTTCAGGGGCGATCCCTTTTTCGTTGCCTATCCAGCGGGTATCCGGACCGATATCGCTGAAAATAACCGCCTTAGGCTGCATCTCTCGGGTGATGGGCCATGTCTTTTCTTCCCACTCATAATAACTGGATCTGTCGATGCGCCGCATCTCATTGGCCCCGCCGTAGTAGCCGTCACCGCCATTTGCGCCGTCGTGCCAGCTCGTGAATAGCTCGCCATAGCCACTGTATAACTCGCGCAATTGTTCGCGGTAAGCCTCAGCATATTTTTCGTCACCATAAGCAGCATCATGGCGGTCCCATGCCGACACATAAATACCAAACTGCATATCCTGTTTGCGCGCAGCTTCCATGAACTCCTTCACCATATCGCCGCGCCCATCACGCCAGGGACTGTGCGAAATATTATAGTCGGTGGTTTTGGTGGGCCAAAGGCAAAAACCGTCATGGTGTTTTGCTACAGATATAAGCCCGTTGAACCCCGCAGATTTGGCCGCAGCAGCGATTTGATTGGCATTGAAGTGCAACGGATTGAACAAATCGGCAGGAGCATCACCAAATCCCCATTCTTTATTCTGAAAAGTGGTGGGGGTAAAGTGGATAAGGCAATACAATTCCATTTCGTGCCAATTCAGCTGTGCAGCCGTTGGAGTCGGCCCGTAAGGAGCTGGCTCATTTTGCAAATCAGCATCGGACGCGTTACAGGCAGCCATAGCCGAGAAGGCAATCAGTCCGATCAAGCTCTTCAGTTTATTCATGTTGCAGCTTATCATAAAACAATCAGTTTATCGAAAAAGTAAAGATAGCAGTTTCACCCACAACAGGGAACAGTACAACCAACTTCTGACAAAATCTCATTCCGTTCTATGGAGATAAAACCGGGTAAATATAAAAACATGGCGCTGAAAACCAACAAATTAAATTAAAACACAATTCTGTTTTAAAAAATACACTACAAAATAGGTAGACATTATGTATATTTGCAGTGTACGAATTCAAGCACATCAGTTATCGAAGATATGGTACAAACATCCTTTTTACAGAAACAACAAGTAGACCCACGAATCACTTTGGTGGGGGCAGGGCCCGGGGATCCGGATCTGATCAGTTTAAAAGGCATCAAGGCACTAAAAGCGGCAAACGTTATCTTGTACGATGCATTGGTAGACGAACAATTATTAGCATATGCGCCTTCGGAAGCAATTAAAGTATACGTGGGAAATCCTTCCGGCGACGAGAACTTCTCCCAAGATGTGGTCAACCAGCTGATGGTTGATTACGCATTGAATTTTGGTCACGTCGTGCGGTTGAAGGGTGGCGACCTGTTTGTTTTTGGTCGTGGATATGAAGAACTGGACTACGCCGCTTCTTATAGTATCGAGGCATCCGTTGTGCCCGGAATTTCAAGTGCCATTTCGGTGCCCGGCCTCCAGGGTATTCCGGTAACTCATCGCGGACTGAGTGACAGCTTATGGATTCTCTCTGGCTCTGACGACGAAGGAAACCTTTCAGAAGAATTAAAAGATGCTGCCCAAAGCCGTGCTACAGTCGTCGTCTTACTGGGCTTCGACAAATTGTCTGAGATTGTCTCGCTCTATCAGGCAGCAGGCAAAGGACGTTTACCCGTTGCCGTAATCCAGAACGGTTCCATGGCAAATGAGAAAGTAGCCATCGGAATTGTCAATACCATTGCGGAGGTCGCTGAAGAAAAGCAGATCGATAATACAGGACCCGTACTGTTGGTGTTCGGCGCTGCGGTCGGACTAAGCCGGCAATTCCAGCACATTAGCAGATTTTTCCGGTTAACAGCGCACAGCGAGCATATTGTCGGCGAATAATCAATGAGACCAACTAACAGGTTTGATTAATTTTCCGGAGCAGGCCGATCACTCACACACCGGAAACCGAGGTTGTTGCTGCCACTGCTGATTTCTCCCTTTCCCCGGCTACCTGCAATATAACGCTCGCAATACTGCTCATTGCAAAGAAAGGAGCCGCCGCGTTGTACCCGTTTAACCGTTCCCGGTTCCATCGGGTCATGGCTGTTCACAGGCCCCTTAGGGTTCTCCGTCGGGCTGTTTTCATAATAGTCCGGGCGGTAATAATCCGAGCACCATTCCCATACATTTCCGTCCATATCATACAGTCCCCAGGCGTTAGGCTGATACGACTTAACAGGAGCAACACCTTGATAACCATCCTCGCCGCTATCTTCTGTCGGAAAGCTGCCCTGATATACGTTAGCTATCCATTTTCCTCCCGGCTTCAGGTCGTTGCCCCAGTAATACTTAGCATTTGACTGCCCCGCACGGGCAGCATACTCCCATTCCGCCTCAGTAGGAAGCCGCTTGCCGGCCCATTTCGCAAAAGCCGCCGCATCTTCATAGGCAATGTGTACTACCGGTTCAGCCTCACGGCCGCGGATGTCGCTGCCCGGCCCCTCGGGGTGTCTCCAGCTGGCACCGTTAACATAACGCCACCATTGGAGGTGATTATTCAGGCCCGCCACCTGATCTGGCGGTGTGAACACCGCTGAACCAGGCTGTAGGGCATCGAGCGGCACATTCGGAAAATCCTTCGGATCCAATGGCCGTTCAGCAATGGTCTGGTAGCCCGTTGCTGCTACAAAACGCGCAAACTGGGCATTGGTCACTTCGTGTTCATCCATCCAAAAACCGCCTACGGTCACTTCGTGTACGGGGCTCGCGTCAGCAAAATCTGTCGTACCCATGAGAAAAGTACCTGCCGCGATGTAAACCATGGTGGCATCATCGGCCCCAAGAAATGTATGTTTCTTTTCTGACTCTGCAATGGCCGCTGCGCGGGAAGGTATACCGTGCGAAACACACGTGGTTATACTATCCGTACCAAGCACATCTGCTGTTTTAGTTTCCTGCCCCGCCCGATTATTGCAAGCAACTGCTGCCGTTAAGATAAGCGTAATGAAGGCGAAGCCTGTTAGTCGACTTTCTGAAATCATGGAGCCGTTAGTTATTAATGAGTGTAACGTTAAAATGTGTGACCAAAGGTTAAAGATATAATTTTGTCCTTTAATATCGAAGTATCGAGAAGACAACCGTGTAGCTTTGATCAAAAAAACCCCTCGACCTTTTTCAGGGGAGGGGTTTAATAGGATTTGGCGCCGACCTACTCTCACGCCTTTTACGGCAATACCATCGGCTCTGGCGGGCTTAACTGCTCTGTTCGGTATGGGA
>Ga0182746_1000305_pt1 | contig 77841 bp, 63 predicted proteins | sample eDN3rd30CBELigOP_FD_128881 | JGI IMG/M metagenome (GOLD analysis project Ga0182746, IMG submission 128881) | Enriched Organic Plus compost microbial communities from Emeryville, California, USA - eDNA 3rd pass 30_C BE-Lig OP (version 2) (version 2) ...
CCGCCATTTACCTCAATACCATATTGGTTTTACTAGATAATTTTTAGATCAATGCTTCCCGGCCAACATAAAGATGACGGTTTCAGCTAGTTCCCAGCCTAAAAAAAAGGGCGGCAATTAAGCTGCCCCAAAGGTTTTTGACGATATCGCCCGTGGGTGGAGCTAGATCGGCATCGGTCAGGGCGCGCTGGACTTCCTCCACCGGCGTCGTGAAATCCCACCAATGCATGAAATAAAGGTCGATATAGACGGTGCCGAGCCGTTGCCCCGGCACTGCAAAATCACAAATATCGAGTGCGCGCCATAGTGCTGTTCGCCAGCGCCGCGGCATGAACTGGAACCCTGCCGTCATAGGACCAGATCGAAGCCTCGGGCGCGCCACCCCATTCTTTGATTTGGGCACCACAGCCTCGCACCCGTCCGCGCCAGCGCCCGCGACGGCCGGTAGTGTCTCAGTTTGAAATTTGACGGATCACCTGTCGCATCCGGATCGCGCTTCTACATGCTTGGCGGAAAGCAAGGAGGAGGTAGTGCATCACAAGCGCGGACGATCCCGCAATCAACGGGCAGGGTGTAAGTTCTGCAAGCGATGGAAGGTCAATGGGGTTCGGACCGATGCCTATGAGGGCGAGAAGTTCAGCGATCATATGCGCCGCCAAGCCGCGACAGTGGAGATCGCCCTTGCCTAAAGGCCCTCACGGAGAGAAGCGCCCTGCCGACGTGATCGGCGACGCCATTAAAATCGCCCGTATCGCTACGGACGAGGAAAAGGATGATCGCGAGCCGGTCAAATCAGCCTCTGCTGAACTAGGTAGCAAGGGCGGACGGGCGAGGGCCGCGACATTAAGTGGTGAGCGGAGGCGGGAAATTGCCCGCGATGCAGCTAGGATTCGATGGAAAGATCAAACTCCGGCTCGTTCGGGAAAGAAAGAGCTGAAAGATACGACGCAGGAATGATCCCTTCTTCTTACCGCGTCGGATCAAAACTGCGCCTCTGTCGTCTTTTTTTGAATTTTTCCAGATGTTGTTGAAACGCAATTTGCCGGGCGCGGCCGCTGGGCGGATGCTGGGTCTGATGGAACTCATCGACATCCTGGACCACGGGTTCCGATGCTGATGCCGATCCCGCGCAACTCCCTGAGTTATATTAGATGTAACGCAGTCTGATTACCGTCAAGATGGGAGCGTTTCCGCGTCCTATTCCACGCAAAGCGTCATTCTTCATGCATGGCGGTGTGGCACGCCTGAAGTCCGCCAGCTGGGTGCGATCACCCAACGGTCAGCATGGGTTATATCATGCCATGTCCTATCTGGTGGCACGGAGCAGATCTTCGCTGATGCGCCACAGGCGTTCTGCGCCCGCCTCGTCGCTCGCCGCGGGCGTGAGCGGAGCAAGTCGGCGTTTCGAGAAATAGCCCCCGGTGCCTGGATTGCGCTCCGCTGCAAGCCATAGGATCGTGTCCGCACCTTGTTCGGGTGTCAGGGCGAAGGGTGTTCCAAGGCGATAGATGAGCCTGACGATCGCATTGCCGTGACTGGCGAAGTTACTCTGCACGAAACCGGGGTGGACGGCATTCACGCGGATTCCGATATCGGCAAGGCGTCGGGCCAACGCCCGTGTGAACAGGATGTTCGCCAGCTTCGATTGAGAATAGGCTTTGCCTGGGTCGAACTTGCGCTCCATCTGAAGGTCGTCCCACTGAATGTCCTTGATGAAACGGTGCGCTACCGATGCCACATTGATGATCTGCGCGCCTTCGCCGGCTCGCTCGATGAGGGGCAGTAGCTCTTGGGTGAGCAGAAACGGGCCGAGATGGTTGCCGGCAAAACATTGCTCGAAACCGTCCTGCGTGACGATGCGGCGCGCGGGCGTGCCACCGGCATTATTGACCAGCAGGTGGATGGCGTCGGTTTCTTCCGCAATATCCCTGGCCAGTTGGCGTACATCTCCCATGAGCGACAGGTCGGCGCGCAGCATCGTGAAGCTGCTGCCGGGCGCGGCGGCGTCGATGGCATGTTGTGCTGCAGCAGCCCGGCCGGCATCCCGCCCGACGCCGATCACCCGCCACCCGCTTTTTGCCAATTCGCGGGCGACGACAAGACCTATGCCAGCGCTCGCGCCCGTAACGACTGCCGTCCTGCGTGGTATTGTCGTCATGTCGGTTCTCCCCTGAATGGAATGGGCCGTTTTGGCGCGCTTCGATCAGAAATTGTTATCCTTGAAGGGATCGTCTGAATAGAGAGCTTCGCTGTTTGCCCGGCCTTCGCAGCGCAGCGGTTCGTGATGGCACATGGAAAGAGCGGCTGTGATGGGGTGCGTTCGCGTTAGTCTGACAGCTATGCATGAGCAGGGGCCGGTCCTGGGTGGATAAAGGACCGGCCGCCAGCCTCATATTACCATTTGAACCCGACGGTTCCCCCAAATGTGCGTGGCGCGGCCTGATATCGCCCGGCCAAGCCGACTGCCGTATAGAGGTTGAACAGGCTTGAATAATAATGGCTTTTGGTCAGATTCTTGGCCCAGATCGAGATTTCCAGCCCATTGTCCAGCTCGACGCCCAGCCTGCCGTTGACGAGGCCATAGCCTTTGAGGGTGGCGAAACGATTATAGGCTTTATAGATTTCGATCCGATGTGCCTGCGTGTCGAGAGGATTCAGCGGATCGGTGCCATAGGTGAGATCCGGCGTATCCTGCCCCATGTTCCGTGACGAGGTATAGGCGTAGCTGAGATTGGCGATCACCGTTCCTCCAGTGAACGGTATTTTCTGAGTGCCTGCAATATTGAACGTCCATTTCGGAGCCTGCGGCACGGCCTCGCCGCTGCGATCGATGATGCCGTTCCGACCGACGCCCAGGAATGACCCAGCCTTATATTTCGACCACAGCCGCGACACGGCGGTCGTTATCTCCATATTTGCCCATGGCAGGACGGTTCCTTCAAATTCGAAACCATATGAACGCACGTCCCCGGCATTCTGGGCGAATTGCGAAATGCGTTGGGTGGCCGGATCGAAGATGTTGACGATGTTCTGCGCGCCATTGCGCCAGACATAGAAGCCCGCCAAATTGGTGCGGACGCGGCGATCAAGAAAATCCCCTTTAAAGCCGACTTCCGCGTCCTTGACCTTCTCCGGCAAATAGGAATCGAAGCCAGGCAATGTCGGACGGGTGTTGAATCCGCCAGCCATCGCCGCGCCGCCGGTCTTGGCATATACAAATTTATTGTCGCCAAATTCATAATCCACGCCCAGAGTCCAGGCTGGATATTTGAAGCTGCGTCCGACGGGATTGTTGCAATCCGGCCCCAATGGAACCATTCCGGCATTGGGACCAACGCCGCAAACGCCACCAGCAGGCAGTGTGATGGGCGTGAAGGATGGATCGAAGAAGGTTTCCGGCGCACCGGTAATCCCCGACCCGCCATGGCGATTGATGCTGCGCTTGTCCCAGGTATAACGCAGACCCGCAGTAACCCGCAGAGCATCGGTGACGTGATAGTTTCCCTGTGCGAAAACCGCCTTCGATGTCGCGCGGAAATCGGAAAAGTCGCGCGCGGAAGGAGCGAAATTCGCCGTGGCGCCCGGCATCCCGAATGGGGTCAGATCGACATTCTGGAAAGTGAACGATTCGGAGCTTTCCGTGCCTTTTTCCTTGAAATAGAAGGCGCCGACGATCCAGTCCAACTTGCCCGAAGTGCCGGAAAGCTGAAGTTCCTCGCTGAACTGATTTTGCGTATAGTCGGATGCATAAGCAAATGCATCGTAAGGCGTTCCGTCGAGATCGCTGCCGTCACCGGTCTTCGATTCCCGGTAAGCGGTGATGGATTTCAACGCCACATCGCCAAATTGATAGTTTATCGTGCCATAGATGCCGCCGCCGCGATTATAATTTTGTGGGTCCTCGACATTGGGATTGCCGTGAGGGTTGCCATATGTCCGGTAAAAATCGCTGTTCTTCCCGATATATTGCGCGAGATTGGCGGCGCCATAGAGGTTGGCTGCCGCTCCGGTGGGATCGACGCCAACAAGCGCGAAATTATTATAGGTGTCCTTCACCCGCATGATGTCCGCACCGATCGTGACGGTGAGCGGCATGGCATCCGGTTCCCATTTCAGGGTGGCGCGCGCGGTGAAGTCATGATCGAGCTTGGCCGCTCTCACCCCGCGAACCGAATTCTTGCCGAAACCATCGCGCTCGCCATAACGGGCGGCCACCCGCAGGGAAAGCTGGTCCCCCTGAATCGGCAGCGTCGCGGCTCCTTCGATCGATCGGAACTTGTAGTTGCCGAGTGACGCCCGGACATATCCCGACAATTCGCCATCAGGCTGGACAGTCGTCAGGTTGAGCGCCCCGCCCGTGGTGTTGCGGCCGAACAGCGTGCCCTGCGTCCCGCGCAGCACTTCGGCGGTTGCCAGATCCAGCAGCCCGAGATTGCCGACCATGGGACGGCCATAATAGACCCCGTCCACATAGATACCGACGGCGGAATCGGATGCGGAGTTCGGGCTGTTCTGGGCGTTGCCCCGGATCGCAAGATAGATGAGCGCAGCATTGCCCGTGCCGCCTGATTGCACCGATAGACTGGGCGTGGCTTCAGCGATCTGGTTTACGGATGCAATCTGGCGTTGTTCCAGCGCGACATTATCCAGTGCGGTCACCGCGACAGGCGTGGTTTGCAGGTTTTCCGTGGTTTTGCGAGCCGTCACGACGATGTCGCGAAGCCCCTGCTGAACGGCAGTCTCTTCCTGGGCGCTCGTATCCTGGGCGATTGCCCCAGTGGCAGCCATAAGGCATGGCGATACTAATGCGGCGGACCGCCACAGCCAACTTACTTTCATGATATCCTCCCTAAAAGACTATCGACGCCGACTTTTTGTTACTGTGTCGACGCTGCCGCTTATTATGATCCAAAATTCCACAGTGTATAGTATTTACGGATATTGTCGGAGAAAAATTGCTGCACAGTGGAGATGGACGAGATCGGCAGATGACCGTCAATCGGTACCTCTTCGCCGGCAACCTGTCACATGAGCGTCGAGGAAATGGTCAGTGCGGCAGAGGATCGGGGGGCGTTTCCGAGGTACGCAAGGCAAATTCCTCCACGCGCTTCCTGATCTGTTCCTGCCGGTAGCTGAGGTCAGCCCGCGGCACTCCTGGTCCGATAATCGCGTCGATGTCCTTCAGTTTCACGACCTTGACCAAATGAGCCGTCGGGTTGCCGCCGGAGGGCACATTCTGCCAGCGTAATTGCATCCATCCTTCGTGCAGGCCGGCCGTGTCGATCCAGTTCGCGACGCCGGGATCCTGCAATGCGACGATGTAGGTATAGCTGCCATCCGGATTGCGCTTTGCCTGGGTTTTGTTGAGGCTGGAGGTCCGCAACACGGTTTCGGGGCGCAAGGTCCAGGGATCGGTCACCTGGAACCCGATATAGTCAGAGCCACCGTCCCACATCGTGATGACGATAGCCTCGTCATCGGCGATCCTGAACCGGCCGCCACCGATATAGCCCCACCCGCCCTCGCTGTCGCGACGCTTGGGCATCACCAATATATTGGGTTCGGGAAAGCCGAGGAAACCATCCTTGAACTTACGCCAATAGTCGACGAAGGCTGGCAGTTCGTCGGCGATGCGGGCGATCAGTGCGATGTCGTTTGCCGCAGGCCTCATTCCCGGTCCCGATACCAGCCGCAGCGACAAGGTTGTCGCCTGTTGTTTCCAGTCCGACCGGCTGTCGCGCGCTGCCAGCAGCAGGCGGCCCGGCTCGACCCGCAGATGGTTGCGGCGGCCATTGGCGGGCTTGCTGTCGATAGTTACCCGGAAGGTGCCATCTTGTTCCAGCATGATCTTCTGGTCGGTCAGCGTCGTCAGATGCTTTCCCATGCCCCCGTCAAGGCGGGAGACCGATATGTTGAGGCTGAATTGACCGGCTTTGGGCGATCCATAGCGTCCGACGAGCAAATAGCTGCTGTCGCCGTCCAGATAGGATATGCGGTTGCTGTTGTCGGGATTGTCGCCCGCGATCACATCGCCGGGAAACAGGTGGCCGAACCATGTGCGCGGCGTGTTATCCGCCACCCACAGCAAGGCCGGTTCCCTTTGTTCGCCTGTCAGCGTCGTCAGGATGAAATGGCGAATCCATTGATCGAGTACGCGATCGAGCGCCGCTCGGCCGTCTGCCGTCTGCGCGCCGGGGTCGGTCAGCAAAAGCTGCCGCAGTTTTTCGCGCGCCGCCTGGATGGGCGGTGCCGTTTCGATCTGCAACATCCTCTTTTCGGCTGCGATCTGCGCGGGGGTGGCCAGCGGATTGGCGGGCGCGGGCGAACTGGTCATCGTTACGGCAACGACCGCGACAGCAAGCAGGATCGACGGCGGCGCATGGCAGCAGATGCGGTCAACCCAATCTTTCGAACGGCGTCCTTTTTGGTACGCGCAGCGGGTTTCCATCGCACGGCACCCTCCCTCTCGATATTCTGAAGCAGGTTATTCCACGTCGTGGAAATTGTCCATGGCCTGGGGCATGAATGGCTGCAAGAAACGTAACCCTAGATAGTTTATTAATATAGAAGATAATCATTCATTCTTTGGGCTGTCCCAACCGCCGCCCAGGACTTGATACAGCGTCACGAAAGCGCTCAGTTGGTCGGCCTGCAACTGGACCAGCCCGAGATCGGCCGAGAGCAGGGTGCGTTGGGCATCGAGCTGTTCCAGATACCCACTATAGCCGGCCTGATAGCGATTGATGGCATGACGCAGCGCTTCCGCCACGGCGGCGCGTTGTGCCTCGGCAGCGACCCTTTGCCGTGCGAGGCTGTCCACCCTGGCCAGCGCATCTTCCACTTCGCGAAAGGCGGCAAGGACCGACTTGCGATAGGCGAACGCGGCCTGGTCGCGGCGCGCGGCGGAGGCATCGACATTGGCCCTTAGCCGGCCTCCTTCGAATAGTGGCGCAAGGATGCTGCCGCCCAGGGACCAGATGGTGATGGGGTCGGCTAGCTGGCTGTTGAAGACAGCACTGGCCGAAGCGGATAGCCGCAGGCTCGGCAGAAACTGCTTGCGTGCGACCGACAGCGAAGCATCGGATGCGGCCAGGGATAATTCGGCTTGCGCGATATCCGGGCGACGGCGCAGCAGCTGCGAAGGCAGGCCCGCGTCCGGGATGGGCGGCGCCGCCAGTCTTGCAAGAGGCAGGCCCCGTTCGATTGGACCGGGCACGTCGCCGGTCAACAGGCGAAGTCCGTTTTCCGCCTGCTGGATGGCAAGGTGGACTTGCGGCAGTATCAGCGCGGCCGCCTGATATTCGGCCTCGGCCTGCCGCAGTTCGAGTTGCGAAGTATAGCCCGCCTGCGCTCTTGAACGTGCCAGGCGCAGCGCTTCGGATCGTGACTGGATCGTCTGCATCACGACCTCGCGCCGCGCATCGAGGCCGGCGAGCGTCAGATAAGCTGATGCTGCGGTACTTGCTACGGTGAGGCGCGTCGCATCGCGTGCTGCCGCGCTCGCCAGCCAGGAATCGCGGGCGGCCGAAACCTGATCGTCTATCCGGCCGAACAGATCTATCTCATATGCTGCCTGCGCCGTGGGTTGGCCGGAGGTGCCTTCCGCCGGGGTTCCAAAGGGGCCGACGGAACGGCTGTGCGTTCCCGATGCACTGGCGTCCAGGGTCGGAAATAATTGCGCGCGCGCAAGATCCATCTGTGCCCGCGCCTCGCGAACGCGGGCGATGGCAATGGCGATGTCGACATTGTGGGTCAGGGCAGCCTCGACCACGCGGCTGAGCGCCGGATCGCCGAAGTTGCGCCACCAGTCGGCATTGACCGGCTGGCTGTTGTCCGAAGGCGCTGTCAGTTTGCTGCGCCACCCCTCTGGCGTGCTGACGGCGGCTTCGGGCGGCACGGGACGATCCGGCCCGGCGCAAGCGCTCAGGGTGGCGACGGTCAGAAGAGCGAAAGTCCGCGCGCGTGTCATTGCGGCCGAGCCCTCGGGCCGGCGGAGGTGTCGACACTGGCCTCGACTGACATGCCCGGCCGCAGCCGCGCATAAAGGGGGTCGCTGCGATCCACTGCAATCCGCACGGTAATGCGCTGGGGCACCTTTACGAAATTGCCGGTGGCATTATCCGACTTGATGACCTGGAATTCGTTGCCCGCCGCAGGAGCGAGCCGCTCGATCCTGCCTTTGATTTCGGCGTGGCCGAGGGCGTCGACGCTCATTCGCGCGGGCTGGCCGGGCGTCATTCGCGCGATTTGCGCTTCCTTGAAGTTCGCCGCGACCCACACCACCGGCGGGACGAGGAAAGTCAGCTGCGAGCCGGCCGTGACATATTGACCGAGCCGCACGCCGACTTCGCCGAGCCGTCCGTCCTGCGGGGCGCGGATCACTGTGTTGGCCAGATCGATCTCAGCGAGTTCGAGCGCTGCCTTTGCGGCTTCGACGCCAGCGCGCAGGCCGCCTCGGTTGACAGTGACGGTGCGGACCTGTTCGCGCGCGACGCTGCGCTGCGCCTCGGCCTGCAGGACGGCTGCCTGTGCCTGTTTGAGCGCAGCTAGCGTCTGGTCGCGCTCGCGCACCGAAACCGAGCCTTCGCCGACAAGTTCATCGACTCGCCGCATGTCCGCCTCCGCTCGGGCGAGCTGCGCTCGGGCGCTGGCCACGCTGGCGACCTGTCCGCCGAGCTGGGCTTCGCTTGAGCGCTGGCTCTGCTCACTGTTGTCGAGATTGGCGATCTGGGCGGCCAGTTGGGCCTTGGCCTGATCGACCCGCTGGCGATAGATTCGATCGTCGATGCGAGCGAGTATCTGGCCCCGACGCACCTGCTCGTAGTCCTGAACCGTCACTGCGACGACGTAACCGTTCACCTGTGGTGCGATCACTGTAGTCTGGCCGCGGACATAGGCGTTGTCGGTCGTCTGCACGACGGAGGAAAAAGGCCCGAGACCCCAGGCGTAGAGCACCAGTGCCACCCCTGCGACGATGAAGAGGACGGTCAGGATCGTCACCGTGCGCCCAGCCTTGGGAGGCGCCCATCCGCGCTTTGGTTCCGGTCCGGCGGACGTTTGATCCTGGACTTCGACCGGGTCTTGCAGGCGATCCTGCCCTTCGCTCGGGCGTGGCGTCTCGGTCATTGTGCGGCCTTGTTCCTCATGGCGGCCATGGCGGCCAGTTCATTGGCGAGGGGAGAGGTCCCCGTCCATTTATAATAGCACCAGCGCGCCAGCAGATAAGCAAAGGCCATCGAAGCCAGTACACCGATCAGCAGGAAGACGTCGTTGAATGCCATGATGTTCGCCTCGCGCGAGACCTGCTGGGCGAGCAGAACGCCGCCTTCGGCCTGAAGGAGCGCGGGATCGCCGAGCGTCCGGGCATATGCCCCGCCCAATTGTTGGAGCCGTAGCGCGACCTGCGGATCGATCGCCTGCATATTCTGGACCAGAACTTCGGAGTGAAAGCGCTCGCGCACGAGCTGGAAGCTACCCAGCAGCGCCGCGCCGCCGATGCCGCCCAACTGCTGGGATATGCCGAAAGTGGCGGAGAAGCTGACGATATGGCTCGGTCCCTTGGCCAGCGCCTGAAGGATGCCGCCCATCATCGTCGGCCCCATGAAATAGATCGCGGCAAATGCGATCATTGCCTGTGTCAGATACAGCTGGCGCGGGCGTGTCAGGTTGCTCGCATCAATGTCGAGGAAGGCTGCTGCCGCGATCAGCGCACAGCTTATCATGATCGGAAGCAACAGATCCTTGGGATTGAGCGTCACCAGGCTGACGATCAGTCCGGCTATCGTGGCCGCCGTGACCATCATATAGAAGCCGACAAGTTGGTCCTGCCCCATGCCGACAACGTTGAGCAGTCCGCTTGCGCCGAAATTCTGTTCCGACAGCAGCACGCGCATCGATGCGGCGACGACGGCAAAGCGGATGATCGCGGCGCTGCCCATCCAACGGGTGTTGAGTAAGGGATTGGCGCGGTTATGCTCAACGATCACCGCCAGACCCACCAGCACGATGGAGCCGGCCAGCGCATAGCCGAGCCAAGGCGTCGTCCACCACTGGATGCGTCCTTGCGCCAATACGGCGCACAGTAGCGCGATGCCGGGGGCGAACAGGAAGAAAGTCAGAAAATCGAGCGGCTCGAACGCTTCGATCCGCTCGCTGGGCGGCAGGCGCAGGATCGAGACGCAGGCCAGGCACAGCAGCGTCAGCCCCAGTTCGAAGATGAAGAGGTTCTGCACGTTGCCATGGATCAGAAGCGCTGGCGAGATTACGCGGGCCAGCGGCAGCGCGATCTGTGAAATGCCCACGCCCAGCACCAGGCCGCCCAGCCGCGCCGAGGCGGGCATGGATTGCATGATATAGAACAGGGCGAGGGTGGAAAGCCCGCTGGCCACAATGCCACCGGCGCCGCGCACCACCAGTTCAAAGCCGTAGCTGTGCACGAAAATCTGAGAAAAATTGAGAACAAGGAAGGCAATGAGAACGATGCGGGTGAAGCGCTGGATGCCGAACTGCTGGCGAAACTTGATGAGCAGCAGGCTCATGCACACGTTCGTCATTGAATAGACGGCGGTCAGCCAGCCCCCCTCTACAGTCGTAAGCCCCAGGGCGCCCTGGATCTGCGGCAGGTTGGCGGTCAGCAGGCCATTGACGAAGCCGCCCGTCAGCCCCAGCAGCGCGCCTATCAGGAAATAACCTATGCGCCGGGATGTGGGATGGTCCGGCGTCGCCGGCGAACCAGGCATCATTGGCCGCTCGTGCGGCGCGAACTGATAGTCAGATGATTCCGCCCGATCGTTCAAAAGCGACCCTTTTGCCTTGTTACATTCCGGCAATGCTTATCGGGTCGGATTGTTTCTGACTAGGGCGCATAGGCGAATTTGAGGCGGTGATTGAACTCATATGGGGAAGAAAGGTGGCGGCCCCCTCCTTTGGCAGGGTTGGTGCGGGGCGTTCGCGCCGAATGCTCAAATGTCGCGAGCCCTTTAGGCCAGTTGATGCAAAAACAATAACCTTCAGGAGGGGCTTATCCATTCAGGTGCAAATTCGGTGCAGGACGGCATCTATACCGGCCCCACCCCTCGCGCAGGCTTTCCGCTGGTTCTGATGTGCGGCATGGCGGGACAATCCCTGCTTTTTTCAGTGCTGGTTCCGGCCCTGCCGCCGCTCGCGGCCGAATTGGGACCGAGCGGCCCCTCCATTGCCCAGTTCACCTTCGCGCTGGCGTCGCTGGGCCTGATATTGTCCGGCTTTGCCGCTGGCATCATCATCGATCGTTTCGGCCCGCGCCTGACTATCGTTGCGGCGTTGGCATGTTTCGCCATAACCGGCGCTCTGCCGGTCCTTACCGTTGCGCCGGTGCCATTGCTTGCTTCCCGGCTGCTGCTCGGTTTCGCGACCGGGATCATGTCAACCACCGCGACGCTGCTGTTGACCACGGTCTATTTCGGGCCGGCGCGCAGCCGCCTTATCGGTTATCAGGTGTCGACAGGTTCCGCCGTGGGACTGACCGCCCTGATCGCGGCGGGCGCCGTGGTGGCGCATGCCGACTGGCATCTGAGCTTTCTGCTCTATCCGCTCTCGATATTGCCTTTTCTGCTGATTGCGATCGTAACCGTGCCCGCTATCCGTACCGAGCGGCAGCCGGGTGGCGGCCCGAGCGCGGGTGCGACGATCGCGCTGCTATGGCCTATCTATCTGGTGGCTGCACTGATCTTCATGGTGCCGATCGGTATCGGCGCGGAACTGCCGTTCCTGCTCAAGATCCGCACGATCGTCGACCCGCTGGTCGTATCCATCGTGGTGGCCATGACGAGCGTTGGCAGCATGACATCGGGCGCCGCTTTCGGGCGGCTTCAGGCCGCTATCGGCGCGCGCCGTACCTTTGCGCTGGGATTAGCGGTGGGGGCTGCCGGATGCCTGCTCATCGGTATCGGTTCAACATCGCTCGTCATCGGGACCGGCATGTTCGTGGCGGGCGTGAGCGTCGGGCTGTTTACGGCCTATTTTTGGTTTGCCGTTGCCATGGTCGCGCCGCCGGAACTGCGTGCACGCGGGCTGGCGCTCCTGTCGTCCGCCCTGTTCCTGGGTGGATTTCTCTTCCCGCTCCCCTTTGGCGCATTGTCGTTTCAATTCGGGCTGCCCGGCAGCTTCGTCGCGATCGCCGCGCTGCTGGCGGCCGGGGCTATCGGCGCGTTGATCGGACGGACCGGGCGGATACTCGTCAACTAGGATGTCATGCCATGATACGGCCGATGCATGTGCCAAAGCCGCAAGCGGGCAGCCCGCCTGTCCAAATACAGGTGTGACCTTTATCGGCGTCGATCTGATGTGCGCCATCAATAACAGGAGGATGCATCCATGAGCGGAACTTCGGTCAGCTATACTGACAGCGAAGGCGTGGCGTTTACGGGCTATCTGGCGCGGCCGGCCAAACCCAATGGCGCAGGAGTCCTGATCGCGCACAATGCGCCGGGCCTGGATGATCATGAGCGCGATATCGCCGACCGTCTTGCAGGCTTGGGCTATGTCGCATTGGCGGCGGACTATCATGGTGACGGCGCGATCCTGGGGGGCGAGGCATTGGGCGCCCGCATGGAGATGTTCACTGCCGATCCGGCTCCCATGCGAAGGATATTGGGGGCGGCGCTGGCTCGTCTGGTGAGCGAGCCGGATGTCATGGCGGATCGTGTCGCCGCCATCGGCTATTGTTTCGGCGGATTCGGCGCGCTGGAACTGGCGCGTGGCGGAGCCAGGTTGGCGAGCACCGTGGGGTTTCACGCGCTGCTGCCGTCACAGCGGGACGAGGATGCGGCGAACATCAAGGGCCATGTGCTGGTCTGCAACGCGACCATGGACCCCTATGTCTCAATTGACTCCCGTATCGCCTTTGAAAAGGTCATGGATGCTGCTGGTATCGACTGGCGCATGATCCTGTACGGCGGAACCCAGCACGCCTTTACCATTGAAGATGCCGACAAGATCGATATGCCCGGCATCGCCTATCACCCCGCCAATGCACAGCGATCCTGGCAAGCCATGCTCGACCTTTTCGCCGAAACAATCGATCGCAAGGATTGATAGAGGGTCAGGCGGTCGGGAAGCAGTCGGGTGCACTTGCTCCGCGTGGGCCGCCTCCGCTGCCTATGGCACTTGTTGCCCACATCGTATCGCGGCACATTGCCGTTATCGGGAGGAATGAAATGGATCTTGGCATAACCGGAAAAGTCGCGCTGGTGACCGGCGGCACGCATGGCATGGGCCGCGTCGTCGCCGAACGGCTCGGTGAAAATGGCGCGCAGGTCGTTGTGGTGGCGCGGGGCCAGGCAGGACTGGACGATACGGTCGCGACCATTCAGTCGCGCGGCGGTGCGGCCATTGGCGTTTCCGCCGACCTTACCGATTTGGCGTCCTTCGACTATATGGTGGAAAAAGCCAAAAAGGCCTTTGGCGCTCCCGACATTGCCATCTTCACGCCCGTTGCGCCTCCGTCGGGTGGTTTCGACGCCTTTGGCGATGAAGATTTCGATGCGGCCTATGCCAATATCGTGAAGGCTTTCGCGCATTTCGCGCGCGCGGTGACGCCTGCGATGAAGGAAAAGCGCTGGGGCCGCATTGTCACGATCGGCTCGGGAGCGGCAAAGTCGCCTGCGCGCGCCTCGATCCTCAACTTCGACTATATCCTTGCCAATGTCGTGCGTCCTGCCGGTCTCGGCCTGAGCCGCAGTCTGGCGGACGAGCTTGGTCCCTATGGAATCACGGTCAACACGGTGCCCCCCGGCTTTATCGACACCGGCGATGCCTATGAGGCGTTCTTCCAGAAATGCGCCGCCGATGCGGGTATGGAATATGATGTGTTCATGAAGGATTTCATGCGCCGCATTCCCGCCAATCGCTTCGGCCGGCCGGAAGAAGTGGGTGCGCTGGTCGCTTTCCTGTGTTCTCAGGATGCGGGCTATATTACCGGCCAGTATATCGTTGTCGATGGTGGCTATATGCAGGCCTATCACTGAGGGCGTTTGAGGATGGATCTACGGATCGCCTAATTCCGCCATGACGGCAGTTCTGCGGCAATGCCGTGCTTCGCCTAATCGGGTGTTGGCGCGGACTCCTCGCGTTCGGGAAGCTTGCCCTGATTGATGGCCCAGATCGCCGCCTGCGTACGGTTGTCGACCTGAAGCTTACGCAGGATGGCCTTGACATGCGCTTTCACCGTCGCTTCCGCCACGGCCAGCCTGCTTGCGATATCCTTGTTGGCTTCCCCTGCGGCAAGGCAATGGAGAATCTGGATTTCCCGTTCGGACAGGTCGGGCCTCGCGTCGCGGGCATGTATGTCCTGAAGAGTCGATGGCGGAGCGTCAGCGGCCAGATGCTGGATGATTTCGGAGGGCATGACCTTCATCCCTGTCGCGATCAGCCGGACCGCGCACAATAAAGGTTCCGCCGCCATATGGGTGGACAGCAGGCCGTCTATGCCAATGGCAAATGCCTGCTTTGCAGTGTCGATGTCACAAGCATCGCACAACAGGACAATGCGCGCGGTCGGCAAAGCGGCTCGCAGCGCGCCGCAACGGGGCAGGATGGGGGGCACGGAGGGACTGTCGATAAGGACCATCTGATCGGGGCCGTCCCTCCAGTCCGGGAAATGCGCTTCCACATGGCCGGACAGAACGCGCTCGATAACGAAATCCGCCTCCATCAGGATATGACGCAAACCGAAACTGTCGATTTCGTTGCGACCCCAAATGGAAATGTGAAGCGCGCCGTTCATGACGAACGTCGTCGGGAGACAGCGTCTGGTGGCTGGATTGGCATCTTGATATATCAGGACCGCTCTGGATTGATGGTGCCAAAACACTAGCCCACGCATCGGTTCGTCGTGAGCAGACTTCGGCATTACCCCGAATGACAGACAGTTTGCCGAGAGCCGCAAAGAGCGGCAGCGGCCGCCCGCGTCCTCCACCCCGCGGCATATGTCCCTTTGCATGCAGCATCATAATGCCAAGGACGTAGCCCCTATGCGCCCGGACGTCGGCCCCAATTGCTTTTGAAGCCGCTCCTGTCCCGGCCCACAATATGCACCGCAATCATTGCGCCCCATCCGTCAGACCAGGGATAGACCATCGTGAACTCCAGAGCAGACATGACGCTTGCCTTGCCTTCGCCCGATGTCCATCCGGGCGCACGTATACCCTCTGGCGGACCGCTGATGGGGCTGGAGCAAATCGCCAATGTCTTCCGCCGAAGACGCATCCTGATATTGGGCATCGTCGCGGTCGTGCTGGCGTCCACGGCGCTTATCGTCTTCACGCAAACGCCCATATATGAAGCGAAAGCCACGCTGCGGATGGACGTTCCGGTCGCGGCCGACGGCAGCGACCGCGTCCAGCAGAGCGCGGAAAGCGAAATGCAGATCGAAACGGAAATCCGCGCCTTGTCGTCGCATGATCTGGCGGCCGCCATGGTCCGGGATCTGGAACTGCTCGACAATCCTGCCTTTTCCGGCCGGAAGATGAGCAAGGGACGCACCGCCCGTGCGTCCCAGTTCCGCATAGACAATGCCGCGGAACAGCTTCTGTCGATGGTGACCGTCCAGCGGATTCCCCATACCCAGCTCATCACCGTGACCGTCCGGTCGCCCCATCCCAAATTCGCCGCCATGATCGCCAACCGCTATGTGCATGTGCGTCAGATGAACAGCATGGTGGATCGTCTGCAGAGACAGGAAGGCATCGTCGCGGCGCTGGCAGAGCGGACGAACAAGGCAGGCGAGGAACTGCGTCACGCGGAACAGGCCGTTGCGGACTATCGCAATGAGCATCGCATGCTGGGTGGAGGCGACAGCACGAACGCGCTGGCCGGCATCACCCAGCTGGCGGCCGAAACAGTGTCCGCCGCCAGTGCGCGCGCCGCAGCCGCGGCAAAGGCGGCTGGCGTCAGTGCCGCGGCCGCGATGCGACCGGGGCCGGAAAGCGCCACCTCTCCCCTGCTGTCCGCGCAACAACAGCGCTATGCCGATCTGATGCAGCGCAAGGCGGAACTGTCCGGCTTTTACGGATCGGGCCATCCCGCCCTTGCCAATGTGCTGGCACAGATCGACGAGGTGAAGCGCACGATGGAGGCTGAACGGGTGCGGGTCCGGCAACGGGCAGCCGCCGACGCGGCGATCGAAGCCTCTCATGAAAGCACGCTCGCGCGCAGCGACGCGCAGGGCGCGGCGGCCCGTGAATCGGTGCTTCAGAGCAATCTGGCCGCGCTTACCACCAAGGCCTATCAGAATAATGAGGCGGGCGTTAAGCTCGCTGAACTGGAGCGCGCCGCGGAAACCCAACGCGGCCTCTATCTGGGGTTGTCCGGGCGTCTCAAGCAATTGGGGGCGGCGCTGGTGTCGGGAACCGGCCTGGTTCTGCAATCGACCGCGCCCATTCCCCAAAACCCGATCAGCCCGACCCCGCGCAAGACGATGATGGCCGCATTGATGGGATCGACCATATTGGCCTTTGGCTGCGCGTTCGTGCTGGAACTGACCGACAGGCGGCTACGCAGTGCGGAGCAAATCTGGCGGCTGTTCGGTCTGGAAAGCTTTGCCATGATCCCGATGCTGCGATCCGGCGTGGAAAAGGACACGGCCGCAAAACTCATAGCCGAACGGCCAAGCTCCCTGTTCGTCGAATCCGCCAGGATGATGCTGACCGAAGTGATGCGGCAACGCCGGGGCAATGGCGCACAGGTGGTGCTGGTCACGTCGCCGCTGCCAGGGGATGGCAAAACCTCGGTCGCCTATAGTCTGGGCGCGGCCGCCATCGCGGCGGGTAGCCGGGCGGCCGTCGTGGAATTGGACCTGTGGCAACGCGCGCCCGCTGCGAATGACGAGCATGAGACCATCGACCTCATCGCTTATCTGCAGGGTGAATCGCGCGTGCGCGGACTGCTCACCCAGGCTTCCAGCCCGACGCAAAATGCCCTCACGGTCTTTGCGTCCCATGAACAGACGCGCGATCCCAGTACCGTTATTTCCTCGTCCCAGCTTGCTTCCCTGTTCGAGGATCTGCGCGCGCGCATGGATCTGGTCGTGATCGATGCGCCCCCCGTTCTGGCGGTGCGCGACGCGTCCAACATGGCCTGTTTCGCGGATGTGAACCTGCTCGTGGTGCGCTGGGGCCATACCACCGTGGAGGAGGCGGCCGACAGCCTGGTGGCGCTACGTTCTCCGGTGGATGGTGTCGTGTTGAATGCGGTCGACTATCCTCGCCATGCGCGCGGGCACTATGGTGATCTGGTGCAGTATTTCAATCGCGCGGGTGCTTATTATGAACGCGACGACGAACTGATTCAGGCCAGCTTCCTCGACAAGCTGAAGGAAAAGATCCGCCGGCCCCGCGCCGCCTGACATTCTGTTCAGGCCGAAGCGGCGGGACGTTCGTCGGAGACGGCGCGGCCGAAGCGGCGGCGTAACGTCCGCTCCATCGCGATCGCGCTGCTGACCGCCAGCACGACATGCGCCACATTCGCGCCCATCGCCCCGATGCGCGGCACGAGCAGCAGCGCAATGACCTGAAAGACAAGGGTCGACCACAGGACGATGTGGAGAACGGACCGTTGCTCGCCCATGGCCAGCAGTGCGGAACGCAGGGGCGCGGCGTGCATGGTGAAAGCCAGCGCCACTATCTGGACGAGCAGCAAAGGATAGGTTTCGGCGAAGGCATGGCCGACGGTCAGTTCGATCAGCCACCGTCCGCCCATCACCAGCACGGAGATGGCGCCGAGCGCGAAGACATCGAGAATGATCTGCACCTGCACTATGGCGCGGCGGAACAGGCTCCGTGCTCCTTCCGCCCATAGTCGCGCTACATCGGGATAGAGCACCGCCTGCACCTGGGCGCAGACCTGCTGCACCACTTTCGCCACCTGCTTCGCCACGAAGTAAAGTCCGGCGGAACGTGGGTCTGAAAGCGCGCCGACAATCAGCACGTCCAGCTCCATTGAGCTTGTGCGGATGCTGGTTGATAGGCTGGACGACCATGCAAAGCCCATGATGCCGGGAAAACGCTGCGTTATTCCGCGCATCGGCATACGATGCAGCGCAATCACGCCCTGCCGCTTCAATTCGAACAGGCTAAGGGCAAGGAAAAGCAGCGAGCTGACGATCTGGCTGATCGTCCAGGCGCAGATGAAGAAGATCAGTCCGCCATGCATCCACAATCCGATGGCGCACAATAGGATGCGGACGATGCTGCCGGTCACCTGCACATAGGCGATGGTTCGGAAACGTCCGGCCAGACGCAGCACGGCGGTCGGCATCCCGCTAATATTGAACAGCAATGTGACGGCGTTGATGCACACCAGCAGGACATGGGTGTGATTCATGCCGAGGAGGGGCGCGAAGAAGATCGCGACCAGACTGGCCAGCAGCGCGGCGGCCAGACAGGCTCCAACATCCAGCCACAGCCCGAATGCGAACAGCGCCCGCAAATGCGTCAGCCGTTCCTGACCGTCCTTTGCCACCTGCGCGGCATATTTGATGAGGGGCTGCCAGCTTTCAAACCGCATCAGGCGGTCGAAAACGCGGACATAGCTGATGACAAGGGCCAGGATACCATATTCGATCGGCCCCAGCGATCGCGCCGTTAGCGCAACGCCGACAAGGGCGATCGCGCCGTTGACGCCGTTGCCCGAAAGCAGATGTCCGATATTAATGAAACGCCGCAGGAGCGTGGCATCTTTCCATAGCTGAAGCCGGCCCCGCTTCCGGCTTCCCATATGGTTGGCGGGTTGCACACGCGTTTCGTCGTCCATCTTGGGAGATTCCCCCAGTGACGCTGAAAATTACCGCCTGGCCTGATTTTCAGGCACAAGCCGCGATGCGCGGCAGAGGCGGAGCGGCGCGAGCAATGGCTTGAGAAGTGTCACGGGGCATGGACAACATCTTGTCGTCATCATAGGCGACCAGTCCGCGTTGCACCGCCCAGATCGCGGCCTGTGTGCGATTGGATACGCGCAGCTTCCGCAACGCGGCTTTCACATGCACCTTCACAGTGGCCTCGCATATGCCAAGGCGGCGGCCGATGACCTTGTTGGCGGCGCCGGAAATGAGGAGCTGAAGAACCTCCACTTCCCGGTCCGAGAGATTGACGTCCGAAAGATTGACCGACCATCCCATCGGATAGGGGCGTTCCCCCAGGCTGGTGGCCATTTCCGAAGGCAGAACTTTTTCGCCCGATGCGACCAGTCGCAACGCGCCAACCAGCGGTTCCGTCGATATTTCCTTGATCATATAGCCATCGACACCCCAGCGAAATGCCTGAACGACTGTGTCGAAGTCGAAATGATCGGCGAGCAGGACGATCTTGGCATGAGGATACATCATCTTGACCTGCTCGCAAAAGGCTATCCCTTCGCCCGCATGACCATCATCAATCATTACAATGTCGTTTATTTCGTCATCTGATAGGGTTGATTTTATCTGGCAGGGGTCACTTACCGCGCAGGTTACTGTAAACCCGTGATCCAGTAATATGTGATTGAGTCCCTCCCGGAGTATCCCATTCTTACTCAGAAGAACCACTTTGATACTTTGAATCATTGTATCTCCCTTTCGTCAGGACTTGGGTGGATCATTATGTGCGATCCAAGACCGGTGCGACCCAATTCTTTTCAAGCAGGAGTTAGCTCTTTAGGGCGGTCAATGTGCGCGCAGAGTAGGCATTTGGCTATAGCAAATAAGTGGTAGAAAGAACGGATTCGGCAATCCTTTCGATCCGTTTATCAATCTAGGTTAATGCCATGCCCATAAATCTCATTCGATCTGGCGAATCAGCATGAAGGTTTCGGCGGCTGGGCGATGAACGGTAGCGCCCCGGAAACACGCCAGTGCCCTGATCACTTCCGGTGATCTTTCGTCTGGCGCCTGCTTCACTTGCGACCGATAGCAGTTGAATGCCTGAACCTTGGCTTCCAGAGCGTCGCTTATATCGACATAGACATTGGGTACGAAAGCGGGCGTGATGCCCGGCGCATACCAGTTCGTTTCCGACAATGTTTCATAGCAGTAGATCCGCTGTGGCCCTTTTCCGCCTCGGGGGCGGGCGGCGACCATCGCCGACAGGAATGTCAATTGGTGATCCAGATGCACGTCGCCGATGAAAGGCACGAACAGCGTGTCGGGTGCCACTTCCGTCACCAGCGCGCCCAGCGCGGCATTCATGTCCGCATGGGCCACGCGGTCAAGTTCGGCGGCGGGGAGGTCGATGAAATGCGTGCGCGCGACCTGTAGCAGGGCATGAGCCTCGCGGGCCTCGCTCCGTCCGATGCGGGCGACATCGGGGCCAAAACGGTCTGTGCCCGCCTTGGTCACGATGGCGACATGCACCTGTGCGCCCTGCTGCGCCAGCCGCATCATCGTGCCGCCGCATCCCAGCACCTCGTCGTCTGGATGCGGCGCAATGATCAGCGCGCGCGAGATGCAGTCCAGCATCGAACCCATGGTTTATCCTCCGAGGCGGGCGTGCATTTTCGGGATGGTTCCGCCGCCACCTTCCCATTCGGTGACTTCGATCGCCGCACCGTCCCCGCAAAACACGGTAAAGCCTCGTTCGGATCGGCCGACTATCTGTCCCGGCATGGCGAGGTGATGGCCCAATTCGGACGCAAGTCGGGCCTGCCACAGGATGAGATCATCGTCGGAGGAGGGAGCCAGGGTGCGGGCTCCTGGATAGGGACGGCCTGCGGCGCGGATCAGCCGCTCCACGTCCCGCGCGGAGGCCGACCAATCGATTCGCCCGCTCTCCACCGTCCGCCCCGCCGCCCATGTCGCGAAGCGTTCGTCCTGCGGCTCGCGCCGCGCAGTTCCGGCTACGAGCGCCTGCAAGGCATCGTCCAGCATCCGCTCAAGCAATTGCATGTGGCGGTGGTAGAGCGAACCGGCCGTTTCATCGGGCGCGACATGGATGAAGCGCTGTTCAAGGATGGGGCCGCTGTCCACCCCCGCGTCGATCCAGAATAGCGTGCCGCCGGTGATCGGTTCCTGATTGAGGATCGTCCAGGGTATTACCGCCCGGCCCCGCATCCGGGGCAGCGGGGCCGGATGATAGCCGATCGGCCCGCCTCCCGCCGCCCGCATGAACGGTTCCCGGCAGATTTGCGACCAGCCGATGACGAATACATTGTCCGGGGACGCCGCCGTGATCGCCGCGCAGATTTCGGGCGCGTTCACGTCGCGTGCTTCGATCAACCGGGCGCCGGCGGCGTCGGCGGCGGGGCGCAGGTCGACATAGTCGGAATGACGATGCGACAAGCTGGCGGGCAGCGTGACGACAAGGGGGAGAAACCAGCCCGGCGCGCGCGCCACGGCTTCGATCGCGACCCTGCTGCTGTCGACGCTACCGATTATGACCGCCCGCATGGGCTTTCTCCAGCAGAACGGAATCGATCTTCTCGCCCCGGATCATCATCAGTGGCGTCTGGACCATGATCCACAGGTCGAGGCCCATCCCGCGCCACCGGACGTACAGCAGGTCCAGCGCCAGCTTCTCCTCCATGCTGAGCAAGGTATTGCCGCTGACCTGAGCAAGGCCAGTGATGCCCGGCCGCACGGATGACCGGGTGGCGCCCGCCCGGCCAAGCGCGGCTATGGTTGGCGGAAGCAGGGGCCTTGGTCCGACAAGCGCCATGTCTCCGCGCAGGATATTCCACAGTTCGGGGAGTTCATCCAATCGCGACTGGCGGAGCAGGCGGCCCATCGGGGGCGTGCGGGCCTCATCGGGCAACGGCTGGCCGGCCGCGTCGCGCGCATCGCGCATGGAGCGGAACTTGACCAACTCGAACGCTCGCCCGCCAAGGCCGATGCGTCTTTGCCGGAACAGCACCGGTCGTCCCAGAAAGGCGAGTACGGCCAACCCGATCAGCATCATGGGCAAGGCCATCAGCATGAGGGCGGCAAAGGCGACCGCGCAATTGACGCCCCGCCCCATCAGCCCGCGCTCCACGATATCGCCGCTGGCATGTCGAGAGCATCCTGGGGCTCTACGCCACCGATATGCATCGCGCGCATCAGTTGTCGGTTGACTTTGTTCACGTCGAACCGATTCTCGGCATAAGCACGCGACCGCGCGCTCATGGCGGCGGCGAGGGCGGGGTCGGTCAGGAACCGCTCCATCGCCGCGCCCAGCGCCTCGACATCGCGGGGCGGCACCAGGAAGCCGTTGACGCCCGACAGGACCGGCTCCCGGCATCCCGGCAGATCGGTGGTGATGAGCGGACGTCCCACCGACATCGCCTCCAGCAGGGTGCGCGGCAATCCTTCCCGGTAATAGGAGGGCAGGACGAACACGCTCGATTGCGCCAGCAAAGGACGCACATCCCGCGTCTCCGGCACATAATCAATGATCCCGTGCCGGACCCACAGATCCAGTTCCGCTTCCGACAAGCCGGTGGGATTATCCTTGTCCAGTCGCCCCAGAAGCTGGAATCGCGCCTCGGGATAGCGCGCCTTCAGGTGGCGGGCGGCCTCGGCATATTCGAACACGCCCTTGTCGCGCATCAGGCGGGAGATCATCAGGAAACGCGGCGGCCCTTCCGGCAGGGGCATGGGTGCGAAATGGGCAAGGTCTACGCCCGAACCAGGCACCTCGACCACCAGCGCGGCCGCATCGACGATGTCCTGCGCGATCAGTTCGTCGCGATCGTCGCGATTGAACACGAATATGGCCCGCGCCCTGGCGACTCCCAGACGGTAAAGCCGTCCCACAATGGCGCGCAACAGGCGGCGATGTTCCGCCGCCGGACTGAAGACATAGCCAAGCCCGCTCATCAGCGCATAAAAGCGCGCCTTGGGAAACAGGCGCGCGGCCATGCCGCCATAGATGATCGGCTTTTGCGTATAGGCCAGCACGACATCCGGTCGCTCTCGCGCGATCAGCCGGACATAACGCAACAGCAACAGCAGGTCTGCCAGCGGATTGCTGCCCGTGCGCGCCATGGCGATCCGATGATAGCCCGCGCCTAGTGCCGTAAGCTGCCTTTGGACGGCGGGATCGTCGTCCGGCGCGCAAGTGATGACCTGATGCCCTTCGCGCACCATCGCTTCGATCAACCGGCCACGAAAATTGACCAGCGAAAAGGCGAAACTCGACAGGATAAGAATTTTCATTCGACCAGACTCGCATCGCTGGAAGAAAAGGCGGGCTGCCAGTGCCGCAGCCAGTTCTGGAACATCAGCAGCGTCCAGAGCTGGAACGACCAGTTCCGGTTGCCCGACAGATGCTCTGCCCACATACGGCTGACCGGCTCGGGGGCGATCAGCCCCTGCAAACGGATAAGATCGGGGTCCAGTAACGCCCCCGCCCAGCGGCGGAGCGGCCCGCGCAGCCATTGCTCGATCGGCACGGAAAAGCCGCGCTTGGGCCGGTCGGCCAGAGTGGGGGGAAGATGCCGCTGAAACAGTGCGTGGAGCGGCCATTTTCCCTTTCCATCCCGTAGCAGCGCGCCGGTGGGAAGGCGCCATGCCAGTTCGATCAGCCTGTGATCCAGCAAGGGCGCGCGCGCCTCCAGCCCCACGGCCATGGTCGCGCGGTCGACCTTCACCAATATGTCGTCGGGCAGATAGCGGGCGCTGTCGATCAGCATCATCTGGCGCAACGGATTGTTCAGCGTCGCCTGAATCGACATTTGCGGTTCAGCCCCCTCGATCACCAGGGCTTCGGGATCGGGATGGACGCTGGTGAGGTTGCTGTAGAGCGCCTCCACATTTTCGCTTCGAAACAGCGTCGCCAGCTTATGCAGACGGTCGCCGGACATGTCGCCGCGCAGGGCGCTGCCCGCGCTGACCGGCATGTAGCGGAATATCCTGTCCCATGCCGCCGGGGACAGCGCGTCGATGCCGCCGGCTATCGATCCGCGCAGCCATGGCGGAAGAACGGTGATGCCGCGGCCCAGCTTGCCCGCGATCTGATACCGGCCATAGCCGCCGAAGCTTTCGTCGCCCCCGTCGCCCGAAAGGCACACGATCACTTTTTCCCGCGCGAAACGGGCAATGTGGAACATGGGAATGGCGGATGGGTCCGCGAAAGGTTCGTCATAGATTTCGGGCAGTTGCGGCACCGTGTCCAGAAACGCCGCCGCGCTCATCCGGATCATGTGATGATGGGAGCCGATCGCCTTCGCCACCTGTTCGGCATGGGGCGACTCATCATATTCCGGCTCCTCGAAGCCAATGGTGAACGTGCTGATGGGTTCACGCGATTCCTGTTGCATGATCGCACTGGTCAGTGACGAATCGATGCCTCCCGACAGGAAAGCGCCCACCGGCACATCCGCCACCATCCGTTCCCGTACTGCCCGGCGCAGCACATCCTCTACCCGGTCGAGCATGGCTCCATCATTCGCGACAAAGGGATCATCCTGACCTGCAACCGCCGTTTCCTCGATCGACCAATAAGGGCACGGATCGGTCGCGCCATCTGCCGTGACCATGACATGGGTGCCCGCCGGAAGTTTTGAAATGCCGCGCATGATGGAGTGCGGCGCGGGGACATATTGATGCCGCAGATAGGCGGTCAGCGCTTCGCGGTCGACCTCCACTCCCGTCTCGCAAACGGCCATGATCGCCTTCAGTTCGGATGCGAACAGGAAAGCCTTGCCGTTCCAACCATAATAAAGCGGCTTTTTGCCGATCCTGTCGCGAACCAGGTGAAGCACGCGCTTGGTCCGGTCCCACAAGGCGAAAGCGAACATGCCTGCACAACCCTGCGCTGCTCTCACTATGCCATATTGCTCGATCGTGGCCAGCAGCACTTCGGTATCGCTGCCGCCCGCGAAGTGGTAGCCGCGCGCGATCATATCCTCGCGCAGGGCGCGGTAATTGTAGATTTCCCCGTTGAAGCAGATGACATAGCGCTCGCTCGCCGAGATCATCGGCTGACGCCCCTGCGGCGACAGGTCGAGGATCGACAGGCGCCGGTGCGCCAGCGCGATTCCTGCGTCCGCGTCGATCCATTCATCCGCCATGTCCGGCCCGCGATGGCGCAGGCTGTCGTTCATCCGGCGGGCCGTGGTTAGCAGCGCATCGGACGAACGGTGGGCGATCAGGCCGCTTATCCCACACATCGTGGCATCCCCGCGCTATTCGCTATGGTGGGCGGCTGACGAAGGACCGTCTCGTAAAGCTCGGCATAGCGGGCCGCGACGGCGGCCAGCGAAAATTCCTTGATGACGCGCGCGCGTCCCAATTCACCTTTCCGGCGGCGTCCCTGCGCGCCCATCCCGCTGAGCAGCGCGATGGCGTTCGCTATCGCCGCCGGATCGCCGGGCGGCACGCAAACGCCGCCTTCTCCCATGATGATGCGGCTGTCGCCCACATCGGTGGCGATGCAGGACACGCCGCACGCCATTGCCTCGCCCAATATGTTGGGGAAGCTTTCCCCCCAAGCGGAGGAGAGCGCCACGATGTCGCAGCCCGGCAGCCATTCCGCCACGTCGGGCCGGTCCCCCAGAAGGCTGAGCCGGTTTCGGGGTAGCCAATGCTCGCAGGCGCCTTGCAGATCGGTAGGAAGCACGTCAGTCCCGGCACCCGCCAGCAGCAGATGCACGTCATGTCCCATCCGCCGAGCCCTCCCCGCCGCTTCGATCGCGGTGGCATGATCCTTCATGGGATGACGCCGCGCGATCACCGCCACCAAAATCGGATCAGGCTCGATCCCGAACCGCTCCCGCAGCCTGACGCGGCCATGCCCATCGGCTTCGTCGGGCCTGAAACATTGCGGGTCGAACCCATTGGGAATGACGATGGCCCCTTCGGGCGCGTACCCATTGGCCACATGCTGCCGTACGGACGCGGCGGCATTATAGATGATCGCCTTGGGGCGCCGGGAAAGCAGCGCGCCCAATCGTATGACAAGGCGGCTGGTCCGCTTTTCGGCGCGAATATCGTGCAGCGAATGGCGAATGTTCCAGAGCATCGGCAGGTTCCGCCGCCCCGATCTGGCAGCCCAGGCGGCAGCGATATTGCCATGATACATCCAGCCCTGGATCAGATCGGGCTCATAACGCCTCACGATTCGCGTCAGGCGCGCCATCGCTTCGGGCAGGCGGCGGAGATTCGTGAGGCCCAGCGTTTCGACGCAGACGCCGTTGGCGGCCATTTCCTGGCCCACTCGTCCCGGCGGCAGAAGCGACAGGACAATGGAGTCGGGATGCGCGGAATGCGCCCCATGCTGCCCGACCAGCTTGGCCAGCATCGCTTCGGCCCCTCCATAATTCAGGGCGGTTATGACGTGCAGCACTTTCATGGATGTTCCGCCGCCCGGTTGGCGACGCCTTCAACGGGAGCCATCAAGAACATAGTGCGCTCACCCTTGTCGGAGGGATCACCTCAAGAGGAAGAGAGGTGGATGCGTTCAATCGATGGCTTCAGATTAATCACTGCGCGCTGCATGCGGAGTGACGAAAAGGGTTGATAGCCTTTGGGCGCAGGTGACCGCGTCACGGCTCCGGCAGATGGATGCCCTGGCGGCCGTCGCCCATCCCACGGCGATCCTGTCCGCCCGGATGGGCGCAATGTGGACCGCCCGTGGCCCTAAAGGATAGGGCGCTGCCCCATTCGAAGTGCTGGCGGTCTTAAGGGATAGTCTCCCACCGATCAGCTTACCAAGCCGTCCCCTCCGATGGCAGGCTTCGCCGCGGCAGTGATCCGGCGCGCGCACTGCGCCCGTGCCGGTCTTGGCCCGTTCAACAGGAGGCGAAATGAGCTATGTTCATCGGTCCGCAGGCCGAATCCGGCTGCGTTATCTCGCCGCCATTCTGGTGGACGCCAGCGTTGCCGCATTGTCCCTGTTCCTGGCGCTAGAGCTTCGGCTTCAAACCGCATTGTCCGATGCGGTCGTCTCAGCCGCTTCTGGCAGCGCGATCTGCACGGCTTTCATCACTGTCGTGGTTTTCCATGGGCTTGGCATCTATCGCCATGCATGGCGATACGTATCGGTAAAGGAACTGCTGTTCCTGGCGCAGGCGACGACCATCACGGTCCTCCTGTCGACCACGGCGATATGGATGTTCTTTTCCGATCCCCCATGGCTGCCCCGGTCGGTGCCCGTCATCCAGTGGTTCGTCCTGCTGGTGATGGTGGGCAGCCTGCGCGTGTTCCGGCGCATGGCGCGCGAACTGCTGCGCCCCGCTCCGGCTTCCAGACCCATATTGCGTGCCTCGTCGGAGCGGAACGCGGAACGCGAGGATGTCCTGCTGTTGGGCGATCCGGACTGGGCCGAATCCGTTTTGCGGACATTGCAGAGCCCCGGCAATCGCCATGTTCATCCCGTAGGCATCCTGACCCACGACGATGATGGTGAGCGCAACCTCAGCATCCGCGGCGTTCCCATATTGGGTACGATGGACGAGCTGGAAAATATCGTCGGCGAACTGGCGCGCGGACGGCACCGGCCCAGCTACATTATCGTCAATCAGGGCGACGCCTGCCTGACCGGGCCCCGCATGGCGAAGCTCGCCACGAGAGCGGCGCAACTCGGCCTCGAAGTCGCGCGCGCGCAGGAGCCCGGCCGCCTTCAACGATCAGGCGATGGCAATCTGGACCTGCGCTTCGTCAACCTTACCGATCTGCTCGGCCGGCCTGAACTGAGGCTGGACGGCACGGTCGTCCGCAATGCCATCAAGGGACGGCGCATCCTCGTCACCGGCGCGGGCGGCACCATAGGCAGCGAACTGGTCCGGCAGATCGCCTCCTTCGAAGCGGAGGAAATACTGCTGCTCGATCATGGGGAATATAATCTCTATGCCATCGACATGGAGCTGCGGGAGCAATTCCCCCATGTCCGGGGCACCCCGCTGCTCTGTTCCGTTCGCCAGCGCGACGCGCTCATCAAGCTGTTCGTTCATTATCGGCCGGACCTCGTCTTCCATGCCGCCGCGCTCAAGCATGTGCCCCTTGTCGAGGCCAATCTGTCGGCAGGCGTGCTCACCAATGTCATCGGCACGCGCAACGTGGCCGACGCCGTCCAGGCTTGCGGCGCCAAGGCCATGATCCAGGTGTCCACTGACAAGGCGGTCAATCCGGTGGGCATGATGGGTGCGACCAAAAGACTGGGCGAACTTTATTGCCAGGCGCTCGATCTTGCCGTGCCGGGCGATAGCGACACATGCCGTTTCCTGACCGTGCGCTTCGGCAATGTGCTGGGGTCCAGCGGATCGCTAATCCCGCTTTTCCTGCGCCAGCTCAGCCGGCGCGGGCCGTTGACTGTTACCCATCCGGACATCGAACGCTATTTCATGACGGTGCATGAAGCCGTCCAGCTCATCCTCCACAGCACGGCGGCCACTTTGCGCGGCGGTATCCAGCGCGGCAGGGTTTTCGTGCTCGATATGGGCGATCCCATCAAGATCGTCGATATCGCCCGCCGCATGATCCGCGCCGCCGGACTGGTGCCCGACATCGACGTGAAGATCGACTTTGTCGGCCTTCGTCCGGGAGAAAAACTGTTCGAAGAACTGTTCGACGAAAGCGAGGAACGTCTGCCTTCCACATTGCCCGGCATATTCGAAGCCGAACCCCTTTCCATCCCGCTGCCGGAATTGCAGGCCGTTTTCCAGCGTCTGGAAAAGCTGGCGCATCAGGGCGACGCCGAATCGATCAGGCTCATCATGCACAGCGTCATCCATATGTATGGCGATGATCCGCAACCCGTGCAGTCGCTCGCGAATGTCGCCGGGCCAGTTGCCGCCGTATCGCCGAACCTGCGGACGGCGCGGCTGTGACTGGCTCCGCAACGCAGGTGGCGCCACTGGTCCACCATATCGCGCTGCCACCGGAGGAGGACGCGATACGATCGCGCTGGCCTTTCCATGGTGAGGATGAGATTGCGGCCGTCGCGGACATATTGCGGTCAGGGCGGGTCAATGCGCTGGTGCATGGTGACCATCGGCAACGCTTCGAGCAACGCTTCGCCGAATATATCGGGGCGCCTCATGCCCTGGCGGTGGCCAATGGCACGCTTGCGCTCGAACTCGCTCTGCGGGCGCTGAGCATAGGAACTGACGACGAAGTGATCGTCAGCCCCCGCAGCTACTTCGCCTCGGCGAGCGCGATCGTGGCCGTGGGCGCAAAGCCGGTGTTCGCGGATATCGATCCTATCAGCCAGAATATCGACCCCGACAGTATAGCCCATGCCGTGACTTCTCGGACCCGTGCCGTGCTTTGCGTCCACCTTGCCGGATGGCCCTGCGATATGGACCCGATCATGGCGATCTGCGATCGGTACGGATTGAAGCTGGTCGAGGATTGCGCGCAGGCGCTGGGAGCCGCTTATCATGGCCGCAAGACCGGGTCTTTTGGAGACGCCGCGGCCTTTTCCTTCTGTACCGACAAAATCATGTCCACCGGCGGGGAAGGCGGGATGCTGCTCCTGCGGGACTCTGAAGTCTGGGAGCGGGCATGGTCCTACAAGGATCACGGAAAGAGCCGAACCCGGTTGATGACGGCAGCAGCGACATCCGACGGATGTTTCCGCTGGCTGCACGACGGGTTCGGAAGCAATTATCGCCTTACCGAAATGCAGGCGGCGATCGGGTCCATACAGCTTGGAAAACTGCCCGCGTGGCTGGCGGCGCGGCACCGTAACGCGGCCATTCTCGATGACACGCTAGGCGACATTCCATCCCTGCGACTGGCGCGTCCGCCGTCTCATATCCGCCATGCTTATTATAAATATTATTGTTTCCTGCGAACCGGCACGTCCGACGAGGGCGCTGCGCGGGACGCATTGGTGCGCGCTCTTCAGAAAAAGGGCATTCCGTGCGGAACGGGTTCCTGTCCGGAAATCTATCGGGAACAGGCCTTTGCCGCCATCTCGGAGCGACGCTTGCCCATGGCGCGGCTGGTCGGCGCCAGCAGCATCATGTTGCCGGTCGATCCATCACTGACCGCTGAGGACATGCGGTGCATCGCGGAACGGATCAGAACATGCGCGATGCATCAAGAAGGATGAGACCGCCTCTGGCAGGCATCGGCCCGCGCGAAGCCTTTCCCGAAGGTTTCGTCCCGCCGGATCAGGATGGCGGCGTCCGCGACGCGGGCAAGGCCATGGTCACGCCTCTCCTGACTATCGCTGTGCTCTTCTTTTGCTTTCACCTCTGGCGCATCGGCAATGTGAACATCACGCTGAGCGATGCGCTGTTCATGGGCGTCGTCCTGATCGAATTGGGGCTGGGGCGCCTTAACGGAACGCCGTTCGGGACGCTGACGCCGATTTGGCTGGCCAGTCTCGTCCTCATGCTTTCGGGTCTTTTCGTCGGAAGCTATGTCAACGGCGACCTGCTGCGCTGGATCATCGTCGCGGGGCAATATCTGTTCAGCTATATGCTGCTGCCCATGGTGCTGATCCGGGACATCGGCACGATAAACAGGCTGATCATCACGCTCATCATCGGCATGACCGCCATGGAAAGCCTGGGCGTGCTCGTTTACTACACGATGGACGGGTTCACGCAGGTCAATGCGATATTCGGCCCGGATTTCATCACCGGCGGCAGGCGGCTGGGCGCGATGGTGGGGGATGCGAACTGGAATTCCGCCGTCATCGCCATGACCCTTCCCTTCGTGATCTATGCGGGCGTCAGGCGGTTGATCCCTGCTGCAGCCGCGCTGGCCTGCGCCACGATGCTGATGTGGGCATTGATGCTCGCGGCGTCCTTCACGGGCTTTTCCGCCGCGCTGCTGGCCGTAGGTGTGATGGCCTTCCTCGGCCGTTTGCGACCTTCGCCGAAGATATTGCTGCTGGCCGGAATATTGGCCGTGGGCCTCTTTGCGTCGGGCTATCAGATGCCCGACATCTTCGCCAAGCGGGTGGCTCCCGCTTTCCAGAGCGGCGACATAGAGGAAGCCGGCACCTATGACGACCGCGCCGAACTGATTGCGGAAGCATGGGGTAATGCCGAAAATACCGTGATTATCGGGATGGGCGTCGACCAGTTCCGGGAATTCAGCCCTTCGGGGCAGCCAGTCCACAACATGTATATGCTTGAACTGGCGGAAGGCGGCATCGTCGCGCTGATGGGCTGGTTCGGCGTCGTCCTCAGCCTGACTTTGATCCCGTTTACCAGGTTGCGGCAGCATCGACTCGAAGCTTCGCTTTCACTGGCGGTCATCGTCGTGTTCCAGGTGTTCACCATGGCCAGTCCGCACATGTATGCCCGCCTGTGGATGGTTCCTGTGCTGCTGTCCCTGGGCACTGTCCTGAAAGCGGCGGACGCATCCCCCTTTTGGGCAGGTCGTTCCTCCCAAAGCGTAACCCCTCCGCGCGCTGCATGGAATAAAATCCATCGCAATCAAGTTCCGCGGAGGCGATGATGACTAAAGACAAGCGGCATCACGGACTGGGGCTTCTCGCCTGCATGGCGTTGGCGGCCTGCTCCCCCACATCGGGCCTGACGGATCTGCCGCCGGCGCCATCCAGCGAATATGCGCTGGGCGCGGGAGATGAATTGCGGGTGAGCGTCTATGGACTGGACGGGTTGGCGAACAATTACGTGATTACCGATGCAGGCGTGATCTCGCTTCCCTTCATCGGTGACGTGGCGGCAAGCGACAAGACCGCCGACCAGATAAAGCAATCCATTGTCGAGGCGTTGGTCGCCAAGCAGATCGTTAACAATCCGATCGTCAATGTTCAGGTCAATCAATATCGCCCCTTCTTCATCATCGGAGAGGTCAAGAAGCCAGGCGAATATGCGTTCCGGCCAGGCACGTCCGTGCTGACCGCGATCGCCATGGCTGGCGGCTATACCTTCCGGGCGAACACGTCCAAATTCTCCATAACAAGGCGCGACGGTAACGGGAGCATCACCGCCGCCGCCACGGAAAAGGCATATATCCAGCCCGGTGATACGATCCGGGTTTATGAAAGCTGGTTCTAAGCCGTGCGCCGGTCGACACAGCCGCCTGGAAAGGGGCGGCGCCGTCCTTATTATGGCGCCGCCCTGCTGGTGCTGGGCATGGCGCAGGGCGTCCAGGCGCAGACTATCGAGGAAGACGCCCAGCAGCATCAGTCCGTGCTCGATCTGGAACGCCCCGGATATGAACCGCGCCGAATAAAACTGGGCAATGTCCTATTGTCGCCGGAGTTGGATGTCGGCGTGACCTACAACAGCAATATCTATGCCGCGCATGTAGACCGGCGGGACGATTTCGTCACGCGCATCCAGCCGCGGCTGACCATCGAAGAGGATGAGGGCCGGTTCCAATGGCATGGGGAACTGTCTGGCGAACTGCGCCGCTATGCTTCGAACGGCCGTGAAAATAGCGAAAGCTATGGCGCTGTCGGGACGTTTGCGGCGCTTCTCAGCCAGCAATTGACGGTTACAGGAACGGCGGGTTATCGGCGGGCGGTCGAAAATCGTGCGGACCCCGAAGTGCGACAGAACCCCACGCTGGGGCCGCCGCTGTTCGACGTGCTGAACGGCGAGCTTCAGATGCGCGTCGAAGGCAGCCGACTGGGATTTTCCCTGAAGGGGCAGGCGGAAAAATATGATTTCGTCGCCCGCGCCAATGACGATCGGGATTTCACCAGCTACCGCGGCACGGCAAGGCTGTTCTACCGATTGTCGCCCATGTTCGACGGCTATGTGCAAGGCTATGTCAACCAGCGCAATTTCCGGCGCGCGGATATCGGATCGGGCGCGAGCCGCGATGGGCGCACCATCGGCGGCCTCGTTGGCGTGCAGGTCAATCCCAGCGGCAAGCTGCGCGGCGACATCGGTGCGGGCGTTTTTCGCTACAAACCTGAATCCGCTTTTTTCGAAAGCTTTTCCGGCTTTGCGCTCGAAGGATCGCTAATCTATTCGCCGCGGCAGCGCACGGCGTTGATCCTCGATGTCTTCAGCGGCGACGTCGCCACCGTGCGTAACGGCGCCAGCGGCCGCATCGACCGTAGCGCGCGCCTGACCGTGCAGCAGGAAATCCGCCATAACCTGATCGCCAGCGCGGCTTTTCGCTATCGCCAGACCCGCTATCGCGGCATCGACAGCAGGCTGAACACGATCGGCGGCGATGTGGATATCGAATATCTCCTCAATCGGCATCTGTCGCTCGCGCTGACGGGGCAATTGGTGAAACGGACGGGCGGAAACGACATGGATCGGTTCGAGCGGAGCCGCATCGGCATCGCCCTGCGGATGCGGTATTGAAAGGGCGATGATGGGCAAGGCCACCCTGCTGACCCTGATCGCCGGAGGCGCTCTCCCGGTAGCTGCGCTTTTGTCGACGGCGGGTGTGGAGCGCATGAGCCAAAAGTCCGACACGCTGAAAACGGCATTCCCCGGCGCGGAAGGCTATGGCGCGATGGCGGTGGGCGGGCGCGGCGGACGGGTCATCGCCGTCACGACCCTTGCCGACAGTGGCTCCGGATCGCTGCGGGCTTGCATCGATCATCAAGGTCCTCGCGTCTGCGTGTTCCGCGTGGCGGGCGTCATCCGCTTCACGCAACGCCCGCCCATCATCACCAACCCCTTCATCACGATCGCGGGCCAGACCGCGCCGGGCGGCGGCATCACCTTGGCGCATGGCGGCGGACCCTGGGGCGTCACGCCACTGCTTATCAAGGATACCAACGACGTGGTGATCCGGGACATCCGGGTCAGGCCGGACATGCGAGGCGACGTGCGCGGCGGGAACGATGCCATCACCTTCGAAAACAGCCGCAACATCATTCTCGACCATGTGAGCGGCAGCTGGGCGCTGGATGAGAATATCAATGGGCAGGGCGACAATGACAATGTGACGATAAGCTGGTCGATCTTTGCCGAGGGTATACCAAAGCACGACAAATGCGCGCTGCTGGGCAGCGACCCGACCAAACCGCAACGCATGAGCTTCATTTACAATGTCTGCGCGCATAATGGTGATCGCAACCCGGACATGAACTTCACGCCGAAATCCTGCATCGATATCATCAACAACATATTCTATGATGCCGGCTCCCAGTTCGCCGAACTATGGGAAAGCTATGGCGGCACTTGGGCGAATATTGTGGGCAATATCTTTCGCGCCGGGCCAAGCACGTCACCCCAGGCTATCGGCATAGACCGCCAGCAGATCGGCAGCCGCGGCGCCGGGCGCCTGTTTCTTCAGGACAACCTGTTCGAAGGGACTTTTATCCAATTGGCTCCATCCCTCTCCGAGATCGTCGTCGACAGCCCGGTCTGTCCCCTGTCGATCAAGCCCATGACGCCACAGGCCGCTTATGGCGCCATCCTGCAACAGGCAGGCGCTTTTCCCCGCGACGCCATCGATCGACGGATCGTGGCGGAAATCCGCGATCGCACCGGTCATATCCGCAAGCAGCCGGGCACCATTCCGTCCATAGCGCTGGGCGAGACGGAAGCGGACAGCGATGGCGATGGTATGCCCGATACATGGGAACGCGCCCATGGCACGCAGGCGGGGGTCAGCGATCCCTGGCAGGATGCCGATCGCGACGGGGTGCTCAATCTGGATGAGTATCTGGACGATGCCCACAGACGGTTGGTCGCGTCGACCGATTGATCCTTTCGCTCAGCGCCCGCCCCAGCGCGCCGCGATCGTCCTGTCGATCGCCTCCGCTATATGCGCGGCGCCTTCGCGCGTCAGATGATTGTCGTCGCGATAGAAAATGGCCGTGCCGTCATGGCTGAGGCAGCGTTCGCTCCGGCATAGGCTTTGTTCCGGATAGATGCGGGCAAGGCCGGGATTCTCGCCGAGGGAATCGAGCAGGGCATAAGTCCGGCGGCTGCGATTGCGGAACTGCTGCCGGGACACGGACGCCTGATCGGATAGCTGCCAGACGTCAGAAGGCTGCGCGCGGGCAATTTCCAGCAGCTTGCGCGGAATGTTCCAGCCCATCTCCGGCACGGGATAGACCAGCACGACCTTCACACCCCTGTCGAGCAGGCGATGTATCATGGCCGTCAGCGCCGACTGGACGGTCGCGTCATCGACGGCCCGGTCATAGGGGCCGGTGGTTCTGGAAATATGCGGAGGCTCGCCCGATTCGACGCCGCCGACGCCATTGTCGAACCGACTTCTTTCCACCACTACGGGCAGGCGCATCATCAGGACGGCGATGGCGCGGGGCTGCCGCGTCAGATAACGCATCCGGAGCGCATTATAGCTGTCGGGGCAACTGGGTTGCATAGCGTCGACACGGGTAAGGCCGGGCAGCAACAGGCATCCGCCCCGGTTGAGCAGGGTGAGGCTGGCCAGATCCGCGGCGCTGGGCAATCGGTCGATCAGCGCGTTGCTCAGCGTGCGGGCATGGGAATCGCCTGCGACTATAAGGTTATAGCCAGCCGGGTTCACGCCTTGGAACCGGCATGGTCCTATTTCGGGAACATAGTTGAGACATCCTTTCCCGTTCTGGAAAATGGAGGCTTCCTCTATGCGCTCCGCCTTTGCGATGGCATCGAGCGGTGGGGGGAAGCGCCCCGGCATGCCCTTGCCCATAAAAATTGCGATACCCGCGCCTGCCAGAAGCACAGCTCCGCTCAGGGCGATCATCCAGATGGTGCCGCTGGACACCTGCCGCCGGTTGCGCGTCGGCCGCTCGACTAGCAGGAACGTGCCAATGGCCAACAGGATCGAAAGCGCGATCCATCCTATTTTGACCGACAGAGTCGGCTCATCGGCGCGGATGAGGCGGCCGAAGGCGAACACCGGCTGATGCCACAGATAAAGCGAATAGGAGATCAGCCCGATCGCCACCATCGGCCGGGAAGAAAGCCAGCGTCCGACAGGATCACCCTGTCCCGAATAACGGATGACGATGGCTGTCCCCAGCACCGGGATGGCCGTCGCCAGACCGGGGTGATGCAGATGGACCGCCATGAAGGGAACGGAACAGAGGATCGCGCCCATACCCATGAATGGCATGAAAATGGACGACGGCCTGGCCGCGCCCCTGCCCCTCAATTCGTCCAGGGCCAGCAAGGCGCCAGCGCCCAGTTCCCACATGCGCGAGGGCAGCAGGAAGAAGGACGCGTCGGGCGCCTTAGTGGTCAGGACTTCCGCCAGAAGAAGGGAAAGGACGCAAAGACCGCAGAGCAGATGCGGCAGCCATCGCGGAGCATAGCGGTGCGCCGCCCACAGGATCGCGGGAAACAGCAGATAGAATTGTTCTTCCAGCCCAAGGCTCCATGTATGGATCAGCGGGTTGGTGAGGTTGTCGCTCGCGTCATAGCTGACCTCATGCCAGAAGAAGATGTTGGACGCGGAAACCACCGCGCTCGTCAGCGCCGCGCCGTAATTCTTCATGGCTTCGGGCAGCATAAAAAACCAGGCGGCCGGTATCGTGGCTAGCAGCACGGCATAGAGCGCGGGCAGTATCCGGCGCGCGCGACGCTCATAAAAGCGTAGCAGGCTGAACCGCCCTTCGCCCATTTCCCGTAGCAGGATCGATCCGATCAGATAGCCGCTGATGACGAGAAAGATGTCGACGCCGATGAAGCCGCCGGCGAAAGGATCGGTCCCGCCGATCCGGAACCGCGCATGATAGAACAGGACGAGCACGATCGCGACGGCGCGCAGCCCATCGATCTCCGGTCGATATTGCGTCCCGGTCGCGGATAGGCCAGGAGCCTGCGCGGCGGACGGCGGCGCGGTGCTTTTCTCCTCGAAGCGCGGCAGCAACCCCTCGCTTGGGATGGAGGAAATATCCTTCACGCTCATCGCGCGGCGGCCTTTGCCGTAGGTGCCTCATGAAGAGGAGCGCGACATGCCAGCGCCCCTATCATCGTCTCCCATTGTCGGGCGATTTCGTCCAGTCTGAAGCGGCGGGCCGATATGGCGGCATTTTCCCCCAGCGCGCGGCGGATCGCGGCGTCCTTCATTAAATGATCGAGCGCTCGTGCAAGGGCGACGACATTGCCATTGGCGACAAGGAGGCCGTCATGGCCGGTCTGGATCATCTCGCGCGGGCCATAGGGACAATCGAAGGCAAGGACGGGCAGGCCGCACGCCATCGCCTCGCCCAATGCGTTGGGGAATCCTTCGTAGCGCGACGACAGCACGAAGGCGGAGGCGCCTTCCGTCCATGCGCCCTGAATCCCGCTCACGCCTCGAAGGAAGATGCGGTCGGCCATGGCCAAAGCCCCAAGCCTTTCGGTCAGCGCGGCATGGTCTGCACCTTCCCCCCAAATGCTAAGCGACCAGCGGGGATTGCCGGGTGCTACCCTTGCGAAGGCGTCGATCAGCAGATCGAATCCTTTTTGCCGGGTCAGGCGGCCGACCGCCACGCATTGGAGCGGCCCTTCCACGTCGTAGGGTGCAGGCTGCCCGGGCGGTAGCTCGATAGGGTTGGGAATCACGCGCGTCCGGCCACGGACGGACGGCGGGAAGTGGCCGGCAACGCGCTTCGTCTGGAGGACGATGGCGTCGGCGCGCCGGATCAGCATTTTCAGCAGCAGGTTCCACAGCGGATTGGCCTGCTGCTGGGCCGGATTGTTCCGTTCGCTCACCGCGATCTTAAGATGCATTCCGATGCCCGCCGCCAGCGTCAGCGCATTGATCTTGGTCAAAAAGCTCAGAACCGCGTCGGGCTGTTCCCGTCGCAGCACTCCCCGCAGCCGGATCACGCGGCGGATCAGGGCCGCGAACCGTGACAGTCGGCCTTGCTCCGACTTTCCCTCGCCAAGCCGCGACAGCCGGACGCGGGGATCGAGCGCATGATAGATTCTGTCCCCCGGATCATCGAAAGTGCAGATCGCGACATCCCAGCCCGCTTCCGCCCATCGTGACGCCAGCAGGCTGATGACGCGCTCCGCCCCGCCCGGCCCCAGCGCCTCGGTCACGAAGCAGACCCGGCGGGCAGCAGGCGGTCGCCCCGCGCGATCGGCAAATCCATGCATAAGGCGATGCTACATCGTCGCCTGGGGAGTGCCGCCGGTTCTTTAAGGTTGATACCTTAGGATAGGTGGGTGGCCCCTGCTCGCGCCAATGCTGTCCATAAGCCCACATGCCTCGTCCTTCTGGTGTATTTTGGCGGCACGCCTCTTCTTCTAGCCTGCATGGCGCATATTCTTGCCCGGAGGAGCCGATGCAGGTCGTTCCCACAGATCGAAAGGGTCCCGTATCGGTTACCCATCAGCATTTGCTGACGGCTATCGGTACATTGTTGGCCGATGGCCGCGTTCGGCCGTCGCAGGGGCGGCTGCGTATATTGGATATCGGCTGCGGCGACGGCCAGCTCATCGATTTTCTGCATGATCGCCTGACCCGAACATTTCCCGATCTGGCGATCGAGCTGCACGGTTTCGACATCGGGGAACAGGGATATAATGACGGCGGCCAGTTCCATACCGCCACGCAGATGCTGGCCGCGCGCCACCCCGGCATCGCATGGGCGGATCGCATCAGCATGATTTCCGATGCGGAAGCATGGCGCTATCCGTCCGGCTATTTCGACATAGCGCTTTCCAATCAGGTGTTGGAACATGTCGCGGATTTGGCGGCCTTCTTGGCCGAATTGCATCGCTGCCTCGCTCCGGCGGGCATGTCCCTGCACCTTTTCCCCCTCGCGCAAAGCATCGTGGAAGCGCATTGCCAGACGCCCTTCGCCCATTGGATTCGCGATTTCGACCGGCGGGTGAACTGGATTGCCCTGCTCAGCCGCATGGGCGTCGGCGCCTATCGGCGTCATCGCAAGGTGCTGGGCCATGACACGCCCAGGCAACATGCGGTGGAAACCGCGAAATATATCCAGTGCTGGACGCATTACCGCACCTTCAACGCCATCGCAGATCAGTGCAGCCGGACCAGTCTGGCGGCATCGAGCGGCCTTACCAAGGGCCTGTTCATCGCCAAGCTTCGCGGCATGCTGAAGCTGCGTCCGCTTGGCCGTTACCGGCGTTCGCGTCTTCCGGGGGTGGATTGGCTCGGCTTCATGATCGGGCGCTATCTTTCTTCCTCGACGCTGGTCATCGCGCCCGTGAGCTATGACATTGGCCGGCGCATAGCGGCGGAAAAAGCCGCCAATACGCTCAGGAGGGCGGCATGAAAGGAATGGAGAACGATCGGCCCGCCAATCCGACGGCGCGGCCCGTCTGCTTCCCGTTCACCGGCGATGTCGTTGGTGGCAGCCATTTTTCCGTGCTGGGCCTTGTCGAAAATCTCGATCCGTCCCGCTATGTCCCGGTGATCGTGCCGCAGTTCCCCGATGGCGCCGTGGCGAAGCTGTTCCGCGACCATGGCATCAGGACGGAAACGCCCCTGCACTGGACCGAACTGCCCTATGACCGCAACGTCAGTCCATGGAAGATCGCGCAGGTCGCCAAGGACATACCGTCCCAGATCCGGTATCTGCGCTCCCGCCGCTATCCTGTCGTCCATACCAATGACGGGCGGACCCACGCCACCTGGGCGCTGGCGGCCCGCCTTTCGGGTGCCAGATTGCTCTGGCACCAGCGTGGCGACCCCGGCGCCCTGGGCCTGCGGCTGGCCGCGCCATTGCTGGCCAATCAGGTCGTGGCCGTGTCGCAATTCGCGTCGCCAAGACCGGGCCTCTGGTCCGCCGCGCGTAAGGCCCAGGTCGTCCACAGCGCCTTCGCGACCGATGTGCAGGAGGATCGCGCCAGCGCGCGCGCGCAGCTTATCGACGAACTGGGATGCGATCCCCGGACCGTGTTCATCGGCTTCTTCGGCGCCTTCATTCCGCGCAAGCGGCCTAAATTGTTCATGGACGCGATTGCCGAACTGGCCGGACGCGATCTGCCGCGCCCCGTGATGGGCCTGATGTTCGGGGAAGCCTATGATGGAGGCCGGACAGAGCGGGAATTGAAAGATCATGGCCGGCAACGCGGTATGGGGAACATCGTGCGGCAGATGGGATTCCGCACACCCGGTCCGCACTGGCTGGCGGCTTGCGACATGCTGTTGGTTTCGGCGCATGGCGAACCCTTCGGACGTACGCTGATAGAGGCGATGCTGGTGGGAACGCCGGTGGTTGCCACGGCCTCCGGTGGCAATATCGAGGCGCTGTGCGAAGGAGCGACCGGGATTCTGGTTCCTCCCGAAGATGCCGCGGCGCTGGCCAATGGTGCACAGGCTCTCATCAAACGCCCTGAAACGGCGCAGGCCCTCGCCTCCGCCGCCATGGCCAGCGCCAAGTCGCGCTTCGGGGACAGAAGCCACGCCGAGCGGATCATGGCCGTCTACGACGAAATGCTACGCATCCCGCTTCCCAACGCCGCCGACCGATCCGGCCCCTCATCCCCATCCATCAAGCCCCTGGGCTTGAAGAGCGAGGCGACATCATGATCCGTTTTGTCAACCATGCATCTTTTGTCGTGGAATCGGGCGGCGTGTCGCTGCTGTGCGATCCATGGATATCGGGAACGGTATTTCACCAGGGCTGGAGCCTGATCGCCGAACAGGACCATGCGGGACTGGATGAGGTGGACTATATCTGGTTCAGCCACGAACATCCCGACCATTTCTCGATCTCGTTCCTGCGCTCCATTCCGGAACATCGCCGTCCGCAGATCACCATTCTCTATCAGACGATGCCCGACGGGCGCGTGGCGTCCTTCTGCCGTCAAATGGGCTTCGCTGTGAAGGAACTGACCCATGCCAGGGAAGAGGATCTGGGCGGCGGCATTCGGATCGTCTGCGGCAAGATACCCTTTTACGATAGCTGGCTCTACATCGAAACGCCCGACTATCGGATACTCAACACCAATGACTGCATCCTGGAAAGCCCGGCGCGCCTCAAACTGATTCAACCGCATGTCGACCGATGCGATATATTGTTCACGCAATTTTCATACGCCAACTGGCAGGACAGCCGCGACAATCGCAAGGCGCGGCAGGATCTGGCTCAGGAAAAGCTGCGCCGGATCGCATTGCAAAGCGAAATGTTCCACCCTCGCTTCATCGTTCCCTTCGCCAGCTTCTGCTATTTCAGCCATGTCGAAAATGAGTTCATGAACGCCGACATCAACATGCCGGTCGATGTGGTCAACTTCGTCGCCGACCATTGCGATGCGGACCCGGTGCTGCTCATTCCCGACGAGCGGTGGGACGGCCTCACGCCCAAGCACAACGGGCCGGCGCTGGAATGGTGGGCGAAACAATATTCGCAGGCGCTGTCGCGTGAAAAGACCATGCCGGGCAAAAGCGTGCCGTTCATGGACCTGTGCCTGAAAGCTGACGGTGCCATGCGCCGCGTCAGGCAGCGCAACAATTATGCGATCGTCACCGCCTTGCAGCGGCTGGGCATCACCCGCCGCCTTGAATTTCATCTGACGGACAGCGGTCAGGCGGTGTCGTTCGACTGGATCGGAGGGCTGCAATTGCTGGGCGCTCCATCCCTCCATGCGATCGAGATTCATTCAGAATCACTGGCTTTCATCTTCGACAATGACTTCGGCATAGACACGGTCAATGTGAATGCGCGGTTCGAAGGGTCCATCCGCGACAAGAAACGGATGATCGCCCTTTTTTCCGTTCTGGAACTCAACAATACCGGCCGATGCCTGAAATTTTCTGATGGACTGAAGCTGGTCAATCCGGCGCTGGTCCAACAGGGGCTTCGCACTATCGGCCTGTCCCGCGCCTGATGACATGGGGGAAAGGCAACCTCTGCTGATTCTCGGCGCGGGCGCGCATGGCGGCGTAGTGCGCGACTGCGTGGACGATCGCCATTTTCAGTTCATGGGATATCTGGACGATCGGCCGTCCGACCGGCCTTCGGGCAAAGGCGAACCCGTGCTGGGAGGATTGGACGATCTTCCCGTTCTTCTGCGCGATTATCCGCACGCGGCGGCGGTCATCGCGATCGGAGACAATATGTCCCGCCGCCGCGTGGCGGAACGGGCGCAAAGCCTTGCGCCGGGGGTGACATGGGCACGCATCGTCCATCCCACGGCGATTCTTTCCGTCCATATAGAAATCGGGCCGGGTACGGTCATTGTCGCCGGATCGATCGTCAATTGCGGCAGTAGTCTGGGTCGGCATGTGCTGATCAATACAGGCACCATCATCGACCATGACAACAGCATGGATGATTTCGCCTCGACCGGTCCGGGCGTGTCTACAGGCGGCGACGTCCAGATCGGCAGCCTTAGCCATATCGGGATCGGCGCGAGCGTCCGGCATGGCATACGGATCGGCCGGAACTGTGTCATCGGCGGAAAGGCCTATGTAGACCGCGATGTGGGTGACAATTGGGTGAGCTTCGGCATCCCCGCCCGCCCGCAATATCAAAGAGTGCTGGGGCAGTCCTATCTCTGAATGGCGCGCGGCCGAATGGCGGCAGCGGCATCTCCCGGTCCGGCGGAGGCCGCGATCCGGATACGCCCCGGTTCAGGGCGACGGTAATGGCAAATATCCCCTCCTGATCCAAATCAATCGTCGCAGGTCCCCAGGCCGCGCAACGGGCTCACTATTTAGGGGTATAGCGGCCTGTTTCATTGCCATCCTTCCCATTCGTCATCCATTCTGCGTGGGCGGCTTGGAGGATGGATTGATGAAAATCGCGGTGCTGGCCGTTGCGACGAATATCCATACGATCCGATGGGCCAATGCGCTGGCGGAACGGGGCGTCGATGTGCTCCTCATCACCCAGCAGCCTCCGCGGTCAAGCGATTATCATCCGGCCGTCGTCTTTCGGATATTACCCTTCCGGGGTGCTCTTGCCTACGCGCTCAACGCCCCGATCCTGCGATATGCCTTTGATCGTTCGGGCGCGGACCTGCTCCATGTCCATTATGCGGGCGGCTATGGAGCGATGGCCTGGCTTTCCGGGATCAGGCGAAGGCTCGTTTCCGTTTGGGGCGGCGACGTCTATGATGTTCCCCATCGCAGCTTTCTGCATCGCAGGCTGGTGCTCGGTGCCCTGCGAGGGGCGCTCAGAATATCCTCGACAAGTCATGTCATGGCCGATGAAGTCCGTCGGCTGGGCATCACCGAACAGATCGATGTCATTCCGTTCGGCGTGGATACCAGCGCATTCCGGACCCGACCGGAAGCGCAGGGAGACGATCCCTTCGTCATCGGCACGGTAAAATCGCTTCAACGCAAATATGGCATAGATACGCTGATCCGCGGTTTCACGGCCGCCCTGGCCGATCCGGCCTTTGCGGCGCTGAACCCTATTCTTCGCATCGCGGGGGAGGGAGAAGCGCGCGCCGAATATGAAAGCCTTGCGCGCGCCTTAGGCCAGAACCGGGTTCGCTTCGAAGGCCATATCGACCATGGCAATGTCCCCGATATGCTGCGCCAGTTCCACATTTATGTGGCGGTGAGCCGCGACGACAGCGAAAGCTTTGGCGTCGCCATTATAGAAGCGAGCGCTTGTGGATTACCCGTCATCGTATCCGACGCTGGCGGGCTGCCCGAGGTTGTCGATCATGAATCGACCGGGCTGGTGATTCCCCGCGACTCCCCGTCCGATCTGGCACGGGCGATCGTCCGTCTGGCGCTCGACGCGCCTTTGCGCCAGCGCATGGGCGAAGCGGGACGGCAACGGGTGCAGCGGCAATATGAATGGAGCGCCTGCGTCGAACGCATGATCCAACTCTATCGCGAACTGTGCGTTCCTCCCTTGGGATTACCCACTCGGTTGCAGGCCGCGCCCACCGAACGCACCGATGGCTTCCACCGAAATAGCGCCTGCAAGCTCGCGCCAGCGGAGTAATGTTCTAGACGAAAACGGCCAGCTATGCGCTTGCGCGGGCATCCCTGGCGGGAGGATCAATCATGGCCGAAGGAAACGCAGCCGCGTGGGCGTCGGAAAATACGGGCGATCTGACGCGTGCCGCCGGGAACGCATCCCGCGCGAAGGCTGGCCGTTCCGACTTCAATATCGCCGCGCATGGCCTGCGCGGGATCGCGGCGCTGATGGTGTTCTGGGGCCATTTGCTGGGTGGGACCGCGCGGCATATCTACGACAGCGACCCATCCTATGCGCGGGCCGTGGAAGCTATGTGGCATCTGGGAACGGCCGGTGTCGTCCTGTTCTTCGTCATTAGCGGCTTCGTGATATGGCCCAGCGTGGTCCGTTATTCGCCCGGCCAGTTCGCCTTGCGCCGGTTCATGCGGCTCTATCCGCTGTTTCTCGCCCTGACGCTGCTGTTCATGGGCCTGAACCTTGCCGCCAACGCCTACCCTCATCTGAACGACGCGAAGACGATAGCGGCCGCACTCAGCTTCACGAATATCTTCGTGGGGACAGAGCAACTGACGCCCAATGCCTGGAGCCTCAGTTTCGAAGTCATGTTCTACGCGCTGACATGCGCTACGGTTTTTTTTACCCTTCATCGGCCCAGCCGCGCGGGCATGATCGTCAGCGGCGCGATCTGCCTCTGTTTCCTGCTGGTATTTCCCATCGCCTGCTTCTTTTTAGGCGGTATCGCGGTTCGGCTGCTCCATGACAGGGGGGTCACGCCACCGGCCGGGATGGCGCCCTTCCTCGAGGTGATCGCACTCATCTGCTTCGCGCTTTACGCGTCCATGTCCTGGTTCGCCTATGTCCCGGCCGACTTCGCCAACCCGATCGCGCTGATGATCCTTTCGTCTAGCCTGATCTATTTCTATCTGGCGGTTCTGCCGACCAGCCTGACCACGCTATGCCTGCGTTCAAGCCAGACGCTCTATATAGGAACGGTCAGCTACAGCCTCTATTTGGTGCATCCCTATACCTATTATCTTTGCCGGATGGCGTTCGATCGGCTGGGCCTTTTCACCGAACATCAGCTTGCTTCCATGACGCTTTTCTTCGCGGTGACCACGCCGGTCACACTGATCGCGACGCACTTCGTGCACAAGACGGTGGAGATGATGCCTTATCGCTGGGCGTTCGGGCAGAAAATCTATCGAGGGCGCGCTTCCGATACGCAGGTCGCGAGGGAAGCGGATACAGATAGAAGAGCGCCCAGCGCAGCGGAAGGTTAGGCTATATGCATCTTGCGGATCGGGTTCCGGCGAAAATGCCGCCCATCGCTCATGTGAAGGTTGCGGACCTTGCGCCCGGAGCCTTGGGCCAGTGTTTTCACGACGGCGCGGTGGCCGTGGTGATAGAGGGCAGCGCGGCCGTGGCCTCTCTCTGGCATGGGCTCACGACGCAGAATGCCGACATGCCCTGGACGGCGCCTCTGTATGAATTGTCGGTCAATCTGCAGGCCCATGACGATCTGACCGAAACGCTGGGCGACGTCTTCTATTTCAAGCCTGGCCGCCATGCCTATATCGCCCGCAAGATCGAGATCTGCGTGGAAGGGCAGGAACTGGTCGCCCGTCCCACGACATTTCATGGTCGTCACGGTAACTGGACCATGGGCGCGGAGCTTCGGGAAGAATGTTGGCGGTTTTCCGCTGCGATCATGGAAGCGATCGCCCCTGCCAGGGGAAGCCATGGTCCCTTTCGCGCGGTCGTGCAGCAGCTAAAATATCATGAATCAGTCGCCGGGCATGACGCGCTGTTCCAGATGATGCACAATTCGCTGGGGTCATGGGGGCGCATCGGATATCGGCTCGACCAGCGCCGGGAGGAAATGCGCGGACCGCTGGGTCGGCGGGGGATATGCGATGCCCTGGCGCTTTTTTCGCTGATCCCTCTGCTGCGGTTTCCGATCGACGGATTGAATGGCGCGGCGGCACATCTGGACAAGCGCAGCATGGTGCCGGAGGGATACAGGCTGATCGTCAAACCCCATGTGGACACGCGCTATTTTTCCGCCCTGTGCGGGTCTCGCCACAACCTGCGAACGGAGGTTTTCGTCGACGGCCAATGGGTGCTGCTGCCCATCAACCAGGATGACATCGCGGTCTTTCCCGGTTCGGCGGCGAAGAGCGCCTATGGCATCGCGCCGACCTTGCATCGCGTCATTCAGGCCGATGACGCATCGTTGCCGATCGACGATCCGGGTCCTTCCAACATGACGCTGCTGCTTGGGGCCAAATGATCCCGCCCGTACGAAACCCATTTGTGCAAAGGAGGTAGCCCGTCGGCGCGCTCGCGATGGGGCGAGCCCTTGGCTAGCCTGCAAAGGCAACAGTGCAATATCATTGAAATGCCAGGCGGACAGGGAGACCAGCAGGTGCCGGCAAACAGCATCCGATCGCTCCACCGATCATTCGGCAAAAGCATTGGCCGGCTTGCGCCCGCATGGGTCGTGGAAAGATACAGGCACTGGACGACCGATGCCTATGTCGTTTCCTTTCCCAAAAGCGGGCGGACCTGGTTCCGCACGATGCTGGGCACTGCATTGCAGCTTCAGTTCGGAACGCGGACGGTCGATCCGACGTCCGTCCACCTGATGTGGATGTTCGATCCCAATGTGCCGAGGCTATTGTTCACGCATGACGTGAACGCCCATCTCAACCATGTCGATAGCATAAGCTGGGACGGACACAGATACCGCAGCAAGAAGACTATTCTTCTGGTGCGCGATCCCCGCGACACCATCGTGTCACTCTATTTCGAGATGACGAAGAGGGTGGGGGCCTATGACGGTCCGATCGATGCGTTCATCCGACAGGATGCGGGAGGAATTGCCTCTCTCGTGGCGTTCCTCAACAGCTGGATACGTAATTTACACCGCGTCCGTGCCTCGCTCCTTCTGACCTACGAAGATTTGCACAGGCAGCCTCATACCGCAGTCCGCACCGCGCTGGATTTCATAGGTGCCCGTGATGTCAGCGATGAAAATATCGCGGAGGCGATCCGCCTGTCTTCCTTCGAAGCCATGCGCCGGATGGAACGCGCGGGCGCCGTCCAGCATGTCCGTCTGCGTCCCGCCAATGTCGACGATCCTCAGTCCTACAAGGTGCGGAGCGGCAAGATCGGCGGCTATCGGGAAGTCCTTTCCCCCCAGGACTGCGCCTTTCTCGACGATTATATCGCCGCGCATCTCGATGCCAGACTCGTCCGTTACAAGGAGTCTATGCTAACCGGATGAATATCCTGGGAAATTGTCAATGAATCTGGCAAGCGGTCTCGATATTAACAATTGGAACAAATAATTTTATTTGTTTCTTTATTGTTTCCATTCGATATTGCTTTATCAAAGCGACGTGATGCTGAAGGGGGCAATATGCGTTGCGGCAGTCACTTCAAGATTTCGGTAATCGGGCTGGAAAAAGGATGTAAAAGCCTTCGGTCATGTCTGGCAGACAGCGCATTTCAGATCCGGGTTTGGACCTTTCCGCAGCTTTTGGAACTATTAACGGATGTCGAGGACAATCCCGACCAGATTGTCATCTTGATCATGACCGACGAACGGTCCGCCCTTATCGCCTGCCGATTATTGATGCAGCGTCTCTCAGACACCCGGTTATTATTGATATATGATTATCCGCACGAATCGCCTGAGACGTCCGATTGCCTTCCTGCTCCTTCGGCGCTCCCTGCTTCCTTGAAATCCCTGCTCGATTGTCTCGGTGATGAAAAGCTGACGAATATCGCGGAAAAACCGATCGACCAGGAACCGCCCAGCCAGAATCCGCTGTCGATGCGGGAGATCGAAATCCTGTCCTGTCTGGCCCATGGTCACGCGAACAAACGCATCGCTCGCGTACTCAACATCGCCGAAGCGACCGTGAAGGTGCATGTGAAGGCTATTCTGCGAAAACTGCACCTGACGAACCGGACGCAGGCCGCCATCTGGGCCGTGCAGCAGGGTTTCACATGGAAGCCCGAAGCGCCGTCCATTGTGGAAGCAGCTCCAGTCGAAGAGCGGTCTCCGCTGGTCGAGCAATGGCCCATAATCCTGCCGACAGAGTTTCACTGAAGTTCATATATCCGCGATTCGCGCTCCGGGTCCGATCGTCGCGGCCCGATCATCCGGATTGCGTAAGGGGCAGTCGGCTATCGAAAGGCAGCCGCATCCGATGCAACCGTCGAGTTGGTCGCGCAAACGGGTCAGCAAGGCGATGCGCCGGTCGAGATCGCTCCTCCAGTTCGCGGACAGCGCAGACCAATCCTGGGCCGTCACGGGCCGCCCGGCGGGCAAGGCCGCAAGCCGCTCCCTGATGACCGCAAGCGGAATGCCGACGCGCTGCGCGATCCTGATGATGGCGATCAACCGCAGGACGGAACGCGGATAACGGCGCTGATTGCCGCGCGTCCGCCAGCTTTCGATCAGACCCTGCGCCTCATAAAAATGCAGGGTGGAGACCGGAACGCCCGCTCGCCGGGCTACCTCCCCGACGCTAAGTTCTGGACCCTGTTCCTTCAAACTCATAGGCTTGCCATGGCGCCTTTTTTCAGGTGGAGCGAAAAACCGCTTTACCTCAATAATAGTTGATGTTCTATGGAGGCGCTCCTGAGTTCAAACATGGGGGCAGATTTTGGAAACGGCAGAACGCCAGACGGACCAGCGAGCGATCGCGTCATGGCGCAACATGGCAATAGCCGTGGGTATTATAGCCCTCATCTTCCTGTTGCTTTTCGCCTGGAGAAGCTGGCGCAATGCGGCTCCTGCCGCTGCCGGTCCGCCACCCACCGCCGTTGCCGCCACGCTGATAAGGCCGGTGGACGCGCCGGTTTCGCTTGAAGCGGTAGGGTCGTTACGCGCCGTAGAGGAAGTGATGCTGGCGCCCGAAGTGGCGGGACGCGTCACCGCCATCCTGTTCCAGCCCGGCGCGCGGGTGAAGGCGGGCGCGCCGCTGGCGCAGCTATATGATGCGCCAGAGCGGGCGGATCGTGCGGTGGCCGCAGCGAAGGCGCGATTTGCGGACGCACAGCTGGCACGCTCTCGCGAATTGGTGCCGGGCGGCGCGGAGTCGCGCGAAATGCTCGACCAAAGGCGGGCCGAGCACGATCAGGCGCTGGCTTCGGTCCGGCAGCTGGACGCCCGCATCACCCAGAAACGGATCGTTGCGCCTTTCCCCGGCGAACTGGGTGTGCGCCGCATCAACCTTGGCCAATATCTTAATCCGGGCGACCCGATCGTCAGCCTGACGGCGCTGGACCGGCTCTATGCCGATTTCACGGTGCCGCAGCAGGATCTGTCGCGCATCAAGGTCGGCGGACCGGTGCGCCTGACGTCGGACGCCTGGCCCGGACGCAGCTTTGCTGGCCGGATCACCACCATAGAGCCACGGATCGGCACGGACAGTCGTAACATCATGGTACAGGCTATGGTTGCTAATCCCGACCGTGCGCTTCGTCCCGGAATGTATGTGAACGCTGCGCTGGAATTGCCAGTGCAAAGAGGGGCGCTGATCGTTCCGACAACGGCGATCCAAACATCGGCGTCGGGCGACAGTGTCATCGTCATTCGGGGAAGCAATGCGCGGCGACAGGGCAAGGCCGAGGCCGTATCCGTTATCACCGGGCGTCGTATCGGCAACAATGTGGTGGTGACCCGGGGACTTAAGGCCGGCGATGTTGTGGTGAGCGAAGGACAGCTTCGCATCCAACCGGGCGCTGACGTGCGCGTCACGCGTCTTGTTCCCGCGACGGAGCGCTGAAGGCCATGCGGTTCACGGATATCTTCATACGCCGCCCGATACTTTCCATCGTCGTTAGCCTGCTGATCCTGCTGGTGGGGGGCATATCCTTCTTCCTGCTGCAACTGCGGGAATATCCGAAGATGGAAAGCGCGACCATCGTGGTCGATACCAGTTATCCGGGCGCGACGCAGGATGTGATGCAGGGTTTCGTCACCACGCCGATCGCGCAGGCGATCGCGACGGCGAACGGCATCGAATATCTCACATCGACCTCCACCCAGGGCAAGAGCCAGGTGAAGGCGAAGCTTGTGCTCAACGCCAACGCTGATCGTTCGATGACCGAGGTGCTCGCCAAGGTGCAGCAGGTGAAATATCGCCTGCCTCCCGGCGCGACCGATCCCGTCATCACCAAGATCACCGATGGCGCTTCTGCCATCCAGTATATCTCCTTCGTTAGTGATACGCTGACTATCCCGCAGATCACGGACTTCGCCACGCGGGTCGCGCAACCGCTCATCACTGCGGTGCCTGGTGTGGCGGCGGCGGATATCTATGGCGGGCAGACCTTGGCGATGCGGATATGGGTCGATCCCGACAAACTGGCTGCGAGGGGATTGTCTGCGGGCGATATCGCTGCGGCGCTCCGGGCCAATAATGTGCAGGCCGCGCCGGGCCAGCTCAAAGGCGCGGACACTGCCATCAACATCACGGCTCTGACAGACCTGCGCGGGCTGGACGATTTCCGAGACATGGTGGTGAAGTCCGGAGCGGACGGCGTTGTCCGCTTGCGTGATATCGCGACTGTGGAGATCGGCGGGCAAAATTACGACACGATGGCGCTGGCCAATGGCAGCAGGGCCATATTCATTGCGATTTCTCCAACCCCCGACGGTAATCCGCTGGATATCGTCAAAGGCGTGCAGGATCTGCTGCCCGGTATACAGCGCGTGACGCCGCCGGGCCTTGAAGTCTTCAACCAGTTCGACGTGGCGCATTTTGTCCATGCCTCTATCGACGAAGTGCTCCGCACCTTGGTGGAAGCGATTCTGATCGTCGTGATCGTGATCTTCCTGTTCCTGGGATCGCTGCGGGCGGTGCTGATCCCCGTGCTCACCATTCCGCTTTCGCTGGTTGGCACGGCCGCCTTGATGCTGGCCTTCGGCTTTTCGATCAATCTGCTGACCTTGCTGGCGATGGTGCTGGCGATCGGGTTAGTCGTGGATGACGCCATCGTGGTCGTGGAGAATATCCATCGCCATATCGAGGAAGGTCTGACCCCCGTGCGGGCCGCGCTGATCGGCGCGCGGGAGATCGTCAACCCCGTAATCGCGATGACGATTACGCTGGCGGCGGTTTATACGCCTATCGGCCTGATGGGTGGTCTTACCGGCGCGTTGTTCAGGGAGTTCGCCTTCACGCTGGCATCGTCCGTCATCGTTTCAGGCGTGATCGCGCTCACCCTGTCGCCGATGATGAGCAGCTATCTGCTGAACGACAAGGTCGCGGAAGGAAAATTCGCCCAGCGGATCGAACATGGCATGGCGCGGCTGATCGCGGGCTATGACCGGCTGCTGGGCCGCACGCTCGCCGCGCGGAGCGCTGTGCTGGCGATGGGTGTCACTATGCTGGTGGGCATTGTGATCCTGTTCAGCGGCGCGCAGCGCGAACTCGCGCCGCAGGAGGATCAGGGCTTCGTCCTCGTCCAGACCAAGGGACCGCAATATGCGAACATCGACTACACGGCCCGCTTCGCGCAGGATGTGGAGCGGATGTTTCGCCAATTCCCCGAATATGTCTCCACCTTCATCACGATGGGCATGGATGGGATGAACAGCAGCTTCAGCGGCATCATCCTCAAGGAATGGAGCGAGCGACCACGGGGCGCCGATGCGATCCAGGCGGAACTCAACGCCAAGGGCAGCGCGATCACCGGCGTTTTCGCCACAGCCTTTCAGCCGCCGCCCTTGCCTGCGGGCAGCGGTGGGTTGCCCGTGCAGATGGTGATTCGCTCTTCCGAGGATTTTCCAGCCCTGTTCGCCAGCATGGAAAAGCTGAAGGGCGCGGCATGGTCGAGTGGGCTTTTCGCTTTTGTCGACAGCGATCTGGCTTTTGACAGCCCGGAAGCCCGCATGGTGATCGACAGGGCCAAGGCAGGCGAGATGGGGGTGAGCATGGATGCCATCGCTTCTACGCTGGCGACGCTGGTGGGAGAGAATTACATCAATCGCTTCAACTGGCATGAGCGGTCCTATGATGTGATCGTCCAGGTGCCGCGCGAACGGCGGCTAACGCCGGACAAGCTGGGACAATTTTATGTAAAGGCCGCATCGGGAATATTGGTGCCGCTCTCCACGGTCGTGCGGATCGACATGCATCCGCAGGCGAACCGCCTACCCCAATTCAACCAGATGAACGCAGCCACCCTGTCCGCCGTGCTGGCCCCTGGTGTCACCATGGGGCAGGCGGTCGATTTTCTGAAGGGGCAACCCTTGCCGGCAGGCATGACCGTGGACTGGCTGTCGGACAGCCGCCAATATGTGACGGAAGGGGACAGGCTGACCTTCTCCTTCGGTTTTGCGTTGGTGGTGATCTTTCTGGTGCTGGCGGCGCAGTTCGAGAGCTTCCGCGATCCGCTGGTAATTCTGGTGACGGTGCCGCTGGCGGTGTGCGGGGCGCTGGTGCCGCTCTACCTCGGCTTCACCACGCTCAACATATACACGCAGATCGGGCTAGTTACGCTGATCGGCCTTATTTCCAAGCATGGCATATTAATGGTGTCCTTCGCCAATGAGATACAGCAAAGCGAAGGGCTGGACCGTATCGCCGCGATCCGCAAAGCCGCGGCAATCCGCATGCGGCCGGTGCTGATGACGACAGCGGCGATGGTGGCGGGTCTTGTCCCGCTGCTCTTCGCCAGCGGGGCGGGTGCGGCAAGCCGCTTCGCGATCGGCATCGTCGTCGTCATGGGCATGTTGATCGGAACGCTCTTCACCCTGTTCGTGCTGCCGACCATCTACAGCTTCGTGGCGCGCGATCATCGCGCGGCGGCGGGCGGTCCTCGTGCCCGGCAGATCGCGGAGATGGAGGCGACCCATGCATAGCGCCAAGGCCGCGACGCTCGCATTGATGCTGTTCGCGAGCGGTTGCGCCGCCGGGCCAGACTATCAGCCGCCCGCGCCGCCGCCCACCGTTGCGAGGGCCTTCATCACGCCTGCGCCAGGGACGCAATCGGGGGAGGCGCAGGACAGATGGTGGCGCCTCTATGACGATCCTGTCCTCGATCACCTGATCGAACAGGCACTGGTCACCAATACCGACCTGCGTGTGGCGGCCGCGAATCTTCGCCGGGCGCAGGCCGTTTTGCAGGAATCCCGAATGGCGCGCCTGCCGTCCACCGACTTGAACGGTGGTGTCAGCTATGGCGATGGCTTCGGTCCCAATGCGGGCGCGCAGTTCGCGGGCAGCGAGCAGCAATGGTCACAATCCGGCAGCTTGGCCGTCGCATGGGAAGCCGACCTGTTTGGTCGCGTGCGCCGCTCGATCGAAGCTGCGCGCGCCGACGCCGCGACTATTGCTGCCGCCCGGGATCGCGTCGCTGTCGTCGTGGTGGCGGAAACGGCGCGGGCCTATGCCGACGCCTGCACCCTGGGCGAAAGCGAAGCTATTGTGCGTCAGTCGATCCGCATTGCCCAGCAGGGACTGGCGCTCACCCAGGCAAGGTTTGCGGCAGGTTCGGCCGCGACCTTCGACGTCGAGCGCGCGGCTGGAGCATTGGCGGATGCACGGGCTGCGTTGCCTCCGCTTGTCGGCCAGCGGCAGGCGAGCCTGTTCGAACTGGCCGCCCTTGTCGGAGGCATGCCTGCCGACATCCCGGTGGAAGCGCGGGATTGCATTCGTTCGCCCGCGCCGGTTGCTTCCATTCCCGTTGGCGATGGCGTTGGCCTGCTGGCGCGGCGGCCGGATGTACGGGAAGCGGAAGGGCGCCTTGCCGCTGACACGGCGCGTATCGGCATAGCGACAGCGGATCTCTATCCCCGCATTTCGCTGGGTGCTTCGGGCAATTTCTTCCGCAACGATCAAGTCAGGGGGAGCGATGCCTTCAGCTTTTCAGTAGGTCCGCTGCTTTCGTGGAGTTTCCCCAATATCGCCGCGGCCCGCGCACGGGTGGCGCAGGCCGAAGCGGGCGCGCAGGCGTCGTTGGCGACATTTGACGGAGTCGTGCTCGGCGCGTTCAAGGAGGTAGAGCAGGCGCTGGCCGCTTATGCCGCGCAGCAGGGGCGTCGCGAGGCGCTTGCCGAATCCGTGACAAGGGCGGAAACGGCGCATCGCCTGGCTGAAAGGCGCTACAGGGCGGGGGCGATTTCGTTCCTCGATCTGCTCGACGCGCAACGGCAGTTGGTTCAGGGCCGCATTGCGCTGACTGGCTCTATGCAGGCGCTGGGATCGGCCCGCATAGACCTGTTCAAGGCGCTGGGCGGCGGATGGCAGGCCGCTGCCCCGAAAGCCGGGGATTCAGACAGGCGGGCTGGCAATGCGGATAGCGATATTGACGTTCGAGGGGTTCAATGAACTCGATTCCTTCATAGCGGCCGGGATTCTAGGCCGGATGCGCCCGCAAAGGTGGGAGATCGGCATCACCTCTCCCACCGAACGGGTGACATCCATGAACGGCGTCACGATCGTCCGGCAACAGCCACTGGACTATGCGGCGGAGGCCGACGCGGTCCTTATCGGCAGTGGCGTCAACACACGCCGGATCGCGACGGACGTCGACATGTTGCGCCGCATCCGGCTGGACCCGGCGCGCCAGTTGATTGGCGCGCAATGTTCCGGGGCGCTGCTGCTCGCCAAGCTCGACCTCATCGGAAAACTCCCCGCCTGCACTGACCTCACCAGCAGGCCCTGGGTCGAGGAAGCGGGTGTGGAAGTGATCGACGCGCCCTTCATTGCACATGGCAATGTGGCGACGGCGGGCGGCTGCCTCGCCAGTCAGTATCTGGCGGCGTGGCTGATTCTGCGTCTGGCAGGACGCGCGGAGGCGGAAGCGGCGCTGCACTATGTCGCGCCGGTGGGAGAGAAGGCGGCCTATGTCGAACGGGCCATCGCCAATGTCCTGCCATTCGTCACGGACGCGCCGAGCGCCAGTTGGCGTCGGACGGGCTGACGGGAAAAAAGGGCGGGCAGCTTCATGCAGACCCGCCCTTTTGATCAGGCGTCCTTGCCGCCGGGCGTATGTGCGCCGGGCATGGGCGGCACCGGCAGAGGCGGCGCGTCGGCGTCATCTTCATGGATGTCGATAATGCCGCGCCCGACATGGCTCTTGCGATAGCCATAGAGGAAATAGAGCACCAGACCGAGACCGCCCCAGACGGGCAGCACCAGTTGCGCGTCGAAGGGCAGGTTGAGGAAGAGGAACACGCAGCCGATGGCGGCGGCCGGCGCGATCACCCAGACTAGCGGCGTGCGGAAAGGCCGGTGGCGGCCTGCGTCTTTTACGCGGAGCACGAGTACGGCGATCGAAACCATGAAGAAAGCAAACAATGTTCCGGAGTTTGAAATGTCGGCAAGCTGGCCGACCGGGAGCAGCGCGGCTCCTATCGCGACGAAGACGCCTGTGACCATGGTCACGACATGGGGCGTCCGAAAGCGCGGATGGATGCTGGCGAGTTTTTCCGGCAGCAGGCCGTCGCGGGCCATGACGAAGAAGATGCGGGTCTGGCCGAACATCATCATCAGGATGACGGAGGGCAAGGCCAGGTTGGCGGCGAGGCCCAGCGCATTTCCTACAACGGTCCAGTTGATCGCGCGCAGCACATGGGCCAGCGCTTCGTTGGAGCAGACCAGATCGCCCGCATGGGCGGCGGTGGCGCAGGTGGCCGCAAAACCGTGCGAGCCGGGGGCCACGGCAAGGCCGTCAGGGCCGAGCACCGGCTGCGCGCCGATCGCGCCGATCGCGCCAGCGGCGACGAAGAGGTAGAAGACGGTGCAGATCGCGAGGCTGCCGATCAGGCCGATGGGCACGTTGCGCTGCGGATTCTTGGTTTCCTCAGCCGCGGTCGAAACCGCGTCGAAGCCGACATAGGCGAAGAAGATGGAGGCGGCCGCGCCGACAATGCCCATGCCGCTGGTTCCGGGAGGCCCGAACCAGCCATTGGGCGCGAAGGGCGAGAAATTGCCGGTGTCGATTACCGGCAACGTCAGGGCGACGAAGGCGGTGAGCGCCGCCACCTTGATCGCGACGAGCACGGCGTTGACGCGCGCGCTTTCGGTCGTGCCGATCACCAGCAGCGCCGTCACCGCCAATGCGATCACGATAGCCGGAATGTTGATGAAGCCATGGGTGAAGTCTGCATGCGGGATCAGGCCGTTCATGGTCCATACGGGACCGGCGGATAAGGCCTGTGGCAGTTCCAGCCCCGTCACGCTTTTCAAAAGACCCATGAAATAGCCCGACCAGCCCACCGAAACGGCGCTGGCCGCGACCGCATATTCCAGGATGAGCGCCCAGCCCACCATCCAGGCGAGCAATTCGCCCACCACCGCATAGGTGTAGGTATAAGCGGACCCGGAAACCGGCACCATCGAAGCCAGTTCGGAATAGCAGAGCGCCGCGAAGGCGCAGACCAGCCCCGCGATCACGAAGCTCCACATCATGCCCGGCCCGGCTTTTTGCGCGGCGGCGGCGGTCAAAACGAAAATGCCGGTGCCGATGATGGCCCCGACACCCAGAAGCGTCAGTTGGATCGGTCCCAAGGTCCGGGCGAGAGATTTTTTCTCCGCCGTGGCCAATATGGCGTCCAGAGGCTTGATACGCCCGAAAATCATGGTTGAAGCCCCTTGATCATCTTGTCCCCAGAAGCGGCGCAAGGCCACTTTTGCCGAAGTGGTATTGACACGGAAACTATCGCCTAATCTGTCCCGCGCAAGTATGTTGCGTATCCGGGACACGGATTTTCAACGGGCCGCGAGGGAAAACAGGATGATAGAATTGCTGCGGGCACAGAGCCTGGCAGGCGTGACGCATGGTTTCGCGGGCAGAAAGGGTGGCGTTTCGACGGGGATGCATAGCGGCCTGAATGTGGGGCTGGGGTCTGAAGACGAGCGGGAAGCGGTGTTGCAAAACCGCGATCTGGCGCGCGACGCGCTGTTGCCGGGAGGAACGCTGGTCACGGTGCGGCAGGTCCATTCGCCCGACGTTGTGACGGTCGCCGGCCCGATTGCGGAAGAGGCGCGCCCATCCGCCGACGCCATGGTGACGGACAGGCCCGGCATCATATTGGGAATATTGACGGCCGATTGCGTGCCGGTGCTGTTCGCGGACAGGGAGGCCCGCGTGATCGGCGCGGCCCATGCCGGATGGAAGGGCGCCATTGCGGGCGTCACGGACAATGCCATCAGCGCGATGGAGGCGCTGGGCGCGACGCGGGCCAATATAGCCTGCGCCATCGGTCCCTGCATCGGCCGAGCATCCTATGAAGTGACGGCGGATTTCGCCGCGCGGTTCGAACAGGAAGAGCGGGCCAATGCGCGATTCTTTACGCCGGGGCGCGAGGGGCACTGCCAGTTCGACATCGCCGCCTATGTGGCGTCGCGGCTTGCCGATTCGGGCATTCGCACGATCGGGATGCTGGACGAGGACACCTATGGCCAGCCCGACCGCTTTTTCAGCTATCGCCGTTCCTGCCATCGCGGTGAAACGGATTATGGCCGCCAGATTTCCATGATCGCGCTGACGGATTAAGGAATGCCCGTCCGTCGCCCCGCCTGACCAATCCGTAGGAAAACAGACATCGGCCCGCAATATTACATGTCTTTAACATCTGGCTGCTAAAATCCTGAGTCACGCCCCGGACCGGACCGCCCATGACCATGCTGCTCATCACCGTCGATACGGAATTGTCCGCCGCGCTTTACCAGCGCGGGGCGGGGTTGGAGGAGAATCTGCGCCGCTCCATCTGGGGCGAGGTGGACGGTCAGCCCTATGGCATAGGGTGGCAGATGACGCTGATGGAGCGGCACGGCATCAAGGGCGTCTTTTTCCTCGATCCCCTGCCCGCGTTGCTTTACGGCCCCGATTTTCTGAGGCCCATTGTCGATGCGGTTGTCGGGCGAGGCCATGACATTCAGCTCCATATCCATAGCGAATGGCTGCAATGGGCGAAAACATCGCCGGTCGACGGACGGCAGGGCCGGAATATCGGTGATTTCTCCCTTGCCGACCAGACGTTGCTGCTGAGCCTTGGCAAGCGATTGCTGGAAGAGGCGGGGGCGCCCGCCGTCACCGCTTTTCGCGCCGGGAATTTCGGTGCGAACGACGATACGCTACGCGCCCTGGCCCAAATCGGCATCCGGTGGGACAGCAGCGTCAACCCCGCCTATCTGGGCGGGGATTGCGCCATTTCCATGCGCGGCCTTGCCGGGCCGCATCACCGGCTGGGCATTACCGAGGTGCCGGTTTCGGGCATAGCGGATCGGCCGGGCCGATTCCGCCCCGCCCAGATTTGCGCCATGTCCGCCGCGGAAATGCGCGCGGGCCTGCGCCATGCCGCGCATGAACGGCATGACGCCTTCGTCGTCGTCACGCACAGTTTCGAAATGCTTTCGCGCGATCGGACGCGGCCCAACCGCGCTGTGATGCGCCGGTTCGAGCGGTTATGCAGGGAGGTGCAGCGGCTTCCCGGCATCGAGGCAGGAGGATTTGACGACCTTCCTCCCTTGCTGGCCGACCATACGACTTCCGCCTTCACGCTGGCGCGGCCCAATCGCGCGCGCACGGCATCGCGCATGATGCAGCAGCTTTGGGCCAACTGGCGCTATGAAAGAAAGCTGGCCCCTGCGTGACGCGCCATGCCGGTGCCATCGTGCTGGGCCTCGACAGCGCAATCGGCCTTACCATCATGCGGGAATTGGGAAGCCATGGCGTCCCGGTATATGGTGTCGGGCGGGCGGCGTCCGGCACGGCCGCCGCGTCGCGTTATTGCACGGCCGCGTTCGACCGGCCGCAGGGGCCGATTGCCGCATGGCTCCCCGACCTGATCGCGCGCACCGGGGCAGGGGCACTGCTGGCGACATCGGAATCCGATCTGCTGGAACTGGCCGAACTGCCCGCGCGCATCGGGGATTGTCATCTGCTCGTTCCCCGGATCGACCGGTTGCGGAAGGTGATCGACAAGAATTGCACGCTGGAAGCGGCGATGGCGGCGGGGTTGCGCGTGCCCCGGACATGGCAACCGATGGCGGCGGAGGATTTCGCAGACCGCATTGCGGCGCTTCGCTATCCGGTGGTCGTGAAATGGGCCAATCCGCCCGAGGCGATGGCGTTCCTGAGCGAATGTGGACTGGAATGGATCAAGGCGGAATATGTCCGCTCCGCCGATGAATTGCGACGGCTGCTCGAACGTTATCGTCCGGTGGGGCGCTGGCCGCTGATCCAGGAATATTGCGGTGGGGTGGGCCTTGGCCAGATGCTCCATATGGAAGGCGCGCGCGCCACGCTGCGCTTCCAGCACCGGCGGTTGCACGAATGGCCGCCTGAAGGCGGGGTGTCGACGCTGTGCCGCGCGGAGCCGATGGATCATCATGCGGCGCAGATGGCGCTCTCCGAAAAGCTGCTGCGCGCGCTCGATTGGCAAGGGCCGGCGATGGTCGAATATCGCTATGACGGCACGCATTACTGGCTGATGGAAGTGAACGGGCGCTTCTGGGGCAGCATGCCGCTGGCCTGGCATTGCGGCGCGCATTTCGCGTGGGAAGCCTATCGCCGGACGGTGCTGGGGCAAAAGGACGCGGCCAGCCCGGCGTGCGCGCATTTGCGGGCGCGCTACATGGTGCCGGAGACGAAACGGCTCGCCCGGCTGCTGCTGGCGCCGCGCCGGATCAGCGATCCCTTCTTCGCCATTCGGCCGGTGCGGGAACTGATCGGCTATGTCCTGGCCTTTTTCGATCCGCGGACGCGCTATTATATCTTCACCCTCTCCGACCCGCGGCCATGGATGCGGGATATGGCGCAGATATTCAGGAAAGCCGTGCGCCGGGAAACCCCTTGACCAGCGCATCGACCGCGCCTTCGATGCGGTAAAGGCATTGCGCCATATAGCGATCATCCAGCCCATAGGGATCATGCAGATGCGGTAAAGCCGGGCGCGTCCACCGGCCCAGCAACAGGCGTGGTCGGTCCGCAAGGCGCGGGTCGGCCGCCAGTCGGTGAAGCTGGCGCACTTCCATGGCAAGCAGCAGGTCGCCGCTTTCCGGCACATAATCGCCGGCGTCCAGCGCCCGGTGCGCCGACAGATCATAGCCCAAGGCGGCGGCGGCGGCGATGGCCGGACCGTGCGCGCCCCGCCCGCTGGCCGTGGAAAGGCCGAAGGACGCGGCCCGCAGGCCTGCCGAACGGGCGGCGACCTCGGCAAAGGCGCTGCGGCAGATATTGCCCTGGCACAGGAAGACCAGACGCCGCACCTCCGCCGGGTCGGGCCGTCTTTCCTCGGCGAGGTGGAACAGCGCCTGCGGATAGGAAAGCGCCAGCCGGACCAGTCCGCGAAATGTGCCGAAACGCGATCGAATCATATCCAAAGCCGGAAAGATGGCGGAGACGCCGGGATTCGAACCCATCGTGCCCCATTCAGGGCACGATGGTTTAACAAACCGCTGGTTTCAGCCACTCGCTCACGTCTCCGGCCTGCTAGAATTTTCTGTAATATACTGAATACATTATATATTTTCGATTATACGGGCTGCCCATTTCCTTTGCAAGAGAAACAATTTCCGGGTTTGCGCGGCGCGATCGATCGGATCGCAGCAAGTGAAATTTGCTTGATTGCGAGAGCCTGCGTCGTTTCGCGGCGGTGATCGGCTTCAGCAGAGAAGTTGAAAAGACGAAGCTGACTCTAGCCCATGTGGTGCGGTTGCGTTCCGTCCCGGGATCACGGTCATAGCCGGTGCGGCGCCGACCACGCGCGGATATTGGAGGCTCGCCGCATCCCGGCTTGCCAGATAGACATGGTGGAAAGCGTCCACCCTGCCGCCGGTAAGAGCCACCGTATCGCAACGCCAGGTCCATGGCAAAGCATCCAGCCGCTTCTCGAACGGAGGGGACGGTTTCGAGGACCAGAAGGCGGCGATCCCTTCCGCAGTGAGGGCGCGCTCGACGGCCCTGATCCCGCATTCCCGATAGATGTCGCCATTTTCCGTGCGGACCAGATGATCAGGCCCATTGTCGGTGTCCATGAGCACGACATCATAAGTTCCGTGCCCGTTTTCCAGCGTATGCCTTACATCTTCCACGCGGACCTCGACGCGCGGATCGTCAAGCGGATTGCCCGCAAGATGGCCGAGATAGCGTCTGTTCCAATGCACGATGTCTGGCACGATTTCCGAAACGACCACTTTGGCGCCATCATCAAGGAAGTTCAGCACCATCCTCAACGTATAGCCCAGGCCCAGACCGCCGATCAGAACCTTCCTGGCCGGCCGGCCCAGCAGGCGCAGGGCCTTTTCCGCGAGGAAATCTTCCGATTGATGGCAGGAACTGCTCATCAGTTCCATGCCGTTATACCGGATTTCATAGAGATCATTTCTTCTCAGCAATAGGATTTCGTCACCGGCGGAAAGGCCGGTTCGTGCCACTTCGGTCCAGATATGCATGCCCATCCCTAACGATCGCGACGCGGCTGACGGCAGCCGGCGCGCTTCAAATTTCGCGTTAGATGATTTTCAGGGGTTGCCCGGCTTCAGAGCCGCGGCAACCCATGGGCATCGTCGGCCCTTGTCCCGACGATCAGCGGATAGATTGCGGAAATATTCACGGCCTGCATGGTCAGTATCGCAATCGGCATCCAAAGCTGCTGGAAAAACATCCATGCTTTGTCGGGATCGGATTGTCCAGTGCAGGGCGGCAGGACATCGGCAGGATCAAGGTCTTTCCCGCAAAGCCGCTCCTGCATCGCCATTCCCATGGGATTGTCGACGCATGGAAACCCGTCGGCGGCCAATATGGAGCAGCGAATGGCCCCCCATATGAGTGTAGGGAGCCATTCGGGAAAAATTGCGTCCGCGGCGCGCCCGCGCTGTTTTCTGCCAGCCGCAGGATTGCTGCATGTCCTGCCGGGCGGGGCCTATGGGCCCGCGCTCAGCAGGTTCACGGAACGAGTAAGCTCGGCCCCCCAAACAGAGCGCGACCGATCATGGCAGGTGCGATATTGACGACAAAGAAGGTGATCTGGAAAAGCCCGATCATTATCCACAATCGCCTTGCTTCGCGCCTCCAACCCGCGGGAACGCCATGCACGCCGAAGCGACGCTCCACCGACATAAAGCCGTCAATGCCACGATTTGCCAATATGCCGACGAACCAGCCTGCCCACAAAGCGATCAGCGCAGGGAACACGAGCGGCAATTGCCCTTTGTCGCTTTCCAGCGTCGGGCCGACAATCGCATCATATGTCCACCAGCCGTTGGCGACGGAACTACCCTCGACATAGATTTGATAGGCAAAGAAGAGAGGAAAGGCGACGAGCATCGCCCAGGCTTGCACGGGCAGAAACCGGAGCCTGCGGCCCAGCACCATGACCAGCGACGTCAGCAGAGGCAGCGATACCGCAAACCACCAACCCCAACTGAACGGTATGAACAGCGGTTTTACCGGGGTGGTAAATGCCATGTCCCCCCAGAAGGGCAGACGGGAAAAAGCGGGGTTCCAGGCCAGATAGGCACCCCAGTCACCGAAAAATTCCTGCCAAAAGGCGCTTGTCGCGGCGATCAGGACCAGACCGAACAACGGCAAGCGTCGATTTTTCAGGGTCAATGCCACAGCGGCCAGGACCAATATGCCCCACAACCAGATGCTGCCACTTTCCATGACCCACCGGTCAACCGGTTCCCCCATTTGCGATTGCATTTCCTGTATCCCCCCTCTTCCATACGAACGCTGTGCGGCCTGATGGCGCATATAATAGCAAGGCAAAAAATCCGCCAAATAGAAAGCTGGTCCATTGCTCGGCATATCGCGCTGGATTGAACCCGCCGCCAGATAGGGCGCTTGCGCCGCTTCCAGGAGGAACAATCCCCAGCATGGGGCGTAAGCCTTTTGTCCCGCCTCTCATTTGCCCCCTGAATGATAGAGGCGGGGCAACTCATTCCAGGCGCGTAGCCTTGGCGATAGCGGAGCATGTCGACCGGCGGGTGGATGTTGGGCAGTGCGTCTGGTCGATGATCACGGCGCTCGAAGCGAGGTGGCGCGCCATGGTTGCCGATCTTCAACCGGAGTCCGAGCCGCAAAATCCGTGGAATAGCGGGTTTGGAAGGTGTAGCCTCTCACGCTCTGTCCCAGCCTCTGGAGCGTACCGGAATGGTCGAAAAACAGCCCCGCTATAAGGCATATGATCACCCGGCCGGTGGCTGGGGCGCGGCTGCGGCCACTGCGAAGGTTCTTCTGGAACAGAGCGTCGTCACCAAGGGATCGCGCGCGCTCCTCGCGATGAACCAGCCAGGCGGCTTCAAATGCCCGAGTTGCGCCTTTCCGGATGCGGACTGCAAAAAGACCCTCGAATTCTGCGAGAATGGTGCAAAGGCGCTCGCGCATGAAGCCACCAAGTTCCGCGTCACGCGTGAATTCTTCGCCCGGTATACCGTCGCCGAGCTTATGGAGAAATCGGATTATTGGCTTGAAATGCAGGGGCGCCTGACCGAGCCGATGCGCTACGACGCCGCGAGCGACACATATGTTCCCTGCTCCTGGGACGAGGCTTTCGCGCTCATCGGCAAGCATCTGCGCGCGCTCGACACCCCGCACGAGGCGGAGTTCTATACGTCGGGCCGCACGCCGAATGAAGCGGCCTTCCTCTATTCGATCTTCGTCCGCCAGTTCGGGACCAACAACTTCCCGGATTGCTCGAACATGTGCCACGAACCCACGAGCCGCGGCCTGCCGCCTGCGATCGGGGTCGGCAAGGGTACTGTCGTGCTCGAGGACTTCGAGCATGCCGAGGCGATCTTCGTCATTGGCCATAATACAGGCACCAATGCGCCGCGCATGATGACCAATCTGGTGGAAGCCCGCAAACGCGGCGTGCCGATAGTGGCGGTCAATCCGATGCCGGAACGCGCGCTGATCCGCTTCACCGAGCCGCAGGATTTGGTGCAGATGGCGACTTTCGGATCGACGCCGATCGCCAGCGAGTTCGTGCACATCAGGATCGGCGGCGACCTTGCGCTCCTCAAGGGCATGATGAAGGTCATGTTCGAGCGCGAGGAGAAGGGCGAGACGATCCTCGATCACGACTTCCTCCGTCAGCATACGGCCGGCATGGAAGCGGTGCGCGACGAGGTCATGGCGCTCGACTGGGTCGACATCGTCGCAGCGTCCGGCATCGAGGAAGCGCAGATCCGGCGCTGCGCGGAGATCTACATCCGCTCGAAGGCGACCATCATCTGCTATGGCATGGGCCTCACCCAGCATCAGCAGGGATCGCGGCTTCTCCAGCAGGTCGCGGGGCTGCTTCTGCTCAAGGGCAATTACGGCAAGCCCGGCGCAGGCATCTCGCCGATCCGGGGCCATTCCAATGTGCAGGGCGACCGCACTGTCGGGATCGACGAGAGGCCCACCCAGGCCTATCTCGACCGGGTGCGTGACGTGTTCGGCTTCGAACCGCCGCGCGGATATGGTCATCACACCGTGGAATCGGTCGAGGCGATGCTCGACGGCACCGCCAAAGTCTTCATCGGCATGGGCGGCAATTTCGTGCGCGCCGTGCCCGATACGGATATCGCCTATGCAGCGATGCGTAAGCTTTCGCTCTCCGTCGGCATCGCCACCAAGCTCAATCGGGGCCATCTGGTTCATGGGCGGGACGCCCTCATTCTGCCCGTCATCGCGCGCTCGGAACGGATCGAGACTGCGCGCGGCGAGCAGTTCGTGACGATCGAGGATTCCATGTCCAACGTCACGGCTTCCCGCGGGGTACTCGCTCCGGCAAGCCCGGACCTGAAGCCCGAGGTCGAGATTGTCTGCCGCATGGCGATGGCCGCGCTCCCGGACAGCCAGATTCCCTGGGAGAGCTACATCGACGACTACGACCTCATTCGCGACAAGATCGCTGCCGTCTATCCCGAGATCTATGCGGACTTCTCCGAACGGATCAAGGAGCCCAGAGGTTTCCATCTCGACGTTGCGCCGCGGCGGCTGGTCTGGCCGACCCCAAACGGCAAGGCCAATTTCCTGCCTCTGCCTGGCCTCGACGTGAATGACCGGGTCGATGATCCGGCGATGTTGCGACTTGCGACCGTACGCTCGCACGACCAGTTCAATACGACGATCTACAGCTATAACGATCGCTATCGCGGCGTATATAACGATCGGATGATCCTATTCATGAACAAGGAGGATCGGATCGCTCGCGGACTGGAAACAGGGGCAAGAATCGCGCTCGAAACGATCAGCGGCGAGGGGATGAGACGGCGCGTGGATGCGCTGACCGTCATCGATTACCCGATGCCGCGCGGGGCGGTTGCGGGCTATTATCCGGAACTCAACCCACTCCTGCCGCTCGATTATTATGATCGGATGAGCGGCACCCCGGCTACCAAGTCGATCCCGGTTCGGGTCGTCGCGATCTAGCTGATCCACCGGACTGGCGGCCGCCGGAATCATCCGGCGGCCGCCTCGCCTTCCGTTACGCGCCGCCGAGTTCCTCTGTTCCGGCGAAGTCCTGTGTGACGCCCATTTTTTTGGTGAGATCGGCCATGTCGAGATATTCGCGCCATTTGAGGATGCGCCCGTCACCGTCCAGCTCATAGACCGCGACCATTTGATGCGGGCAGAATTTGCCCATGATGTAGGCGGTGTCCGAGCGTTCCTGCATGACCATGGTGTCGCTGGAGAGGATATTCACCTCGTTGCACTTGTTATGGGTGGCGATCACGCTTTGATGCTCGATTTCCTTTCGGAGAGCCTCCTTGCCTTTGATGACCGGGCCGCCGGGCACCCAGAGCTGCCATTCGGCATCGTCCGCCATCATGGAGAGGATTTTCTCGACATCCGGCTTGGTTTCGGCCGTGCCATCGCCCCAGGCAGCGTGGAATTCGCGGATATAGTTTTCCTGTTTCAGGCCCATCGTCATTCTCCTCCTAAAAGCTGCCGGTTTCAGCACTTGTGCGTATCTTGCGGGTCACGCCGTTGAACAGAGCCGCCCGGCTCTCGCTCTCGCCCCATGAATTGACGATGCGGCATCGGCTTCGCTCATGATCGCAACCTTGTTCAGCGAGGCCCATGCCATCTCCCATGATCCGCCGTCTATTTGATATTCGCGCGTTCAGCTTAATCCGGCGCATCGGGCGCCCCACCTATCTTTCGGCGGTTCATCGGATGCCGGTCGATGGCCAGAACAGGATCAAGACATTGCCGGGCTGATGATTGCAGGGCGGAGAAATTTGCATTTTTTGCTGGAGTTCTGCTCCCGGCACTCATGGATGACCCTCGCTCGACCGTCCGTTCCCACGGCCCGTCCGAGATGAGCAACCTGACCCATGGTAGGTGGTTCGGAAGTCAGCCCGCTTAAACCGGTGCCCCGGAGATAAAGCCGGGCCGATGGGCGCGACAATGGGGGGAGGGACATGTCCAGAACCGAACCGAGGGGATATACTTCGCCCTGCTGTCGAGGTGCTACGCGCCGTCGAAGGGATCATAGCGACGCGTCCGCCAATGGTGGATGTTGCAAGTGACCGCTGGTGGCACGGGGGCGGCTTCACGGTGGGCGAGCATCGGAATAAGCCGGATTCATGCGCTGTTGCTGGCCATATTCGGGTTGGCGCTCGCCGGGCCAGCGATAGCTCTGGCGCGAGTGGGCGGATCGCCCTGGTATATGCTGGCGGCGCTCGTGTCGCTCGTCACTGCCGTGCTGGTGTGGCGGCGTAGCGGCCGCGCGCCTGTCGTCTATGGTATCTTTCTGCTGGCGACCTTGATCTGGTCAGTTTGGGAAGTGGGGTTCGAGCCCTGGGCGCTGTTGCCGCGTCTGGGCGTGCCGATCATCCTCGGCCTGCCGTTTCTCGCAGGGGTCTGGCCACGCGGCCGCCGGGGCGCCGTTCTCGCCGGGGTCGGAGTTTTGCTGCTGGGCGTCGTCTGGGTTGAGGCGAGCGCGTGGCGGGCAGAGCCAAGCGTTCCGGACGGGATGGGGGCCAGTGCCGCGGTCTCCGGCGACTGGCGGCATTATGGTAACGACGCTGGCGGCACCCGCTTTTCGCCGTTGGGGCAAATCGGCCCCATGAATGTCGCCGCGCTGGAGCCGGCATGGACGTTTCGTTTCGGTCCTTCGGCAGTGGCGGCGCCCGTCACGCTGGAAACCACGCCGCTTGCGGTGGCGGGGCGATTGTTCATGTGCACCGGCGACAATGACGTGATCGCGCTCGATGGCGACAGTGGCCGTCAATTGTGGCGCTTTCGCGCGCGCGCCGATGGCCGGGGTGTGCCGATCGCATCCTGCCGCGGCGTCGCCTACCATCGCCAGCCAAATGCCGCAGGTCCATGCGCCGAGCGGATATTGACCGCGACGATGGATGCCCGATTGATCGCATTGGATGCCAGCAATGGCCGGCCTTGCGCCGGGTTCGGTATCGACGGCGCGGTCGATCTCCACGCCGGGCTGGGCAGGGTCGACAAGGGCTATTATTTCGTCACCTCCCCGCCGCAGATCATCGGTAATCGCGCGGTCGTGGGCGGATGGGTGGTCGACGGCCAATATGTGGGTGAACCGTCGGGCGTGGTCCGTGCCTTCGATGTGCATTCCGGCGCTCTTGCCTGGGCCTTCGATGCAGGACGCCTGGACCGCCGCGGTCCGCCTCCATCCGGAGAGCAATATACGCCGGGGACGCCCAATAGCTGGGCACCGATGAGCGCCGACGAGGGCCTGGGCATGGTCTACATACCGACTGGCAATGCGACGCCCGATTATTATGGCGCCAGTCGGCGACCGTTCGACGATCGTTTTTCGAGCGCGGTGGTGGCGCTGGATGCCGCGACCGGAACCGTGCGCTGGGTATTCCAGACGGTGCATCACGATCTATGGGATTATGACGTCGCCAGCCAGCCCACGCTGACGGACATCAATGGCGTGCCCGCCCTGATCCAGCCGACCAAGCGCGGGGAGATTTTCGTGCTCGATCGACGGACGGGACGACCGATCTCTCCCGTGGAAGAGCGCGCGGTTCCGCGGAGCACCGTGCCCGGTGAGCGGGCAGCGCCCACTCAGCCCTTTTCCAGCGGAATGCCGAGCTTTGCCGGAGAGACGCTGACCGAGGCGGACATGTGGGGCCTGACGCCGATCGACCAGGCGCTGTGCCGCGCCGCTTTCCGCCGCGCCCGATATGACGGGCCATTGACGCCACCGGGACTGGACCGGCCGAGCCTGATCTATCCAGGCTATGGCGGCGGCATCAATTGGGGCGGGGTTTCGATAGACGTCGCGCGCGGGATCATGATCGTGAACAGCAACCGCGTCGGCAATCTGGTGCAGCTCATTACACGCGCAGATGCCCGCCGGCGCGGCATTGTCCCGCTTTCGGTGAACAGTCATGGCGGCGCGGCGGGGGCCGTCGCGCAGGAAGGGCTCCCCTATGCAGCGGATCTGAAACCCCTGATCTCACCGATCGGCGTACCGTGCCAGAGGCCGCCCTGGGGGATGATCGCGGCGGTCGACCTGCAATCCCGACGGCTGCTCTGGAGCCGTCCGCTCGGCACCGGGCGGGACAGCGGTCCCTTCGGGATGGGATCGCAACTGCCGTTCACGATGGGGGTTCCCAATACCGGCGGATCGATCGCCACCGCATCGGGACTGACTTTTATCGGCGCGACGCACGATCGATATCTCCGCGCCATCGAGACGCGAACCGGGCGCGAACTGTGGCGTGGGCGGCTGCCCGCTGGGGGACAGGCGACGCCGATGATGTTTCGCTCGCCGCGCACCGGGCGGGAGTTCGTGGTCATCGCCGCGGGTGGCCATCCCGGACTGGGCACGAAAGGCGGCGACTATGTCATTGCCTATGCCATTCCAGCCCGCGCTCAGCGCAAATAGCCAGTCTTGAAAAGCTGTCAGTCCCGGACGACCAGCACCGTTTTGCCGCGCGCATGACCACTTCCGAGCGCAGCCAGCGCATCGCCGAATTGTTCGAGCGGATAGATCGCCGTCACCACCGGCCGGATGGTTCCCTCAGCGACCACCTTCGCCATGTCCGGCCACGCGCCGGCACTGTCCGGGCCGCTCGCGACACGGCAGGCGATATCCTTGGCAGCCCAGCGCTCCGCAAAACCGGCAGAGGGTAAGCCGCGGAGCGCGACATAGCGGCCGCCGGAACGCACCTTTTCACAGAGAGTATCCGCGTTGCTGCCGTCCGCGCTATCCAAAACGCCATCGATCTGGCCAAGATCGTCCAGCCAGTCGGACGCCGCATAGTCTCGCGGTTCAGCGCCGAGCTGACGGACGAGATCGAGATTGCCCGCCGATGCCGTTCCGATCACCCGCGCTCCGCGCCATCGCGCGAGTTGTACCGCGACGCTGCCGATGCCGCCCGCTGCTCCGTTGACAAGGATCGTCTGCCCGGGTTGAACATCAAGGCCACGTGCCGTCGAGAACAGTCCGTCCCACGCCGCCATCAGCACATTGGGGAGAGATGCGGCCTCGATGTGTGATAGCTTCTCCGGTTTCCTGGCGGCACGGTCGCAAGGGATCGTCACATAATCCGCGAATGTCCCTTCCGCGTCTGCCGCCGCCTGCCCAAAAACGGCGTCCCCTGTCCGGAACCCTGCGACTTCCTTGCCGACCGCTTCGACGACTCCTGAAAAATCACGGCCCAGAACCGCAGGAAGAGTGAAGGAGACGAAGGCGTTGACATATCCTTCGACCGCGTAGCGATCGAACGGATTGACGCCGGCGGCGTGCACGCGGACGAGCAGCGCTCCCGGATCGACCGGAGGGGTTGGGATATGGTCGATACGGACTCCGGTCAAACCGCTATAATCATGAAAGCGCACTGCACGCATCACCGCTTTCCTTTTTCAGGCCGCCAGATCATGTTCAGGGACGGCGCGAGGCACCTGCCTTGAAGCAGGTATATTGTCGAGGCAGTTGGGGCGTGAGATCAAGCGAGCATCCGGTCTACGGCATCGCGTTCGACCGCCGTCACATCCATCAACTTGCCGCCGAAAACATGTTCGCCCAGCATCAGCCGGCGCTCCACATCGATGGGATGGCTGCTCATCGAGCGCCATCGGATAAAATAATACCCCTCCGGATCAAGCGGATAGGGTTGAATGTGAAGAGATTTTCCGCGGATGATCGCCGTGTTGATGCCTTCGAACATCATGCCCCAGTCGGCAAACGCCCAGCGCTCTTCTATAAATGGTCCTGCCATAGGCAGATCACCTTCGGCTGCTCCCTGATAAAGGGAACGGGCCTCTTCGGTCGTCTTGAATTCCCAGTAATGGGGAATGAGAAGTCCGATTCCGTCGAAGCGGTATGTTACTTCCTTCTCCGGCAATGTTGTCATGATTGCCGCAAGGTCGTTCCGAACCTCGGCGATCCAGTGATCGCGGTACACTTCCAGCATGATACGGTCGCGTGGATTCTCCAGATCGCCAATATTTGCATTGATACGGCGCATCGCGTCGCTGACGGTGGGAATTTCGATCATTTGCGCTCTCTTTGTCAGGATTGGGATTTTTTCGTGCCTTCGACATCTGCATCATCCAGTGAGATTATATCCCGATGTCAAAATGAACATTGAAACAACTTAACCCATCATTTCGGATATTGTCAGTATGACGAGTGAGAGCAGAACCACCGTCAAGGCACGAATGGTTGCAAGGCATATTGCGTGAGACGTTCCCGCGCCGGCAATGCCTCTGCCATGCGGTCGTCGACCTGCCTCGCAAAATAGTCGAGCAAGATCGCATCATGGTCCGGCCCCGCTGTCTGGACGAAGTTCTCAACCGCGGCATCAGCCTCTCGCCAGTCCGCAGGACGATAGCCCAGGAACGCGGCAGCACGATCGAGATCGGCCGCGCCATGCTCTTGCCGCATCGCGGCTTCCGCTCGCGCCCATTTGACCAGCTTCTCCGCTGAGCACCTATCGTTCTCGCCAAGCTCGGAGTTGCCCGTATCGATCCTGGCGACCGTTGCTTCCAGAATCTCCCACACGATCCGAGAGCGGCTGTCCGCAGGTTCGGGGGGAGCAGATGTGGGAATAGCGACGCCCATGTGCTCGGCAATGGCCCAGAGCAGCGCCCGACGGCATAGAATATCCCACACAATATATTCATATTGCATGTCCATCGGCCCCGGATTCGCCATGGGAGCAGCCAGCGTCATGGACGAAGCGAGCATGAAAGTCGCGGTGTGATAGCTGAACGCCTTCTGATCAATCTCCATTCCAGTCGTGCGGGCATAGTGGCGAACCAGATGATTAGGATCGGCGCCCAGAGGCTCGGTCGGATGTCGCAGCCTAAGCGCTGCCAGATCATGCATGGGATCGCCAATGTGCGTGGCCTCGAAATCATACAGGGTGGTGATCTTGCCATTCTGGAAAAGGAACTGCCCCGGATCGCCATGCAAAACGCATGTTCGGGTGCGATGCTGCGGAACGTTTCGTTCTACCCAACGCAGAGCCCATTCCATCATCGGCTGCGGCGTTTTCTTGAGCCGGCGGAAGATTGCGATGTTCGGGGTGAGATAGGAGAATGCGATCTCCCTTGGAGACTGGGGCTGAACCACGCCTGCCGCGACGAAAGGCGCGGTGTCCAGGCTGTGGATGCGCGCTAGGATCTCGACGCTTTCCTCGGCTATCCGCTGCGCCTCTGCGGCGTTGGCTGCTTCGGTGACATCCCGTGTTCCCGGGACGCGGTCCATGATGATCCCCTCTGGATCGTGGCTCATGCCATAGACGTGAGGCACCGGAATGCCACCTTGCTCAAGCAGCCGGAGAATCCCGGCCTCGCGCGCCAGGCCAGGAAATGTCTCCGCGTCGATTCCCTTGTCGCCGCGGACATAGAGCGGGATCGTGCGATCATCGCGACTGACCTCCGCATACCAGCTCGTACGCCATCGCGGTTGCCGATCCAGCATCGTCACGCGTCCGCCCACCAGCCGCTCGATCTGCCGTGCCAGCCGTTCGGTCATGTCGTCCTTAACTATAGCATGGTTCATGTTCATCCCCGTCCCCGGATGAAGATCGCGCCTTCATCGAGTGAGCTGCCATTTCCGGTCAGCAAAGAAGCGAGCCGCTCAAAGATCAGGTGTCTGAGGCCAGAAGCGCGAATGCAGCGAGCCGTCCTCCCGAAACAAATATGTTTCAATCGACTCGAGTTCGATGGTCTTTCCGTCCTGAACCAGCTTGTGCGTGAAATAGGTCGCGGCTTCGCCATGGGCGACCATCGCGGACACAAGGCGGGATTGCACGTTAATGCCGTCCTCCCACATGCGATCGAGATGGTCCCAACCCTTGAAAACCTCCCCATTTGCCGGCCATTCGAGCGAGTAGCCGCCAGGTGCGATCTGGCGGTAAAGGGCCATGAAATCGTCTTTGCGGCTCTTGTCGTTGAAGATCCGGGTCTGCTCGTCGAGGAAGCTGTGAATGGTCCTGGATGATGGGATGCTCATGCTGGCTCCTTTGATGGGTCAGGGTCCGCGACGCTGCGATGTGCAGGAGAGGGAGATGGTCTTCCGTCAATAGAAAGGCGCCCGACCCCGCATGGCAAGGCTAGCCGGCTATGACGGCTTCGGGTTTCATGCCGAGTTGCTTGCCCAGATCGGCTGTATCGAAATATTCTCTCCAGCTCACAATCTTGCCCTCTGCATCGAGATCATAAACGGCGACGAGGGCATGAGAGACGCGGACCCCGTGCATCGTGAAATAATCCAGGCGTTCGGTCATCACGGTCAATCCGGCAGAAACTAGTTTAACGATCCCGCATTCCATGAAGGTCGAGAACTCACGCTGGCGTTTGACTTCAGCATGGATTGCCTTTTGGCCCCGCACGACCTGGCCGGGCACCCACATGTGCCATTCCCCTTCCGTCGCGAAATAGCTGGCGATGATATCCGGGTCGGGCTTCTCGATCTTGCCCTCACCCCAGGCAGCGCAGAAATCGCGCACGATCTTTTCGGCATCAATCATATTATCCCTCTCCCATATTCGTCAGGTCCAAAATGCCTCGACGCTAAGCCTGTTGATATATGGACACGGTTTCGACCGCGATTGTCCTTGGCGTGTTTCGGCGATCAGCTTCCGAAGCGGTAGCGAAGCTGCACGCCATACATGCGAGGTTCACCATATATCGCACTGGTGATGCCCAGCAGTGCCGATGTCACAGTGCCGCTGGCATAATATTTCTTGTTGAACAGATTACGCATGAAAACCCCAATATCCATGGGAAGGCCGCCAACATTGTTCAGATCAATCCGACCGTTGAAAAGGTCGTAGCCCGGCAGTTTAACGTCGGTAATAGGGACTTTGCTGGTATGGTAATAGTCCAGGCTCGCCGCCAGTTCACCGGCGCTGCCCAATTCTACGGCATATCGAGCGCCGCCCGAGAAGGTAAACTTCGCCGTCAGGTTGAACGGCACCTCAGGGGATGCGAGGTAGGGCTGCAATACAGCCGGAAGCGTCAATTCCCGCGTTTTAGTGTCCAACAACGTTCCGGCCGCAGTGAACGACAATCCCTGTATCGGCGAAACAAGCGTATCGAAATCAATCCCGCTCACTCGAGTCTTACCGGCATTGACCAGCAGGGTTCCGCCGGTGGGATCGTTGCCAGGATCGCAATCCCCGTCTGGTGACAGCCCCGGCGCGGTGCCCCCCGGCGTTGTGGTGCTGCAGCCAGCCGCAGGCGTCGCCAGTCCTGACAACGGGATTTGCACGCCATTGTACCAGCCGGAGAAGGCAGACACGTTCACCCGTCCCCGGACGTCACCGGCGCGCCATTCGGTCCTGGCGCCGATTTCCACATCAGTGACCTTTTCCGGCGCGAACGATTGATAAGGCGTGAGACGGCCTGCCAGCGTTGGGCTGTTGACGCCGCCGGTTCGATAGCCACGCCGCGTGACGGCATACAAGAACACGTCCTTCGTCGCCTGCCAATCGAAGCCGATCGTCCAGGTCGGTGCCTTGGATGATGTTCTCTGGACGCTTGCGTTCACGATGTTTGAGGCGCCGCGCGCGCAGTCCGCGGGTTTGACGTCTGGCCTGCTGGTGACGCCGCTGCCGACGCATGCCTCGATCTTGTCCCAGGTATAACGAAAACCAGCGTTGAAACGGAGGCCTTCGACCACCGAGTCGAGCTTGAGCCCGATATTGGCGAACAGGGCCTTGCTGGTCTCGTCGTAGAAATTATAGGAGAAAGGGACGTCCGTGATGCCGGGAATGGTGAAGATCGGGACATAGGTGCCGCTCGGTCCTTTGGGCTTGCTCTTCAGGTAGAAGCCTCCGACCAGCCAGTCGAGATTGCCGTCCATCGCCTCACCACGCAATTGGACCTCGTCACTTAGCTGCTGGACATTCTGCGTCTGGCGGCCATTGACCACGGTGACCGGCGTGCCGACCGGAAAAACGCCTGTGCCATCCGCCACAATGGTAGGCAGGCCATCGGAACTCACGAAATAATCGAGCTTGTTACGGCGATAGCCAAAGATATTGATGAGATGAATGTCGTCCGCCAGATCGATCTCCGTGCGATTGGTAAGGCCGCGGCGTGATACATTCTGGAACTGCCCGATATCGGTATCGACAACGCGCGGGCCACGGCGCTGCTGGGCTTCCAGAACATCCACGATCGGTTGAAGGAGGCCGAGTGTGGCGAGCAGCGGTGAGTTTCTGTCAACATCGACCAGCACCGATGCATCGCCCGCCGTTCGGTTTCTCGAATAATCGTAGATCGTTGTGTTGGTAAACCCCTCCACCGGCTCAAGCAGAAGCGAAGCCCTGTAACCGCGGGAGTTGACGTTATCGGGGTCGCGTCCAACGCCGATCGTTCGGGTATAGCCGTCACGCTTCTGATATTGTCCGCTGAGGCGAAACGCGACCTTGTTTGCAATGATCGGAAGATTGAGCACGCCTTCGAACTGCCGATCGTCATGATTTCCGTATGCACCCTGGATGTAACCACCCAGTTCATAGTTGGGGGCCGTTGGATAATATAAAATCGCGCCGCCCGTGGTGTTGCGGCCAAACAGGGTTCCTTGCGGCCCTTTCAATACCTGAACCGAGGACAGGTCGTAGGTAGGAATGCCGGCACCGACAACGGGCGAAGGAACCTCGGCGAAATAGGGGATCACGCCGGGGGCGCTATTGCCCGAGAGCGCCTTGGATTGCCCGCGAATAGCGTAGATCGTGTTTTCACGTCCGCCGGACCCGGCCAGGAAGATGCCTGGCGTTTTCACGATCAAATCCTGGGTGTTCTGAATGGATGCCTGGCGGAGCATGTCAGCGTTAAAGGCGGTGACGCTAACGGGTGTCGACTGGATGCTTTCCGCCGAGCGACGCGCGGTCACCACAATCTCGTCGAGCGATCCGGTTGAGGCCAGGGCACGGTCCGGTTCTTGAGCCGGTGACTGGCTTTCTCCGCTGGATTGAGCAAGTGCCGCGCCAGTCGTGGCCATGACAAGCAAGCCGGTTCCCAGAAATAGATATAATTTTTGCGATCCGCGCATGACTATCCCCTCAATTTATATATTTAACTCTATGATATTGTATTTTTATTATTATAAATTGGTCGAATACTTTATCATTTTAATTGCAAAAATATAATTTGGTAGAGTAAATTGTATCATTCATTTCTTGGTGGTGTCAGGCTATTCGCTACCGGAATGCGTCCAGATTGTATCGATATGGTGCGGATAGGGAGCATTCTTGACGCGCGGCGCGCCGAAAATTTCGACAGCCTGCATCACTTCGCTGAGCCCCATGACAGTGCGGTACAGGCGCGCTTCGGCTTCCGGCAGGTCGCCGTCCGGGAAACTGTCGAGATAGGTGAAAATCTCGTCCAGCCGGTTGGCCGCAGCATCGTGAAATGTGCGTAGCTCGTCCATCGTTAGCGACTGGCGCAGCAGATATCGCTCAGAGGCCGTTTCCAATCGACCCCATTTCTCTGCAAATGGCTCAAGCGCTGAAAACTGGTCGGGAAGCTTCGTAATACTCATCTTTCCACCCCCATCGACCTATCATATCGCTATTCAGCGGCGAGACGCTCCGGCTCTCCGCCCAGTCGGTTATCCACCGCCGCCTGCATGATGCCCGACATGTGCCGCAGAAGAATTTCCGGATAGCCGAAATAAACCTGCTCCAGCGCGCCGGATGCCAGTCCCTGATGCTGGCCGTTAATACTGAAATTATCTTCCGTCAGTACATCGCGGTACATCGCCATCATGCATTCCTGGGCGAAACGCTGACGACGCGTTTTCGGCGCACAGAAATACCATCGTGCGTACCAGCGGGATTTGTCGACTGCCACTGGCCAGTAGCTGTTAAACCACCAGCCATTGGGGAACACGCCAATCTGGCCCGTAGGGAAAAGAAAAAAGCCGTCGCCGCCCCAATTCTTCGCCTTTGGCCGATTGAGATCGGGGTGGTCGCTAAAGCTGGGTTGCGCTTCCTGATCCGGCGCGTCGTCCGAATTGGACGTGATCTGCGCCTGATTCATGAATGCGAATGCCTGGATCGGACGCGCGGTCAGATCGACCGTGAAATCGGGGTTGGACGGCAGCGTCGTGATGAGGTGCGGGCCCACCTGCTCCCAACCGAGGGAATGCGAATGGGGATTGTCCTCCGGCAATGCCCAACCCTTGGCGGATTTCCGGTGGAGGGACGAGACATGATAACCTTCGCCCGAAGCTTCATTGCCGAGCTTCCAGTTCGCGTCCATTGGTGAAGTGAGGGATGCCGAGCGCGGATATGCGTCGAATGGCGCATCGATCAGCTTGTTCGAAATAGGGCCGAGAAACTGCTCCAGCGTCTGCTGCGGGTGCGGATCCAGGTTGATGAAGAGAAAACCGGCCCAACTGTCGACGCTGACCGGTTTCAGCTTTTGTTCGCGTTTGCAGACTTGCGGGAAATTCTCCTCATCGGGCAGTGCCTTGAGGGTGCCATCGGTGGCAAAACTCCAGGCGTGATAAGGGCAGGTGAACAGTCCGTTATGGCCGCGCGGTTCCCACAGGAGCTTCATTCCGCGATGCAGGCAGACATTGTGAAATGCTTTGATGCCTTCGCTTCGATCGTTGACGATGATTACGGATGCATCGCAAATTTCCACATCCTTGACGAACCAGTCCCCCGGCTGGGCGACCTCTTCCACCCGACCCGCAAATAGCCACACCTTGCTGAAAATTTCGCGCTCTGCAGCGAAGCGTTCGGGGGAGAAATAGACGTTAGCCTGCGCGATGCCGTTCTCCACCACCTCGCGCTTTGGTAAGGTTGGGCCGAAGCCGATGTCGAAAGGAGATAATAAGGGTTCGTCGAAGGATCTCACGGCATTCCCCAACGCATGTAATTCATATGAATTATCTAGGTCGGCGATATGGTGCAACCCAGGCAATGTCAAGCTTTGCTCCAAGGCGTTGCGGCCTGATACAGTTCACATATGAAAATCCCGGCAGGTCGTGGTTCGTCGCGCTTATGGGTGTTAGTGACAGTTTTGTGCCCGGGGGACGCTTGACCCAGGGGGTGTGAGGAAAAGCCGATAGCGGCGGCATGTCTCTTACCTGGCGTGCAAAATCGCGTGCGCGGCCCATCTAGCGATTCCGATGAGCGTGAGGTCGGCATGGTTGCGGACCAGCAACTTCAAGGATTCAATGCGATTTGCCGGGGAGGGTAGGGCATGAGGAAAATGGCGACAACCGCCTGCAATATATCCTGCCAATAAATGGATCCGGCATCATAGGGCGGGTGCTGGCGAACTTTGGGCGGTTCCGGATAGGCCACCGCTATCAGAAATGTATTCGCGGCTAGCCGAAAGCGCCGTTCGATGACATCCGCAGGCATGTCGGGCCAGAAATTCATAATGCGGCGGTTTATCTCGGCCGATGCCGGCGAGTTGAACTGGGTGATAAAGAAGGGCTGTTCGGCGAGAGGTAGCGGCATCAGGGCCAGCATGAACCGCGAATAGGTTTCGCGCTCCAGTTCAGGCATGAGGATGATGGGCAATAACAGGGCGCCTATCAGATCCTCAAAGCTGATTTGAGGCTGTACCAGGAGGCGGTCCAGATGCGCCTTCCGGGCCGCTTCGATCATGGGCAGACGCATTTCGTAGACAGCCTGTATCAAACCAGCCTTAGATCCGAAATGATGATGCACCGCCGAACTGTTTGCATGTCTTGCGGCAACCGAAATCTGGCGAAGCGAAACTCCATCCAAGCCATATTGCCCAAAGAGCTTTTCGGCAGTGACGAGCAGGC
>Ga0182746_1000307_pt1 | contig 77816 bp, 79 predicted proteins | sample eDN3rd30CBELigOP_FD_128881 | JGI IMG/M metagenome (GOLD analysis project Ga0182746, IMG submission 128881) | Enriched Organic Plus compost microbial communities from Emeryville, California, USA - eDNA 3rd pass 30_C BE-Lig OP (version 2) (version 2) ...
CAATACGCCGCGTATTGGCTGTCGAACAGGTTGTTTGCACTGGCCCGTAGTTTCAGCCCTTTCAGGGAGGGGCTGAGGCGGCTGAAGTCGTAGTTGATGCCGGCATCCACCAAGGTATACGAAACCGCGAGCCCTGGCTGCCCGTATCCCGCATAGAGGGCCCCTGCCCGCCCCACCCTGCCGTCCAGGCTCAAGCCCGCCAGGCTGCCGCGGGTGACGGCATACTTGGCGCCCAGGGAAATGCGTTGTTCCGACACGTCCGGATAGCGATTGGCGAGCATCGTGGCGTAGGCGTCGTCGCTGGCGCTGGCCACGGTCGAGCTGGTCACCGCATAGGTAGCCACCAGGTTCAGGCCTTGCAATGGCTGCATGCGGCTTTCGACCGTGGCGCCCTGGATGCGCAGTTCGGCCCAGGCGCTGCAACCCGAGATGGCGCATCCCTCCTGGGCATCGCTGGTCTGGGAATTGTTCTGGATCTGGTTGAAGGCGGTGATGGTCATCAGCTGTCCCAGCGCCGGCGGCTGGTAGCGCACGCCAGTCTCGTACTGCTGGCTCGCGGCGGAGGCCGCCGCGGCCGTCCGCGGGGCGTAGCTCTGCGAATAATTGACGTAGGGCGCCAACCCGATGTCGAACTGGTAGCGCAGGCCCAGGCGGCCGCTGTAGACGTCGTCCTGCTGGATGCCGGTACCGTCGTCCGCGGCGTTCAGGTCTATGGTCCGGTGGGTATTCTGGTCGCGCCGCCCTACCATGGACAAGGTCCACTTCTTGTACTGCACCTGGTCCTGGACGAAGAAACCGAGCTTGCTCTGCTCGGCGAACGAACGCGCCACGATGCGGGGCTGGCCGATCGTTGTGCCATAGGCCGCATCGAAAATATCGAGCGAGGGAGACGGCGCGATCCGGCTTTCGTAGAGATCGCGCGACTTGAGGTAATCGAAGCCGAACTTGAAGCTGTGCCGCAGCCCGACCGTGGTGAAGTTGGCTTGCGCCTGCGTACCGACGTTGAAGGTGCCCAGGCCGGGGCCGAGCGCATCCTGGCCCGAAACGGGCGAACCCGTGATCCAGTCCATCCCGGGCTGGTTCTCGGGCTTGCCATAGCGCACGCTCTGCTTGACCACCCAGGTATCGTCCAGCTTCTGCTCGAACTCGTAGCTCGACTGCCGCATGGGCCCGGGCTGGCCGTACGCCTGCGCGCCCGTGCGGCCATCCACCGGGAAATCGGCATTGGGATTCCAGCCGGGCGTCGTGGGCGCCGCAACCGCGCCCGCCTCGCCAACCGCGTAGGTGATGGCGACCGGCGTATAGGGCAGCTCGGGTTCGGGAGGCGTGGGCTCGGGCTGCGGCGGAGGTCCGGGCGGCACGGCCGAAGCGGACTCGGGCTCGTGCAGCGAGACGGCAGGCGCGCAGCCTCCCAAGGCCAGCAGCGCCACGGCCAGCGCGGCCAACCGGACGGGCCGCGCGCGTATAGAGAAATGATGCGGTAACTTCAAACCCATGCTCATCCGTCTTTGCCATGGCCGGCGGCATGGTCGAACCGGCCCGTCCGCAGCGCGGACGCCCCTATGCGGCCAGGATGCCGCCTAGAGGCGCTAGGCCTCCTCGATCCATGCCATTTGTATGGCTTCGAGAATTTTCTCCCCGGATCGTTTCGGATCGTCGTCGAACCCGGGAAGTTCCAACACCCAGTTGTGCAAATCCGTGAACCTCACCTGCGCCGGATCCACATCGGGATGCGCGTCGGCCAGGGCCGAGGCGATTTCGTAGATGTCCGTCCACTTCATCTGGTTTCTCCGCGTCGGCGCCGGGGCAGCTGCCCCCGGACAAGGGCCGGCAAAGCGTAGGGGCGTCCCGGGAAAGAACGGGTACACCGCCGGGTGGCGCCCCACCGTTCCAGTGTACCGGGGCGGGCGCCCATCCTCCACCGGGATGGGCCCACCCGCGTTTCAGTGGTTTTCGCTGGCGTGGTTGATGGTGTATTTGGGGATCTCGATCGTCAGGTCGGAGTCCTCGATCACTGCCTGGCACGAAAGCCGCGACGTCGAGGTCAGGCCCCATGCCTTGTCGAGCAGGTCTTCCTCGTTGTCGCTGGCGGACTCCAGGGAAGAAAATCCCTCGCGCACGATGACGTGGCAGGTCGTGCACGCGCACGACAGCTCGCAGGCGTGCTCGATCTCGATGTCATGATCGAGCAGCACCCGGCAAATGGACTTGCCCGTGGGGGCATCCTCGATGACCGTGCCTTCCGGACAAAGTTCTGGGTGCGGAAGCACCGTGAGTTTGGGCATGATGACAACCTGATAGTGATGCGACGGGAAGCGCCTGACGGACAGGACGCTCTCCCCTACACGATTTCGTCGACGCGGCGGCCCGACAGGGCGCGGCGTATGCTGCGGTCCATCCGGCGGGCGGCGAAGTCCTCCGTGGCGCGGGCCAGGGCTTCGACCTGGACGCGCACCGCGTCGCTGTCTTCCCCGTTCGCCACGCTCGAAGTGCGTTCGAGCTCGGCGCGTATCGCCGCGAGTTCGTTCTCGTCGAGCAGGTCGGCATCGGCCTGCAGCGCCGCCTCGACCGACTCGACCAGGCGCCGCGCCTCGACCTGTTGTTCACGCAAGGCCCGCAACTGCATGTCGGTGTCGGCACTCCGCATGCCGTCGGCCAGCATGGCCGCCACTTCGTCGTCCGACAATCCGTACGAGGGCTTGACCGAGATCGAAGCCTCCACGCCGGAGCTCTGTTCACGCGCGGTGACACTCAGCAGTCCGTCGGCGTCCACCTGGAACGTGACCCGTATACGCGCAGCTCCCGCCACCATGGGCGGGATGCCGCGCAGTTCGAACCGCGCCAGCGAACGGCAATCGGACACGAGCTCGCGCTCGCCTTGCACCACGTGGATCGCCATGGCCGTCTGGCCGTCCTTGAAGGTGGTGAAATCCTGAGCCCGGGCGACGGGAATGGTGCTGTTGCGCGCGATAACGCGTTCCACCAGCCCTCCCATGGTTTCCAGGCCAAGCGACAGCGGGATGACGTCCAGCAGCAGCCATTCGTCGTCGGCGGTACGGTTTCCGGCCAAGAGGTTGGCCTGCATGGCGGCGCCCAGCGCCACCACCTGGTCCGGATCGAGGTTGATCAAGGGCTCGGTGCCGAACAACTCCGCCACCATGCGCCGCACGATGGGCATGCGCGTCGCGCCGCCGACCATGACCACGCCCTTGATCTCGTCGGCCGCCAGGCCGGCATCGCGCAACGCGCGCCGGGCGCTCGACAGCGTGCGGGCCACCAGCGGCCGCGCCAGCGTCTCGAAATGCTCGCGGCTCAGCCGTACCGCCACCGCCCGGCCGTTCGCCAAGGTCAGCGCCAGTTCGGCCTCTGGGGCGTCGGTCAACGCCTCGCGCGTCCGGCGCGCCGCCACCAGCAAGGCCCGCTGGTCCTCCGGCCCGAGTCCGGCCAGCTTCTGGTCGTGCGCCACCCAGGCCACGATGGCGGCATCGAAGTCGTCGCCGCCCAGGGCCGTGTCGCCGCCGGTAGCGATGACTTCGAATACTCCCTTGGACAGCCGAAGGATGGATACGTCGAAAGTGCCGCCGCCCAGGTCATAGACGGCGTAGATGCCCTCGGCTGCGTTGTCCAGGCCATAGGCGATGGCCGCCGCCGTGGGTTCGTTGAGCAGGCGCAGCACGTTCAGGCCCGCCAGCTTGGCCGCGTCCTTGGTGGCCTGCCGCTGGGCGTCGTCGAAATAGGCGGGTACCGTGATGACCGCGCCCACCAGGTCGTCGCCAAGGGCGTCCTCGGCCAGCTGCCGCAGCTTGGCCAGGATCTGCGCCGACACCTCGACCGGGCTCTTCTCGCCTTGCACGGTGCGAATCCGCACCATGCCCGGCGCATCGACGAACTCGTAAGGCACGCGCAGCTTCTGCGCGTCGGCCAGGCCGCGCCCCATGAAACGCTTGACCGACACCAGCGTATTGTGCGGATCCTGGGCCTGCGCCTGCAGCGCCTTGCGGCCGATCACGACGTCGCCGCCCGGCAGGTAGCGCACCGCCGACGGCAACAGGGCATGCCCCTCGTCGTCGCGCAGGACTTCCGCCATCCCGCTGCGTACCGAGGCCACCAGCGAGTTGGTCGTGCCCAGATCGATACCCACCGCCAGACGGCGCTGGTGGGGGGCTTCGGACATGCCGGGTTCGGCTATCTGCAAAAGCGCCATGCGTTCCTAGTGTTTCAGTCTTGTTCCGCCAGAGCGTCGACGGCCGCGTCGATCTCTTCGGAGAATTTTTCAATGAACATCCACTCCCGCACGCGAACGGCGGCAGCGGCGTAGTCATGCCTGTGGTCCAGCAGTTCCCCGACCTCGGCGATCATGCGGCGGCGCGCCGCGGCCAATTCGGCCGACAACGCCTCGAGGGCCGCTGAATCGCGCGCCGTCCTGGCGTCGTCCAGCGCCTCGCGCCATTCCATCTGCTGCATTAGGAAGGCGGGCGTCATGGCCGTGTTGGTCTCGACCTGCAGGTCGACGCCGGCGCGTTCGCACAGATAGCGGGCACGGGCGAGCGGCGATCGCAAGGTACGGTAGGCCTCGTTGGCCCGCGAGGCCCATTGCATGGCCACGCGCCGCTCTTGCGCCGACCCGGCCGCGTGACGGTCGGGATGCACCTTGGCCTGGACCTCGCGCCAGGCCCGGTCCAGCGCGTCGCGATCGACGGCGAAACCGGGACTCAGGCCCAATAGTTCGAAATGATCCGGTTCGTGTTGCATCAGACGGTGAAAGACTCACCGCAACCGCAGGACGCCTTTTCGTTGGGGTTGTTGAACTTGAAGCCTTCGTTGAGTCCTTCCCGCGCGTAGTCGAGCTCCGTGCCCGCCAGGTAAGGCAGGCTCTTGGGATCGACGACCACTTTCACTCCCTGGCTCTCGAAGATCTGGTCTTCGGGCTGGACTTCGTCCACGTACTCGAGCTTGTAGGCCAGGCCCGAGCATCCGGTGGTACGCACGCCCAGGCGCAGGCCTATGCCCTTGCCGCGCTTTTCCAGATAGCGGTTCACGTGGCGTGCAGCGCGTTCGGTCAACGTTACCGACATGGCTCCCTCTTAGCTGTTGCCGTGCTTGGCACGATAGTCGTTCACCGCCGCCTTGATGGCGTCTTCGGCCAGGATCGAGCAGTGGATCTTGACCGGCGGCAGCGCCAGCTCCTGGGCGATGTGCGTGTTGCGGATGTCGAGCGCCTGGTCGAGCGTCTTGCCCTTGACCCATTCGGTCACCAGCGAGCTCGAGGCAATGGCCGAGCCGCAGCCATAGGTCTTGAAGCGGGCGTCCTCGATGATGCCCTGCTCGTTGACCTTGATTTGCAGCTTCATGACGTCGCCACAGGCCGGCGCGCCCACCATGCCCGTTCCGACGGAATCGTCGCCCTTGTCGAACGAACCGACGTTGCGGGGGTTTTCGTAATGATCGATGACTTTTTCGCTATAGGCCATGTTTCTTCTCCTGGTTCAGTGTGCAGCCCACTGCACCGTGTTGATGTCGATGCCGTCCTTGACCATTTCCCACAGCGGGGACATTTCGCGCAGCTTGTCGACCTTGCTGCGGATCAGCTTGACGGTGAAGTCGATTTCCTCTTCCGTGGTGAAACGGCCGAGGGTAAAGCGTATGGAGCTGTGCGCCAGCTCGTCGCTGCGGCCCAGCGCGCGCAGCACGTACGAGGGCTCCAGGCTGGCGGAGGTGCAGGCGGAACCGCTGGAGACGGCCAGCTCCTTGACCGCCATGATGAGCGACTCGCCTTCCACGTAGTTGAAGCTGACGTTCAGGTTGTGCGGGATGCGCCGTTCCATGTCGCCGTTGAGATAGACCTCTTCGATGGTCGACAGGCCGGCCCACAGGCGGTCGCGCAGCATGCGCACGCGCTCGCTTTCCGTGGCCATTTCTTCCTTGGCGATGCGGAAGGTCTCGCCCATGCCGACGATCTGGTGCGTGGCCAGCGTGCCCGAGCGCATGCCGCGCTCATGGCCGCCGCCGTGCATCTGCGCCTCGATCCGCACGCGCGGCTTGCGCCGCACGTACAGCGCGCCGATGCCCTTGGGCCCGCACATCTTGTGCGCGCAGAACGACATCAGATCGACCTTGAGCCTGGCCAGGTCGATGACGACCTTGCCCGTGGCCTGCGCCGCGTCGACGTGGAAGATCACGCCCTTCTCGCGGCAGATCTCGCCCAGCGCCTCGATGTCCTGGATCACCCCGATCTCGTTGTTGACGAACATGACCGAGGCAAGAATGGTGTCCGGACGGATCGCCGCCTTGAAGGCCTCCAGGTCGAGCAGGCCGTTTTCCTGCACGTCGAGGTAGGTCACCTCGAAACCTTCGCGCTCGAGCTCGCGGCAGGTATCCAGCACCGCCTTGTGCTCGGTCTTGACGGTGATGATGTGCTTGCCCCGCTCGGCATAGAAATGCGCGGCGCCCTTGATCGCCAGGTTGTCGGATTCGGTCGCGCCCGAAGTCCAGACGATTTCGCGCGGATCGGCGTTGACCAGCGCAGCCACTTGCTCGCGCGCGGTCTCCACCGCCTTCTCGGCGTCCCAGCCGTAGGCGTGGCTGCGCGATGCCGGGTTGCCGAAGCGCTCGTACAACCAGGGCACCATGGCGTCGACCACGCGCGGATCCACCGGCGTGGTGGCGGAATAGTCGAGATAAACCGGCGTCTTGATCATGACATCCAACCCTATGTTGCTGCGGCGGCGGTCAGGCCGCCGCGGTGGATTCGGCGGCGCCCGAGCGGCGGTCCATCAGCACCGACTTGGCCGCATTGGCCTCCTGCAGTTCGCGCATGCGTTGCTGATCGACCAGGTCTTGCAGCGATACCGAGTCCAGGTATTCGACCATCTTGCGGTTGAGCGTGGCCCACAGCTCGTGCGTCATGCACTTGCCCGCCTTGCCGTCGTTGCCCCGGGTGCAGTCCTGCTTGCCGCCGCAATCGGTGGCGTCCAGCGGCTCGTCTACCGCGAAGATGATGTCGGCGACGGTCACGTGCCGCGCCAGCTTGGCCAGCGAATAGCCGCCGCCCGGCCCGCGCATGCTGTCCACCAGCTCGTGCCGGCGGAGCTTGCCGAACAACTGCTCCAGGTAGGACAGCGAGATGTTCTGTCGCTGGCTGATGGCGGACAGGGTGACCGGACCGCTGTGCTGGCGCAGCGCCAGGTCGATCATGGCCGTAACGGCGAAACGTCCTTTGGTAGTAAGTCGCATTCGAGACCCCTGAGGTGACCCCGCCCCTGCGCGCTTCGCGCCCCCCTCGAGGAGGAGCGCTGCGTACCGGCCTGGCCGGATGCGCGGCGCCCTGGGACGGGTCTTGCCGATTCATGCATCGCGGTGGAAACGCCCGGCGTCGGAGTGCACAGCGAGCAAATCCTTAACGATTTGCTCAAGTATAGCCAATTCCCGAACGTTTTTCTAGGGATTTCTTCGGGAAACCACTGAGGTAGATTTGCGCAGCGCACAACACCCTGGGAGCTGCCAGCGCCCGAGGCCGCGCCCGGCCGGCGAAGCCGGCAAAACAAGGCCCGGAACAATCCGGGCCTGCAATGGAGGAAAGATTGGATGACGACCGGGAAGGCTCAGGCAGCCTGGTATTGCGTGGCGCGCTTGCGCACCACCTCCAGCAAGCCCTGGCAGGCATCCTCGATGTAGTCGAGCACCTTGGCGAAACCCTCGGGGCCGCCGTAGTAGGGATCGGGCACCGTAGCTTCTTCGTACTCGTTGGCAAAACGCATCAGCAGCATCAGCTTGTGCTGGTATTGCTTGGGCGCCTGCTGCTGCAGCAGCGACAGGTTGTCCCAATCCATGGCCAGGATCATGTCGAATTCGCGGAAATCGTCGACACGGATCTGGCGCGCGCGGATTTCACTGATGTCGTAGCCACGCTTGCGGGCGGCAGCCTGCATACGGGCGTCGGGAGGCTCGCCGATGTGGAAGGCGTGAGTCCCGGCCGATTCTATACGGACAACGTCGGAAAGACCGGCGTCTTTCACCAGGCGGCGAAATACGCCCTCTGCGCTCGGCGAGCGACAGATGTTGCCCATGCACACAAACAGTACCTTGGTCATCATGTCCGAAAGTGTGCGGGAAAACCCCGGATAGTTCAAGCTTTTTTTAATAAGCACATGAAAATGTGGTGCATAAAAACCCTTTTAGAATCAGGCCGTTACGCCCGACTCGCTAGAGATGCGGCACCATGGGCGCACGCCGTGCACATTTGTGGTATGGCGTGCCCTCCTGCCCGCGGGGCACGCTCGCGCACCACGCTGGTGCAAAATTATCTCGCATTGCACAAGGGTTCTGGCCGGAACGGCAGGCTCACCCGCGCGCCGCATCCGGGGCGTTCAGCGCGTCCTCGTCGGCCTGCTGGCCCCCGGCTCCGAACAGCTTCTGCTTGAGCGCCAGCAACTGGTCGCGGGCGCGCGCGGCCTTCTCGAATTCCAGGTTGCGCGCGTACTCGAGCATCGCTTTTTCCAGCTTCTTGATCTCCTTGGCGATCTGCTTCTCGCCCATGGCCTCGAGACGCGCCGCTTCCACGCTGTCGCCGTCCTGCGCGCCGGGCGGGACATAGACGCCGTCGATCAGGTCACGCACTTCTTTCTTGACCCCTTGCGGCACGATCCCGTTCGCCTCGTTGAAGCGGAGCTGCTTCTCGCGGCGGCGCGAGGTCTCGCCCAAGGCCCGCCGCATCGAGTCGGTCATCGTGTCCGCATAGAGGATGGCCTTGCCGTTCAGGTTGCGCGCCGCCCGCCCGATGGTCTGGATCAAGCTGCGCTCGGAACGCAGGAACCCTTCCTTGTCGGCGTCGAGGATGGCCACCAGCGACACCTCGGGAATATCCAGGCCCTCGCGCAGCAGGTTGATGCCGACCAGGACATCGAAGGTGCCCAGGCGCAGGTCGCGCAGGATCTCCACCCGCTCGACCGTGTCGATATCGGAATGCAGGTAGCGCACCTTGACGCCGTGGTCGGTCAGGAAGTCGGTCAGGTCCTCGGCCATGCGCTTGGTCAGCGTGGTGATCAGCACCCTGTCGTTCTGCGCCACGCGCAGGTGGATCTCGCTCAGCACGTCGTCCACCTGGTTCAGCGCCGGGCGCACTTCCACCACGGGATCGACCAGGCCGGTGGGCCGCACCACCTGCTCGACCACGGCATCGGCGTGCTTTTTCTCGTAGTCGGCCGGGGTGGCCGAAACGAAGATGGTCTGGCGCATCTTCGCCTCGAACTCCTCGAACTTCAGCGGCCGGTTGTCGAGCGCGGACGGCAGCCGGAAACCATAGTTCACCAGGGTTTCCTTGCGTGAGCGGTCGCCTTTGTACATGGCGCCGATCTGCCCGATGGTGACGTGGCTTTCGTCGATGATCATCAAGGCGTCGGAAGGCAGGTAGTCCACCAGGGTGGGAGGCGGATCGCCCGGCTTGGCGCCCGAAAGATGGCGCGAATAGTTTTCGATGCCCTTGCAGAACCCCAGCTCCTGCAGCATTTCCAGGTCGAACCGGGTGCGCTGCTCGAGGCGCTGCGCCTCCACCAGCTGACCGTTGTCGACGAAGAACTTCGTGCGCTCGCGCAGCTCCTGCTTGATGGTCTCGATGGCGCGCAGCACGGTCGCCCGCGGCGTCACGTAGTGCGACCCGGGGTAGATCGCGAAGCGCAGGATCTTCTGCCGCACCTTGCCCGTCAGGGGATCGAACAATTCCAGCGTTTCGATCTCGTCGTCGAACAGCGTGATGCGCAGCGCCAGCTCGGCATGCTCGGCCGGGAAGACATCGATCAGTTCGCCCCGCACGCGGAAGGTGCCCCGCATGAACTCGGTGTCGTTGCGGGTGTACTGCATCGCCACCAGCCGGGAAATGATGTCGCGCTGCCCGATGCGGTCGCCCGTGCGCAGCAGCATCACCATGTTGTGGTAGTCGTCGGGATTGCCGATGCCGTAGATGCACGAGACGCTCGCCACGATCACTGTGTCGCGCCGCTCGAGCAGGCTCTTGGTGGCCGACAGCCGCATCTGCTCGATGTGTTCATTGATGGACGAGTCCTTTTCGATGAACAGGTCGCGCGTCGGCACATAGGCCTCGGGCTGGTAGTAGTCGTAGTACGAGACGAAGTACTCCACCGCGTTGCGCGGGAAAAACTCGCGCATCTCGGCGTACAGCTGGGCGGCCAATGTCTTGTTGGGCGCCAGGATGATGGCCGGCCGCCCCAGGCGGGCGATCATGTTGGCCATGGTGTAGGTCTTGCCCGAACCGGTCACCCCCAGCAGGGTCTGGTACATCAGGCCGTCTTCTATGCCCTCGCACAACTGGTCGATGGCTGCGGGTTGATCGCCGGCGGGAGGATAAGGCTGGTAGAGCTGGAAGGGGCTGCCTTCGAACGTGACGAAACCGGGTTCGAAACCCCGCGCATCGGCCGCAGCCGCCACGAGTTCCGCGCTTTCGGCCGCGGCCCGCAGCCCTTCGGGAGACGTAGTCTGCATGCTAGACTCTTGTTTCATCAGGAAAACTTCGGCAGCAAATCGGCTCCAGAGTTCCGAGCCCACTGGATTTCGCATTGTAAAAAGCAATCTGCCATTATCCCCTGCACAACCCCTTCATTCAACCCCGCGCGCTTAACGGACGCTTTCAATGACTTCGCTCTTCGCAGCCGTAGAACTGGCTCCTCGCGACCCGATTCTGGGTCTCACCGAACAATTCAACGCCGATACCCGCAGCAACAAGGTCAACCTGGGCGTGGGCGTGTATTACAACGATGAAGGCCGGATTCCACTTCTGAAGGCTGTGCGCAAGGCCGAGCAGGCCCGCATCGACGCCGCCGCGGCGCGTGGCTACCTGCCCATCGAGGGCCTGCCGGGGTATAACCGCGCGGTGCAGGAACTGCTGCTGGGCGCCGATTCGCCGCTGATCGCCCAGGGCCGGGTACTGACCGCCCAGAGCCTGGGCGGCACCGGCGCGCTCAAGATCGGCGCCGATTTCCTCAAGCGCCTGGTGCCCGAGGCCAAGGTCGCCATCAGCAACCCGAGCTGGGAGAACCACCGCGCGCTGTTCGAATACGCCGGCTTCGAAGTCGTCAACTATCCCTATTACGATCCGGCCACCCATGGCGTCGACTTCGCCGGCATGATCTCTGCGCTGGAAGGCTATCCGGCCAACACGGTGGTAGTGCTGCACGCCTGCTGCCACAACCCCACCGGCGTGGACCTCACCGGCGAGCAATGGACGAAGGTGGTCGAGGTAGTCAAGGCGCGCGGGCTCATTCCCTTCCTCGACATTGCCTATCAGGGCTTCGGCGACGGCATCGACGCGGACGCCACGGCGGTGCGCCAGTTCGCGGCGGCCGGCCTGACCTTCCTGATCAGCTCGTCGTTCTCGAAGTCGTTCTCGCTCTATGGCGAACGCGTGGGCGCCCTTACCCTGGTGGCGGCGGACAAGGACGAAAGCAGCCGCGTCCTGAGCCAGTTGAAGCGCGTCATCCGCACCAACTACTCCAACCCGCCCACCCATGGCGGCACGGTGGTGGCGCAGGTCCTGACCTCGCCGGAGCTGCGCGCCGAGTGGGAAGCCGAACTGGGCGAGATGCGCGACCGCATCCGCGCCATGCGCGCCGCCCTGGTCGCCAAGCTCAAGGAGCGCGGCGTGGCGCGCGACTTCGGCTTCGTGCTGCAGCAGCGCGGCATGTTCTCGTACTCGGGCCTGACGGCGGCGCAGGTGGACCGCCTGCGCGAAGAACACGGCATCTATGCCGTATCGACCGGCCGCATTTGCGTTGCCGCGCTCAATAGCCGCAACATCGATGCCGTGGCCGACGGCATCGCAGCCGTTTTGAAGTAGGACGCGGCTTTGAAACTGTAACGATTCATGCTATATTTTTTGGCTCGATTCCCCGATAGCTCAGTCGGTAGAGCGACGGACTGTTAATCCGCAGGTCACTGGTTCGAACCCAGTTCGGGGAGCCAAGAAATTCAGTAAAAAACGGACGCCGGGAAGAAGCGTCCGTTTTTTTATTTGGAGAGCGGCGCCACCGCTGCGCCCGCCACGCGCAGCAACTCGGCGCCGGCGATTTCCATAGTCGTGTCGCTGCGCCCCGTCCCGCAGAACACCACCGCCATGGCGGGCACTGCCTCGTCGACCACCACCCTCGCCCCGTTGATCGGCAACGGGCAGACTCCGCCCGGCACCATCCCAAAGCCTCCTCCACGTCGTCGGGTCCGGCCAGCGCCAGGTCGGCGCGCCGCACGCCGAACGCCTCGGAGATCTTCTTGTAGTCAGCGCGTTCGGCCGCCCGCAGCGCGGCAATGGCATAGCCCCCGCCAGGCAGGCGAAAGGCCAGGCTCTTGACCATGGCGGCGGGATCGAAAGGCAGCGCGGCCCGGGCATCGTCGAACGACACGATGGGGCGATGCTCGTGCAACGCGTAGACCGCCTCGCGGCGCTCCAGGAAGGCATGGACTTCCGGACTCATGGCAATACCCTCGCAATCCTCGCGCGCAAGGCGCAGTGCCGGCATTCTTGCCGGCCGCGAGACCAGGCGCAAGCGGCGCAGCGGCCGTGGCCGCCAAAGGTTTATTCAACATTCAATCTTGATCAATGCGATGCCCTTCGGTAATTTGCCGCAGCACGACGGCCCGCCGGCCCAAAGACAACGACACCGCGAGCATCCTCGCGCCGGCGAGCGACTGGAGGAGACACCATGAAAAAGCGCGCATTCCTGTGGGCCGTGCTGCTCGCCCTGGCCGGCGCGGCAGCCCAGGCCGATACCTTTCCTTCCCGCCCCATCCGCTTCGTGGTGCCGTTCGGACCCGGAGGCGGCACCGACATCGTCGCGCGCCTCATCGCGCCTTACCTGTCGGCCGAACTCGGCCAGCAGGTGGTCGTCGAGAACCGGCCCGGCGCGGGCGGAGTGATCGGGTCCAACATGGTCGCCAAAGGACCGGCCGACGGCTATACGATTCTCTTCGCCGACAGCGCGCGCTCGATCGCGCCGTCGATGCAGAAGGACCTGCCCTTCGACATAACGAAAGACCTCGACCCGATCGGCCTGATCGGCGGCACGCCGCTGCTGCTGCTCGCCCACCCGCAGGCTCCCGTCAAGACGCTGGACGAGCTCATCAGCCATGCCAAGGCGAATCCCGGCAAGCTGACCTACGGCAGTTCGGGCAACGGCACGCCGCAGCACTTCGCGGTCGAACCGCTGAAATCGGCGGCCGGCATCGATCTGGTGCACGTGCCCTACAAGGGTGCGGCGGCGGTCGTGGCCGACGCGGTCGGCGGCCAGATCAACCTGGCCTCGGCCACCTATGCGCCGTCCGCCGAATACATACGCAGCAACCGCCTGGTGCCGCTGGCGGTCATGGAGCCCAGGCGCCTGTCCGCCCTGCCCAACGTTCCCGCCGCGGCGGAACGCTACCCGGAAGTCGTCATGAGCATCTGGTTCGGCATCATGCTGCCGGTCGGCGTCGAGCCGGGCGCCCGTGCCAGGCTCGCGGATGCCGTCGGAAAGGTCGTAGCCAATGCCGAGTACGCCGGCAAGCTGCGGGCGGCCGGCTTCGAGCCCATGCAGGAGACGGCCGCACAGATGAAGGCGCGCATCGAGCGCGAGGTGAAGCTCTTCGGCGACGTGGCGAGGAAGGCGGGCATCAAGCCCGAATGATCCGCCGCCTCGGCGTTGCGAGGCCGAGGCCGGGACTGGGGTATCATCCGCCCCATGGCCGCTTACGCTTCCCTCCGCCTCGCCTGGCTGGCACTGCTGTGCGCGCTCTGGCATGCCGCCATGCCGATGGCGCATGCGGCCGCCGCCCGGCCGGCGCTGCTGGCGGCCCTGTGTTCCCAGCAGGGAACGGTGGCCGTGCCGCTACCCCCCAAGGACGGCGATCCGCATGTCCTGGCGGCCTTGCAATGTCCCTTGTGCCTGGCGGGCGCCCATGTCGCCACCCTGCCTCCGCCCGTCGCCGGGCCTGAGATTTCCGTCGCGCTCGACCTTGGTCCCGCTTACCGGACCGCTCGCGCGGCATGCGATTTCCCTGCCACACCGCATCTGCATTTTTCGCCTCGTGCACCCCCGGCCTGAAACGCCCGTTCCTGTGCGTACCACGCCGGACGGTACGGCCACGCGCCGCGCCCGGCATTGCCGATCACGATTTCCTCGACGAGACAAAGCATGCAGATTCGTACCCTTACCCTGAGCCTCCTGTTCTCCCTGCTGGCCGCCGGCCCGGCCGGCGCCCACGACTACACCGCGGGCGACATCCAGATCGGCCACCCCTGGGCCCGCGCCACGGTGGCCGGCCAGCCCAGCGGCGGCGGCTTCCTGAAACTCACCAACACCGGCGCCGACGACAAGCTCGTCGCCGTCCGCGCCGACATCTCTGCCACGGCCGAACTACACACCATGCAGATGGACGGCGACGTCATGCGCATGCGGCAGGTCGACGGCATCGCACTGCCTGCCGGGCGCACAGTGGAACTCAAGCCCGGCGGCTACCACATCATGTTCATGCGCCTGAAGGCGCCCCTGAAAGAAGGCTCGAGCTTCCCCGCCACTCTGATTTTCGAAAAAGCGGGCGAAGTCAAGGTGGACTTCAAGGTTCAGGCGGCAGGCGCCGGGGCCGGCGGGCACGGTTCGGGCGGCACGCATCACTGATGCGGCGGTCTGGACGGGGAGCCGGCACGGGTCTTGCAATAGAGCTTGAAAGGATGAATTCTTCTGCTTCGGACACTTTGGCTGCAACCCGTGATCATGATTTCCTTGCTCCCCGCCTGGACCGGAATAGCCGCATGACTGCGCTGTACAACGGAATGACCCGGGAAGCGCTCGATGCCTCCTACAACAATTCCGCCGCCGTGCTCAACAGCGCGGTGCTGATGGCGGAATTCGACGAGCGCAGCGCCAAGCTGCGCGCCGCCCATCCCCAATACCTGGACTTGCGCTACGGGCCCGCGCCGCGCAACCGGATCGACTATTTCCCCGCCGCCCGCCCGGGCCCCCTCATGGTCTTCATCCATGGCGGCTACTGGCAGTCCCGCTCCAAGGAAAGCTTCAGCTTTCTCGCCGCCGGCCCGCTAGCCCACGGCTTGCACGTGGCGCTAGTGGGCTACACACTCGCTCCCGAGCAATCGCTCGGCGGTATCGTCGGGGAAATCCGCTCGGCCATCGGCTGGCTGACGCGGCACGCTTCACAATGGGGCACGGATCCGGAACGGCTCATCGTCAGCGGCTGGTCGGCCGGTGCCCATCTGGCCGCCATGGTGCTGGATGAGCCCGGCGTGCGCGGCGGGCTCGCCGTCAGCGGCATCTACGATCTCGAGCCCATACGCCTGAGCTACCTGAACGACAAGCTTTGCCTATGCCCGCCGGACGTGCAACGGCTCAGCCCCCTGCACCGCCCGCCCAGCAAGCGCGAGCTGATCCTGGCCTACGGCGCGGCCGAGCTTCCCGAGCTCCAGCGCCAGTCCGAGACCTTCGCCGCGGCCCGCGCCGGCCTGCCGGGCGAACTGCTGCGGCTGGCCGACCGCAATCATTTCACCATCCTGAACGACCTCGCCTCGCCCGACGGCATCCTGGCCCAGCGCGCGTGCAAGCTCGCCGGCCTCTAAAGCACGCAAGGACTTCGCCTCAAGGCTCGTCGAGCACTTCCAGCATGGACCGGCCGCGGCTCAGGTCCGCCAGTACGCGCCGCAGTTCCTCCAGGTTCGGCCGCGGCACTTTCAGCGCCAGGCGCGCCCCCTGCTCGTCGAAACGCTCCTGGACTACTTCGGCGCCGTGGTCGCGCAGCCGTGCCTTGAACAGCGGCAGCTCGGCGAAGGTGCAGGCGATTTCCGCCTGCGCCAGGTCGAGCAGCGGCACCCGGCGCCCTTGCCTGAGGCAATTCGCCGCGCAGCTGCCGTAGGCGCGCACCAGCCCGCCGGCCCCAAGAAGCGTGCCGCCGAACCAGCGCACCACCAGTACCGCGACGCGGTCGCAGGCCTGCCCGTCGATGGCCTGCAGGATGGGGCGGCCGGCGGTGCCGCCGGGTTCGCCGTCGTCATTGAAACGATATGAAGCGCCGATGCGATAGGCCCAGCAATTGTGAGTGGCCGCCGCATCGGCATGCCGGGAGAAGAACGCCAGCGCGTCGTCCGCGCTCGCGACCGGCGCCGCGTGGGCGATGAACCGGCTCTTGCGGATCTCCTCGCGGTAGCTGCAAGGCGCCTCGAGCGTGAAGAGAGGACTCATGCCGGCGAGTTTACCGCGCGCCTTCCCCTTTCTTTGACGAAACTTCTTTTTCTGCTATAGTTATGGGCTCGATTCCCCGATAGCTCAGTCGGTAGAGCGACGGACTGTTAATCCGCAGGTCACTGGTTCGAACCCAGTTCGGGGAGCCAAGATATCCATGAAAAACGGACGCCCCTGGCGTCCGTTTTTCATTTTGGCGTTCCATCGCGGCGCAAGCACAAGCAGAACACAACGACAATCCGTGCCACCAGCCACTTCTGCCCTCACCCACCGGCGCATCCTCGCGATGGCCTTGCCCATCGTCCTTGCCAACCTGACCCAGCCCCTGATGTCGGCGGTCGATACGGCCGTGGCGGGCCACCTGCCCGGTCCCGAATACCTGGCGGGCGTGGCGCTGGGCAGCCTGCTGTTCAGCTTTCTTTTCTGGGGCTTCGGCTTCCTGCGCATGGGCACCACCGGCCTCGTCGCCCAGGCCTGGGGCAAAGGCGACGAACCGGCGATGGCCGCCAGCGTGGCGCGGGCCCTGATCCTGGCGGCGGGAATCGGACTCGTCCTGCTGGTCCTGCAACGGCCGCTGATCGTGCTCGTGCTGGGCCTGCTGGGCGGCAGCGCCGATGCCACACGCCAGGCCATGGAATACTGCCTGGGCCGGATCTGGGCGGCCCCCTTGGCGCTGGCCAACTACGTCGTCCTGGGCTGGCTCCTGGGATGCCAGCGAGTCCGCATCGCGCTCGGCCTGCAGATCCTCATCAACCTGGTCAACCTTGCCGCGGTGCTGCTGTTCGTCCATGTCTTCGAACTGGGAGTGGCCGGCATCGGCGCGGCGACCGCGGTGGCCGATGGCGCCGGCACGCTGGCCGGCGGCTTCCTGCTGTGGCGCGCGCACCGCGCCGCCTGGCCTCGCCTGCGCCTGACGGCGCTGCTCGATTCCTCGGCCATGCGGCGGCTGGTCGGCATCAACTTCCACATTTTCGTGCGCACCGCCTGCCTGCTGGCCAGCATGGGCTGGTTCGCCCACCTGGGCGCCACCCAGGGCGACACGGTGCTCGCGGCCAATGCGCTGCTGCTGAACTTCCTGACCTTCATGGCCTTCGGGCTCGACGGTTTCGCCCATGCGGCCGAAGCGCTGGTCGGCTCGGCCGTGGGCGCCGGCGACGCCCCCGGATTGCGGCGCGCGGTGCGCCTGTGCATGGGCTGGGCCGCCGCCGGCGCGCTGGCCTATGCGCTGGTGTACGCGGTGGCCGGCCCCTCGATCGTCGGCGTGCTGACCGACCAGCCCGCGCTGCGCGAAACGGCCATGCGCTTCCTGCCCTGGATCGCGCTGGCGCCTATCGCATCGGTCTGGGCCTATTTGTACGACGGGATGTTCATAGGCGCCACCCAAACGCGGGCGCTGATGCAATCCATGCTCGTCTGCGGCGCGGCGTTCCTGGCGCTGTCCCTCGGCCTCTTGCCGCTCTTCGGCAATCATGGGCTGTGGCTGTCATTCCTTGCGTTCAACGCCCTGCGCGGCCTTACCCTTCACCTGGCCGCGCCCCGCGTGCTCTACCGAGCGTCCGGTGTCTCGGCCTCGGCGAACTAGCGGGTTATCCCCGCATCCTGTGGACAAGGCTGGGGACAGCGGCAGGACGAGCGGAAACGACCCGCATGGCTGCGCGCTTTGAGGTTCTCCGCTCATGAATTGAGCACCCCCGGATGCCCTTGCCTTGACAACGGCTCGCATGGCCGATTAAGGTCACGCCCCTTGCATTGAGATGGTGATCCCATGGTTGTCTGGCTGAAGGTGCCCTTTGCCGAGAAGGACGAAGCCAAGGCGCTCGGAGCCAGATGGTCTCCCGCGCAGAAAAAGTGGTACGTCAAGGACGCCGCCGACCTCGCGCCCTTCCAGCGCTGGCTGGACGCCGCTTCGGCCACTGCGCCGCTCGCGCCGGTCGCCCCCCTTCCTGCCGAGGACGAGACGCCGCCCGCGGGTGGCGCGGTCATTTATTGCGACGGCGCGTGCCGCGGCAATCCGGGAGGTCCGGGAGGCTGGGGCGCGCTGATCCGCACGCCGGCAGCGACCGTGGAGATCTTCGGCGGCTCGCCCGACACCACCAACAACCGCATGGAACTGACCGCGGCCATCGAGGCGCTGCGCTGGCTGCCGCAGACCTGCGAGGTGGTCGTCTACACCGACTCGCAATACGTCGTGAACGGCATGACGCAATGGCGCCACGGCTGGGTGCGCAAGAACTGGAAGGACGTCAAGAACGTCGAGTTGTGGAAGACGCTGATCGCCGAGGCCGACCGGCATCGCGCAACCTTCCGGTGGGTGCGCGGACATAGCGGGCATCGCGGCAACGAACGCGCGGATGCGCTGGCCAACGAAGGGCTGGACCACGCCAAGCGTACCGGCCGCGGCGAAGTGGTGGTGCGCATCGTGGCCGAGCACGGCGCCGCAGGATAACGGTCGGACAGCCATCTGGCGGGGCCCCCCCCCGGGGGCACCCGGCGGGGCCGACATGCTCTATCCTTGTCGCGTCGACGTCAGCGCGTTCACGCCATGCAAGCCGCCCCGCTCGCTCCGGATGAAGAACAACGCCTCTCCCTGCTGCAGGCCCTCGACCTGCTCGACACGCCGTCCGAACCGGCCTTCGACCTGATCACGCGAATGACCGCGAATGCCATCGGCGTGCCGATCGCGCTAGTGTCGCTGATCGACCGGGACCGCCAGTGGTTCAAGTCCAAGGTCGGGATGGACATCTCTGAAACGCCGCGCGAATACGCCTTCTGCGCCCACTGCATCGTAAGCGGCGAACGTCTGCTCGTGCCCGACGCGACCCAGGACGAACGCTTCTTCGATAATCCCCTGGTCTGCGGCGCGAAGCCACCCTGCGCGTGCGCACCACCACCGAGTCCTCGCTTGCTGCCGGATTGGCCGCGCTGGAGAAACAGGTCGAGCAGCGCACCCGCGAATTGAGCCATGCGCACGCGCAACTGCAGACCTTGACGGACCACCTGCCGGCCATGATCGGGTACTTCGGCCCCGACCTGCGCTACCGCTTCGTCAACGAAGCGTACCGGGTCGCCGTAGGCAAGCCATCCCGCGACATCATCGGCCGTTCCCTGGCCGAGACCTTCGGCCCCGAGAAGGCGCACGACATCGAACGGCACGTGAAGCGGGCCACGCGGCACCACAAGCGGGTCTCGTTCGAGATGCCGCTGGTCTTCCCCGACGGCACGACGCACTACGGCGCGGTCACGCTGATTCCCGACATCGTCGAGGACAGGATCGTGGGCTTCCACAGCATCGTGCACGACATCACCGAACGGCGCACGCGCGAACAGGCCACCCGGCTCGAGGCTCGCCGCGACACGCTGACCGGCCTTCCGAACCGCCGCGCGGTCCAGGAGCGGCTGCCCCGGGCCATGGCCTCGACCGACCGGCGCGGCGGCGTGCTGGAGGTCCTGCTCCTGGACCTAGACGGTTTCAAACAGGTCAACGATACCCTGGGACACGACCAGGGCGATCAGCTGCTGAAAGAGATTGCGCGGCGCCTGAAGGCCGGCCTGCCCGGCGCAGAACTGGTCGCGCGGTTGTCGGGGGACGAATTCGTCGTGATCGCCCGGGACGATGGCGGCCATGCGCAAGGTGAAACCATGGCCCGGCAGATCCTGGCCGACATCGCCGCTCCCATGCGGCTTGCCGGACAGCCGGTGCAGATCCATGCCAGCCTGGGCATCGCGATCTACCGCGCGGGGTCCGGCATCAACCCCGCTCATCTGCTGCGCGCGGCCGACATGGCCATGTACGAAGCCAAACGGGCCGGCAGGAACCAGTATCGCGTCAGTCCCGAGACCCGCTGAGGCCGACAGCGAACCCGCCTCAGGCGGGCAGCCGGATCGCCCGGTCAGAAGCCCCCAGGTCCCTGAGCGTGTCGACCAGGATCTCCTGGAACTTCGTGATGCCCAGGCTGATGGGCCGATCGATGCGCCGCACGAGATAGCGCGACAGAAACAGGCCCTTCACCGGGCCGCCGTCGAAGTCCCCGCGCTTGATGTCGGCGCCTATGCCGGAGTACGGCGAAATGTGGGCCCCTACCCCGCGGCGCACGAGATCCTTGATGACCTGGAAGGCATCGGTCTCCACCGTCACGTTCAGCGCCACGCCCAGGCGCGCGGCCTCGCTCTCGATGTGCTGGCGCGCCAGTTGCGCGCGTCCGGGCTGGATCAGCGGCAGCCCGGCCAACTCCTTCAGCGAGTAGGTCCTGAGCGCATGCCGGCTTTTGCGGCGGCGGGGCATCATCACCCAGAACTCCTCGTCGCACAGGTGCGTGCTGACGAGCAGCGGATTGGCGCCCCCGGCCAATACCGCGAGGTCGAGCCTGTCGGCCAGCAGCCGGTCGCGCAATTCGTTGCTCAGGCCCTCGCACAGGTCGAACGTGGCCTGTGGGTACATCTTCTGGAACGCGGCCGCGACCGTGCCGATCACGAAGCCGCCCAGCGAAGGCGGAAAGCCGATCCGCAGCGTGCCGGCGACGGTGGTGCTGGACGCGATGACGTTGGCGCTGACTTCGCGCACCAATCGGAAGATGGCCTCGGCTCCCGACAGCAGCCGCATGCCGGCCTCGGTCGGTTCGACGCCGCGGCTGTGGCGGAACAGGAGCTGCACGCCCAGTTCGTCCTCCAGCAGCAGCACCTGCCGCGTCAGCGCGGGCTGTGCGATGTGCAGCGCCACCGAGGCCTTCGTGAAGCTCTTCAACTGCGCGACGCGCACGAAATACCGGAGTTGAACCAGATCCATCGCTGCCTCGCCATGCGTTTTCGCTATCGAATTATTTTATAGCTCGCCCCGAAAAACGGCATTTCTCCTGCGCCGCGAGTCCGTCCAGAATGTCCTGGCACATGAACAAGACGGAGACACCATACAACGCCATCTCATCGCGCCGCGCCTTGTCCTTGCCGCCGCGTCGCTGCTGATCGCGGCCACGGCGGGCGCGCAGGCCTATCCCACCCGGCCGATCCGGCTGATCGTGCCCTTCCCCGTGGGCGGTTCCACGGATACCTATGCCCGCCTGGCCGGCAAGCTGCTGGGCGAGGCGCTGGGCCAGCCCGTGATCGTTGACAACCGCGCCGGCGCCACCGGCCTGATCGGCAGCCGATTGGTCAAGGATGCGCCAGCCGACGGCTACACGCTGCTCTACACCACCAACAGCGCCCACGTCATCGGCCCGCTGCTGCACAAGCAGCACACCTTCGACCCGGCCGCCGATTTCACGCCCATCACCGAGGCGCTGCGCTTTCCCGCCTACCTGGTGGCCTCGGCCAAGCTGCCGGCCAGGACCTTCAAGGAATTCCTCGCCCTGGCCAAGTCCCGGCAAGGCGCGTTGAGCTACGCCAGCGCGGGCACCGGCGGCGGCAGCCACCTCGCCTGCGAACAGATGCTGGATGCGGCGGGCATCAAGGCCCTGCACGTGCCCTATTCGGGCGCGGGGCCGGCACAGACCTCGGTCATCGCCGGAGAGGTGGACTTCCTGTGCGACTCCGTCGGCAATTCGCAGTCCATGGTCCGCGCGGGCAAGATGCGGGGACTGGCGCTGGCCGCCGCGCAGCGGTCGCCCGCCATCCCCGACATTCCCACCATGCGCGAGGAAGGCGTCCCGGTGGAGGCCTACGTCTGGCAAGGCGTCTTCGCGCCCAAGGGATTGCCCGCCGGCATACGGGACAAGCTGGCGGCGGAAATCGCCCGGGTCATGCGCATGCCCGAGATGCAGGCCCGCCTGCAAAAGGACGGCTACGACCTCGTGCTCCAGCCGCCCGACCAATTCGCCAGGGACCTGGTCGCCGAGCAGAAGACCTGGGCCAGGCTGATCGCCGAGAAGAATATCAAGGCCGACTGACCTTCGCCGGTACCACCGCACTTTCCACGCAACCACGAATGGACATCGACCATGTTTGAATACTTCGGCGACAATTACACCTGGAATATGGCCGTCAACCTGGCGCTCGGCATGGGCGCCGAGATCGGCGAGCTCGACGACGCCTCCGGCCCCGTCAAGGAAGCGTCGCGCCGCGGCGACCCGCATGCGGCCGAGATCCTGTTCACCGCCTGGACCGGGCTGGCCGACCGCGTGAAGGCGCTGGCGCAGCAGGACCTCCAGCACGATCGCACCTACAGCGCGGGCCGCAAGTTCAAGCGCGCCGCCATCTACTACGTGCAGGCCGAACGCATGCAGGCGCCGCGCTTCCCTGGCCGGGACGCGGCCTTCCGCAACATGCTCGAGTGCTTTCGGCGCTACGCCGAGCTGACCGGCCAGCCCGTCGAATGGGTGGACGTGCCCTACCAGGGCACCACCCTGCCGGCCCTGTACGTCCCGGCGCGCGAGACGCCGCCCGGCGGCGCGCCCTGCATGGTGCATTTCGACGGCCTGGACGTGACCAAGGAGATCCTGTACCTGATGAGCATGGGCGAGGCCTTGCGCGAGCGCGGCGTGTCCGTGCTGCTGGTGGACAACCCCGGCGTGGGCGAGGCCTTGCGCCTGCAGGGCCTGACCAATTTCCCCGAGGCCGAGGTGCCCGCTTCGGCCTGCGTCGACTACCTGGAGGGACGCGACGACGTCGATGCCTCGCGCATCGGCATCATGGCGTTGTCGCTGGGCGGCTATCACGCGCCGCGCGCCGCCGCCTTCGAACCCCGCCTGCGCTGCTGCGTGGCCTGGGGCGCCAACTACGACTGGGGCGCGACCCAGCGCTACCGCCACCAGAGCCAGGACCCGCGGCTACCCGTTCCGCATTACTGGGAACATGTGATGTGGGTGTTCGGCCAGACCACCATGGAAGGCCTGCTGGCCACGGCGGACCGCATGACGCTGGAGGGCGTGCTGCATCGCATACGCTGCCCCATCCTGGTCACGCACGGCGAGAACGACCGGCAGATCAAGCTGGCCCAGGCCGAACGCCTGGTCGCCGAATGCGTGAACAGCCCCAAGGCGGAGCTGTTCGTCCATACGCTGCGCGATGGCGGCGCCGAGCATTGCAGCGTCGACAACCTGGCGCTGGGCGTGGACGCCATCGCTGACTGGGTCGGCGCAACCATGCGGGAGCTTGGGCAGCGCCCGCAGGATCGACGCCCGCGCTAGCCGGCCTTCGCCCCGAACTTGGCCGGCACGACGACGGCACGATCGTCCGCGCCGGCCTCGGGCGACGCCGGCGCCTTCCTGGCGTGCTTGAGGCGGTAGTCCTCGAGGAACTTGGCGATGCGGCCGATGGCCTCGCGCAGATCCGCCTCGTGCGGTAGGAACACGATGCGGAAGTGGTCGGGATGCGGCCAGTTGAACCCCGTTCCCTGCACCAGCATCACCCGCGTGGCTTCCAGCATCTGCAGGAAGAACTGGCGGTCGTCCTCGATGGGATACACCTCGGGATCCAGCCGCGGGAACATGTAGAGCGCGGCCTGCGGCTTGACGCAGGTCACGCCGGGAATGGCGGTGATCAATTCATAGGCCAGGTCGCGCTGCTGGCGCAGCCGGCCCCCCGGGGCCACCAGGTCGTTGATGCTCTGGTAGCCGCCCAGCGCGGTCTGGATCGCCCACTGGCCCGGCACGTTCGCGCACAGCCTCATGTTGGCGAGCATGTTCAGGCCGTCGATGTAATCGCGCGCGGCGCGCTTGTCGCCCGAGACCACCAGCCAGCCCGCGCGGTAGCCGCAGGCGCGGTAGCTCTTGGACAGCGAGTTGAAGGTCAGCGTCAGCACGTCGGTGGACAGGCTCGCCAGCGCGGTGTGGCGGGCGTCGTCGTACAGCACCTTGTCGTAGACCTCGTCGGCCAGGATGACCAGCCCGTGCTCGCGCGCGATGGCGACGATTTCCTGCAGCACGTGGTCGGGATAGACCACGCCGGTCGGGTTGTTCGGGTTGATGACCACGATCCCCTTGGTGCGCGGGGTGATCTTGGCCCGGATGTCGTCCAGGTCGGGAATCCAGCCCTTGGCCTCGTCGCATAGGTAGTGCACGGGCGTGCCGCCCGACAGGCTCACGACCGCCGTCCACAGCGGGTAGTCCGGCGCGGGCAGCAGCAACTCGTCGCCGTCGTCCAGCAGCGCGTTGGTGGCCATCGCGATCAGGTCGGAGGCGCCGTTGCCCAGGTAGATGTCTTCCAGCGTCACGCCCTGCACGCCCTGCGCCTGGGTGTAGTGCATGACCGCCTTGCGCGCGGCGAAGATGCCCTTGCTGTCCGAATAGCCCGCCGAGTTGGGCAGGTTGCGGATCATGTCGAGCTGGATTTCCTCGGGAGCGTCGAAACCGAACACGGCCAGGTTGCCGATGTTGAGCTTGATGAGCTTCTGGCCTTCGTCTTCCATCTGCTTGGCCCTGTCCATGATGGGGCCGCGGATGTCGTACAGGACGTGGGCAAGTTTGTTCGATTTGTTGATGGGTTTCATGCACGGTCTTCCGGAGAGTGGGGCAGCAGCGCTCCCAAGCCAAGATACTAGAACATAGAACACGAAATCCCCAAAAAGCGGGGGGCCGCATCGGCGTTGCGATGGCTTTCCACGGCTTGACTCGATCACTGTATATTTATACAGTATCCTGCCGTAAACCGTTGTTGTCCCATGCCTTCTGCCGGAATCTCCACGCCGCGCGCCAGCACCGCGATCCATCCCCTCCTGTGGTGGGGATCGCAGCTTGCCCGCAACTGCCGCCCCGGCCTGGATACCGGCCATGCCGAGCTTTCCCGCCAGTTGCCCGACGGCGGGTGGCCGCTGGGCAGCCTGACCGAACTGCTGCTGCCGCAGCCGGGCATAGGCGAAATCCGCCTGTTGCTGCCGGCGCTACGGCAATTGCCCGCCCAACGCAGCATCGTCCTGCTCCACCCGCCCCACCAGCCGTCCGTCCAGGCTTGGCAGACCCATGGCATCTCCAGCCGGCAACTGCTGTGGATAGCGCCGGCACAGGCGGCCGATGGCTTGTGGGCGGCCGAACAGATCCTCAAGCAGGGGCATTGCGCGGCCCTGCTCTACTGGCCCTCCCGTCCACCTGCAACCGCCCTGCGCAGGTTGCACCTGGCCGCCCAGGCCGGCGACACCGCCTTCTTCGTATTCCGCCATGCCGAAGCCGCCCGCGCGGCATCGCCCGCGCCGCTGCGCCTGATTTTGCGTCCCGCCGCCGACCACCTGCGCGTGGACATCCTCAAACGCCGCGGTCCCGTCCACGATGCGAGCCTGCTGGTGCCGCTCGCACAGCCGCGCACGGCAACTGCCGTGGATTCGATTCCCGTCTTTTCCGAGTCTCCCCATGCGCCTGTGGATCAGCGTCTACCTGACGCACTCCAGCCTCGACGCACTGAGCCTGTCCTGGCCGGATGACACGGCCGGCCCGCTGGTGGTCCTGGAGCGCGAAACGGTGGTGGCCGTGACACCCGCCGCCGCACAACTGGGCGTGCGCCCCGGCATGCGCAAAAAGGGCGCTGGCGCTCTTGCCCCACATGCAGAGTTCATTCAGCGAGACCCCGAACGGGAAAAGCAGTTGCTCGATGCCGCCGCGCTGGCCATGCTGCAATACACGCCGGAAGTCGCGCTGGGCCCCGATACCAGCGTAGTGCTCGACGTCAGCGCCAGCCTGCGGGCCTTCGGCGGCCCCTTGGCACTGAGCCGGCGCATCCGGCGCACATTGGAACAACTGGGCTGCCGCGCCCGCGTCGGCATGGCGCCGACCGCCCATGGCGCCTGGCTGCTTGCGGCACGAACGACGCCCGGTCCACGCCGCGTACTGCGGCAGGAGCGCCTGTTGCGCCGGATGGCCGGGCTGCCATGCCTGCTGCTGCCTCCGGCACGGCTTCATCAGGCTTGGCTCGAAGGCATAGGGTGCCGGACCATTGCCGCCCTGATGCGGCTGCCGCGGGCCGGCCTGCAACGGCGTTGCGGCCACGCCCTGCCCCACATGCTCGATCAGGCCCGCGGCCGCGCCCCGGAACTGTTCGACTGGGTCCGCGCCCCCCTGCAGTTTTCGGCCCGCCTCGAACCGATCGCCCGGCTCGAACACACGACCGCGGTAATGGTCGTGGCCCGGCGCCTCGTCCAGCAACTTGCCGGCTGGCTCGGAGCCACCCATACCGCCGCCCGCACCATCGTCCTCGTCCTCGAACACGAGCGCGGCCGCCATGCCCGGCCACCCACGCGGCTCGCCGTGGCCCTGGCCCAGCCCGGCTGGCAGGCCGATCACCTGCTGCGCCTGCTCAAGGAACATCTCGAGCGCCTGACCCTGGCCGCCCCCGCCATCGCCGTGGCCCTGCACGCCGACCAGCTCGTTACCCGCACCGCGCCCTCCGAAGCCTTGTTCCCCGATCCCGGCGGCACCCCGGCCGACCACGATCGGCTACTGGAACTGCTGACGGCGCGACTGGGCGCCGACCGTGTGCTGGCCGCCCGGCCACGCGCCGACCACCGGCCGGAAGTCGCCAACTGCTGGCAACCGGCCTTGTCCCCATCCTCGTCGGGTCCGCAGGACACCGCTCCCGGAGCCGAGCGCCCCCTGTGGCTGCTCGCCCAGCCCATCGCCCTGGTCCTGCGCGGCAACCGGCCGCACTACGGCACGCCGCTGCGCTTGCTGCACGGTCCCGAACGCCTGGAAAGCGGCTGGTGGGACGGCGCCCCCATCTCGCGCGACTACTTCGTGGCCGAAAGCGCAGACGGCATCCGCTACTGGATCTACCTGGACCAGGCGCTGGACGAGCCGCGCTGGTACCTGCACGGGCTCTACGCCTGAACCGCCATGCCATCGCTCCCCTCCCTGCCCGGCTACGCCGAATTGCAATGTCTGAGCAACTTCACCTTCCTGCGCGGCGCCTCCTGGCCCGGGGAACTGGTCGAGCGCGCCGCCGAACTGGGCTACACGGCTCTGGCCATCACCGACGAATGCTCCCTGGCCGGCGTCGTGCGCGCGCACGAGGAAGCGAAGAAACACAAGCTGCGCCTGATCCTGGGCAGCCAGTTCCGGCTCGACGCCCAGGACGGCATTCCGCCCCTGGACCTGATCCTGCTGGCCACCAACAAGGAAGGCTACGGCAACCTGTCGGAACTGATCACTTATGCTCGCATGCGCGCCGCCAAGGGCAGCTACCGCCTGCTGCCCGGCGATCTTTCCCACCCCGAGCCCGAGCATGATCATCTGCGCGGCGTGCCGGACTGCCTGGCCATACTTGCGCCCGCCCACGGCGTCGCCCGCGATGTGCTTGCCAAGCAGGCCGGCTGGCTGGCGCGGACCTTTCCGGGGCGGTGCTGGATGGGTTTGTCGCTGCTCAATCGCGCCGGCGACGGCGCCCACCGCCAGACCGTCGAAGACGTCGCCCGCACGATGGACCTGCCCGTCGTGCCCCTGGGCCAGGTCGAGATGCACGTCCGCTCGCGCAAGCCCTTGCACGACACGCTGTGCGGCATCCGCCTGCGCCAGTCCGTGGCCGAATGCGGCTATGCGCTGGTGCCGAATGCCGAACAGCACCTGCGCGCGCGCGTGCACCTGGCACAGGTCTACGGCGCCGAGCTGATGCGGGAAAGCCTGCGCATCGCCGGACTATGCACCTTCAATCTGAAGGAACTCGAGTACGAATACCCCGAGGAACTAGTGCCGGCGGGGGCCACGCCCGCAACCTACCTGCGCGACGAGACCTATGCCGGCGCCAACAGACGTTTCCCCGAAGGCATCCCGGACAAAGTGCGCGATCAACTCGAAAAAGAACTCGCGCTGATCAGCGAACTCCAGTACGAGGCCTACTTCCTTACCGTCCACGATCTGGTCAGGTTCGCCAAGAGCCGCCGCATTCTCTGTCAGGGACGCGGATCGGCCGCCAACTCCGCGGTCTGCTTCTGCCTGGGCATCACCGTGGTCCCGCCGGACGACAACTCGCTGTTCGGACGCTTCATCAGCAAGGAACGCAACGAGCCGCCGGACATCGACATCGACTTCGAGCACCAGCGACGCGAAGAGGTCATCCAGCACATTTACGAAAAATACGGACGGCGCCGCGCCGCGCTGACCGCCGTCGTCATCAGCTACCGTTCTCGCAGCGCACTGCGCGACGTGGGGCGCGCGCTGGGCATCGACCTGGCCCTGGTCGATCGCGTCGCCAAGGCCCACCAATGGTGGGACGGCAGAAAGAACTTGCTGAACCGGTTCGAAGAATGCGGACTCGCCGCCGACTCTGCCGAAGCCCAACTCTGGGCCAGGCTGACCGAGCAACTGCTGGACTTCCCGCGCCACCTTTCCCAGCACCCGGGAGGCTTCGTCATGTCGCGCGGACCGCTGTCGCGCCTGGTGCCCATCGAGAACGCCGCCATGCCGGACCGCAGCGTCGTGCAATGGGACAAGGACGACCTAGACGCGGTCGGCCTGCTCAAGGTCGACGTGCTGGCACTGGGCATGCTGACGGCGCTGCGGCGCGCCCTGGAATTCGCCAGCCAGCGACAGCAGAGGCTGCTCGATCTCTACAGCATTCCTCCCGACGACTCGGACACCTACGACATGATCTGCAAGGCCGACACCATAGGCGTCTTCCAGATCGAGTCCCGCGCGCAAATGAGCATGCTGCCCCGCCTGCAGCCGCGCAATCTGTACGACCTGACGATACAGGTCGCCATCGTCCGGCCCGGCCCCATCCAGGGCGGCATGGTGCACCCCTTCCTGAAACAGCGCGAACAAGCACGCCTGCACGGCCCCGCCCGGATTCCGTATCCCAGCCCCAAGGTCCGCAAGGCCCTGGCCCGCACCTACGGCGTGCCCATCTTCCAGGAACAGGTCATGCAGATCGCCATGTACGCCGCCGGCTACAGCGAAGGCCAGGCCGACGAACTGCGGCGCTCCATGGCGGCCTGGCGGCGCAAGGGCGACCTGGCGCAGCACTACGAACGCATCGTCACCGGCATGCTGATCCACGGCTACGACCGCGCCTTCGCCGACTCCATCTGCCGCCAGATCCAGGGCTTCGGCGAATACGGCTTTCCCGAATCGCACGCCGCCAGCTTCGCGCAACTGGCCTACTCCAGCTCCTGGCTCAAATGCCACGAACCCGAAGCCTTCCTGGCCGCGCTGCTCAACAGCCAGCCCATGGGGTTTTATTCGCCCTACCAGTTGATCCAGGATGCCCAGCGCCATGGCGTGGCCGTCCTGCCTGTCGACGTACTGGCCAGCAATTGGGACGCCACCCTGGAAGACACCGGCGACGAACGCCCGGCCGTGCGGCTTGGACTGAACCAGGTGCAGGGCTTGTCGGAAGCAGCCGGCCGGCGCATCCAGGCGGCGCGTGAACACCGGCCGTTTGCCGACGCCACCGACCTGGGCCGGCGCGCCGATCTCGATCGGCATGCCTTGCAGGCCCTGGCCGCGGCCGATGCGCTGCGTGCCCTGTCCGGCCACCGCCGCGCCGCCCTGTGGGAAGCCATCGACAGCGTCCCCCAGCGCGACCTGCTGCGCGACGCCATGGTGCACGAACAGGCGCCGCTGCTCGATGCGCCCAACGAAGCCGACGACATCCGCGCCGACTACGAATCCCTGAAGATGACGCTGCGCCGCCACCCCGTGGCCCTGCTGCGCGACCGCCTGGCCCGTCGCGGCTTCATGCCGGCCGAGGTATTGAAGACCTACCCCGACCGCCGCCTGGCCCGCGCCTGCGGCATCGTGACCGTGCGCCAGCGTCCCGGCACCGCCAAGGGCGCCGTCTTCGTCACGCTGGAAGACGAGACCGGCCAGGTCAACGTCATCGTCTGGCCGGGGCTGGTCGAACGCCAGCGCCGGGAACTGGTGGGCGCGCCGCTCTTGGGCGTGTACGGCACCTGGCAGTCGCACCAGGGCGTGCAGCACCTCCTGGCCAAGCGGCTGGTCGATCTGACGCCGCTGCTGGGCAAGCTGGTCGTGTCGAGCCGGAATTTCCACTGAGGGAAACCCACCCCCTCCGCGCTCCGCGCGTCCCCCTCGAGGGGGAGCGGCCAAAGGCCGCTAGGGGGTGGGCATCCTTGACTGACGCTCGTGCGTCAGCTTGCGTATCAGCGCCAGGATCACCAGCGCGAACAGCGTGCTCAGGATGGCGGTCATTTCTCTGCCCATGCCCGCCGCGATGCCGATGGCCGCCGTCAGCCAGATGCTCGCGGCCGTCGTGAGTCCATGGATTTCGCGATTGTTGTCTTTCAGGATGGCGCCCGCGCCGAGGAAACCTATGCCCGCGATCACGCCTTGCAGGACGCGGCTCATGTCGGCCACCTCCATGCCGGCCTGCAAGGGCACCAGCACGAACAAGGCCGCGCCCAGCGCCACCAGCATGTGCGTGCGCAAGCCCGCCGAGGTACCGCGGATCTCCCGCTCCAGCCCCAGCAATCCGCCCAGCACCATGGCAACCAGCAGGCGCACCAGCACCCGGGTGAATTCGCCTACGTCGGGGAGATCCGAGAATTCTCCCGAGGCCGCCGCCCATACCTGCGCCCACAATCCGCTTTCCATAGACTCGTCCCGGCATGTCCGCCAGGCGCCAGACTACGGCAGCGCGGCCGTGGGCGCCGTCACAAACATGGCACGGCGGTAACAAGGTATGAATCGCCGCCTGCGGCCCTAGACGACGGCGCGATGGCGCTCGATGCAGGTGCGCAGGATCTCGTCCGTGCTCCGCTCCCACCAGCGGTAGGAAAAAATCTCGACCTCGCTATACCCGGCGAACCCCTGGGCTTCGACCCAGCCGCGAACCTTGGATATCTCCATCACGCCGTCGCCCATCATGCCGCGGTCGTTCAACAGGTCGGTCGTGGGCGTGAGCCAATCGCACACGTGGAAAGCCAGCAGGCGGCGCTTTCCGGCTCGCTCGATCTGCGCCTGCAGCTTGGGATCCCACCAGACGTGGTAGAGATCCACTGCCACACCGAGATCGCCGCTGCCGGCCGGATCGAGCAAATCGCACACGTCCAGCGCCTGTTCCAGTGTGTTGATGCAGGCCCGGTCGGCGGCGTACATGGGATGCAGAGGCTCGATCGCGATCGGCATCTTCCGCTCGCGGCCGTATTCCAGCAATTGCGCGATGCCGTCCGTCACCTGCGCACGGGCCCGCCCGATGTCGCGATACTCGGCCTGGCCTTGCAATGCCCCCGGCAGCCCCCCCACCACCAGGACCAGGCAGGCGGCGTTCAGCTCGCACGCCTCGTCCACCGCGCGCCGGTTGTCGTCGCGGGCGCGCGCAAGGCCGGCATCGTCCGAGGCTGTGAACATGCCGCCGCGGCAATAGCCGGACAAGGCCAGGTCGTGGCTGCGCACGGCGCGCGACACTTCTTTCAGGCCGACGGCGGCAACCTGGTCGCGCCAGGGGGAAATGGCCCGCACGCCATGACGCGCGCAGGCATCGAGGATGTCGAGCAGCGGCACTTCCTTTCCATGCGCCTTGCGCACCGTGGCCGTGTTGATGGACATCCATTCATGGTCTTTGGAGAAGTCTCGCATGAGTGTGAATCCCTAGTCTTGCTCCAGGCCATGCAAGGCCAGCAGCGTCCGCATGCGGTGCACGGCGAGTTCGGGTTGTTCCAGCAAACCGGCCGCGTCGGCCAGCCGGAACAATTCGGCGAAGTGCTGCAGCGAACGAGCGCTCTGCTGCCCGCCCACCATCGCGAAGTGTTTCTGGTGGCCATTGAGCCAGGCCATGAACACCACCCCTGTCTTGTAGAACCGCGTGGGGGCGGCGAAGATGTGGCGCGAGAGCGGCACCGTGGGCTGGAGGATTTCGTTGAAGCGATCCAGGTCGCCGGCGGCCAGTTCGGCCAGCGCGGCGCTCGCGGCGGGAGCGATCGCATCAAAGATGCCCAGCAGCGCGTCGCTCTGCCGATGATTGGGCTGGTCTCCCTGGCCGTCGCCGGCGATTAGTTCGGCATAGTTGAAGTCGTCGCCCGTGTACATGCGCACGCCCGCGGGCAGGCGCCGGCGCATGGCGATTTCCTTGTCCTTGTCCAGCAGGGATATCTTGATGCCGTCGACCTTGCCGGGGTGCGCGGCGATCACGCCGAGCGCCGTCTCCATGGCCGCGTCCAGGTCCGCGCTGCCCCAATAGCCCGCGAGCGCCGGGTCGAACATGTCCCCCAGCCAGTGCAGGATGACGGGCTCCTTGGCCTGGCGCAGTATGCGGTCGTAGACCCGCTCGTAGTCCGCCGGGCCGCTTGCCACCCGCGCCAGCGCGCGGCTGGCCATCACGATCAGGCGGCCGCCCAGCCCTTCGATGGCCTCCATCTGCTCTTCATAGGCGCGGATCACGTCGTCGACGCCGCGGGCATCCTCGGGCGCCAGGTGGTCGGTGCCGCAGCCCGAGGCCACACGGGCGCCTGGCACGTCGCGCGCCGCGTCCAGCGACCGGCGGATCAGCTCGAGCGAGGTTGGCCAGTCCAGTCCCATGCCGCGCTGGGCCGTATCCATGGCCTCGGCCACGCCCAGCCCCAGCGCCCACAGGCGCTGGCGATAGGCGATGGTGGCGTCCCAGTCCACCGCGCATTGCAGCCATGGGTCGACCGCGGCCAGCGGATCGGCCACCACGTGCGCGGCCGAATAGGCGATGCGGTTGAACCGGACACCGGCCTTGGGCGGCTGGAACGCCGCCCGCTCGCGCAGCGCGTAGCGTTGCAGGCCTGCGGGCGAGGGCAAGGTTATGGACAGGCTCATCGCGCGGCCCCGATATCCAGCTTGGGCACGTCCACCCAGCGGCGTTCATTCCAGCTGCGCAACGCGGCCTCGACCAGCTGCACCCCCTTCGCACCTTCGGGCAACGTCCAGCGGTACGGCGCGTCCTCCACCACGTGGCGGATGAAATGCTCCCATTGCACCTTGAAGCCGTTGTCGTAGACCTGGGTGTCGGGCACCTCTTGCCATTGGTCGTAGAACGGCATGGTCTGCTTGACGTCGGGATTCCACACCGGCTTGGGCGTATTGACGCGCGATTGCGTACGGCAATCGGTCAGGCCGGCAACGGCGGAACCATGCGTGCCGTCCACATGGAAGGTGACGAGGTCGTCGCGGCGCACGCGCGTGACCCACGAGCTGTTGACCTGGGCCACGACGCCACCCTCCAGTTCGAAGGTGGCGTAGCACGCATCGTCGGCGGTGGCCTGGTAGGGCTTGCCGGCTTCGTCCCAGCGCGTGGGGATGTGCGTCTTGCCCAGGCAGGACACGGCCTGGACTTCGCCGAACAGGTTGTCCAGCACGTAGCGCCAGTGGCAGACCATGTCGAGGATGATGCCGCCGCCGTCCTCGGTGCGGTAGTTCCAGGAGGGGCGCTGGATGGGCTGCAGGTCGCCCTCGAACACCCAGTAGCCGAACTCGATGCGCACCGACAGGATCTTGCCGAAGAAGCCCGCCTTGTTGAGCATGTCCAGCTTGCGCAGGCCCGGCAGGAACAGTTTGTCCTGCACCGCGCCGTGCTTGAGGCCGGAGCCTTCGGCCAGCCGGCAGATCTCCACCGCCTCGTTCAGGTTGGTAGCGATGGGCTTTTCGCAATACACGTGCTTGCCGGCGCGTATGGCCTTGGCCAGCAGCGTGGGGCGCATCTGCGTCGTGCCGGCGTCGAAGAACACGGAATCGTCCGGATTGGCCAGGGCCTTGTCCAGGTCCGTGCCCCAGCGAGGGATGTCGTGGGCCTTGGCAAGCGCTTCGATTTTCTCCGCATTGCGGCCGATGAGGATGGGGTCTGGCATGACCTTGTCGCCGTTGGACAGGGTGACCCCGCCCTGCTTGCGAATGGCCACGATGGACCGGATCAGGTGCTGGTTCATGCCCATGCGGCCGGTCACGCCATGCATGATGAGGCCGAGTCGTTGTGTTGCCATGCTTTTGTCTCCGTGGATCAGCGGGGCGGGTTGCACTTAATTCACCATTTGGTGAATAGTGACGATGAAGCAATGGGATGTCAACGGTGGCTTGGCGGAATGGACGGCGGGGGAAACCCTAATGAGGTGGGTTCTCACAGGCGGACCGCGTGTCTGCGCCCATAAAAAAACCGCGCCGTGGCAACGGCGCGGTTTGCTTGGCGGAAGCCGAAAAGCTTAGAAGTCCATGCCGCCGGCGGCGGGAGCCGGAGCCTTTTCTTCCTTGGGCAGTTCGGCCACCGTGGCGTCGGTGGTCAGGATCAGGCCGGCGATGGATGCGGCGTTTTGCAGCGCCGTCCGCGTGACCTTGGTGGGATCGACGACGCCGATCTCGACCAGGTCGCCATAGTCGCCGGTCGCGGCGTTATAGCCGAAGTTGCCTTTGCCCTCGAGCACCTTGGACACCACCACCGAGGGCTCTTCGCCCGCATTGGCGACGATGGCGCGCAGGGGCGCTTCGAGCGCGCGCAGCACGATGCGGATGCCGGCGTCCTGGTCGCCGTTGGCGCCCTTGAGCTTCTCGACCGCGGCCCGGGCACGCAGCAGCGCGACGCCGCCCCCCGGCACGATGCCCTCTTCCACCGCGGCGCGGGTCGCGTGCAAGGCATCGTCGACGCGGTCCTTCTTCTCCTTCATCTCGACTTCGGTCGCCGCGCCCACCTTGATGACGGCCACGCCGCCGGCCAGCTTGGCCACCCGCTCCTGCAGCTTTTCACGGTCGTAGTCGCTGGTGGCCTGCTCGATCTGCTTCTGGATGGACTTGACGCGCGCATCGATGCGCGACTGTTCGCCAGCGCCGTCAATGATGATGGTGTTCTCTTTCTGCACCTCCACGCGCTTGGCGCTGCCGAGGTCTTCCAGCGTGGCCTTGTCGAGCTGCTTGCCGGTCTCTTCGGAGATGACCGTCGCGCCGGTCAGGATGGCGATGTCTTCCAGCATGGCCTTGCGGCGGTCGCCGAATCCCGGAGCCTTGACGGCCGCGACCTTGAGTACGCCGCGCATGGCGTTGACGACCAGCGTCGCCAGGGCCTCGCCGTCCACGTCCTCGGCAACGATGAGTAGGGGTTTGCCGGCCTTGGCGGTCGCCTCGAGCACGGGCAGGAGATCCCGGATGTTGGAAATCTTCTTGTCGTGCAGCAGGACCAGCGGATCGTCCAGGTAGGCGACCTGCTTTTCCGGATCGTTGATGAAGTACGGACTCAGGTAGCCGCGGTCGAACTGCATGCCCTCGACGATGTCCAGCTCGTTCTCCAGCGACTTGCCGTCCTCGACGGTGATGACGCCTTCCTTGCCGACCTTGTCCATCGCCTCGGCGATGATCTTGCCGACGGCCTCGTCGGCATTGGCCGAGAGCGCCGCGACCTGGGCCACTTCCTTGTTGGTGGAGATGGGCTTGGAGAGTTTGCGCAGTTCTTCGACGACCGTCGCCACCGCTTTGTCGATGCCGCGTTTGAGGTCCATCGGATTCATGCCGGAAGCCACGTACTTCATGCCCTCCTGCACGATGGCCTGCGCCAGGACGGTGGCGGTGGTGGTGCCGTCGCCCGCGACGTCGGCCGTCTTGGAGGCAACCTGCTTGACGATCTGCGCCCCCATGTTCTCGAACTTGTCCTTCAGCTCGATTTCCTTGGCCACCGAGACACCGTCCTTGGTGACTACCGGCGCGCCGAAGCTGCGTTCGAGCAGCACGTTGCGGCCCTTGGGTCCCAGCGTGACCTTGACCGCGTCGGCCAGCACGTTCACGCCCTGCACGATGCGCGCGCGGGCACTATCGTGGAATTTGACGTCTTTCGCACTCATGTCTTTCTCCTCGCAGTCGGATCGTCAGGCGGCTTTCTTGAGTTCGCCCCGGTTGTCCTCCAGGACACCGAGCACATCTTCTTCGCGCATGACGAGGAATTCCTCGCCATCGATCTTCACGGTCTGGCCGGCATACTTGCCGAACAGCACGTGGTCGCCGACCTTGAGCTGCAGCGGTCGCACGCTGCCGTCATCGAGCGTCCTGCCCGGCCCCGCCGCGACGACTTCCCCCTGCTCGGGCTTTTCCGCAGCCGTGTCCGGAATCACGATGCCCGAGGCCGTCTTGCGTTGTTGTTCGATCCGCTTGACGATAACCCGGTCGTGAAGGGGACGAATCTTCATGATCAATCTCCTAAGCGATTACAGATCACCAGAAAGGGATAACCGGCGCACTCGCGCAAGAGCGGAGCGCCAGGCAGCCTGCCGCTGCGGACCGAAAATATGAGCGCGCGCCAAGCCTTCAAGAGGCGCTTGGCCGCGTACTTGTATCAAAATGAAACATCAAAGAATGATGTGGTCCACCCGGCCGAGCCGATAGACGGCGCGGCCCCCGCGCCCGGTTTCCAGGGGATAGGGCACGACCGGGCACGGCAGCGCCCGGCCACCCCCGCTGTCGAGCGTGCTGTCTTCGTCGTCGACCTGCTGCCACAGCCCGCCCTTGCGGGGCCGGAACAACCAGCGCACGTAGCCCCTGTACGCCGCCATGCGCAGCAGTTCATCGCGGTCTGGCGCTTCCATCACCACGCCCGGCTCCGCGGCGTCCACGTCCGGATAATCGCCGAAGGCCCGATGGCCGGCCAGCGCTTCGCTGGCGGATGCGCCCAGCCGCCACCAGGGCCGGCGCACCAGGCGTTCGAGATCCCACGCGCCCAGTTGCCATGCCGCATCGAGCAGGGATTGCTCGATGGCCGCGATGCCCTCCCCCCGCGCCTCGATCTGCAGCGCCGACCCCGCAACGGCTCGCAGCGGCACGGGCACGCCCGCCAGCTTCAGCGGCGTTTCGCGCCTGAAGCCATGCCAGTGGATGATGAGGATGACGGGAATGTCGCGCCGCGGCACGGTGGTCGCGGTAATCGCGTAGATGGGCAGCTTCATTGCGGCAGCATGGGCCGAAATCGTTTCAAAGACGTTCATCGTGCCTCCGATTCGATTTACGCGCGGCCCCGGCTTGCATGCTGCATGCGAGATGCGAACATGCGGGGCCGCCGTGCTTCATGCGGAAAAATGTATCGCGGCGCCCGGGTCTCTTCAAGCGTCCCGGCCCTGGGGGCACGGCGGCCGGTAGGCAAAAAAAAGGCGGCTTGCCAGGCAAGCCGCCAACACAGGCAACAACACAACAGAAAAAATCAGCCGGCCTTCGGGGCTTCCTTGCCCTCGACCTGTACCCGGTAGCCGGAACGCACGTTGGGCCAGTAATCCCAGATCGCCTTGTGGTGCGTGCAGCGGTTGTCCCAGAACGCGATCGAATGCGGTTCCCACCGGAAGCGGCAGGTCCACTCCGGCTTGTTGCAATGATCGACCAGGAACTGCAGGACGCGCTCGCCTTCCAGCCTGGGCAGTTCGTTGATGTGCGAGGTGAAATCGGTATTGACGAAGATCAGTTTCTTGCCGCTCTCGGGGTGGCGCACGATCACCGGATGGGAAGAAATCGGCGTGCCGGGACCGAACACCCGCGTGCCGTCATGGGTGGCCGTCAGCCCTTCCAGATAGGTTTTCATGCGGGGCGACAAGGCGTCATAGGCGGCGTACATGCTGGCGAACATCGTGTCGCCGCCACCGTGCGGAGGCACCGTGTGGTTGTAGAGCATGCTGCCCAGGGGAGGAATCGGCGCGCAGGACTGGTCGCTGTGGAAGTTCTCGCCCGAGATCTGCTTGGACGTCTCGTCGTAGTGGAACTTGCGGACCAGCGGGTTCTCGGTGGTCTTGCTGATGGTATTGACGCCGACGTGCTTGCCCAGCGTGCCGAAATAACTGGCGGTGCGGATCTGGTCTTCGAAACTGATCTTCTGATTACGGAAGAAAATAACCTGGTATTCAATGAAAGCCGCATGCAGCTCCGCGACTTCCCTGTCGCTAAGCGGCCGGGTCAAATCGATGTTTCCGATTTCAGCTCCAATATGCGGAGATATCGGGGTAACGGTGATGCATTCGTATTTCATAAATAGTTTTCCTGATCCGCCAAAATAAAAACCGGAAAATGATTCGACGGCAACCGGTCTTGTCGCCAGTCCGGCATGGAAGCAATCATGCGCCCGCGGAGCCGATTCAGCTAGCCCTGGGGCCGACTACTAGTTATGCATTTTTCGCATCGCTCATGGGGCAGACTCGCTGCCAACCAGGGTCTCGGCGGCGGTCTGCCTGAGCAGGTCCACGGTTTTCGTCGTCAGCAGCGTCGGAGGGCGCCGGCTATGCGTCACCAGCGCGATGGCCCCGCCGATGACCGGCTCGACCAGGGGATGGATGCGCAGCTCGGTGCTCTGCATGCCGGCGCGCACCAGGTTGTACGGGACCACGGCCGCGCCGAACCCCTTGTCGACCAGCGCCACGATGGCCTCGACCCCGTCGATCTCGAAGGCGATGTCGAGCGTCAGCCCCTGGCGCGCCGCTTCGGCCTCGACCAGCATCCGCAGCGGATGCGGCTCCGACGGGAAGATCAGCCGGTGTTCGGCCAGGCGGGCAAAGGCCAGCGGCTTGCTTTCCCCGCCCTCCTCCGTCTTGCGCAGGATCAGGCACAAGGGCTCGCGCACGATGGGCTCGATTTCGGTCAGGGTGGAGACCGCCGGGTCGTACATCAAGGCGGCGTCCAGCTTGTCCGAGATCAGGCGCTCATAGAGCGCCATGCTCAGCGCCTCCACGATAGTGAGTTTGGCCAGCGGAAAGCGCTGGCTGAACGCACGCACCAGCGGCACGGTCAGAACGCGCCCGAGCGAAGGCGGCAGCCCGATCACCACCCGTCCCGTGATCTCGGTTTCCGACCGGGACAGGACCTGGGTCGCGGCATCGAACTGCTGCAGCACGCTGCGGGCGAACAGGGAAAACTGCTCGCCCGCATCGGTCAGCACGATGCCCCGGCCATGCCGGTGGAACAAGGTCTTGCGCAGCTCGACCTCGAGCTGGCGCACCTGCCGGCTCAGAAACGGCTGGCCCACGCCCAGGGCCGCGGCCGCGCGGCTGAAACTGCCGTGCTCGGCCACCCGCACGAAGTACTCCAATTGCTTGAAATCCATGGTTTTTTGATCTAACAGAAATGCAATATCTGCATAGCTTGTTGCTATATTCGTGCTTGAAGGCGACTTTGGCAAGCCGCGGGAAAATCTGCTTGACACCGCAAGACTCGACCTTATAGTGTGTCACCTATTAACCAATGGACCATACACGAAACACCGATATTCGGTTTTCAAGCCACATATTTATCGTTTGTTTTAGTAATCGGGCCATGGCTGCGCAAACCGAGGGTTTGCACGAATTATCAATGGAAGAGACACCCGGATATTCCGGCATACCCCCCGGCATTTTGGCCGGATAAATGATTTCTTCCTTTTCTTCGTCGAGAGAGCATTACCATGGCATTGAAAAAAACCATGCTGCGCACCTGTGTGGCCGCAGCCATCGCATCCCTGGGCCTGGCCGGCGCCGCGCAAGCCCAGGGCTATCCCGCCCGCCCGGTCACGCTGGTGGTCCCCTTCGCCGCCGGCGGCTCTTCCGACATCCTGGCCCGCGCCTTCGGCGCCTCGCTCGCCGCTCGCCTGGGGCAACCCGTGGTCGTCGAGAACAAGCCGGGTGCCGCCGGCATCATCGCCTCGGATTATGTGGCGCGCGCCCAGCCCGACGGCTACACCCTGTTGTTCGGCACCATCGGCACCCACGCCATCAACCCCGTCCTGAAAAAGACCCTGCCCTTTGACGTCGCCAAGAGCTTCACGGCCATAGGCCGGCTGCAGGACGGTCCGCTGGTGCTGGTGGTCAACCCGGGATTGCAGGTCAAGAACCTGCAAGGGCTGATCGACTACGCGCGCGCCAACCCCGACAAGCTGTCGTATGCCTCGGCCGGCATCGGCGCCATTTCCCATCTAGCGGGCGAGTTGTTCAAGTCCGAGGCCAAGGTCGAAATCACCCACGTGCCCTACAAGGGCGGCGGCGCGGCCATGCCTGACCTGCTGGGCGGCCAGGTGCAACTGATGCTGGAAACAATCCCCAACACGCTGTCTTCGGTGCGTGCGGGCAAGCTGCGCGCGCTGGCCATCAGCAGCGATGCGCGCTCGGCCTCCCTCCCCGACGTTCCCACCTTCAAGGAGGCCGGGCTCAACAAGCTGAATGTCACCACCTGGACCGGCCTGTTCGGACCGGCCGGCATGCCGGCCGACGTGGCGGCGCGGCTGAATGCCGAGATCGCGAAAATCGCGACCGACCGCGACTACATCACGCGCATCGAGCAGACCGGCAGCGAGGTGGCCAAGCCCATGACGGGCGAGCAGTTTGCCTCCTTCGTCAGCAGCGAGGTCTCGCGCTGGCGCACGGTGGCCCAGGCGGCCGGCGTCCAGCCCGAATAAGTCGTCGGCACCGCTCCCGCGAGCAGGCTCCCGCGCCTGCCGCCATGCGGCAGCGCGGTCCGGCGGCAAGCGGGCAAACGGCCCCGGGATGCGCTGGGCCCCGCCTATCCCGGAGGGCGGCCACGCACCTCGGCCCGCGACGAAGCGGACAGCACCGGCGCCACATTGGCCGGCAGCGATTTCATGCACGCGGCATAGTCGGCATCGACCTGGGCCAGCGTGGTCCGGTTGCCGTAGATATCGGTCACCAGGCCGACGAACCAATTCTTCGTTTCGACATCGTCGATCTGCGACGTGGCCAGCACTTCGTCTATCGTGCGCTGGGCGGTCCACCCCATGTCGCGCAGCCTGACGACGACTTCCCGCACGTCGCGGTTGGTAACGCACTCGTCTTGACGAGCGGCCGCGCCGGCCTGGTCCGGGCCGTGCATGGCGCATCCCATCGTCACAGCAGTCGCGAGCCCCGCGAGCACTGTTCTCATGAATTTCCCGATCCCCGAGGATGTTTGTTGCTTCTCTGCGCGCAAGCATATCGAAGCGCGATGAGGAATTCCACACGTGTGCAGAAGACGCCGGGATTCCGCGACGCCGGCGGGGCTCGCCCGGCCGGGTCGATCGTCCCGGGGGGCAAAAAGTGCTCCCTTGCCGGGGCGCGCAGCAGCGTGCCGGCATTTTCTACACCGAGCGCATGCCGGCTCGGATAGCCTGTTAAACCCGGAAATGACCGCAACGGCGCTGTAACCCCTGGGGAAAAAGCGTGCCGCTAAGCTGGACTCGTAAACGAACAGGATGCCTGCCATGCGCATTCCTCCCACGACGCGCGAGACACGCTACACCGCGGAAGCCTATCTGCGGACGGTGGTGCTGCCGCTACGCCCGGACATTCCCTCGCACGCCGTCACTATCGAAACCGACGAGCGGGGGCTCTGGAGCGCGCAGATTTTCGGAGTCGAGCAATCCTTGCAGAGTCCCGGCGAGCCGCTGTACCGCGAGGTCCTGGACCGGCTGTCGCACTGGCACCCCATCTACGACCGCGAAGAGATCACGGCACTGCTGACCACGCTCAAGATCATCGCCCCCAAAGCCGGCGTCGCCATCCCGCCCGGCTCGTTGAAGCTGCTGGAACTGCCCGCGGGCGTCCTGGTGCTCACGCTGAACGACACTGCCGTGGTGGCCTCCGAAGACCCCCTGCACTTGCTCTCCCAGGCCGTGGTGAGGCTGCGCGCCGCCCAGGACGCCGCCCGTTGACGCGGGTGACCCCGGAGGCCGGGAACCGTTGCGACTGGTATCATGCATACTTCCCGCCTCGCGGCGGGCAATAGGTGAAGCATGTTCCCGACACGACTCACAGACGGCTATCGTTCCTTTCTCGACGGCCGCTTCAACGACGAGCGCGCCCGCTACAAGACGCTCGCCGAAAAGGGCCAGAAGCCCGAAATCATGGTCATAGGCTGTTGCGATTCCCGCGTCGCCCCGGAAGTCATCTTCGACGCCGGCCCAGGCGAAATCTTCGTCGTTCGCAACGTCGCCAACCTCGTCCCTCCCTATGAAGGCGGCACGCCCAACTACCACGGCACCAGCGCCGCGCTGGAGTTCGCGGTGCAGTCCCTGCAGGTCAAGCACATCGTGGTGCTGGGCCACGCGCTGTGCGGCGGCATTTCGGCCATCGCCAACAGCGCCGAGCCGCTCTCCCCGGGCGACTTCATCGGCAAGTGGATGCAGCAGATCGCCCCTGTCGTCGATCGCATCGTTCCGCCCGGGGAAAACCCCGGCATGTACATCAGGCAACTCGAACTCGCGACCGTCGAACACAGCCTGGCCAACCTGATGAGCTTCCCGTGGGTGCGCTCGCAGGTCGAGCAGGGCCGATTGCAGCTGCATGGAGCCTATTTCGGCGTGGCGACCGGCGTATTGATGGTGCGCGACCCGTCCACGGGCGAATTCCACGCCGTGACCGACAGCCCTCCCCTGGGCAACTGATCCTCGGCGCAACAACTTTTACGCAACGTCATCCGGCCCCGGCGGTCGAAACGCTTTGAGCACCGCCGACGCGCATGGAGCCACGCATCATGATGTTACGTATCGCCGCCGCGGCACTGTTCTGCCTGCCCCTCGTCGCCCATGCGGCCGGCACCGCCAAGCTGGCGGGCCTGGACGACCGGGGCCGGCCCTTCTCGGCTTCGGTGGAATACGCCGGCGACAACCTCCGTGCCGCATCGCCCCAGAGCCCCAACGGCTACCTGCTGGCCCGCGGGGAAAAAATCTATGCGGTGACCCGGGTCAATGGGCAGCAGGTCGTCATGGAAGCCGCCGACCTGATGCGCATGGCGGGCAGCCTGATGCCCAGCCCCACCGCCGCGCTGGAACAAGTCAGCGCCATCGTTTCGCTGCAACCGACGAGCCGGCGCGAAACCGTCGCCGGACTCGGCGGGACAGTGTACGTCCTGACCTATGAAGACGGCCAGCGACGCCGGCGCACGGAAGAGCTGGTCCTGACCTCCGAACCCGCCGCGAGCGAACTCACGGCCGCCGCCCTCAAGCTGGGGAGGAGCCTGGCGGCGCTGGCCGGAACGCTGCTGCCCGCCGGCGCGGACGACCTGGCGCGGCGGCTGCAGAACGATCGGCTCGGCCTGCTGCGCTTCGGCGACCGCTTCCGGGTTGAAGCCCTGGACGACCGCGCCCCCCAGGCTTCGCGTTTCGAGCTTCCCGGAGGGTCTTTCCAGATTCCCGATCTGCGCGGCCTCGTGCCGGGCCTCGGGGGGCGTTGAGCCACCGGACATCGGGCATGCAATCGGGGCGGACAGGGCCTAGAATGCCGGAATCCGCCCACCCGCCTCCGATTCCATGCTCCATCCCGCCGCTCCCCACGGGGAGAAGACGTTCCCATGACCCGCGCCACGCAGTTCAGCCTGGTGACGATCGCCGTCGGCATCGTCGTCCTCGGCATGAAATACGTGGGCTATCTGCTCACCGGCAGTATCGCGCTCTATTCGGATGCCCTCGAAAGCATCGTCAACGTCGCCACCGCCGTCATCACGCTGATCGCCGTTTCGGTCAGCGCCATCCCGGCCGACACCAACCATCCGTACGGCCACAACAAGGCCGAGTACCTGTCCGCCGTGCTGGAAAGCACGCTGATCCTGGTTGCCGCTTTCACCATCCTGCGCGAAGCCTACGAGGGCTTCATGCATCCACGCCCCTTGGAAACGCCGCTGCTGGGCACGGCCGTCAACCTGGCCGCCACGCTCATCAATGGGCTGTGGGGAGCCATGCTGATACGCCATGGGCGCCGGTGGCATTCGCCCGCGCTGGTGGCCGACGGCCGCCATCTCTGGACCGACGTCGTGTCCTCGATCGGCGTGGCGATAGGCGTCGCGCTGGTCGCCCTGACGGGATGGCAGCGCCTGGACGCCATCATCGCCGGGCTGGTGGCGCTGCACATCCTCTGGTCGGGATGGCGGCTGATGCGCGATTCCGTGGGCGGCCTCATGGACGAGGCGCTGCCGGTAGAAATCGTCGACGGCATACGGCAGGTCATCCGCAACGCGGGCGGCGGCGCGTTGCAGGCCAACACGCTGCGCTCGCGGCGTTCCGGCGCGCGGGTGTTCATCGAATTCAATCTCGTCGTGCCCGGCGACATGCCGGTGGCCGCCGCGCATGCCATCTGCGACCGGCTGGAAGCCGCCATCCAGGACTACGTGGAAGGCAGCGCCATCGTTATCCACCTTGAACCTGAACAGCAGGCCGTGGCTACGCCCGACGTCCGCATAGGCTGACTCTCATCATGTTCGTATCCCCGCCCGACTCCCTCCCGCCCCAGGCCGCCATCGACGCCACGCGCGCCTGGCTGGAAAAGGCCGTCATCGGCCTGAACCTGTGCCCTTTTGCCAAGGCCGTCCACGTCAAGGGCCAGATCCGCTACGTGGTCAGCCAGGCCCATGATCCTGACGCCCTGCTCGAGGACCTGGCCGAAGCCTTGCGCAGTCTCGCGCAGAGCGATCCCGGGCAGGTGGACACGCTGCTGCTGATCCACCCTTGGACGCTGGCCGATTTCCATGCCTACAACGATTTCCTCGACGAGGCCGACGCCGCGGTGGAAGCGCTGGGCCTGGCGGGCGAAATCCAGGTGGCCAGTTTTCATCCCGACTACCAGTTCGCCGATACCGAGCCGGACGACATCGAGAACTACAGCAACCGTTCCCCCTATCCCACGCTGCACCTGTTGCGCGAGGCGAGCGTGGACCGCGCGGTCGAGGCATTCCCCGAGGCCGAGCGCATCTACGAGCAGAACATCGAAACGCTGCGCGCCCTGGGCCATGAAGGCTGGAAGAAACTCGGCCTCTAGGGCCGGTTCGCCTATTCGTCGTCCACGCGGCCGCGCAGCCGCTTGACCTGCCCATGCCGGACCTTGCGCTGCAGGCGGCGCTGCTGCGACCCTATCGTCGGCTTAGTAGGCTTGCGCGGCTTGGGCGGCTCGGCTACCGAAGCCAGCAGCGCCCGCAAGCGCTCCAGCGCATCCGCGCGGTTCTTTTCCTGGCTGCGATAGGCCTGCGCCTTGATGACCACCACACCCGCGCTCGAAATGCGCCGGTCGTGCTTCTGCATCAAGGCCTGCTTCCATGCCTCGGGCAACGAGGACGCGCCGATGTCGAACCGCAGGTGGACGGCGCTCGACACCTTGTTCACGTTCTGCCCGCCCGCGCCCTGGGCGCGTATCATCGTGAGCGCGATCTCGTCCCCGTCGATCGCGACGCCCGGGGCCAGGTGCAGGAGCGGCATGAGGCTTCCTAGTGCGTGCCGGCGTCCACCCGCATGCCCAGGCGCCGCAGGAGGCTGCGGTCGGCCTCGGCCTGGGGATTGTCAGTGATCAACAGGCGGTCGCCGTAGAACATGGAATTGGCGCCCGCCAGGAAACACAGCGCCTGCAAGGCGTCGTTCATTTGCTCGCGCCCCGCCGACAACCTGACCATGGCCTCCGGCATGGTGATGCGCGCCACCGCGATGGTGCGCACGAACTCGAACGGATCCACGGCAGCGTTGTCCGCCAGCGGCGTGCCTTCCACGCGCACCAGGTTGTTGATCGGTACCGACTCGGGATACGGATCCATGTTGGCCAGCTGCACGATGAGCCCCGCCCGCTCGCGGCGCGACTCGCCCAGGCCGACGATGCCGCCGCAGCAGACCTTGATGCCGGCGTCGCGCACCCGGCCCAGGGTGTCCAGGCGATCCTGGTAGGTGCGCGTGGTGATGATCTGGCCGTAGAACTCCGGTGCGGTGTCCAGATTGTGGTTGTAATAGTCGAGCCCGGCCTCGCGCAATTGCTCGGCCTGCCCGTCGCGCAGCATGCCGAGCGTCACGCAGGTCTCCAGCCCCAGGCCCTTGACCGCCTTGACCATCTCGGCCACGGCTTCGACCTGGTGCGGCTTGGGGCTGCGCCAGGCGGCGCCCATGCAGAAGCGCGTCGCGCCATTGTCCTTGGCCGTCTGCGCCGCGGCGAGCACGTCGTCCAGCGGCAGCAGCTTTTCCGCCTCCACGCCGGTGTCGTAGCGCGCCGACTGCGGGCAATATGCGCAATCCTCGGGACAGCCGCCCGTCTTGATCGACAGGAGCGTCGACAACTGGATGGCGTTGGCGTCGAAGAACCGCCGATGCGTCTCTTGCGCGCGGTAAAGCAGATCGGCGAACGGCAGTTCGAACAACGCCAGCACCTCGTCCACGTTCCAGGATGCGCAATTGCGGCGAGATGTAACGGCGGGTGCCGCGTTCGCAACGGCGGGATCTGCTTGCATGGAGAACTCCTTCACGATGGATCGAGAGGCCGTCGAGCGGCGTCAATCGCACATGGTAAGCAAGCGGCGCGGCATCATCAAATATTCAAAATCCGCTTTTTGCCGGAAAAATCGGCGAATTTGCTGCCTACGTCGAGATCTTGAATCAAGTCGCGGCCAACATGCCGTCTACGTCCGTTGCAATTTCGCATGATTTTTCGGTTAAGGTGCGATACGCGCGCCCGCAGTGAATGCTCTCGCGCCCGGGCGCGCAAGATGATGTAATCGCGCCCCGGACTTGCATTTCTTCTCCAAGATTGCTTGAATGCCGGCTCTGTGCAGAGGCGGCCAGCCGCTCAGGCCGGTCTGCCAATATTTTTTAAGGAGTACGCATGCGCACCAAGAAAGAACTGATCGACGCTCTCGCCGAGCGCACCCAACAACCCAAGAATGTCTCCGAAGCTTTTGTCGACGCGCTGGGCGATGCGCTGCGCGACTCGCTGGCCAAGGGCGACGAGGTCGTGCTGCCTGGCGTCGGAAAGTTCTCGGTGAAAGAAAAAGCCGCCAAGACCGGCCGCAATCCCCGCACCGGCGAAGCGATCCAGATCGCCGCCCGCAAGGCCCCCGCTTTCAGCGCGGCCAAAGTGCTGAAAGACGCCGTCGACGTCAAGTAAGCGTCGTTCGCGCCGTCGCATCGAAGCCGCCCGGCTTCGGTGCACTCCCGCTGGCTCGCACGAATCAGTCTGCCTTACACTGGCAGGAACCTGTCGTCCCACGGAGCCATTCTTGTCCACCGAGCACCTCGCCGAGCCCTTCAACGGCCCGAGCACCACTTACCTGGTCTCCCAGGTCCATCATCCCCTGCGCAATTTCAGCGATGCCATCCTCAAGCCCTATGGGGTCACCGGCATCCAGTTCACCGTGCTTTCCGTGGTGGCCCATCGGGAAGGCCTGTCGTCGGCCGACCTGTCCCGCCGGTTCTACGTGACTCCGCAATCCATGGGGCAGCTCCTGGCGACGCTCGAGGAACGCGGCCTGCTCGAACGCAAGGAAGACAGCAACAACCGCCGTATCCTGCGCATCACGCTCACCTCCGCGGGGCGCGAAGTCGTCGAGGCCGGCACGCGCGACATGGCCAAGCTCGAGGAAGATGCCTTCAGCAGCCTGAGCCCCAAGGAAATCAAGACGCTGCGAAGCCTCTTGCGTACCGTGGTCGACGACCTGCGCAGCCGCAGGATAGGCTCGGCCTGATCGACTTGCGCCCCTGTGCACGACGGGGCGCAAACAGCGCCGTTTCTATCGAAATCCGTTGTGATTCGATAATTATTATGTGATTCAACTAGCCCGGCGCTTCATCCTATAGTGCCCCTCGACATACAATCAGAGGGGACACCGATGAACGTACCTGCCGGCAAGACGGCGGCCCCATCGCGCCGCATCTGCCTGGGCATCCTCGCCGCCGCCGCGCTGGCGGCCGCCGGCGCCGCCCACGCCGCCGAATTCCCCACCTCTCCCGTCACCATCGTCGTGCCCTTCCCACCCGGCGGGCCGACCGATACCACGGCCCGGCTGGTGGGCAAGACGCTCTCGCGGCAACTGGGCCAGCCGGTCGTAGTCGAGAATCGCGCGGGAGCGGGAGGAACCGTCGGCTCGGCCTACGTGGCGCGCGCCAAGCCCGATGGCCATACGCTGCTATGGGCGAGCACGAGCAGTCTGGGCGTGGCCCCCGGCCTCTACCGCAACCTGGCCTATTCGCCCATCAGCTCGTTCGAACACGTGGGCCTCGTCGCGCGCAGCCCCATCCTGCTGGTCGTGCGCGCCTCCCTGGAGCCCGACACGCTGCAGGCCCTGACCGCCTACGCCGCCACGCACAAGGTGTCCTACGGCTCGGCCGGCAACGGTTCGATCAACCACCTGACCGGCGAATGGTTCAAGGAAGTGTCGGGCGCAAAGCTCCTGCACGTGCCCTACAAAGGCGGCGCGCCGGCACTGGCCGACATGCTGGGCGGACAGATCGACATGACGCTGGAAACGATCACGGTGGTACGTCCCTACCTCGAATCCGGCCGCGCCAAGGTCCTGGCCACGGCCGGCGCCGCGCGATCGCCCGAAATGCCCAACGTTCCGACCGTGCGCGAAATCTACGGCCACGACTTCGAGTCGTATTCGTGGACCGGCCTGGTGGCGCCGGCCGGCACGCCGGCCGACGTCGTCCGCAAGCTCAACGCCGCATTGCATGCGGCCCAGGACGATCCCGAGCTGGTCGAGCAGATGAAAGCGGGCGGCCAGGAGGTGATCAAGACCACACCCTCGGAGTTCAAGCAGTTCCTGGCCGGCGATACGCGGCGCTGGGCCGAGCTGATCAAACGCACCAACACTTCACTGGATTGACCTTATGCGCATCATCATCGCCGGCGCCGGACTGGGCGGACTCACCGCTGGCCTGGCCCTTCTCCAGCAGGGCTTCCAGGTCCGCATCCTCGAACAGGCTCCCGTGCTCAAGGAGGTGGGCGCGGGCATCCAGCTCGGGCCCAACGCTGTCCACGTACTGTACGCACTGGGCCTTGAACGGGACGTCATGGAACAGGCCTGCGAGCCCGAGGGCAAGATCGTGCGCCTGTGGAACACCGGCCAGACCTGGACGCTCTTCAATCTGGGCGACGTCTCGCGCGAGCTCTACGGCTATCCCTATCTGACCGCGCATCGCGCCGACCTGCACCAGGCGATTGCCGCCGGCGTACGACGCGCGGATCCCGACGCGCTGGTACTTGGTGCCAGGTTCGTCCGTTTCGAGCAGCATGCCGGCGGCGTGGTGGCCCATACCGCCGACGGCCGCAGCTTCGAAGGCGACGTGCTGATCGGCGCCGACGGCGTGCATTCCCAGGTCAGGGAACAGCTGTTCGGCGCAGACCGTCCGCGGTTCTCGGGGCTGGTCGCCTGGCGCGGCGTGATCGAGGCGGACAAGCTGCCCGAGCGGCTGCGGCGGCCCTATGGCGTGAACTGGGTGGGCCCGGGCGCGCACGTGATCCACTACCCGCTGCATGCGTTCAAGCTGGTCAATTTCGTGGCGGCGGTCGAGCGCTCGGATTGGCAGGTCGAGTCCTGGACCGAGCGCGGCACCACGGAAGAATGCCTGGCCGACCTGAAGGGCTGGAACGAGGACGTGCACACCCTGGTGCGGACCATAGACGTACCCTACAAATGGGCGTTGATGGTGCGCGATCCGATGCAGACATGGCGCCGCGGCCGTGTATCGCTGCTGGGCGACGCCTGCCACCCGACCCTGCCCTTCCTGGCCCAGGGAGCCGGCATGGCGCTCGAAGATGGCTACATACTGGCACGGGCGCTGCGCGCCTATGCCGACGACCCGGAACACGCCCTGCAGCGCTACGAGGATGCCCGCAAGGAACGCACCGCCGGCGTCATCAACGGCTCGAACGCCAACGCGCAGCGCTTCCACAATCGGGAGCTCGCGCACGCCGAAGGCGCCGCCGCATATGTGAACCGCGAATGGCGCGAGGACCGCGTCAAGGAACGGTACGAATGGCTGTTCACCTACGATGTGGAGACGGTGCCGGTTTGACGCCCGTGGCGGTCATTTCCGTTCCATGACCGCCTTGAAGATGGCGGCGAAGCGGGCCAGCGTGTCCGGATGCGGCGCGCCGGCCCGCATGACATAGCTGAAATCGAAGGGAACCGCCGGGCTGATGCGGCGGAACTCGACCGCATAGCGCGCGCACGCGCTTTGCGAGAAAGCCGGAATGATGGCGATGCCGAAGCCCTGCTCGGCCATGCCCAGCGCCGTATCGAGATGCTGGACGGTCATGCGCGGCCCGATGTCGATCTGGTGCTTGTACAGGGCCTCTTCGGCCAGTTGCTGGATCGGACTGTCGTCCGTCAGCGCGACGTACGGCTGGCCGCGCAGCATCTCCCAGGTGGTGTCGTCCATGCCGGCCCCGGAAGGGACGGGCCGGAAGCGCCCGGCCGCGTAGACGGCCAGCAGGCCCGACGAGGCCAGGGGCTTGCGCGCCAAACCGGACACCTTGGAAAAAAATGCGCCGAAGGCCGCATCGATCTCGCCCGTCTCGGCCAGCTGCTGGATTTCGAGCGGGCTGCCGGCGATGACCTCGATTTCCACGTCGGGATGCTCGGCGTGGAAGCGCCTGAGCGTTTCGGGCACGACATTGGCGGCCATGAGCGGCGTGAATGCCAGCCGCAGCGCCGCGCCTTCTTGCCGCCCCATTTCCTTCAATCGCGCCGCGGCCGCGATCAGTTCTCGTTCGACCATTTCGGCCGAAGGGAGGAAGGCCCTGCCCGCCTCGGTCAGCACCACCGCCCGGGTCGTACGCTCGAACAGGCGCGTGTTGAGCTGGGACTCGAGTTCGCGTATGGTGGCGCTCAGTCCCGCCTGGCTCAGGTGCAGCCGCTGGGCGGTGCGGGTGAAATTGCCCGATGCCGCCACGCCCAGGAAGGCTCTCAATTGGCGCAGAGAAATATTCATGCGCCAATTATTTCACGTTAATTCAGGTTCAAGCCCACCTGCTTGACGATGTTGCCCCACTTGGCGATGTCGGTCGCGATCAGCTTGCGCAGGCCATCGGGCGACGTCGGCTTCGGATCGGCCCCCGCCGCGCGCACCCGCTCGATCACCGCCGGATCGTTCAGCGCCGCCGATACCGCCTCGTTCAGCCGCTTGATGATGGGCTCCGGGGTCCCTGCCGGCACCGCGATGCCGAACCAGCCCATGGCCTCGTAGCCCTTGATGCCAGCCTCCTCCAGCGTCGGCACGTCCGGCAGCGAAGAGGAACGCTCGCTGGTGGTGACGGCGAACGCCTTCAAGCGGCCTTCCTTGACGTAAGGGACGGAGCTGGGGGTATCGCTCATCGCCAGAGGGATCTGGCCGGCCATGGCGTCGGTGGTTGCCGGCCCGGTGCCTTTGTAGGGCACCAGCACGGTCTTGACGTTGCCCAGCTGGTTGAAGAGCTCGCTGGCCAGGTGCATGACAGTGCCCTGCCCGCCGTGCCCCAGCGACAGCTTGCCCGGCGACGCCTTGGCGTCGGCAAGCAACGCCTTGACGTCTTTGTACGGGGAATTCGCCGGTCCCACGAGCACGAAGGGCGACGTTGCCACCAGGCTGACCGGGGCCAGGTCCTTGACCGGGTCGAACGGCAAATTACGGTACAGCACGCTGTTGATGCCGAGCGCACCCGCGCCGCTCAGGACCATGGTGTAACCGTCGGGCGCGGCTCTGGCCACGGCCTCGACGCCGATGTTGCCGCCGGCTCCGCCCTTGTTCTCCACCACGACCTGCTGCCCGAGGTTCTTGGACATGACGGGCGCCATGACCCGCGCGATCAGGTCCGTGCTTCCGCCCGGCGGAAACGAGACGATCATGCGTACCGGCTTGCTGGGAAAGTCGTTCTGCGCCTGCGCACCGGAAGCGGCCAGCGCCACCGCGGCCGCCACGGCGGCCAGGATGCTTGTCTTCACCATTATCTCCTTTGGAAAGCTCGCGGCCCGTGTCGCGGATTGCCTCCGGGCCGTCTTTATTTTGATCAAGCTCAAATTTGAACATGCTTCATGATGAATCATCCCCATGGATTGCGCATCAGGGCATTCACCATCATCGCGTTGACCTGTTCGGCCGCCTCGTAGACCGCCCAATGCCCCGCCCCGGGCACCAGGTCGAAGGAGGCCTGCGGCAGGGTCTGGCGCAATGCGCGGCCTTGAGCCTCCACATTGCCGCCGCCGTAGACGTCCAGTTCGCCGGCAATGCCGTGAACGGCGCAGCCCAGCGTGGCGAAGGCCTCCACTTCGCGGCTGGCGAGCAGCGGCCTGGCGTCCAGCCGGCACCGCTCGACATTGCGAGCTTGTATCGCCACCGCTTCGTCGTCGATACGACCGGGATTCCCGAACATCGATACGGCCAGGTTGTGCCGATGGATGCGCGCCCGCTCCGCGGGATCGGCGATGCCCCGCCAGCGCAGCAGCTCAGGCGGCTTGGGCACGGCGGGCGCGAAGCTGCCTCGCAGCAGCAGTACCTGCCGCACGCGCCTCGGCCGTTGCAGAGCCATGCTTTCGGCAAGCACGGACCCCAGCGAGAATCCGGCCACGGCGATGGTTGCATCCGGTCCGGCCAACTGGTCGATGCCTTCCCACAACAGCGTGGCAAAGCGCCGGCAGGACACCTCGCCCTCGGGAAGCTCGGAATCGCCATGCCCGGGCAGGTCGGGCGCCAGCACGGTGAAGTGCCGGGCAAGAGGCAGCACGTTGCGCATCCAGTGCGTCCAGGATCCGCCGGTGCCGTGGACCAGAACGAGCACCGGCCCGCTGCCCCACTGCCGCCATGCCATGCTCCTGCCGCCGCACGAAACCGCATGCAAGGCCGCAAGCGATTCGGGGTCTTCGACGATGGCTTCCACCCTGCCTCCTCCAACAACGTCCTTCGTCTGGACATCTCATGATAATGATACCTTATATAAGGTTATCTTACTTAGTCAAGACTTTATTGAAGGGCAAGGCCAACCTTTTCTTCTAGAATAGGCGGCGGTCCAGCCGCCCCCGTTTCATCCCCTTCACGCTCGCGCCTTTTCTTCATGAAGAACCCATCCGCCTCGTCTTCCTCCTCCCCGGAACTCGGCCTGCGCGAACGCGGCAAGCTCGACAAGCTGCGCCGCATCAAGCAGGCGGCGCGCGACGTGTTCCTGGAAAAGGGCTATGACGCGGCCACCACGCGGGAGATCGCCCAGCGGGCCGAAGTGGCCATCGGAACCATCTTCGTCTACGCCGAGGACAAGCGCGATCTATTGATGATGATCGTCAACAACGATCTGGACGCGGTCAACGAGAAAGGCGCCAAGGCCTTGCAGCAGGACGGGCCGCTGATCGACCTGCTCATGGCTTTCTTCGGCCTGCGCTACAAGTACTGGGCCCGGCATCCGCAAATATCGCGGCCCGCGGTGCAGGCAACCTCGGATTTCCTGGCCACCAGCACCGATCGCGGCGAGGAAACGCGGCGTTTCTATGCGCGACGCACCAACATCTACGCCATGCTGGCCGACGTCGTGAGGCGCAAGCAGGCCAGCCACGACATCGGCAGCCGGGCGGATCCGGAACTGATCGCGGCCTTGTTCGTCACCATCTACCTGACGGAAGTCCGCCGCTGGCTCAGCCAACCGACGCCCAAGCCCGCCGCCGGGCTGGCTTACCTGCGATCGCTGTTGCGGCTGGCCATCGAGGGGCTGGGGCCGACGTCCTCCGAGCGCCAGGCGCTGGAGCGTCAATAGGGCCTGGTCACGCCGAATCGCCGCTACCCTCTTCCCAAGAGGTCGTGCGAGTCCAGCAGCGCAAAGACGATTTCCGGATTCTTTTCGAAGCAGCGGCGTATCGCGGCCGGTATGGCTTCCCGGGTCTTCCTGCACAGGCCCGGGCGCTCCTCGATCTCGATACTGATGCCCCGCACGGTGCGCACCTCGTAGATGCTGGGCGTAATCCGCAGCACGATGCCCAGTTGCGCCTGCATGCGCATTTCCATGTGCTTGAGGTCGTCGAAGCTGGACATATTCTCCAGCCGGGCCACCAGCCGTTTTTCCTCTTCCTTGGTCAACCGTAGGACGCGGATGTCGGCCTGCGGGTCGGCCAGCAACCGTTCGCGGTCGCATATGCACGCACCCGGCGGGCATTCTTTGCGGATCGGAAATGGGGCATTCATGCCCTGGGATTTTATCCCCTGCCAAGCAAGGGCATGGACAACGGGAAAACCGTGCCCTCGTACAGGTTGACTTCCGGCGGCAGCGTAGCCATCAGCACGACCACCCGCGCCACGTCCTCGGCCTTCATCAGTTCGCCGGGCTGGAACTTGCGGCCGGACTTGGCAGCGAGCGCCGACTCGGTCACGCCGGGATGCAGGATGCTCACGGCGATGCCATGCGCGCGGCCGTCGAGCGCGAGCGCATGGGTCATGCCCGCCAGCCCGTGCTTGGTGGTCGTGTAGGGAACGGAATCCGGCCGGGGAACCTTGGCCGCGACGCTGCCGATGTTGATGATGCGTCCGCCCCCCTGCGGCTTCATGATACGGAAGGCCTCGCGGCTGCAAAGAAAGGTGCCGGTGAGGTTCACGTCCAGCACCTGGCGCCACGTGTCCAGGCTCATCGTCTCGATGGGCTGGCTGGTGGTCACGCCCGCGTTGTTGACGAGGATGTCGACGCGGCCGCGGGCCTCCATCGCGGCCGCGAACAAGTGCGCGACCTCGTCCTCTCGGCTGATGTCCGCCACGCAGGCCAGGGCTTCGCCGCCCGCTTCCCGTACCCGGCGCGCCGTCTCTTCCAGGGCCTCCCGCTGACGCGCGGCCAGCACCACGGCGGCGCCCGCCTCGCCCAGCGCGATGGCGATCGCCCGGCCGATGCCCGAGCTGGCACCGGTGACGATAGCGGTCCTGCCTTCCAGGCTCAGCATGATGCCGTTCCTCCCGACGATGGCGCCGCGCGCCGATGACCGGCGCGGCTCATTCCGCAGTCATCCCGGCGGCGCGTATGATCTTGCCCCACTTCTCGGTATCCACTGCCACGACGCGCGCTAGGTCCTCCGGTCCGCCGGGCAGCGGTTCGGCGCCGATCCCGCGCAGGAAACGCGCCATGTCCGGGCTGACGGTCACCTTGTTCAGGGCGGCGCTCAGCGTCTTGCGTACCGATGCCGGCGCATGGGCAGGCAGGAAAATGCCGAACCAGCCGGCAAGGTCGTAGCCCTGCACGCCTGCCTCCGCCATGGTGGGCACGTCGGGCAGCGACGTGGGGCGGGTGCTGCCCGTGACCGCCAGGGCCTTGACGCGGCCGCCCTTGAGTTGCGGAATCGCCAGCGTGGCATCGGCGAACAGGAAGGTGATGCGTCCGCCGATCAGGTCGGTCATGGCCGGCGGCACGCCTTTGTAGGGAACATTGACGGCATCCACGCCGGCAAGCGTCTTGTACAGTTCCCCGGCGACCTGCCCCGTCGCGTTGCCGCTGCCCCAGGAATACTTGCCGGGATCGCGCTTGAGCATGGCGGTCAACTGCGCCACGGAATCGACCTTGGTGTGTTCGGGAGCGACCAGCAGGACGAAGCCCAGGCTCGCCACCGTTCCCACCGGCATGAAATCCCCGATGGGATCGAACGGCAGCTTCTTGAACAGGTGCACGTTGGCGGCATGGGTGGAATTCGGCGTGAACAGGATGGTGTAGCCGTCGGGCGCGGACTTGGCGACGAAATCCGCCGCCAGGTTCCCCAGCGCGCCGGCCTTGTTCTCGACCACCACCGGCTGCCCCAGCTCTTTCTCCAGGCCGGCCGCCACCTGACGGGCCACGTTGTCGATGCCGCTGCCGGCCGGGTAGCCCAACAACATGCGCAACGGACGCGCCGGATAGTCTGCGGCAGTTGCCGGCGTGCCTGCGGCAAGGGCAAAGACCGCGGCCAGGAAGGCCAGATACTTGTTCACCATCGACTTCGTCTCCTCGTGTTGTGCGGGGATCTCGCGTCCCCTGCGGTCAGCGTCCGAACTTGGCCGACAAAGCCGTACCGGACAAATGGCCCGCCAGGCTGCTCGACGCCGCGGCGGACAACCCGGGCGCCAGTTCCAGGAATTGCTTGACCGCGCGGACCGTGACCGCGCTGCAGTCCAGGATCGACGCCGCGATCTCGTCCGCCCGAGCGAGCAGCGCGTCGCGCGCCACAACCTCGCTGGCGAGCCCGGCCTGCAATGCCTGCGCGGCATCGACCACGTCGCGGGTAAGCACCATGCGGGCAATGGTCTTGATCGGCACCCGCCCCGTCAGCGCGGACATGACCAGCGCCGGCGGGATGTCCCGCTCCATTTCCGGAATCCGGAACTGCGCGTCGTCGGATGCCAGCGTGATGTCGCACACACCGGCGAGCGCGCATCCGACCCCTTCGGCTCGCCCCTGGACGACGGCGAGCACCGGGACCTGGGTGCTCTTGAGCGCGTCGTACAAGGCCAGCGCCGGCATGGCGACCCGGCGCCGCAGGAACTCCCCGGTAGGCGTGGCGCCGGGCTGCGGCATGGGCGAGACCCGGCCCGCGCAGAAATCGTCCCCCTTGCCGAACAGCCGCACGAGGCGCGTATCCTCCTCCAGGTGCGAGACCGCTTCGATGATGAGGTTGCCCATTTCCGCACTCATCAGGTTGCCGTTCTCCGGGGTATTCAGGACGATGTCCACCAAGCCGCCGTTGCGGCTTACCAGGACGGGTTGGCTCATTGCTGTGCTCCTTGCGCGCGCCGTATGGCTTCCCAAATGACCGGGGCAGTGGCAGGCATGGGAAGCTCCCCGTCCCAGCAGTCGCCCAACGCATCGGCCAAGGCATTGAAAATGGCCGCCGTGGCCGGCGTGATGCCGCTCTCGCCTCCCCCCTTGACGCCCAGGGCGTTGCCCTGGGTGCGGTCCTCGGTCAGTTCGACGTCCAGGCGCGCCGGCATCACCCCAGCCCGCGCGACGCCGTAGTCCATGTAGGAGCCACTGAATACCTGCCCGCTTTCGGGATCGATCTGGTAGTCCTCGAGCAAGGCCTGCCCGATGCCTTGCGCCAGCCCGCCATGCACCTGCCCTTCGACGATTTGCGGATTGATGGGCCGCCCCACGTCGTCGATCGAGGTATAGCGGACGATCTCCACGTCGCCGGTGTCGGGGTCGACTTCCAGTTCGCACACCGCCGTGCCCGTGGGATGCGCGGGGATACGGCCGTTGAACTCGGCGGCGGCGGAATACCGGCGGACATCGGCTTGCCCTGGCACGCCATCCCGCTCGATGCGGGCGGCCACCTCGAACAATCCCACCGCGCGGCTCGAGGCCGGATCGACGAAACGCCCCTGCTCGAAGCGCACGTCCTCGGTCCCGCATTTCAACATGGCCGCGGCGACCGGCGCGCCCGCCGTGCGCAGCTGCGCTGCCGCCTCGACCAGCAGTTGGCCGCCCAGCCGCATGGACCGATCCGAGTGAGAGCCTCCTCCCACCTTGACGAAGGCCGTGTCGCCCGTGCGTACGGCAATGGCATCGAACGGCACGCCCAGTTCGTCGGCCAGGACCTGGCGGAACGTGGTTTCATGCCCCTGTCCGGTACTCTGCGTGCCGACCACGCAATCGATCGTCCCGTCCGGCGCGACCGTGAGCTCGACACGCTCCCGCGGCGCGCCCACCGGCGATTCCACGTAGTTGGCCAATCCGAGTCCCAGCCACTTGCCTCGCGCTCGCGCCGCTTGCCTGCGCGCAGGCGCATCGTCCCACTCGGCGACTGCCAGGGCACGCTCCATGTTGGCCGCGAACTGCCCGCTGTCGTAGGTCAAGCCCATGGGACTTCGATAAGGCATCTGCTGCGGGCGGATCAGGTTGCGCCGCCGCAGCTCGATGCGGTCCATGCCCAATTGGCGAGCGGCGATATCGAGCATGCGTTCCATCGCATGCGTGGCTTCCGGCCGGCCGGCGCCGCGATACGGGCCGGTGGGCGGCGTGTTGGTCAATACGGCGGACAGCGTGGCGGCCGCGGCCGGCACGTGATAGACGGTGGTCATGATGCGCGAGCCATTGGCCAGCGGCACGTACGAGACCGTGTGCGCGCCCACGTTGCCAATGATCTCGTTGTCCATCGCGAGGATGCGTCCGTCCTCGTCGAAGGCCATGGCGGCGCGGATGACCTGGTCCCGCCCCTGGTAATCGGCCAGGAAGGCCTCGTTGCGATCGCTGGTCCATTTGACCGGGCACCCCACGCGGCGCGCCGCCCACAGCACCGCCAGCTGGTCGGGGTTGACGCAGCTGCGCGGTCCGAAGCCGCCGCCCACGTCGTACGAGACGACGCGCAGCCGCTCCGGCGGAATGCGCAGCGCGTCGGCCATGCACAACTGTTGGCGGTTCACGCCCTGGCTGCCGGCGATGAGCAGATACTCGCCCGTGCGCGGGTCGTAGCTGCCCAATGCCGAGCGCGGTTCCATCTGGCAGTTGACTACGCGGCTGTTGCGGAACTCGTGGCGCACGACGTGCCGGGCGCGGGCGAAGGCGCGGCGCACGGCCTCTTCCTCGCCGATGCGAGCCTGGAAGCAGAGGTTGCGCGGTGCGCCCGCCCACAGCTGCGGCGCGCCCTCTTCCATGGCTTGCACGGCGTCCACCACGGCCGGCAGCGGATCGTAGTCGATTTCGACCCGTTCGCAGGCATCGCGCGCTTCGCGCACGCTGCGCGCCACGACCAGCACGACGGGTTCGCCCACGTGCCGCACGCGGTCCACGGCCAGCGGCAGGTGCCGCTGGTTGAAGATGACACCGGTGCTCGACTGCGAGAAGGCCCGCTCCCTGAACGCAACGGCGTCGGCCGGATTGGGGATGTGGTCCATGCCCTGGTGGCCGTCGTCGAGATAGTCCTGGCCGCGGAGCACGGCGATGACGCCCGGCGATTCCAGCGCCGCCTGGACGTCGATGGCTCGTATCGCGGCATGGGGATGCGGCGAGCGCACGAATGCGCCATAGGCCTGGCCCGGCAGGTTCACATCGTCGGTATAGCGCCCCTTGCCGCTGACCAGGCGGATGTCTTCGGCGCGGGGCAACGGCTGGCCGACCAGCTTATCCATGGTTCGCCTTCCCCAGCGGCTTGCCCGCCGCGATACGCGCCTGCGCCGCGTGCTTGACGGCGCGCACGATGTTGACGTATCCCGTGCACCGGCAGATATTGCCTTCCAGCGCGCGGTGTATCCTTTCGTCGTCCGGCGATCCGTCGGTATCCAGGTAGTAGTCGATGGCCATCATCATGCCCGGCGTACAGAATCCGCACTGCAGCCCGTGGCAGGCGACGAAGGCCTGCTGCACCTCGCCCAGGCCGTCCGGACCGCCCAGTCCCTCGACGGTGAGGACGTCGCCGCCGCTGGCCTGCGCCGCCAGCACCGAACACGATTTCACGGCGGCGCCGTCGAGCTTGACGGTGCATGCGCCGCATTGGCTGGTATCGCAGCCGACGTGAGTACCCGTCAGGCCCAGTTCGCCGCGCAGCAGCTCCACCAGCAGCGTGCGATCATCGACCTCCCGGCTCACGGGCTGCCCGTTCACGCGCAGCTCGACCTTGATCATGTCTGTGCCTTCTCGCCGACGGTGGCGCTGAACCGCCTGAAGAACTCCTCGGCCAGCTTGCCCGCGACCGATCCGACCACCCGGGATCCGATCTGCGCCAGCTTGCCGCCCACCTGCGCCTGCGCGGTGTAGGAAAGCAGCGTGCCCTCGCCCTCTTCGGCCAGCTCCACGTCGGCCACCATCTTGCCGAAACCGGCCATGCCGCCGTCGCCCTGGCCCACGATCCGGTAGCGCGCAGGGGCCTGCTTCTCGCCGATGACCAGCGTGCCCTTGAACCTGGCCTTGACCGGCCCGATGGCCGCCACCACGACGGCCGCATACTCGTCGGCGCCAGTCTCGCTGAACGACTCGCAACCCGGCACGCAGGCCTGCAGCACCTCCGGAGTATTCAGGTATTTCCACACCAGCGCACGCGGCGCTTCCAGCCGATGCGATCCCTTGAGTTCCATGTTGTCTCCGACAGTTTCCGGCACCGGCATCGCCGGGGCCGCTCCATGCCCCGCGTTTCAGCCCGCCCGTTCCACCGCGTCCCATGCGCGCCGCGCCAGCACCCGCACCAGATTCGCGCGATAGGCTGCGCTGCCCGAGCGATCGTCGTTCAAGCCGGTTTCCTCCAGCGCGGTGTCGTCCAGCGCCGCCGCGCCGCCCGCCGCGAGCGCCTGTTCCGCCTCTTGCCAGCGAAACACACACGGCCCGGCGCCGGTTACCGCCACCCGGAAGCCAGCTTCGGTCTCCGCAATGAAGACCCCCGCCACCGCATAGCCCGTGGCCTTATGGCGGTACTTGGCGTAGGCGCTGCGCCGCGGCACCGGAAACTCGATACCGACGATGATTTCTCCCGGAGCGAGAGCGGTCTCGAACATGCCGAGGAAGAACTCGTCGGCACCGATGCGCCGCCGGCTGGTCACGACCGTGGCGGCCAGGCCCAACACCGCCGCCGGATAGTCCGCCGCCGGATCGTTGTTCGCCACGGAACCGCCCAGGGTGCCGCGATTGCGTACCTGCGGGTCGGCAATGAGGCCGGCCAACGCGGCGAGGCCGGGAATCGCATCGCGCACCACGGGGGACGATGCGACCTCGGCATGCCGGGTGGCGGCCCCGACGGCCAGGACGCCCTGCGCGAGCGACAGGCCCTGCAACTCCGGCAGGCGCGATACATCCACCAGATGGGAGGGGGCCGCCAGCCGCTGCTTGAGCGTGGGGATCAGCGTCATGCCCCCCGCCAGGGGCCGCGCCTCGGATTCGCGCGCCAGCCAGTCCAGCGCTTCCGGCAGGGATGCCGGGCGCACGTAGCTCAAGGGATACACGGAGTCTCCATTCTTATCGTGCAAAGGCCGGGAACGCCGGCCTTTGCAGTGTCGCGCACTACTGTAGAAGAAACGGCCGCGTGGCTGAAACACCGAATTGCGATGGATTAACAAGCAATTTCGATCAGTCTTCGTAGCGTTTCAACATGGCCCGCGCAATCACCAGTTGCAATACCTGGCTGGTACCCTCGTAGATGCGCAAGGCCCGCGCGTCGCGATAGAGCCGCTCGACGTGGTGCTCGGCCACGTAGCCGGACCCGCCGTGGATCTGCAACGCCCTGTCGGCAATACGTGACAGCGCCTCGGAACAGAAATACTTGGCCGCGGCCGCCTGGCTGCGCGCATCGTCGCCGCGCTGCAAGGCCTGTGCAGCCTGCGTCACCAGGGCATGGCCGGCCAGGTATTCGGTTTCCGAATCCGCCAGCATCGCCTGGATGAGCTGGAAGCCGGCAATGGGCTGGCCGAACTGCTTGCGCTGCAAGGCATAGCGGGCGGCTTCGTCGATCAGCCGCCGCGCCATGCCCAGTGCCGAGGCCGCCACGCTGATGCGGCCGCCGTCGAGAACCTGCATGGCGGTCTTGAACCCCTGCCCCAGCGCGCCCTCGCCGCCGATCACGTTCGCGACCGGCACCCGAACGTCGTCGAAGATCACGTCGCTGATCGGCGAGCCGCGCTGGCCCAGCTTTTTCTCCGGCTTGCCGATGTGCAACCCAGGCGTGTCGCGGTCGACGAGGATGGCGCTGATCCCCGCCGCCCCGGGCGCGGCGGGATCGGTGCGCGCCATGACCGTGAACACGTGCGCGCGGGTGGCATTGGTGATGAATCGCTTCGTGCCGTTGATGACCAGCATGTCGCCATCGCGCTCGGCCCGGGTCTTCAGGCTCGCCGCATCGGAGCCGGCATCGGGCTCGGTCAGGCAGAAGGCCGCGCGCAGCTCACCGCTCGCCAGCCCCGGCAGGTACTTGCGCTTCTGCGCCTCGGTGCCCGCCAGCACGATGCCCTTGCTGCCTATGCCGACGTTGGGCCAGAACACCAGCCGGAACGCGGGCGAGGTATAGCTGAAGGCCATCTGCACCTGCAGCTCCTGCATCAGGTCGAGTTCGCAGCCCCCGTACTCCTCGGGAATGCCGAGGCCGAAGAGCCCCATGTGCTTCATCTCTTCGATGATTTCCGCTGGCACCTCTTCTTTCTCCTCGACCTGCCTCTCTAGCGGCATCAGGCGCTGGCGGATGAAGCGATCGATGGTGTGGAGCAGCTGCGGGAACGTTTCCTGGTCGAATGCCGGCATCGGTGCGCTCCCGTTCAACGGATGACGAACAAGGCATCGAGCGCGACGACGCCTTCTCCTTCCGGCAGCGCGACGAGCGGGTTGACGTCGATCTCGGCGATCTCGGGATTCGCCAGCATCAGGTCCGCCAGCCGGCGCACGACGCCGGCGACGGCCGCGACGTCCACCGCCGCGCGTCCGCGCAGCCCGGACAACAGCCTGGCTCCTTTGAGCCGGCGCAGTTCGCCGGCGATCTGCGCCTCGGTCAAGTCGGGCGCCATCAGCCGCACGTCGTGCAGCGCCTCGATCCAGATTCCGCCCAGGCCGGCCAGCATCACGACGCCCCATTGCGGATCGCGGCGGCCGCCGACGACCAGTTCCAGGCCCGGCCGGGACATGGCCTCCACCAGCATGCCGTCGAGCTCCAGCCCGGGGCTGTGCCGCGCCACCGACGCCGCCATCGTCCCCCACGCGGCCTCCAGCGCCGCGGCGTCGTGCAGGCCGACCGCCACGCCGCCCGCATCGCTCTTGTGCATCAGCATGTCGGCCTGCGCCTTCAGGACCAGGGGATAGCCGACGTCGGCCGCCCGCTGCAGGGCTTCGTCCAGCGTACGGGCCAACCCGCCCCGCGGCGTCGCGATGCCCAGTTCCTGCAACAGGCGCTTGCCCTTGTATTCGGCCATCGGCCCCGGGACCAGGCCCGGCAGCCGCCGGCCGCCCTCCGGGCTGCGCTCGGCGGCCGCCGCATGCAGCCGCCCGTAGCGGTGGACGTGCGCCATGGCTCGCATCGCCCGCTCGGGCGAACGCAGGAAAGGCATGCCGCTCTCGTGTACCTTCGCAAGGAACTCCTGGCCCAGCGGCGCGCTGTCGCCCATGACGACGAAGCACACCGGCTTGCGCGAGGCCCGCATGACGGGCAGAAGCGAGTCGGCCTTGGCCACCTGCTGCTGGGGCGAACCGCCCATGAGCGGCATGATGAGGCTGCCCACGCCGGGGTCGTCCAGAATGGCCTGCGCCGACTGGCCGAAGATCTCGGGCTTCTGCATGCCGATGGCGGTCAGGTCCAGCGGATTGTCCGGCGCCATAAAATCCGGAAGAATGCCCGACAGCGCCTTCATCGTTCCGGGAGCGAACTCGGCCAGCGGAAGGCCCACTTCCTCGCAGAAGTCGAGCGCGACGCCGCGCAGCGCGCCCGAGTTCGAGGCCACAGCTGCCTTGCCTTGCAGCACCGGCTGGGGATACCGGGCCAGGATCGCCGTCACGTCGAACAGCTCGTCCATGCTGTCCACCACCACCACGCCTTCGCGCTCGACCAGCGTGCGCATCACCTCGTAGTCGCCCGCGAGCGCGCCGGTGTGGGACTTGGCCGCCTCCCGGGCGCGCTGGCTTCGGCCCGGATGCATCAGCACCACCGGCTTGCCCAGTTCGCGCGCACGAGCGGCCATCCGCAGGAAGGCGGCCGGCTGGCGCAGCATCTCGACGAACACCGCGAAGGCGTCCACGTCGGGCGCATCCACCAGGGCCGAGAGGAAATCCTCCGCCCCGAGCACGGCTTCGTTGCCGGTGGAGATCGAGAACGAGACACCAAGGCCCCTGCCCTGGAAGGCCTGGCGCAGATTGCCGTTCATCGCGCCGCTCTGGGCCACGATGCCGATGCGCGGCCCGCTTCTGGCCGCCGCAGGCTGCACCGGCTCGAACGTGAGCGGCACGTTGTCCGCGAAGTTGATGAAGCCAAGGCAGTTGGGACCGAGCACGGCGACGCCGTGGCGCCGGGCGATGGCCGTCAGCTCGTCCTGGGCGGCCTTGCCGGCTTCTCCCAGCTCGGCAAATCCCGAGGCGAAGACCACCGCAGCGCCCACGCCGCGCCGCCCGCAGGCGGCGATCGATTCGCAAACGGCCACTTGGGGCACGACCAGTACCGCCACGTCGACACCTTCCGGCAGGTCGTCGATCGACTTGAAGCAGCGGATGCCGTTGACTTCGTCGCGGCTGCGGCTGACCAGGTGCAGCGTGCCGGCATAGCCGAAACGCTGCAGGTTGGCCAGCAGCAGACCGCTTACCGAACCGGGTTCGGGCGAAGCGCCCACGACCGCGATGGACTGGGGCCGCAGGAGGCGGTCCAAGGCAAAGGAGGACATGCGATTTTCCTGCTCGATCAGCGTTGGTAGGCGCCGAGTCCCGGCTTGAACGATTTGTCGTCGAGGAACTGCTTCATCGCGGTGTCGCGGCCGCGTTCGGGATCGTGGAAGGTGCCCTGGTCGACCTTGGCCATCAGGTAGTCGGCGGCCTGCTCCCAGGTCATTTCCGCGGCCATGCGATGCGCAATCTTGGCCTGGCGGAGGACGGTGGGATTCTTTTCCATCAATACCTTGGCCAACGCCTTGGTCCGTTCGCGCAGGCGCGCGCGCGGCACGGCCTCATTGACGAGGCCGATCTCGGCGGCGCGGCGGCCGTCGAAGGTTTCCCCGGTCATGACGTAATACATGGCTTCGCGTTCGCGCACCAGGCTGGCGAGCGCACGGCTGACGACGCCGGCCGGGATGATGCCCCAGTTGATTTCGGACAGCCCGAAAGTGGCTTCTTCGGCGGCGATGGCGAGGTCGCAGGAGACCAGCGGCGTAAAGGCGCCGCCGAAGCACCAGCCATTGACCATGGCGATGGTGGGCTTGGAATAGAAGCGCAGCTGGCGCCATTGCCACAGGCCGTTGGCGCGGAACAGACGCGTGCGTTCTTTGGGGTCGTTGTCGGTCGCGCGGAAATATTCGCGCAGGTCCATGCCTGCGGAGAAGGCATCGCCGGCGCCGGTAAGCACCATGACCTTGCAGCGGTCGTCGGCCTCGAGTTCTTCGAGGATGCGGACCATGTTGTAGACGATGCCGGGATTGATCGCGTTGCGTTTTTCGGGGCGGTTGAGGGTGACCCAGGCGATGCCGTCTTCGAAGTCGACGAGGACGGGGGGGGCGTCTGCGGCGGGTTGGGTGGCGGAATTGGCGGTCATTGATGTCTCCTCGATCCGTTGCTGGGGTTATGGTTCGTGAGACGTAATATATAAACTTACTTTATATAAATCAACTTGTTTTTATGCTCGATGGAGACAGGATACTGCGCGGACGGGTTCTTGGGGACGTGGGCCGGCAGGCGCGGTGCCAACCGCGGTGCTCAGTGAAACATTCCGGTGTTGGCTTCCGAGGGGCCGCGCAAGGCGCCTGCCGGCGCCTCGGCTTCAGGCCGGCGAAAACACGCGCAGGCGATGGCCGTCCGGGTCCACGGCGACGAAGGAGCGGCCGAACTCGAGGGTTCTTGGAGGCATGAGCAGGGGTACGCCGCGTTCGGTCCACCGGGCACAAGCGGCGTCGACCTCGGCGTGGGTATCGACGTTGATCGACAGTTCGCAGCCTCCACCCTCGCCGCCTGGCGCGGGTTCGACGGTGCGTTTGGACCACAGTCCCAGCCTGAGGCCGGACGCGAGGGCGAAGAGCGCGAATGTCGGCGAAGACTCGACCGGTTCGGTATCGAGCAGCGCCGCATAGAAACGGGCGCTCGCCTCGGGGCTGTCCACATAGAGAATGACGAAGTTGGGATGGGGCATGTTGTCGCTCCTGGATGGGTTGTGCAGCCAGGATAGCGGCACATGCTGTCAATTTCTGGCAGCATCAATCCCGCGGTTCGGGGATGCCCTCTTTTGCCCGCCATTCCTTGAGCAGCGCGTGGCGCCGCCGGGGGTAGCGGTCGTCGGTGGGAACCAGCTCCACGATCCGGTCGGTGCGGAAGTGGCGGAAATCCTGGCGCAGTTCGCACCAGCCCAACACGATGCGCGCCCGGTCGAAAAAACCGAGGCCGAAGGGCCAGATCGTGCGCCGCGAACGGATACCTTTGCTGTCGAGATAGACGATGCCGAGCTTGCGCTCGGCGCGGATCGCCCTGCGTATGGTCGGCAGGTCTGCGCCGTCGGCCGCGATGGCCTCGCCCGGTCCGACAAGCAAGGCAGAGGTATCGATGTGGGGGCGCAGGTCGTCCGGCAGGACCGCCGCGATCTTGGCCAGCGCATTGCGTGCAGCCGCGGCGAGCGGGTCGTCCGCACGCTTGGCCACCCACCGGGAGCCGAGCACCAGGGCTTCGATTTCCTCTTCGGAGAACATCATGGGCGGGAGCATGAAGCCCGGGCGCAGGACATAGCCGAGCCCGGGTTCGCCTTCGACCTGCGCGCCTTGCGCGTGCAGGCTGGCGATATCCCGGTAGAGCGTGCGCAGGCTGATGCCAAGCTCCTGGGCGAGCACGCGTCCGCTGACGGGGCGGCGGCGCCGCCGCAAGGCCTGGAGCAGCGCGAGCAGGCGTTCCGACCGGGACACCGCGCAACGCCCTGGGACCGCTAGCCGGCCAGCGCCCGCAGCGTATCCGGCACGGGAATGCCCTGCATCTGCCAGAACGCCTCGTCGGCCCAGCCCCGCCCTACTTCCGTTCCGTGGGTCTGCTTCCAGGCCGGCCGCTTGTCCTTGTCGATGAGCAAGGCGCGTATGCCCTCCTGGAAATCGCCTTGGGTGCTGCACCACAGGGCAACGCGGTACTCCAGCTGGAAGACTTGCGCCAGCGACATGTGGCGGGTACGGTGCCGCAGCTCCCATGCCAGGCGCGCCGTGCTGGGTGCCCCTGCGGCGAGGGCATCGCGCGCGCCTTGCAGCCACGGATCGCCGCCATCGTATTGCAGGATGGCGGACACGACCTCGTCGAGCGCCGGCGCGCGGCAGAGCTCTGCAATGGTGTCGGCGTTGCGGCGCAGCGGGCCGGCGGCGGGTTCCGGCACGCTGCGATACGCATCCAGTACGTCGTGCAGCAGCATGTCGTCGAACTGCCGGTCCCCGCTCCATTCCTGTCCGGCCAGGGTATGGAGCACGTGCGGTTTCTGCTCGTGCCGGATGTGGTAATCGGCCCACCCGGCGTACAAGGCGTCTGCGGCGTGCAGCGACGCCCCGGTCAGGCCCAGGAACAGCCCCGACTTGCCCGGCATGCGATTCAGGCCCCACGACATCCCCACGTCGGGAAACAGGCCGATGGCGATCTCGGGCATGGCCAGGCGCGAGGTCTCGGTGACGACGCGGTGGCTCGCGCCTATCATCAGTCCCAGTCCGCCGCCCATCACGATGCCGTTGCCCCAGCACAGGAAGGGCTTGGGATACGTGTGGATGGCATGGTCCAGGCTGTATTCGCGCTCGAAGAAGCGGGCGATTTTCGGCGGGATGCCTTCGTCCTGGCGAGCCACCATCTCGCGGTACACGCTCCGCAGGTCGCCGCCGGCGCACAGCGCCCTGCCCTCGGCCTCCAGCATCACCACTGCGATGGCGGGATCCGTCGCCCAGGCGACGAGCCGATCGGCCAGCAGGTTCGCCATTTCCAGCGACAGGGCATTGAGGGTGGCCGGGGCATCGAGAGTCGCGATGCCTATGCGCCGGCCGCCTGCCGCGGCGACTTCGCGGAACCGGACCGGAGCGGAAGAAGTCTGCATGGCCGTTCTCCCGCCTGGCGCTACTGCATGCTGCCGGCAAACAGCGACCGCGGGCGCCGCCGCAGCAGCAGCGCGGCGATGCCGGCCATGGCCAGCACGGCAAACAGCAACAGGCTCCAGATCTCGTAGCGCACGCCAAGCAGATCCACCGCCGCGTCGGCGCAGGTGGCGTAGATGCCGAACACCGACGGCAGGGCCTCATCCAGGCCGGACGCGGTCATGAAGCGGTCGGCGAAAGTCTGGGCGCAGCTCATCAGGTGCGAAGCGACATTGTGCTGGTAGACGGCCGTCGCCACCCCGGCCAGCGCCAGCACGGCCACCACGCCGGCGCACAGCTTCTGCGCCGCGGCGATCCTGCGCAACGACAGGCCCAGCAGTGCGAATACCGCAACCGCGAGATAGATCAGGCGCTGCAGCACGCACCAGGCGCAAGGCTGCATGTCGAAGACATGCTGCGATACCAGCGCGATCGCCACGGCCCCCAGGCTGGCGATGGCGGCGAATGCGAGCAGGCGGTCAACAAGAACGGTTTTCATGGATGATGGCCGGAGGTTCTCAGAGGGAGTGTAGTTGTGCCTGGCGCAGCACGCCCAGCACCAATTCCGAGGCTCCGTCCCAGACGATCTGGACCCCCAGACACAGCAGGATGAATGCAGACAGCCGCAGGAACACCGCAGTTCCCGAATCGCCCAGGAGGCGCAGCAATTGCTGCGCATAGCGGAAGGCCAGCAGCACCGACGCCGCCACCAGCGCCAGCCCGAACACCGCCCCGGCTATCCGGGTGGCGCTCATGGCCAGGGACGCATGGTCGTGCAGGCTGGCGCCGACGGTAATGGCGGCGGCAATGGAACCGGGTCCGCAAGCAATGGGAAAAGTGAGCGGATAGAACGCCCTGCGGTCGGCCATTTCTACGGTGAAGCCTTCGGCCATGCGCGCGGAGCGCTCCGCGCCGCCGTCGCTGGAATTGAGCAGGCGCCAGGCGCTGGCGACCACCAGCAGCCCCCCGCCGACCCGCACGATGGCCAGGGAAATGCCGAAAAAATCCAGCACGATGGAGCCGATGAGCATGGCGGCGAACAGCAGCATGAAAACGTTGCGGGCAATCTTGCCGGCCAACACTTCCCGCATGCCCGTGGAAGCGCCTTCGGTCAGGGACAGGAATATCGGCGCCGTCGCCGTCGGATTCAGGATGGGGACCAGGGTCGCCAGGGAAAACAGGAAACTCTTGCCCAGCGCCAGTCCATAGTCTTCGATCAACATGACCGAAGTGTAAGAGAAATGGGATCAGGCCGCAGCGCTTCGCCTTTCCGCGGCAGCCCCGTCCAGCTCCGCGGCACGCTCGATCAACTCGGCGTAAACCTCGCCCACCAGGATCAGCGCCGGGCCGCCGCCTAGTTGCCGCGCCGCCTCCGGCAGCCTTGCGACCGTCGTCGGCAGCACGCGCTGGGTGGGAAAGCTGGCATTCTCCACCAGCACCGCGGGGCGCGCGCCGGGTACACCCGCTGCCGTCAAGCCGCGGGCGATGGCGTCCGCCTGGCGGCTGGCCATGTACAGCACGACGGTATCGGCCCCGCGGGCGGCCTCGGCCCAGGCATGTTCCGGCTCCCCCTTGCCTACCGATGGCGTCAGGAACATGACGCTACGGCTCAGGCCCCGCCGCGTGAGCGAGCAGCCCAGCGCCGCGCTGGCGCCGAAGGCGGCGCTCACGCCAGGGACGACTTCGACGTCAATGCCTGCCTCGGCCAGCGCGGAGAGCTCTTCCTGCGCCCTGCCGAACAACATGGGATCGCCGCCCTTGAGGCGCACCACGCATGCGTGGCGCCGGGCGGCATCGACCAATTGGCGATTGATGAACTGCTGCGCCGTGGACAGCTGGCCGCATCGCTTGCCCACGGCCACCCGCCGGGCCTGCGGCGCCAGGGCCAGCACGGCTTCGTCGACGAGCGCGTCGTGGAACACCACGTCGGCCTGCGACAGCGCGCGCGCCGCCCGCAACGTCAACAGATCCGCCGCGCCGGGTCCGGCTCCGACCAGATAGACCTTTCCCATGTCTCAGCTCCGTCCGGCCCGAGCCGCCCGGAGCGTTCGCACCACCGCGCGGAAGGCAGTCATACCGCCGTCTCCGGGACCGGATAGCTCTTCTGGTAGGCGGCAGTGAAGGTTCCGAGCGCCCGGAGCGCCTCGTGCGGATCGTGGCCCGGCTTGACCGCGAAGCTGTCGAAGCCGGAGCGCGCCTGATAGTAGACGGTATCGATCATGACGTCGCCCACGGCGCGCAGCTCGCCCGTCCAGCCCAGCCGCGTACGCAGCAGATAGGCGATGGAATAGCCTCGGCCATCGGTATAGATGGGGAAATCGACCGCGATCAGCGCCAATCCCTCGGGGCGGATCCGGCCGTCCTCGGCCAGTTCGGAGGGATCGTCGTCGGGCGCCAGCAGCACGCCCACGGGCTGGGTGCGCTCGCGCAATTGCGCCTGCGCGGATTGCCAGACCGAAAGCGGAACGAGCCAGTTGCCGTCCTGCGGCGGCAGCGCCCGCGCCTCGGTGGGCTCGAAACGCTGCCAGGTATCGACTTCCAGCTTGCGATGGCGGATGAGATTGGCGGGATGCCGCGGATCAGACATGGGCAGCCTCCGCAACGGCCTTGGCCTGCTTGCGCTCGGCATAGACGCGGGTCTTGAAGGGATCGATGCCCACTCGCTCGACGACGTCGATAAAGCGTTCGGCGTCGCTGTCGCGCAGGTCGAGATACGTTTCCACCAGGTTGGCCACGACGTCGGCCACCTCCTCGCGTGCGAACGACGGGCCGATGACACGGCCGATCGCCGCCCCGCCCCCGCGCGTGGACTCGATGTCGGGCAGCGGCTTGGCAGCCCCGCTCTGGCGGCCGCCCAGCGTGACCTGGTACCACTCCTCGCCGGCCTTGTCCACGCCCAGGATGCCGATGTGGCCGACGTGATGGTGGCCGCAGGAATTGATACAGCCCGAGATGTTCAGGTCGAGTTCGCCGATCTCGTACAGGTAGTCGAGGTCGTCGAAGCGGCGCTGGATGGCCTCGGCCACGGGGATGGACACGGCATTGGCGAGCGCGCAGAAATCCCCGCCCGGGCAGGCGATGATGTTGGTCAGCAGGCCGACGTTGGGCGTGGCCAGGCCCAGCTTGTCGAGCTCCTTCCACAGGGCATGGAGCTGGCTGCGCGCGACGTCGGCGAAGACCACGTTCTGCTCGTGCGTGACCCGCATTTCGCCGAAGCTGTAGCGATCGGCCAAGTCGGCCACCGCATCCATCTGGTCGGCGGTGATGTCGCCCGGCGGCACGCCGGTGCGCTTGAGCGAAAGCGTCACGGCGGCATAGCCGGGCACCTTGTGGTGATGGGTATTGCGCCGCAGCCAGCGGGCAAAACGCGGATCGTTGCCCGCATGCTGGGCCGACGTATCGGGGCCGGGGTCGGCCGCGTACGGCGTGACGGTGAAACGATCGGCGATCGCCTGCACCTGCTCGGCCGTGAGGGTCTCGGGGCCGCCCTTGATCTGCTTCCACTCGCGCTCGACTTCTTCGCCGAAGACCTGCGGCGTAAGCTCCTTGACCAGGATCTTGATGCGGGCCTTGAACTTGTTGTCGCGGCGACCGTGCAGGTTATAGACCCGCAGGATGGCCTGCAGGTAGGTCAGCAGGTGCTGCCAGGGCACGTAGGGGTTGATGAGCTGGCCCACGATGGGCGTGCGGCCCAGGCCGCCTCCGACCCAGACGCGAAAGCCGATTTCGCCGTCCTGCTCGACTGCCTGCAGGCCTATGTCGTGCACCCCGACCGCCGCGCGGTCCGTCACCGCGCCGCTGACGGCGATCTTGAACTTGCGGGGCAGGAAGGCGAATTCGGGATGGAAGGTGGACCACTGCCGTATCAATTCGCACCAGACCAGCGGATTGACGATCTCGTCGGGCGCGACCCCCGCGAACTGGTCCGTGGTCGTATTGCGGATATCGTTGCCGCTGGTCTGGATCGAGTGCATCTGCACCTTGGCCAGCTCGGCCAGGATGTCCGGCACGTCTTCCAGCCGCGGCCAGTTGAACTGCATGTTCTGCCGGGTGCTGAAATGTCCGTAGCCGCGGTCCCATTTGCGCGCGATATGGGCCAGCGTGCGCAGCTGGCGCGAAGCCAGCATGCCGTAGGGAATGGCGATACGCAGCATCGGCGCGTGGCGCTGGATATACAGGCCGTTCTGCAGCCGCAGCGTGCGGAAATCGTCCTCGCTCAGTTGCCCGTTCAGGAAACGCCGCGTCTGGTCACGGAATTGCGCGACGCGTTGGTCGACCAGCAACTGATCGATGGGTTGATACTGATACATGCAGCAAGCCTCTAGATGTGGCCAATGGCGGAAGGCGGAGCGCGTCCGGCCCGTCGGCCGGCGCGGGCGCGCGTATGCCGCGCAGGCGCGCGCCCAGGCATGCAGCTTACAAATACCGGCTTACGAATAAAACGACCGGTTCGTAATGTGCATATACGGAAACTTGTCTAAGAAGCGGCGGGCAGTAAAACGTGCGCTTATATCCGGGCGACACGGCCGGCGAACGCGCATCGCGATCAATCGGACGAGCCCGCGACTCGCCAGGAAAAACCAAGGCGCGCACCTCCCGGTACGCGCCTTCGGGGCCGTGCCGATCCGGGGAGGATCAGGCGTCGTTGGCGGCGTAGCCCATGTTGACCCGCAATCCACCCGCGCCGTCCTTGTCGCGGTTGTTGCGCATGCGCTCGATATGGTCCAGGTACTCGGGCGTGATGTCGCCGGTCACGTAATGGCCGTCGAAGCACGAGGTCTCGAACTGGGTCAGGTTGGGGTTCATGTCGGTCACCGCCTGCCGCATGGCGGCCAGGTCCTGGTAGACCAGCGCGTCGGCGCCGATGACCCGGGCGATTTCCTCGTCCGTGCGTCCATGCGCGATCAGCTCGCTGCGCGTGGGCATGTCGATGCCGTACACGTTGGGGAAACGCACCGGAGGCGCCGCCGACGCGAAAAACACCTTGTTGGCGCCCGCGGCGCGCGCCATGTCGACGATCTCGCCGCTGGTGGTGCCGCGGACGATGGAGTCGTCGACGATCAGCACGTTCTTGCCCTTGAACTCCTCGCTCATGGCGTTGAGCTTCTGGCGCACCGATTTCTTGCGCACCGCCTGGCCTGGCATGATGAAGGTACGGCCGACGTAGCGGTTCTTGATGAAGCCTTCCCGGTAGTCGAGATTCAGCCGGGCTGCCAGTTGCATGGCGGCGGGCCGGGCCGAATCCGGAATCGGCATGACCACGTCGACCTCGCCCAGCCGCAGGTTGCGGGCAACCTTGTCGGCCAGGTATTCCCCCATGCGCAGGCGCGATCCGTAGACCGAGACGCCATCCATCAGCGAATCCGGACGGGCGAAGTACACGTACTCGAAGATGCACGGGCTCAACTGGGGGTTGTCGGCGCACTGGCGCGAGGCAAACCGGCCGTCGAGGTCGATGAAGATGGCCTCCCCGGGCGCGACGTCGCGTTCCAGCTTGAACCCCATGCCTTCCAGCGTGACCGATTCGGACGCCACCATCCATTCCACGCCGGCGTCGGTCTCGACCTTGCCCAGGCACAGCGGACGGATGCCGTACGGGTCGCGGAAGGCCAGCATGCCGTAGCCGGCGATCTCGGCCACCACGGCATACGCGCCGCGCACCCGGCGATGCACCGCAGACACCGCCTTGAAAATGGCGTCCTCGTCCAGCGACACCCCGTTCGACGAACGCTGCAGCTCATGCGCCAGCACATTGAGCAGCACTTCCGAATCGGAATTGGTGTTCATGTGGCGGCGATCGACGCGGAACAGCTCCTCGCGCAGCGACTCCCAGTTGGTCAGGTTGCCGTTGTGGGCGAAGGTGATGCCGAAAGGCGCATTGACGTAGAAAGGCTGGGCCTCTTCCGCGCTGGAGCTGGAGCCGGCGGTGGGATAGCGCACCTGGCCGATGCCCGAGTTGCCGGGCAGCGAACGCATGTTGCGCGTACGGAACACGTCGCGCACCAGGCCATGCGCCTTGAACATATTGAACGTATTGCCCTGCGACGTGGCAATGCCCGCCGCGTCCTGGCCGCGATGCTGCAGCAGAAGCAGGCTGTCGTAGAGCAACTGATTAACCGGCGCGTGCGAGACGACACCGACGATTCCACACATGAGAGCCTCTTATCAAGAGCACAAACTTAATAGCGGATCCAGTCCGCGAACTGTTCCGGCAAGTACGGCTTGACCGCCCGCGCGCCTGCCTCGGCATAGGGCGACAGCGCCGCCTCGGTCCACCACGGCTCCTTGGGCAAGGGCGTGAACCCCGCCGCCACCACCAGGACGAGCACGATCACCACGCCCCGCACCAGGCCGAACACCGCGCCCATGCCCCGGTCGGCCAGCGACAGGCCGGTAGCCTTGATCAGCAGCCCGAGGGCAAGATTGACGATGCCTACCGAGCAGCACCGCGATGAACACGCCTGCGTACGCCACCGCTGCCCGCAGGCCGGGATTATCGATGTATCCGGCCAGCCACTCGTGGGCGACGGGACCGTATCGGACTGCGCCCGCAAAGGCCGCCACGTACGCGATCAGCGACAGCACCTCCTTGACGAGCCCGCGAAAGAGGCCGATCACCACCGACGCCCCCAGGATCAGCAAGACGCCGTAATCGAAATTGGTCACAGCGGCACGATGGAACTGCTGAAACCGGCCGAGGTGATACGTGAACGGGCGGCATCGGCGGCCTCGCGCGAGGCAAAGGGACCGACCCGCACGCGGAACACGTCGCCCTTGCCGGTCTTGACGCGCTCGGTAAAGCTCTTGATGCCCGCGGCGTTCAACCGGTCGCGCATGTCATTGGCGCGCTCTTCCGTGGAAAACGCGGCGATCTGCACCGCGAAGCTGCCCTTGCTCTCGGGCTTGGGCGCCGCCGCGGCGGGGCTGTTGCCTTCCAGCAAGGCCCGCGCCCGCGCGGCCTCGGCGCGGGCGGCTTCGCTGGGCGCAGGACGCGTTGGCGCAGCCGTTGCCGGCGGCGGGGTCGCCGGCTTGGGCGGCTCCGGTTGGACCGGCGGCGGCTTGGGAGGTTCAGGCCTGGTTTCGGGCTTGGGTTCAGGCTTGGCCGGTTCCGAAGCAGGCGCCGGAGCCGGGGCCGTGCTGGCGAGGGGTTTGTCGGCAGCGGGCGCGGTCTCGGGTTCGGGCGCCCTCGCAACCGGTTCGGGCGCTGCGTTGCGATCCGGAATCTGGATGGGGATGTCGTCGGGCAGTAGCGGCGGCTCGGAATCGAGCACCATCGGCAGCACGACGATCGCCGCCAGGACCAGGGCAATGGCGCCGACGAGTCGGCGGCGGGCCCGGCGGCGCGCTTCCTGTGCGGGATCCTGCGATTCGCTTCCGGCTGCGTAGCCGGCGCGGCTGGATTTGGCCGTGGTGGTGGCCGCCTTCTTCTTGCGCTCGAGCAATCCCATTGATACGTCCGGCTGAAACACGCGGCGGTGTCGTGCGTCGCCCCTGCAAGGGCCGGGCTCAGCCCGCGCGGGCGGCCTTGGCCGCGCGCATGGACGCCAATACGCCCGCCACGGTAAGGAAAGATCCGAAGACTAGGATTCTATCACCCTCGCCCGCTCTTCCTTGCGCCGCGGCAAAGGCCGCCGCCGGGTCGGCATGGGCCTGGACGGAGGACTCCTTGTCCTCTTTGACGCCATGCGCGCGCAGGCGGGCCGCCAGCGCCTCGCCGCTCAATCCGCGCGGTCCCGGCAACCCGGCGCAATGCCAATGGTCGACGCGGTCGCCCAGCTTGGCGATGACGCCGTCGATATCTTTGTCGTTCAGCATTCCGAACACCGCATGGGTGTAGGGATGGAAGCCCATGTTGTCGAGATTGTCGGCCAGCACCGCCGCCGCGTGGGGGTTGTGCGCCACGTCCAGGATGACCGTGGGCCGGCCCGGCAGGATCTGGAAACGCCCGGGCAGCTGCACCTGCAGCAGCCCCAGGCGCACCGCCTGCTGCGGCACCGGCAGCCGCTCGCGCAGCGCCTCGAGGGCCGCGAGCGCGGCCGAGGCGTTCAGGAGCTGGTTGGCGCCGCGCAGCGCGGGGTAGGCCAGCGCATTGCGGCGCTGGCCGCGGCCGCCGTAGCTCCACTGCTGCTTGTCGCCCGAGTAGTTGTAGTCGCGCCCGAAACGCCAGAGATCCGCGCCGATGCTGGCGGCATGGTCGAGCAGCGATTGCGGCGGTACGGGGTCGGCGCAGATGGCGGGCTTGCCGGCGCGGTAGATGTGGGCTTTTTCCCAGCCGATCTTCTCCCGGTCGTTGCCCAGCCACTCGACGTGGTCCAGGTCCACGCTGGTCACGATGGCGCAGTCGGCGTCCACGATGTTGACCGCGTCGAGCCGGCCGCCCAGCCCCACTTCGAGGATCGCCACGTCGAGCCCCGAGCGGGCGAACAGCCGGAGGATGGCGAGCGTGGTCAGCTCGAAATACGTCAGCGAGATGTCGCCGCGCGCTTCGTCCACCGCGGCGAACTGTTCGGTCAGCGCGGCGTCGCTTGCCGGTTCGCCGTTGATGCGCGCCCGCTCGTTGAAGTCGAGCAGGTGCGGCGAGGTGTACAGGCCGACCTTGTAGCCCGCTGCCAGGAGTATCGACTCGAGCATGGCGCAGGTCGAGCCTTTGCCATTGGTGCCGCCCACCACGATGGTGACGGCGTCGAGCTCGAGCCCGAGACGCTGCGCCACCGTGCGCACCCGTTCCAGGCCCATGTCGATGGGACGGCCATGGATGGATTCCAGGTAGGTCAGCCATTGCGCCAGCGGGCTGTGCGCATCGGGGCGGGAAACGGGAGCGGAGGACGGCATGGAAACGACCGGAAAGGCAAAACCGTAACTATAGAACGCCCTTGGTCGGCCAGGCGGTGAGGATGTCGTAGCCGTCGTCGGTCACGGCCACCATGTGTTCCCATTGCGCGGACCAGGATCCGTCCACCGTCACCACGGTCCAGTCGTCGTCGAGCACCTTGACCTCGTGGCGGCCGGCATTGAGCATGGGTTCGATGGTGAATACCATCCCTTTCTTGAGCCGAAGCCCGGTGCCGGGCCTGCCGTAATGCAGGACCTGCGGCGCCTCGTGGTACTTGCGGCCGATGCCGTGGCCGCAGAAATCGCGCACCACCGAAAAGCCCGCGTCCTCGGCGTAGGTCTGGATGGCCGCGCCCACGTCGCCCAGCGTCGCCCCCGGCCGCACCGCGGCGATGCCGCGCAGCATGCTTTCCAGCGTGACGTTGACCAGGCGCTCGGCCTCGTGCGAAGGCTTGCCGGCGAAGTACATGCGGCTGGTGTCGCCGTGCCAGCCATCCTTGATGACGGTGACGTCGATGTTGATGATGTCCCCGTCGCGCAGTACGTCCTCGGGCTTGGGGATGCCGTGGCAGACGACGCCGTTGATGGACGTGCACAATGTCTTGGGAAAGCCGTGGTAGCCGACATTGGCCGGAATGGCCTTCTGCACCTTGGTGATGTATTCGTGGCAGCGGCGGTCCAGCTCTTCGGTGGAGACGCCGGGCTGCACGTACTCGCCTATCATCTCCAGGACCTCGGCCGCCATGCCGCCCGCAACGCGCATCGCTTCGACTTCTTGCGGGGACTTGATGGTAATTGCCATGCGGGGGACTCCGTGTTTATCCGATTTTACCGCCGGCCTTCGCCGGTCTCCGCGGAGGAGGCCGCGCGCGGGCCGCGCACGGGTGCCGCCCTGGCCGCCCAGCGGTCCAAAGACGCCATGACGGCGCGCGGCCGGGTCAGCACGTCGTACACCCCACCATAGCGGGCCTGCATGTCGGCCAGGGCCGCAGGCGCCGCGCCGCGCGCCTGCGCGTGCGCCGCCGACCAGCGTCGCGCCACGCCCAGCGCCAGCGCGTAAGGCAGATAGCGTTCGTAGCGGGCGAGCGCGGACTCGGCGTCGAGCGGCGCCGACGCCGCCGAGGGATGCGCCAGGAACCGCCGGAAGCCGTCGATCTGAACGCGCAGCGCCCGGCCTTGCGCGGTATAGCCCTTCAGGCCCGGAAAACCCGCGCACACCACCGGCAAGAGGATCAGCGGAGCCAGGCCGGCCAGCAAGAGCGGCAACGACTCCGCGTGCGTCACCAGCACCGCCAGGCCGCCTGCCAGGCACAACAGCGCGAGCGCGCCCAGCACCACCCTGCTGACAAAGCTCGTGGCGCCCGCGCGCCACTGCGCATGGACGGCGCACCAGGCCGGCACCGCGGGCAGCGGCAGCAAGATGCCCCATGCTGTCCATGCGAGCAGGCTGCCCTCGCGGATGATGGCCAGCCCCACCAGGGCCACGGTCATGGCGATCCAGAGATAGAACGCCTTGCGGGCGCGTTCGCCGTAGGTGACGAAAAGGCTGCGCGCATAGGCTTCGTCCAGCCATTGCCGCTGGTCGCG
>Ga0182746_1000308_pt1 | contig 77352 bp, 62 predicted proteins | sample eDN3rd30CBELigOP_FD_128881 | JGI IMG/M metagenome (GOLD analysis project Ga0182746, IMG submission 128881) | Enriched Organic Plus compost microbial communities from Emeryville, California, USA - eDNA 3rd pass 30_C BE-Lig OP (version 2) (version 2) ...
AAAAGGGAGTAATGGTTACGACTATGGACAAATTTATGATTGTTCGATAGATGAATAGTAAATCAATTCGCTCTGAGATGACGGCTGTTACGTTTCTTCTTTTTCTTCATACGGTTGGCAAATTCCTGTTCCTCGTAGTCTTCGCCCTGTGCTTCCGGCAGTAGCCCACCCAATCCGTCTATCACGATATTCTTATCGTAAAGTGGACAGGTAGTATGTATGTGTTGTCATTGAATGACAGTTTTCCTAGATGGGAATTGAAATGGAGTATCACAGATTCCCGAATCGATTATACTCAAAAGATTCTTTTAGGAGACTATAATGGAGATGGAAAAATGGATGTGATGTTTTCTACGGGATACAACAGTCTCTTTGCGACCTTTATGTCCACCGGCAAAGGATTTGTCAAGCACGAGCAGTATCAACCGTTCAGCAATGTACAGAACACATGGGATGGAGTCAACACGATGCAACAACATGTGCTGATGCCCAGTGATGTGAACGGAGACGGTAAGACGGACATCATCTATGCCCGCACGACGACCTACAACTCCACGGATACCGGCAGTATCTATACGGTGGTGCATCACAATACCGGGGTCAATAGCAGTAGCTATGCTCCTCTATTTGGAGCTTCGGCATCCACCACAAAAACGACCAATGTACGCCATAACCCTATTCCGCTCTTCCTCAATCCGGACCGGCAGAATCCTGAGATGGAATATGGTTTTGTCAGTGACAATACTGTTACCCTTTTCAAGTCACACAAGAATATGCAGCGGGAGGCCTTGCTGACGACGATCGAGCAGGATGGTGTGACATATGAAGTAGAGTATGCACAGCTTATGCCGGATGATTATTATGTCTATGATATCCCGTTGTACGAAAGCTCTTACGATCAGACATATCCTTATATCGATATCTACTATGCACCAAATACTCGTGTCGTTCCCCGGATCACGCGGACAGCTGTGAGCCAGACGGTGCAACAGGTCTTTGGCTATAGAGAAGCGGTGAGCAATGCCGAGGGGCTGGGCTTTGTGGGCTTTCGAGAACTGATCCGCAGCAACTGGCACGTAGATATGCTGGACAGCAACCGTACCTTTACGATCGGAGTACAGAGTCCACAGCTTCGTGGGGCCAACCTGCGTACCTTTACCTCGAAGTGGAGCTATATCACTGATAGCATACGCAACATGGCACTCACGGTACCACCGCCCATAGGCGGCGTGCCGGATGGGGCGACGTTGCAATGGGATTACATTACCCGGCAGGACGTCGCTTATTATACAGATACATTGGCCAATCGTACCTTTGTGAATATATCCATTGCCACTTCGACCAAGGATCTGCTGTCCGGCACGTACCACAACCGGCAGATGCAGTATGATAGCCTGTACAACGTAACGTATCTGACCGAGGATATCAATAACGAAGCGAGCAAGCGAACGGGTATGACGTACGCCAATAGCACAGGTACACCCTATTATGTCGGCAGGCTGCTGTCCCAACAGGATACGGTGATGCTGGCTACGGATACGACTACCGCTGAAACACAGTATACGTACACGGACTATCTGCCCACGGAGATCAAGCGTAAAGGGCATGGGACAGATTTTGTGATCGACAGCTTGACCTACGACACATTCGGCAATGTGACCGAGCGTAAGATGACCGTGCCCGGAGGTGCGCAACGTACCGAGACGATGCAGTACGACGCTTCGGGTCGGTTTATGACACAGCATATGGATCCGGACAGCCTGACTACTATGTATAGCTACTATACCGGTATAGGACAGCCCCAGACCGTGACCGATCCGTACGGCAGGACGGAAACGTATACCTACGATACATTTTCACGTTTAGTATCCACGACAGACTACCTGTCCAATACCTATACCAAGACATTAAGCCGGTCCGGGACGAGTACGCACGTCACCGATCTGTCCCCGGACGGTGCCGAATCCTGCGCCGTCTTTAATGCCCTCGGGCAGAAGACAGAGGAAAGGAGCAAGACGGTGCTCGGTATCTGGGTAGGAAAGGCTTGGCGGTACGACGCGTACGGCAGGCAGTATATGGCAAGTCAACCTTATGCTTCAAGCCCCTCCCAATGGGATACGATCTGCTATGACAAGTATGGCCGCATAAACCAAGAACATAGTTATACGGGCAAGATCAAGACCTACAGCTACAATGGTCTGGTCACTGTGGGGAATGACGGGATCAAGGCCGTGACCACCACACGTAACGCTGTCGGGCAGGTCGTATCCGTACAGGATCCGGGCGGCACGGTGACCTACAGCTACTATGCCAACGGCAATCTTAAAGAAACCGATTATGGTGGTAGTGTGCAGACGATCGAGCAGGATGGTTGGGGCCGTAAGACCAAGCTAACTGATCCCTCGGCTGGTGTGTACACCTATAGTTACGACGGCTGGGGGCAGATCGTGGAGGAGACCACACCAAAGGGCACCGCAACCTATGGATATGATGGGGTCGGCAAGGTGTTGTCCAAGAGCCTCGTGGGTGACAGTACGGATATGCAATGGACATACAGCTATGATCCTGTACACAAGCTGCCGGTACAGACCGTGCTGCTCAATGCCGATGGCAACGATGCAACGTATGCCTATACCTATGATACTTGGCGCCGCCCGGAAAGCGTGACCGAGGACAACGCACATGCTACCTTTGGCAGGCGTTACACCTACGACGGCTTTGGCCGTACCGACAGCATACATGTCGAGGGCGGGGAAAAGGCGACCGGACGACAGGCCGGGCAGGGCTGGAAGCACCACTACCAGAACGGAGAGATGCTGAAAGTGACCTTGGATGGCACCGGAACGGTACTGTGGAAGGTGGACTCTCTGGATGGCAAGGGGCTGATGACGAGGATGTCGCAGGGTACGAATCAGTTCACCCGTATCAGCTACGACAGCTACGGCTACCTGAGTGGACAGCAATTGATACGTTCCTCTACGTCCACTGTGCTGATGGATCTGAGGACGACCTTTGACGCATCGAAGGGCTTCCCCATTGGGCGCAGCAACTCTGTCTTTGCTTGGGTGGAGAGTTTCGACTACGACAGTATGGATCGGCTGACCACATTCAACGACAATGATGGCAGCCACAGCCAGCAGTACGATGCCCGGGGGCGTATCACGGAAAATAGTCTGCAAGGACAGTACAACTATCTCGGCAACAGTTACCAACAGCATGAGCTGGAGCTGAATCCTACGGCCGGTCTGTATTATCAAAGCCGTTCGCCGCAGCAGATCAGCTTCAACGCATTCAAGAAACCCGTAGAGATCCACGAGACGGGGCATGACCGTATCAGCTTTCAGTACAATGGTGCATTACAGCGGGCACACAGCTACTACGGTAGTGAGGATGCCGACCCCTTGGACCGCCCCTATCGCCGGCATTACAGTGAGGACGGCAGTGTGGAGATCACAAGGGATATGCTGACGAATACGACCGGTTTTGTATTCTATCTCGGTGGTGATGCCTATTCGGCCCCGGCCATCTGGAAAGTGGAGCAAAACAGTACCTCTTTAGATGCGCAGTTGTATTATCTGCACCGGGATTATCTGGGCAGTATATTGATGATCACGGATAGTGTAGGCACTGTCATGGAGCAGCGGCAGTTTGATGCCTGGGGCAATATTGTAAAATTGACGGACGGCAGTAGCACTCCTTTGGATAAATTCGTTATCTTAGACAGAGGATATACCGGGCACGAACATTTGTTTGGTGTAGCACTGATCAATATGAATGGTCGCCTGTATGACGCGAGGTTGCACAGGTTCCTGTCACCGGACAATTTTGTGCAGGATCCGTTCGGCACGCAAAGTTTTAACCGATACGGCTATGCGTTGAATAATCCTCTGGTGTATGTGGATCAGAATGGGGAGTTTTTTGTCATCGACTCCTGGTTAATAGGCTTGTTTTCCGGTGGTTGGGAAGAAGCTAATAAAAGAGCGGCAAATGATATAAAGATTTGGGGAGGTTTGTTTGTAAGTGACTCGAATAAGAGTTTAGGAGGACGGGTATGGGAAATTTTTTCCAGACTTACTTGGCAATTACCACAAACCTTAGGAGGCCTCTTAACAGCGCATAGCTACAATACCTTTGGTATAAAGGAAGGGGTAGAATCAGTAGATTATAAATTTGGGGCTACTGTAGTCAGGACCAGAGACGGAGGATGGGGTGGTGTGACGCAAGGGAGCTTTATAGTGGGTGACAACTCGATAAGGGCAGATGCAAATAACCCTTTGTTCCAACATGAGTACGGACATTATTTGCAGAGCCAGAAGTTTGGATGGTTTTACTACAACAAAATCGGAATTCCGAGTATCCTTAGCATGGGGAAACATAATCTCCACCCCGCAGAACAGGATGCCAATGTAAGGGCGTATAACTATTTTACAAACAGGTATAAGGATGACAGCAGTTATGATTTTAAGTGGGATTATAGGATAAATCCTATTATAGATCCGAATTACCAGATACGGTTATCATGGTGGGATTATGCGACACTTGGTTTTATTCCCGGGAACGGTATTAATGTCGTGCCTAACGTGTATATTTTTAATGTACTCAATTTGATCAACACATTCAAACACTGACCAAAATGAAAATAAAGGTAAAAATGAGAAAAATAATGTGGATGGTACTGGTTATGCTTACCTGTCCACTGATGGCCATGCAATGTGGCGACAAGGACAGTGAAAACTGTCATACAAAGATACTTTTTCATAATAATAGCGATAAACTAATATATGTTGACTGTGAATATAGCTATCCAGATACCCAATCTTATAGTCGGCTTATACAGCCATATTTATCCAATGCGCACATCCATGGGACGATGCCGGGATCCTCAAATAATATCGCGCTTCAGGCTTCCTTCCATAGACCGACATGTTGGGAATATGAGATAAGGTTTATTCCCTCCGATACGCTTATGGTGTTTGTTTTCGATGGGGAAATGATGGAGAGTGCATCGATAGTGGATGGGCACAAGCAATGGGATGAAAGGATGTTTTTACAGCGTTATGATTTGAGTATTGAGGATTTACGACGGTTGGATTTTCAGTTGCACTATCCACCAACTGAGGCAATGCGCAATATGAAGATGTGGCCACATTATAGGGAGTGAGTTGTGCCAAGCTAGCCTCTCTCTCAGCAGTTCCAAATTGACGTTAGTGGAATCCGCCCATACAATCCCTACAGTTGGATATGGGAGAATTCGAAGCCGTAGATTCTAAATCTAACTTTTATATTCAAATAATAGATTTATTCACGGGGGCAATAAATAGAAAATTAAATCCAACGGATGGAGATAGAAATGTAAAGGATGACCTTGCCGATTACATTTTAGATATCTTAAAGATTGATGTTGACGAATACATTAATGATGAACTTGAAATAGATACAGCTAAAGTTTTTAATTTAGACAATGTTAATAGATAGACTTCTATATACACGGATCATGGATTATGAGGAGAATCCTAGCACTTTGTAAGAGGAAAGGCTAAAGACACACAATATTCATATATGGGTCTTGCACCTTTCACTTTCTTAGATCCAAGCGGTTCTGAAATTATTATCTTCGTTCTAAGCTTCCTGTTTTCTGTGTCGTTTCTGTCTTTTAGAGCTGCCTATGACTTTTTTACGGCAGCTTATTGCGCCAACTAATCTCCTATAACTACAATGCGTACAAAGTACCATTAAATATACAAAAACATTGTAATATAGCATGATCCATTGTCATTGCCAATGTATTATAAAACGTCTGAAAATTATGTCGGATATAAACCAATTAAACTGGAAAGATTATGAAGCAATTACCAAATACATTTACGAATCACTCGGTGTTCAGTACGGTATTAAGGTAGTAGGTTATGGTAGTAGATGTAAGGTGCAAGGTAGATCTGGTGTAAAGCATCAGGTTGATGTACTGACCGAACAACTCGTTGATGATAGGCAACTGCTTACTGCGATTGAATGTAAGTATTGGAATAAGAAAGTAGATAAGGAAGTAGTTATGAAACTTTCCAAGGTTATGCAAGATGCGGATATCAGCGCTGGCATTATTGTATGTAAAACTGGATTTACGAAGGACACTTTAACTTTTGCTGCGCATGAAGGCATAAATCTGGTGGAGCTAAAAGAGATAGGAGAAGATGATACTGATTTTGGAAAAGACGTAGAGGTCGCAACGTTGGATATTCATTTGGGCGTTATTTGTTCCCGTGCAATTGTTACGTGCATTGATTTAGGTGGTAGAGTTATTGTTGATGAAAAGGAAATTATGGCTATGCATTATGCGGTTCTGCATGATGCTGATGGGCATATCTTTTGTTTCGGATCCGTCTTCAAAGCATTTTCGGATGAGCTGTCCAAAAGAGAAGAACTGTTGAAAACGGCAACGATAAATTTTCCGATTAGTCCTAAAGTGTACTGGAAGTTAGGGAATGAAGTCATTACTGTCGAGAATATCGATGACAGGTTATCGTACAGAAACAGATCTGAGTACAACAAAATATTTCACATTGACGGATCAGATCTGGATGATTATGAATGAACTGTTTGATAAAAGGAAATTATCCCTGTCGAAAAGTGGTTTAATATGGCATATTTCCTAGCAGATTTTGGCTCGGTCACAGAGCGACCAAGGAAGTAATTATGAAATAACCTTAAAAATGATGAATTTTAACAAGGGTGGGAAAGGACTCTGCCTGCCACATGTAGAGACGTTGCACCCTAGCTCGATTAAGCGAGATTCAACGTCTCTACGCAAGAAACGATTAAAATACACCACCGTCGTACAACGCGGCGAAGAAGGCATCCCCCGATCCATAGCAATCTCCCGAAGGATCGGGGTACGCGTGTCGTGTGTACCGTCAATAAAAAAGAGGACACGAGCGACACGCTCGCGCCAGCGAGGGGGTATTCCCCACGGAGCTAAAGGAGAACTGTCATTTGATAAAAAATAGGACTTCTATCATGTCGGACGGTAGTTGCAAAGTATTTTCCTTTCTTAGGATACTATCTTCTGTAAATGTATATGGATTATAAAAATTTACTTCGCCGTGATGTATAAAACTTAATGTTGCCGTTGTGTTATTTTCATCTTTAGGAATTACAATCGAAAAACGATTACTCGTGATTTCAAAAAAATCACTTACTTCTTCTTTCGTTTGTATTTCTTTTTTATACTCATCTGCTTTCATCTCTGTAACTATGTATTGATTGCGCAAATATCTACTAGGTAAAATTTTAGAATCCAACTGCACATAATATCCATGATTTCTAAGTTGATGTTCCGTCTTAATGTCTGGGCGACTACCCTCTGTATCAACCAATACTTTATATGTTTCATTTTTGAAATAATGGTCAATATTATTTACCACCAATATAGCTCTATGGTGAGGCACTCTAGCCCAAGGTTTGACGCCGGGTGAATCCGCAAGGCTAAACAAATCTTCCCTAACCTTTGTCTCAATAAATTTTTCAATTTCTATTATTTGAGTATATTTAAAATGATAGTAAGATCCTTCCGATAAAACTTTTTGTAGACCTTTTTCATTCATATTTTTCATGTTATACGTATTTTAATGATAGTTTCTAATTAGTGCTAAAGCCAGCTGGTACTACGCAATATACTGAAATCTCTATATAAATAAAAAGAGAAAAAACCTAACATCTTTTACCTGTACCTGCGATATTCCCACGGAGCCACGGTGTTGGGTTGTACCCATAGCCCCCTTTTGTTTTCTCGCGCGTCCTGCTCCGCCTGTGCAAGCTCCTTTGACTTGTCGAAGTACTTGTAGTGCCACGCCAACCCAGCTTGCAACAGAGCAAGGTTTACGTTTACGCTGTCAGGGGTGAAAACTATGCCCAAGGTTCTACCGTAGCGGTCAATGTCTTTGACATCTACACATACATATTTTTGGAAACACATCTCCGAAGTAAACTTCTTCGCTACATTGGCAAAGTCCTGTCCGTTTTCCGGACAATCTATTCCGTACAGTCTTATCCGTATCTGGTTATTGGTGGAGTCCAATAGCTATGGTATCCCCATCCGCAACACGAACAACCTTCCCTTTGATAGTTTGGCATAGGCAAACGGTGGTTACTGTTATGCTTAAAATCCAAGTAAGAAAATATTTTGTCATAATTTCTCATTTAGGTACTCAAGACAATATAAAAATAATTTTCTGCAAAACAAAAATGGACAATTTGACCTAATTTTTTTACAAGCAAGTTTATTACTTATCTCTTTTTAAGCGATATTCATATACAGAAGCATTACCAAATTTATCACGCCTTTCCAAAATCTGTTTATTATATGATCGTCGTAATTCACGGGAAAGTTCTTGGCTTGATAAATCCCGGTTAAAGTCACTTTTACTAATGGCAATTATTTCTCTAACAGCAATATAATTATCTAATACATTTTCTGGAATTAGAATCTCTCTTAGAAAGGCCGCCGTACTATATTCTTTTCTACGGTTTATAAAAAACTTTGCATTATGCTCATTTTCTTTATAAAACAAGGCCAAAGTATTCGTTTTATTAATTGGTTTAAGTTTGATTTCTTTGTCTGAATACAATTGGGAAACTTCTATTTCAAAAAAATCACAGATAACTTTAGCTAAATTAGATGATATATTAGCCGCTCCTCGCTCTATCATCAATATGTAGCTTATAGATTTGTTGATAGCTATTACCATTGCTTCCTTAGTTAGACCCGACTGCAAACGCATTGATCTAAAATTTCTTCCAACAATCTTCTGTATGTTGTCATTTTTAGAGAACCTTTCCATGAAACAAATGGAAAAGATTTTCTGTGTTCATTTTAAAGAATTATATTTTTATTTTTGAAAACAAAAACTTATATTTGTTTGCTGACTAATAGATAGTTGGTTTATATTTAGAAATATCCAAGGCACTTGGAAATCGGCACTTGCGCTGAAAATGTAGGAACCTTTCTGAACAGCAAGTTGCAAGAGTTCGGTGCCCATTTTATATCTTTGAAGGATATGGTGGGCCCCCTCTTGTATGTTGTTCAGCCCTCCTACAGGCTTCAGCACATACATAGAGGGATAACCCACCATCTTTTAAATGTGGAATCTATATCGTTGCCAGTTCAGTGCCTAAGAGCAATGGTAGATTATGAACTTCAAAAAACAACTTTTTAAAAATCTCATCTCGGCGCCCGAATAGTTCGGCCGACGATCCTATGTCGGTAAATGCTGCATAATCACAATTTTAAACCTTATTACGATACACATTTTCAGCATTCCGGCTACCAGTTTATAAACTTATTAGACCGATGGCCTGGCATCTGGCCGGATAGAAAGGGTGGTATCTTTCTAAAGCGTTGCCGGGATCAGAGGTCATTTTGAAATAACCTTAAAAATGATGAATTTTGACAAGGGTGGGAGAGGACTGTGCCTGCCGCGTGTAGAGACGCAATACATTGCGTCTCTACGGAAAAGACGATTAAAACACACCACCGCCGTACAACGCGGCGAAGCGGGCATCCCCCGATCCATACAGGCCTATTTGCAAATATGGTTTTCCGCCACACGTAGGGGCGAAATATTTTTCGCCCTTACAGCCATGATATTTTTTGTTTCACTGTTGTTTAGTTTAGAAGCCCAACCGCAGTCCCGAGGAGATCTCGGGACTGCCCCCGGGCAGACGCCCAAACTTAGTCAAGTGTACCGACCGTATATCACGGGCAGGGTGGTGTCTCCTGACAGCAGTTACTCGACCAATGCGACCATTGAAATAGCAGGCACAGGGATATACACAATTGCAAATAATAAAGGTGAATTCAATTTTCGGGGCGTGTACATTGATGAAGGGACACTCCTAATGAAACACCGCCAATATCCCGAAATTCTAACCATAAAATTCGACACACTTCGTCGGGGCCCCTTTATATTTACCTTGCAAAAGATTAAAGAGCAACAGATCGAAGCCGTGGATGTCATCGAGACAGGCTATTTCCGAGTACCGCAGGAGCGGGCGACAGGATCTTTCGTACATATAGACCAAGAGTTATTGAACCGTACGGTGGGCAGCAATATACTGGATCGCTTGGCTGGCGTGACCCGGGGGCTGACCTTCAACCAGAGCAACGTAGGCTCAACGATCTTTTCGTCCAATGCGCCATCGATGTCCATACGGGGAATCAGTACGATCCGTGCGAATATGGAACCGCTCATTATCCTCGACAATTTCCCTTACGAGGGGGATATCAACAGTATCAATCCCGAGGATATTGAGTCTGTGACCGTCTTGCAGGATGCGGCGGCAGCTTCGATCTGGGGTGCACGTGCGGGTAATGGAGTCATCGTACTGACCAGTAAATCCGGAAAGTTCGAACAGCCGCTGAAAGTCAGAGTACGTACGGATATGAGCATCAGTCAGAAGCCCGACCTCTATTACAATCCTACGATACCCATGGCGGAATATATCGATATCGAGCGATACCTGTACGATCAAGGCGCATGGAACGGCCGCATCAACCAGGTCTATCCCTATGTCACGCCTACGATAGAGGCCCTACTGGCATATAAAAACGGGCATATCAGCGAGACTGAGATGGAAGAGCGTATAGCTCAGCTCAAGACACAGGATGTGCGTCGTGACCTCGACCGGTATGTATACCGGCCGACAGGGTTGTACAAGGCCGCTGTCAACTTCCGTGGCGGATCGAAGCAGCACAGTTATTACCTGTCGGCAGGCTACGACAAGAACTTAGGAAATATTGAAGGCCACCACAACGAGCGGCTGACCTTGCAGGCCCGGAATAGCTACAGGATGTTCGGTGACAAGCTGACCTTCGACGCCCATATCCAGTTTGCCTCGGACAGGAACAGGAGAGGGGGCAGTGCTCCGTATCAGGTACTGTACGACCGTCTGGCCGATGAGCAGGGCAATCCGTTGTCCATAGGCGGGGGCTACAGTTCGTCGGGATTGCGCCAGAGCTATATCGATACGGCCGGAAATGGCCTGTTTCAGGATTGGAACTTCTATCCTCTGGACAATATATACCAATATGAGAATCTCATCGCCCAGACCAGTTATCAGGTGCGTCCGAGCGTGACCTACCGGCCGCTGGACTGGCTAAGCCTTACGGCCAACTACCAATATATGCGGCAGTTCAGTGAGACGGATGATATACGGAAAGCCGAATACTTCGACATCCGGGATATCTATAACCGGTTCAGCAAGATCGACTATGCCAGCAATACCGTCGCACATTCCCTGCCTGAAGGTGGTACACTAAGTCAATATGCCAATGGACTGTCCGCCCATTACTTCCGTATGCACTTCAATATCGATCGGTATTTCGGTACGAGGCACCAGTTCAATATGGTCGGCGGTATGGAGGTCAATAGCCGCACCACGCTGTATCGGGAATTTCCGATCATGCTTGGATATCAACCCGAGACAGAGACGTACACGCCCTTTGACCTGACTAAGAGTTACCCCAATTACCTGACCAAGGGAACAGGGACGATGACCAGCCTTGTACCGAGAAATGCCTCCCGATCGACCACTCTGAACCGGCATATCCTATACTTCGCCAATGCGTCCTATACCTACGACCGTCGGTACACGGCCACCTTTTCCGCCCGTAAGGATGCGGCCAATATCTTCGGGGCAGACATCAATCAACGGGGACAGCCCTTTTGGTCGGCCGGGCTGCGATGGCAACTCCATGAGGAAGACTTCTATAAAGAGGATTGGCTTTCGAAACTCGTGCTACGGGTCACGCACGGCTATACGGGCAATGTCAGTGGCACCTCTTCCTATATTACGGCGGCAATAGCTGCTACGTCCGACATAAGAACGGGACGGGTTTACCAGACCATTACCAACCCACCCAATCCGCAACTGGGCTGGGAAACCGTGGGCATGACCAATGTCGCCGTAGATTTCAGTATGTTCGGCGATAGGCTTTCGGGATCGATAGAGCACTACCGCAAGAAAGCTACCGACCTGCTGAGCACACAGCCCATCAATCCTTCGGCGGGTGTGACATCACTATTTGGCAACTGGTCCTCGCTCCGGGGATGGGGATGGGACATCAACCTGACAGGCAAGAATGTACAGACCGGACATTTCCTATGGCAATCTGACCTGCTCCTGTCCTATACGAATGAAGAGGTCACGGACTATGAGCTCAAGCCCAGTAGTGACCGCCTGTACCTGACCTCAAACTTGGGGACTTACCCGATTGAGGGCAGGCCCCTGTACGGTATCTATTCCTTTGCCTGGGCAGGACTGGATGCGACCGGACAGCCGCAGGGCTATATGGACGGCGAGATCAGCAAGGACTATACGGATATCTACAACAATACGCGTCTGGACGACTATGTGTACCACGGCCGTGCCACGCCGCCGCTTTTCGGATCTATCCGCAATACCTTCCGGTACCGCGAAGTGGAGCTATCGTTCAATATCTCGGCACAGTTTGGCTACTATATCCGCCGGGCAGGGATGAACTACGGGCAGCTGTACAGCGTGACCGGCTACACCACGGCACCCTATCAGTATGATTATGCAAACCGCTGGCAGCAGCCGGGGGACGAAGCACATACCCACGTGCCTGCCGCACAGTACCCCGTCGTGGCCAACCGGGAGACTTTCTACGGTATGAGCGAGGTACTGGTCGAGCGGGGTGACCACGTCCGTCTGCGGGATATCCGACTGGCCTATAGGTTGAAACTGCCCCGGATCGGCCTGCCTTCTGTGCAGGTTTACGGCTACGCCAATAATCTCCGCGTACTGTGGGCCGCCAATAAATTGGGCTTTGACCCCGAGGCCGTATACAGCAACAGGATGGTCTACCCTGCGGTACGTACCTATTCGTTTGGGGTGAATATTGATTTTTGATGACGATAAATGTTGTAGAGACGCAATGCATTGCGTCTCTACAAACGTCGAAATAAATATAAAACACAAAAAAATGAAAAAACTACTATACCTCTTTATAATCCTCTTCACGCTGTCCTGCGGCAAAGGGTTTCTGGATGTCAAGCCCAGCTCCAATACGGTGGTGCCGACGACACTGGAAGATTTTCAGCAGTTGCTGGATGCCAGTGTGATGCGGTATGCACCGGAACTGTTGGATTTGCAGGCAGACGACTATTACTTGGCCCCAACCTATTGGCATTCCATGAGCAATGTGGTCTTCCGCAACGCGCATGTCTGGGCAGACGATATCTTTGAGACCATGGAAAGCGAAAACTACGGGTGGAATAGATTGTACGAACAGATCTTCTATAGCAATGTGGTACTGGACGGCCTGCAAAAGATAAATATCACGCTTGGAAACCAAAAGACCTACGATCAGGTCAAGGGCTCAGCCCTTTTCATCAGGGCGATGGCCCTGCACTACCTGTTGCAACTGTACTCTCCGGCGTACCGTGAGGATAGGGCCGATATTGGTCTCGGTGTGCCGATGCCCCGTTCGTCCGATGTCAACGAAAAGGTATACCGGCCGTCTGTGCATGAATGCTATGCACAGATCATTGACGATCTGAATATGGCCAAGGATCTTCTGGATGGGCAGGTAGACTTTGGACGGCCGTCCAAAGTGGCGGCCTATGCCCTGTTGGCACGGGTCTATTTGATGATGGGAAAATACGATCTGGCCGGAAGGGCGAGCGAGAATTCTTTGTTGTTGTACGATGACCTGACCGACTTAAAGGTCAGCAACAAACGGGATTACAAGAAAACGATCTATCTGGCCTTTATGGCTCCGGCGACTATAATAGGTACCAATCTAAGTAATGTGCTGACCGATCCGGAACTATACGAAATGTATGATGGTTCGGATCTAAGGAAGACATTTCTTTTTAGACTGAATACACAGGGTAACATAAATAAGACAGACAGTTACAATCTCTCGCTGTACTGTTTTAGTGGTCTGGATACGGATGAACAGTACCTCATAAAGGCGGAGTGCCTTGCCCGGTTGGACAAACCAGAGGAAGCCATGCAGACGCTGAACCATTTGTTGCGCCATCGCTTTAGTACCTATACTGACCTCAGAGCAGATACGAAAGACGAAGCTTTAGAGATTATCTTACAGGAGCGGCGAAAGGAATTGGTCTTCCGAGGACTGCGTTGGTCGGATCTCAAACGCTATAACCGGGACGGAGCCAATATCACACTGGCCCGAACATTAGGAGACAAGACATATACGCTTGCTCCCAATAGTAATAAATGGCTGTTTCCCATACCGCCGAACGAGATTAAAACCAGTGACATTTCACAAAACCCGAGGTAAGGCAATCCTCTAAAGAGACGAACGATATGAAAATAGTAATAATGCTGATTAACTTATTTGTGGGACTTTGTTGCTTTGCACAGGGACAGGCAGAGCTGACGGTATATGCATCCGTACTGTCTCCACATGATACGTTGGAACTGTATGTTTGGGACGATATGGTCGCCAAACCGTCGAAAAATCCACACCGTATACTTAAGGCTCCAAATGCAGGAGGAAAATTCCACTTTGAGATAAGCCGTTTGCAGGACAGATCTTGGATCAACTTGGGGCTCTCTTTTCAAAAGCTCGATGGACGGCCTGTACACAACATACTGGAGGGATTCCTTGTGAAATCTGGAGATAGTGTGGATGTTTACCTTTCTCCTAGATTGGGTAAGATCAGATCCGTATCAAATGGCTACGATGGAGGAATACCCGTATTGACCGAAAACTGGAACGTCCGGTTCGACGGAAAAGGAGCCATAAAGTATACTGCGTTATGGCAGGCACTGACAAGTGAACATATGGAAAACCGAAATAGGATTCTGAACAGGATAGGCAGAACCATGACTAGCACAAAATTGGTGCTACTTTATGCCCTACAAGAAGAATCGTTAAAAACACTCAATACGTATAAAGATAACTTACCTCCGGATATCTATGGTGTCTTAGAAGGGCAGGTAAGAGGGAAGTATGGTTACGAAATAGGCAGAACATTAGATGGTCTGAGGTTCTTTTCTAAAACGGAGCAAGAGAAAGCAATGGCGCAGATAGAATTGGATCGATATCTTCGCCTATTGGGTGACGATATAATTGGCCAAGATCTTTACTGTCATTCTCCTCATTACATCGAATATTTGGTGCAATATTATTGGCTGGCGTTTACAGAACAAAGTGAAGGTAAGGGCGGAGTAGGCTCATGGTATCGGTATTGCAAAGAGAATATAGAACCCTCATTTTTACGGGACAGGGTTCTAACCTCACTATTGATGAAACGATTCCAAGAAGCTCCCCAAAAGGAAATCTTGGAGGATGCATTGATAAGCATTGACGATCCATATTGCCTAGGACTATTGGAGCCACTTAAACATCATCTTAGTGGTAATGAAGTCTTTGATTTCGTATTGCCCGATGCCAATGGAAAGTATTATTCCCTAAAGGACTTTCGCGGAAAGGTGGTCTTTATGGATTTTTGGTATGCAGCTTGTACTCCATGTCGCAAGTACATGACCGAAGTAGTTTCACCCGTCAAGCAACGGTATAAGAATAATCCAAATGTAGTATTCGTGACGGTAAGTACGGATCGTCTGGACACCTTTCAGAAGATGCTCGAACGACAAGATTTTCTCCCAAGCGAGGGAATACATCTCTATACGGACAATATGCGGTATAGTCATCCTATTATCCAATATTATCAGATCAGTGCCTATCCTTTCCCTTTGTTGATAGGCAAGGATGGTAGGATAGTAGCGGGATCAAGTTCTTTGCGAGATATCGAAAGATTGTCTACCGCCATACAAACAGCGTTGGAACGATAAAAAAGCAGAGCGGTCGCAACACCGCTCTGCTTATGGGATAACTGTCAAGTTAAAGGCTAATCTTCAAAAGGTGGGCGTTGCATTTCTCCCGGACATTCTATCCATTTTTCCTCTTCAGGAACATATACCCAATGGCATTGTGAAGGTGGATCATTCTTACAACGAAAGCTTGTACCGTATTGCCCAAGATTTGTCAAGCCCGTCTCTGTTGGATTTAAGGGAATCTCAGGCTGGGGATTAGGACCCTCATAAGAATACCCTGTATGATCTGGTTGAGAACACGGATTCTCATCCTGTACATTAAACGCTAGTGTGATCCCGCCGCCCAAAAGCAGCAGCGGCAGGATGATTGAAAAAATCTTTTTCATAACAAATGATTTTATGTTTCTACAATATGTTTGTTTCTGCGTATCCATCTCCCATAGTACAGCAGCAGTATGGCCAGGGCGAGCAGGGCCAGTCCCATGATGAGGTAGCCATGCCCCGCCCAGGAGAGCTTTTCGGTCACCCCTTTGCAGGAGCAGGGCGTAAACGGGGCATAGTGCAACACATGGTACACGTAGTATCCGTACACCACCATGAGCAGCGCTACCCCTTTCCATCCCCAGATCTGTATGCGGCCCAGTGGCACCAGTAGCACCATAGCGAGGCCGTACTCTACGGCGATAGCTGTACGTGCCGCCCATACTGCCAGTGCCGGGCCGAACAGCTCTACATACCGCACATGCGCCTCGTAGGATGCGTAATCCAGTAGTTTCTTGGTGGCCGTGTAGGCGAGTAGTACGGCCATCATATAGCTGATGATGATCAGGGGGTACGTCCGTATACGCATAGCTGTTAGGGTTCATATGAATGGATACATTTATTTTTTTAGGTCTATCCCGGTACACCTTGCTCCAAGGCTATCCGGATGGTCTTCTCCGCACTACCGGCCTGCCCGGGAATACGGCGAATATCTTTCTGTACTGCCTCACTACAGATGATGTAGTCCATCTATATTCCCGGCGGCTTGCCCCGGGCACATCTGTCTCCCCGATGGGACAGGCCGTGGACCATGCAGGATAGTCACTGAGGCACATCGTTGTATGTGGTCGGAGGGCAGCTATCGGATATATAGGACAGTCGTACATCATGGCTCTAAAATTCACTGACTTTTTGGTAAGGACTAAGTTAGGGCGCTATCGAAAGGTTGAAATGTCAATATTGACATAAATTGATGTCGAAATTGATATAATTCTGTGCATGTCAATGCCGGAATAGGGGGGTATAAAGAAAAGGAACATATATTTTCGACTATTTTTGACTTTTGTCCGACGCACGGGCTTTCCGGCCTCTATGCCGGCCAGGCATGTTACTTTTGTCCGCAAAAGTAACCAAAACTCGTCGCTGTGCCGGCTCGCTACTAAGCCAGTGCTTCCTCTTGCATACCGCGACCCGCCAAGGCGACATTTAGAGCTTGTGTACGGATAGTTCTAAAGTTTTGAAAGAAGGAGATCCTACATGCATTGGAAGCAATAGCTTGTTTATTTGCAGATATGGATATCCTTAGTAGAACGGGCTCCGTTCCATTGCAGTGGCGGCAGGACAAAGAAAATACCGAGGGTCTGTGCAGTGGGAAAAGACCTAGGAACAATATCCGAAGCCCATCCTTAAGGCTTCGGAATTTTTTCCAGTCTTGTAAGGTTTTTCTTGGTGCGGGACGGATAGTGCGACAAGGCCACCTCAATGGAACAAAGAGTTTTTGATTCCTTTTTGCTCTTTCAAAAAGGAATGCCCTGCTCCGGCTAGGAGCGGAAAGGTAAGAGCGGTGGACAATTCCTACAGGAATGTCGAAAATATACCTTCGTTTTCCTTTCATTATTTTTCCACTCATTGATCGCGGCATACACTGCGGTCACCCTCTTGCCCCTACAGCTGGCTGAAATAGGAAGGTGTCATATGCAGGTAGGAGGCAATGTATTTGTTGGGGATGCGGTGTGCGACTCCTCTGAACCGTCTGTAAAATGTTTCCTTTCGTGTGGCGGCATCCAGTAGCAGCAGGTCGACGATCTGCATACGTTGGATAGCCCAATAGCGCATGAGCAGGTGGTACGCTGTACACAGTCCGGTATCTCTGGAGATTAGTTGCATCACATCAGGGTGTGGCATGATCCATAGCAGACATGGCTCCACAGCGACAAAAGAGAAGCTTTCCTCAGCTGACGGGAATAGTATGATATCATTTTCAGGAACGATATGGGCCGTACGGCCACTGTCGTCCTCGATCTCGAGCAATAATCCCGATTCCACGAATACAAAATCATCCATATGAGCCTTGAGCATACCGTCTTTACGGAGTTCTTTTTTGCGGACACGTTGGGCGATACTCCGCTCTGTGTCCAGCGACAGGGTCGTAAAAGTTTTGATATGGTTGATAATGGTTCGGGGCATAATCTGGTCAGTAAAAGGGAGTGTCCTCTGAAAACAGGGAGACACTCCCATTGTCAGCATACACTAGCTGATGTAAAAATCCAGGCTTTCTGCGTAGATTGGAGCCTCTGCGGGCGCATAGGTAGCGGTTTTCCGCTGTTCTTCACGGATGAATTTGTAGCTCCTGCTGCTGATGTCTCCTTTGGTCAGTGTCACAGGTAGCCTATGACGAAATGCATGGGCCAGATGCAGGCCTGTCTGCTCGCTAAAGATTGGTCCCAGGCTGTTCATGTAATCTACCTGCTCGGACGTAAGCTCAAAATTGTCTTCCATCCACGGATTGAAATTTTGTTCTACGGCTACTGCCTCTGTTTCTATCACAGCATCGTCTTCGGCATAGAGCGTTGACAACATGTCGTCAACGCCCTCGGGTGTAAAGGGAAATTTTTGTTTCATAGTCGTTTGTTTTTAATTAAATAATAAAAGTTTGTTTTCAGAAGTAACCAAATATAGGTTTGAAAATTTGGTTTTGGCCCCTGTAAATGATATATTAGGACAATAACTGATTTTTTCGGACGCTTCAACCGGATAAATATGAAAGTAACAAGACAGAGGGTAAGGGCTTTTTATGGGATGTTTTGGGGAGTACAGACGATCATCATATTACTTTGTGCGCATCTGATCCTGTGGCATGGTGAGCCAGAGGGTTTCTGGGAGATTTTTGCAGTAAAAGGCTTCCTGGGACAATATGCAATCCACGTGGCAGCGTTTTTTGTACTTGCAGGCGTATTGGAATTTTTGCATCACTTGGAATTCAGAAAAGGTGGCAGACAGTGGCTGATACCCCGGCACTACGCTTTTTATGCAATCAAAACGATACTCCTGCCTATATGTCTCGCATTGCTTTTTGGTTATTTTTATTTTCAGGGATTTGGGGTGGCATTTGATGGACTCAGGTATATCCAGAGAGTATTGCCATTTTATCTTGTTGTCTTGTTGCTGCTCAATCTTATCGTTTTTATCCGTAGACTGCTTATCAGGATGGCGTGGTCCCTGGTGAATAAGACAGGGCAGGAAGCGATGCTGACGGGATATGGTACAGGAGCGGAAGCATCCCGTCTGACGATGATGGATGGAGCCTATGACGAAAAGACGATAGAGCTCTACGTCAATCGGGACAGAATGAATGTACCGATAACAGATCTCGTATACAGTTGTATCGAAAACCGCTCGATCAGGGTCTATCTGCGCAATGGCAAGGTAGGCCGGTATCACGGTACGCTGACCAGGCTGAAAGACGATGTAGGAGACGACCCGCGGATCTTCGCGACGGGTCAGTGGATCGTCAACGGTCTCGATGTGGATAAGATCGAAGATACGTTTTCCAGGAAAAAACTGATCAAGCTTGATTTTCCTTTTGAAGCTACACTCCCCCTGCCAAAAGAAAAAGTCAGTGAATTCAGGCATTGGCTGGAGGCAGTCAGATCACAGGACGGAAGATCATAGACAGGCCTTTCGGACGATGGCAATGTCTATGCCGGTGTATTCGGCAAACTCTTCCAATGTCACGTACTGGTGGTCTTTCTTGTTATAGGCATCCTTGATAAGCCGAAGTATACGGACCGATTGCTTATAACTCTTGCCGAGGATCAGGCTGATATCCTTGGCATAGATACATGTTCTCTGCGGGTTCAGCATCACTTAAGTTGTTTAGTTAAATAATCCGGGAGAGAGGCTCTCCTTTTTTTTGCCGTACTTCTGAAAACAATGCTCTAAAGGTAGCAACTTCCTGCATAAAACTTATATGGAGCTACTGCGCACCCAATATGGATAGCCTGTAGAACTACACCCGACCTACCCCTGAGGTACTTTGTTTAGTACCTTTCCCGTACCTCTGTAGTACCTTGGTTTCCCTGTTTTGGTACCTTTCCGGTAGCTGGGGTGCACCTTATTGGCCTATCTATCGTGTCTCGCCCCGGCAGGTCATAACGACAAAAGGGACATTTTGGGACATTTTTGCCCGCTGTGGACATTTGACCCCATTTATGCCCTGAGCGGACATTTGGGACAAGGGTCGAAAAATTGCTGTCCATCTTTGAGCCATACCAAAAACAATAATGTTATGGCAAAACAATCCAGTTTAATCAAGTTCAGGGGGAAGATCGGGGATCTTTCCTTTACGAAGCACCGCACACGCGGTTTTGAAGCACGTATGAAGGGTGGCCCGGACAGACAGCGTATCATGACCGATCCCAATTTCAAGCGTACCCGTGAAAACATGGCCGAGTTCGGTTCGGCGGCACAAGTGGCGAAGCTGATACGTATCCAGCTCAACAACCTGTTGAGGCAGTTTGCGGACAAGACCCTGCGCAACAGGCTGACTTCGGTAGTGCACCGTGTCCAAAAAGCAGACAGTGAGGGCGCCAGGGGCGAACGTATCTTCAAAGCAGAAAATTCGGGATTGCTCAAAGGATTAGAGTTCAATGCGAACAGCAGCCTGAGCTTTATGTTCGGAGAAGACCTTCTTACGACATACGATCGCGTATCGGGCGAGGTCGAGCTGACTATTCCCGAATTTGATCCGCAGCAGAGCGTGACGCTGCTCGAGGGTGCTACGCATGTACAGTTTGTATTGGCCGCCGTCGAACAGACGTTGGATAAGGAGGATGTGCCTCGTCCTGTTGTGCAGCGGTCGGCATTCATACCACTGATCGGACAGCACACGGTCGAGACGGTACAGGTGGTACTGCCCGCGGCATCGGACAAAGTGATCTACCTCATGGTAGGGATCGAGACGTTCCAGGGTGTGAACGGTATGTTCTACCCCTTGCTGAACAACCCTTATAATGCGATGACCATCGTTGATGTAGATATCCCGTAAACATCGGAAAAAAAGCTGGCGCGGGTCTCTGACCCGTGCCTACTAAAGACCATATCCAAAGTCTAACTACTATGTACTAACTACTTAAATACTAAAAAAAATGACAACACATACCCTCGTCCTCCGACGGAAATACGGAGCGCAGGGAACAAATGGAAGCATCACTTTTCGCGGTGAGCACATCTGCTGTACGATCGAACTGCCATGGCACAACAACAGGCCTCGCCTGAGCTGTATCCCCGAAGGACGCTATAAGCTGCAGAAGCGAAAGTATGCCAAGCACGGCGAACAGATCGGCATACCTGCCGTGCTGGGACGGGAAGCCATACTGATCCATGCCGCCAACGACGCGATGAAGGAACTGCATGGCTGCATCGCCCCGGTCACTAGGCTGACAGGCGAAGGCCGAGGTACCGACAGCCGCAAGGCATTGGCGCAATTGAAGGCCCTGGTCTACAGCCTGTGGGATATGGGTGGGGAAGTGTTCTTGCAGATCAAGGATGGTATGCATAAAGATTAAGGATCCCGCTTTGGAGGTACCGCCCGTTTGTCTTCTCATAACCTTTGTAGACCGCTATCCCCCTCTTGAGGGGGAAGGGGGAGGAAAAAACGGCATGCGACAGGAGTCGCGCGCCAGCCATGGGGAAAAAAAGCACGTCATCCCGATCTCGAATCGGGATATGTAACCTACAAATACTTGCGTACAAATCTTGTAAACCCGTAGAGACGCAAAATCTTGCGTCTCTACAATACAATATTAAAAAAAACTAGACATGAAAAAAATAATCCACACATTGAGCAAGGCCGTACAGTTGGTACTGGCCGCTCCGGTCAAATTGCCTGCCAAGGTCGTGCAGGTCGTCAAATATGTAGCTGTAGCACTCGGTATCCTCGAGACCGTGGTCGGAAATGAGGAACAGCAAAAGCCACAAACAGGAGAGGAGGATGGCGGTGAGACCGCTGACTAACGTACAGACGGGTACCCTTGGCGGTACCCTCTGTTCGATCTGGCCCAGTATTCCACTTGCAGATATCTTGCAGACTGTGATATTGGCGGTTATCGGAGCTATTATCAGCTATCTCGTCAGCCGGCTCCTGGATCGCTGTAGAAGATAGGTACTTGTTAGAAGCTACCGTATTTTGAAAAATGCTATTCTTCGGATTTTATGACAAAAAAGCAACGGTGGCAAACGATCAAACGGAAGCCAAGCCTTGATCGCGAGAGAGGCAGGGATAAATAAATTATTTGTATTTTTAAGGTATAATTTTCACCCCAAAGGATAACGTTCATGGCGTACCACTATATAAAAACAGAAAAGAACGATTTCCGTTTTGTGCTGACCCTATCCCGGCCGGAGAAACGGAATGCCTTCACCCCGACGATGGTCAATGAGATCGCGCATGCTTTTGGAGAGGCTAACGACGACGATACGGTAAAAGTTGTTGTTTTCAAGGCAGAGGGCCCGGTCTTTTGTGCGGGCATGGATCTGAAAACCTTTGAAAATCCGGAGGTGGATGTCAGAAATACGAATATCGAGAACAAGGATATTTCTTTGGGAGAGGTATTTGACACCTTGACGAAGCCCTCTATTGCTATAGTCGAAGGCGATGTCATTGCCGGGGCCTTTCTGATCGTGTTGGGATGCACCTATGTGTTTTGTAAGAAAGAAGTACGATTCAGGCTGCCCGAGCTGGAGCTGGGGATCTTTCCATTCCAGGTCATGGCCAGCCTGCTGAAAGTGCTGCCCGAAAAGAAGGTCCTGCAACTCTGCCTGGAGACCGGTTATTTCGCGGCGGAGCGGGCGAGGGAGCTGGGGATCGTCGATGGCTATCTGGACGACGTGGATGTGGAGGCGCGCATCGCTTCATTTGGGACTATGGATATACAGGCCCTGCAAGCCGGTATCCGGTCCCTGCGTGTCCTGCCCGATGTACGGCGGGCCGAACGGTTTGCCTTCCTGCTGCATGCATTGGAGGATATGAAAAGACCACGTAGGGAGTAGGAAGTTTTATTCAGGACTGCTTGCCGATACGGCCTAAGTGCGTATTCTTAAAATCATCATTATATTTCAGTCCGTAGCCAAAAATCCTGTCCATCGCCGAATGGCCGAATAGGATGATCCCCGTCAGTGTAAGCAAAGGTATGCCGGAGGCTATCCCTGCTAAGAACACAGCGACCGCCAGTAGCTTGTGGTGAAACAGGTTGTATATCCAGGCACCGAGTCTGGGATTGGCCAGATACCCTGCCATGGACAGATCCGGCAGGAGAATACAGAGCGGAAATACCCACCAGGCATAGTCTAGCTGGCTGAATAGAATAATAGAAAGCAACAATTGCCCCAACTCCTCGAGTTTCAAAAGATTAGCCATTTTTTTTGCAGATAATTTCCGACAAGATAACTAATCGCATCAATAATAACAATCCGTTCTTAACGTATGATATCGATATCATGCGCTAAAAACGGATTGATAAATCTTATTTCTTTGTCATGCCAAAACGGATTCCAAAAAAGACATCGACCTGCTTGGACTCTTGGGTCAATGCCGACAGGATACTGCCTGAGCCGACATACAGCGGCCCTAAGCGCAAGGCTGCCCCTATATTTGTGCCGGTCAGGGCATTGTGCTGCAAGGGTAGGTATACACCTAGCCACGAGGTTTCGTAGCGTGGTGTCAGTGAAATAGAAGAGTAATACTGGCTGTTGTACGGTTTGGACGAAACATTGACCATACTGACCGTCCCCTGCAAGCCTACGTACAAGCCCCGCAGAATGTTATAGTCTACCAAAGCGTGCATGGCCGTCGGCAGGGATACGCCATACGTAGGCGAGGATGCGTCGCCTATCGGGGTGAAAAACTGCGGCATACTCTCGAGCTTCTGATTGATATCGTCCATGGAGACATCGTCAAATTCGCTGAGATAGAGCCTTTCGGTTCCCGTAACGGACAGGTCGTACCCTCCGGTAGAGGTGGGGTCTTTTTTGTACTTGATGGAGCCTATATCTGTGATGGACAGGCCGACCCTAAACTTATAGGCATTGGATGCCTTGTCGTCCCCACTACCGGGGCGGTACTCGTACACCACGCCTATATCGGCCCCAAAGCCCGAACTCTCGAACTTGGTCAGGTTGGCGGCATCGAAATCCGCCACATTGATCCCGCCTACACCGATGCTGACCCTTCCGGTGGCATCTTTGAGATAGGCATCCTCCTGTACATCGTCATAGTCGAGCGTCGCCTGCACCTTGCCCAGCTGCAGGTGTGTATTGCCCACGCCGGCGAGGTATTTTCCGGTGATACCGGCTTTCACAAAGTGGGGGCCCTCGTCAAACACGATCCGTCCGTAGCTGAGCCCTGCTTCGGCCCACACATTGGCGTTGACAATCATATTTTGCGCCGACCCGATAGAATAGGGTAGGTCATCTATATTTTCGTTGCCTTCGAGCAGGCGGTTGGCGAGCTCGCCGTCCAGGTCGTGGGCGTTGAAAAGCACGCGTGCCCTGCTCGTAAAGGCGACGCCGTTTTTCTTGCCGACCTGTAGCATGAACGAAGGGGTATGTACGGCCAGATTGAGGAGTGCATTGGTGCTTTCCCCATTTTTGCCGATGAAGATGTTGCGCAGCGAATCGCCGGCCAGGTCACTGAGCTTATTGAGATTGAAGCTCGCCTGGTCATTGCCTACGCCTATATTGAACCCCAGCAGATTGACATCCCATTTGTACCTGCTGTCGACGACATTGGCGGGGTTGGCAAAGACACCGTTGACTCCGGAATACGTGCCTGTGCTGATGCCCGGAAGGTGCTGTGCGGACAATATGTGCAGGCACAGCAACAGTGTGATAGTTAAGCTGTATTTCATATTGTGGTTTGTTTGGTGAAGACTTTCAAAGGAGGGTGTCTAAAAAGGTTGCCTAACACTGAAAAAACGCGTCATTGCGAGGAAGTATGACGAAGCAATCTGCGTTTTTAACATCACCAGATTGCTTCGTTTCCTCGCAATGACGGTGATGTTTTGGTTTTTAGATACCCTCTGCTTTAGAAAAATGAAATGAGGGTTACTTCTTCAGATAGGTGGTTGATTCCCACTTTACCACTCCAAGCACTTCATCTGTCCAGGAGTCCTCTTCTTTCACTACCAACTCTGACGATGTCAGCTTGATGATGGTCACTCCGTCTCCGTCTTCAATCGATTCCTCCAGATCGGTCAACTCGTCTTCTAAATACAACTTGCCGCCTTTTATTCTCCACAGTCCGTCACTTGTTTCGTACTCCTCTTCATCTTCGTTATAGACTCTTTGGCTAGCTGTTCCGTCATTTTTGAACTCTATCCATTCGCCGTCTCTGGCGGTAAATGTTTCGGTCTCGCCCGGGGTTTCTTTACTCACGAATTTTTCAAAATTCCATTTGCCTACGATGGCTGCTGTTTTTTCGGCGTCGCTTTTGTCCGTGTCATCGTCTTTGCCACATGCCGTGAACAGTAAAAAGAATACGGCCGCCACCATCGTTAAAAATTGTGCTTTGTTTTTCATGGTTTGTATTTTTAAATCTAGTTTTTTACAAAGCTAGAGGGTGATGTATAGCTTGTCAATACCACAAAAGAGGTATTTTTCAGGGTTTTTTTACAGTCAAAATGGACACATGTGTTGGAGAGAGGTGTCGTTTTATATCCTGATAGATCTTTCTGTTCGTGATTTTTGTTAGCTTTGTGAAACTGATGAAAAACAATTGACCTTATAATATGAATGCATACGACGACTTGTATGAGGAATTGGAGAATATTCATTCGACACTTTCAGGTACCGGTTTGCTGACAATGGAATCCTGCCATCTTCCAAGATTTCTGGAAATTATCAACGGATCCCAATTCTATATTACCCTTCATGATGTCGAGTTTTACCGTCCGCTATGTATCAATGAACCGATGCGCCAGTTCTATGGTTTTGAGGGACAGGTACTCCAAGGTATGGACTATTTCTACTACCTCAAGACGATCCACACCTCGACCTACCATGCGCTGATCGAATCCATTTCTTTTTTTCGTAAGGATACGCCCGGATACCTGGATCTGAAATATAAACTGCTGGATGCAACGGGCGAGTGGCGAAAAACGATAGGCACGAGCAAGACGATCATCCGTAATGAGCGTCATCGGCCGAAAATCGCCATCACGGTCATGAAGGAGACAAAGGAGCACCTTGACAGCTCGGTCTATGAAAACTTCATGTCCCTCACCGAACGGGAACAGGAGATCGTGTCCCTGCTGGTCCTGGGATCGACTAAAAAAGAAATAGCACACCATCTGAACATATCTTTCGGAACGGTCGTCACCCATGTCAAGAATGTCTACAAAAAACTACGGATAAAGAAATTGACCGAGCTGACACAGATTGTCGAACTTTTTACAATGAAATAGCATGTTTGCGATAGGTAGAAATATCTACCGCTCTATGGCTTGCCTCAGGGCAGGCGCCTCTAAAATTGTTGTTCTGCAATGAAATGGTGTTGGATAAAAAGGGAGGTATAATCTATACAGTTCTATCTTTTGGCGATCGCACCACCTTTCCGTCCTCGCCGGCGGACGGCCTCGTGACTTTTGAAGCCCAAAAGTCACCAAAACCTTTTGCCCATTCCAAGGCAGCATGTCACACAAACCCTAGCGCTCAATAGCCCTGCAACTACTGCCCTTGGTTTTGTCTCCCTAGGGCCATTGCCCACCAATCCATCAACAAAACTGGACAGAGCTAGGGGCAACCCATCCCACAACCTCCCGTTGCAGGGCTATTCTTGCCGCTGCTGGTGGAATGTGCATGCGCTGTCTAACAAGTGTCTACTTTGCTTGCATATCAGCACATTACATGCAGGGGTAAGCCATCCGTTATAGAACGCACCCCGTCCAATCACAAGTGGAGGCAGACGGCAGCAGATACCGGGGAATGCGGGCTGGACAAGGCCTAGGGGATATTTCCGAAGCCCCCTCCCTAAGGCTTCGGAATTCTTCCCAGCCTTGACGGTATCTGCTGCCGTGAGGGAAAGACCTGTGCGACAGACCACATTGATTGGACAAAGCACTTTGGTCCTTGGGTGCATTCCAAGGACTAGGCCTCCGCGGCTATTGAGCGGTATGAAAGTGATAAAGAAAATCCTCCGTATTACCTATTAAAAAATAAGATGCCTACCTACCGGACCAGGCAGGCGTTTGCCCTGTGTCTTGCCTCTGGAGGCTTTAATTTTTACTTTTGATTTCTTACCTTGCATCATGGCTGTATCATTTGCCCAGAGTATAGTCGCCTTGCTACTAGGCATTGTGCTGATTGTGGTCTTGACCACAAAGTATAAGGTGCACGCTTTTTTTGCTTTGGTGGTGGCCTGTTTGGTCGTAGGGGTGGGTCTCAGCCTGCCGCTAAGTGAGGTCTTGGCCACGACGAAGACCGGTGTTGGAAATATCACCGGTGCATTGGGGCTGATCATTATTTTTGGTACAACCTTGGGGATCATACTCGAATATACGGGAGCTACGCTTGTCCTGGCCAATGCCATTCTCCGGCTGACGGGTCCAAAGCGGGTGGCAGGTGCCATGAACATCACGGGCTATGTCGTGGGGCTCCCTATATTTTGTGATTCGGGCTATATCGTATTGAGCAGTTTGAACAACAATATGGCACGTCGTACAGGTACGGCCGTAGCCCTCATGGCTGCGTCTTTGGCCTCAGGCTTGTATGCCGTGCATTGCCTGGTACCCCCGCATCCCGGTGCGGCTGCGGCTACGGCGACTTTGTCGGCCGACTTTGGACTTGTGATCCTGTATGGCATGTTGGTCGCTATTCCTACGGCTTTTTGTGGATTTCTATGGGCCAAATATGCCTGTAGGACATTTGCCGTGGCCAACGAATCTGCTCAGCCGCAAGATACGCAGGCATTATCACAACACCTTCCATCTGTAGGGGTATCTGTCTTGCCTATAGCCATTCCGATCATGCTGATCGGGATCCGATCGTTTGTGGCGGTGGATGAGACGTCTTCGTTCGCGGTAAGGGCCATACATGCTTTGGGTGCTCCGGAAATCGCATTGGCACTGGGAATAATATTGGCTATTGCAGGCAAACGGGATTGGAAAAGGGCTGATTTTAATGGACTGTTGCGGCAAGCGGTGGAAAAAGCCGGAGATATCTTGCTGATCATTGGTGCAGGAGGTGCTTTTGGGGCGCTGATCGCACGGGCCAATATTGCCGAACATGTATCGGCTAGCAGTGCTGTCAGCCAGATGGGACTTTTCTTTCCTTTTCTTATCGCAGCCATTTTGAAAACGGCCCAAGGGTCTTCGTCTGTCGCCATTATCACGACAGCTACCATGGTATTGCCGATGCTGCCCTCATTGGGGCTTGACCATACCATGGGCAAGGTCTTTACGGTCCTGGCGATGGGTGCCGGCTCGATGATGGTATCCCATGCCAATGATTCGTATTTTTGGGTCATCTCGCGGTTTTCGGGTGTGGGGATGAATGTCATGCTCCGGGTGTACACGGTAGCAACTCTGGTGATGGGTATGGTGGCTATTGGGATGATCTGTCTGCTGTATACGGTTTTGGGATAAGATAACTTGGTTTCTGATATGGTGCGCGTGACACTCATGTGCTAGCGAGAGGTCTATTCATACAAAAAACTAAAAAAGATGCAACACATCCTTATTGCTCCCAATGCTTTTAAGCATAGCCTGGATGCCCGCAGTGTGGCCGAGGCCATTGGCCAGGGTCTTTTACAGAGCCGGCTCGATTGTCGGGTCACGTTGTTCCCCGTTGGGGATGGAGGAGACGGTACGTGCAGACTCATCCATGAGCAGCTGCATGGAGAACTGGTAGAAGTAACTGTATCGGACCCATTGGGAAGGCCCGCCCAGGCATCGTATAGCCTGGTCGATGATGGACAGACGGCCGTCATCGAGATGGCCGATGCTTCGGGGATACGTTTGCTCAAACCGGAGGAACGTGCACCTATGCACACGTCCAGCAAAGGTACGGGCGAATTGATCCGTCATGCGCTTGATCGGCAGGTGAAACGGATCATTTTGGGTATGGGAGGTTCAGCGACGGTAGATGGAGGCTGTGGTATGCTACAGGCGCTTGGTGTACGTTTTTTGGATCAACAGGGAGTGGAGCTTGCCCCTATCCCTCAAGAACTGCAAAAGCTATGTCGTATAGATACAAGTAGAATGGATGACAGGCTGCGGAAATGCGACCTTACCATCCTGTGCGACGTGGAGAATAGGCTACTGGGAGAGCAAGGAGCAGCAGCGGTTTTTGGACCCCAAAAGGGAGCATCTCCTGCTGATGTAAGGATATTGGAATCTTTTCTCCGTCAACTCAGTAAGGTCGCCATGCAAGAAACCGGAAAAAATATGGCTTCTGTAGTCTCTGGAGGGGCTGCGGGAGGAGCTGCTGCCGGCATGTATGCCGTTGCCAATGCCCGATTGGTAAATGGTATAGCCCATTTTTTGGAAATAACCGGGTTTGAAGAACAGCTATGCACAGCGGATTATGTGGTTACGGGAGAGGGGAGTCTGGATGAGCAGACATTGGGGGGCAAAGGACCGTATGGAGTAGCTGTCCTGGCCAAAAAATACGGGATTCCAGTCATTGGCCTCGCTGGGAGAGTGCCTTTGGAGCCTTCCAACGGATTGCTTGAACTATTTGATGTGCTCTTGCCGATCAGTCATGAAGCGATGCCCTTGGAACAAGCTTTAGTCTATACAGAAGCTAATCTGCGCCGCACAGCGCGAGCATTGGGCAATGTGTTGGCTGTGTGCTCTTAGGTGAAGGATATTTTGACAAACCAAATAATAAGAAGTGTCTGTAGTTTTTGTTGTGTTCTATGCGTTTAAAGGGGGGGAAATTATGTACACTATATTAATCATATGATGGTCACCAAAAAACTACGTATAAAGAAATTGACCGAACTGATACAGATTGTCGAACTTTTTACACTCCACTAGTACTGTACTAGTGGAGTGTAATTTTCAAAGACTAGCCTTTCTTCTTAAATACGATGCCTAATGCTCTAGGTACGCTGATGACAAGTTCCTTTTTATTGGAGGTGTCGAACATCAACAATGTAAAAAGTCCATTGTCTATGGTCGAAAAAGCTTTTATACTTCCGTTCTGATAAGAAGGTTTGAGTGCCATCCATGCGTATCCATTGCGCGTGTAACGTAAACTTCCATCATGTACCTCAATAGAAATCCCGACATCGGCATCCGTACTTTCGTATTTTCCGACAAATGTCGATAGCTCTTTTTCGTTGGGGATATATGCTTTGACTTTTTTGTAGACGACATATCCGTCCTCATCGGCTACGCGTATACCATCATTGTCCAAAAAGGTGTAAGTTTCATTAGCCGCCTGCATTTCTGTCTCTGATACTGCTTTCAGCATGCTTCCGCCTTTGAAAGCCAATGTCGTGTCATTACGTAGCTCGACCGTAAAGACATGCTGGGCCTCCGGATTTTTGTACACCCCCGTCCTTTTCTGCATAATCTCCTTGCTTAGCGACATGAATTTTACGGGTGTTTTGGTCTGTGGGCGGTAGATTTCCAATATTTTTTTTACCAGTTCCGGAGCAATGATTTCACGTGTATTTGCGCAGTATGTAATACTTAAATCAAGGTCGGGGTAATAAGATGTGAGGGTACGATACGCCGTAAGAAGCCCGCCGTGGGTGATCAGCTTCAGCCCGTCGCGTTCGAAAACATTGACACCGCCCAAAGCATAGTTTATTTTTCGTCCACTGTTGAGCACTCCTTGCTGCTCTCTTAATTTTGATACAGTGTCGCCAAAGCCCTTGTTTTTCCAGAAGGCATTCCATTTTTGCAGGTCGGTTGCTGTAGAAAGCAGGCCGGCAGCTCCCGCCGTATTGTCCATCGGGCTCAATAATTTGTAGCTTCCTTTGGTGCCTATATAGCTCAACGCTCTGTTTTTAATGACTGTCCTGTGATCGCTCCTCCACGTAGAATGGTTCATCATGGCCGGTTTCAACAGCTTTTCGCTTGCGAAATCTATAAAAGGCTGCCCACTTACTTTTTCTACAATAAGTGCCAACAGATCATAATTCGAATTGCTATAGGAATATTTATAACCCGGTTGGAAATTGAGCTTCTGTTGATTGCATATGATGTTGAGGGCATCATCTTGATTATATACGCGGGTATAGTTTACATAGTCTGTAAGGTAGGTGACATTGCGCCAGTCTCTCAATCCGCTGGTGTGCGTCAACAGGTGACGTACCGTAATTTTGTGGCCATAATCCGGCAGACGTGGCACATACTTGCGTACATCGTCATCCAATGATAGTTTTCCTTCGGCAACCAGTATTAATATGGCTGTCGCCGTAAACTGCTTGGATACAGACGCTACTTCAAATATACTCTCGGTGCTTAGATAGCTTCCTCGCTCCAGATCGGCCATACCTACGGCTTTGTTATAGACCTGTACATCGTCTTTTACGACATTTATGACCAAACCAGGCGTATTGTCGTTATATTTTTGCAGTACACTGTCCAACATTTGTGCTACCCGCAAGTCTTGTGCTGTTTGTGCCGTCGTTTTGTTTGAATAAGTGAGGGATCCGATCAGCAGGATCCACAAAACCCATTGTTTCATTCTGACAAATGTACTATTCATATCGTTCGTTTTATTTTTAAATTTCGTTTTGCGCCAATATCCGCAAGAGGTTTTCACCCAATATCTTCTTAATATCAACATGGGTATAACCTCGGTTCAGCAATTCTTTGGTAATCAACGGATAGCAACTGACGTCGTCCATACCTCCAGAGAAAGATTCTGCACCATCAAAATCACTCCCTATGCAAACATGGTCTATCCCTGCCATATTTACGATATAATCCAGATGGTCTATCAACTTGCCCAATGGGGGCCTTATCGAATCGACTTCTTCCTTTGAAATACGGGTAAACAGGTCTCGCGGTACATATACCTTGTCGTGCTGATGACGGTGCGAAATTTCTTTTACCAAATCGCTGTGTCTGGTCATCAGATTGTCTAAGCGCAATTGATAACCTGGATCTATAAATGCGGAATAAAAGTTGATACCGATGACACCGCCATTCTGTGCTATGGCCTTTATCTGACCATCTTTCAGGTTACGGCTGTGCGGCGCCAATGCATAGCAGTTGCTGTGTGAGGCAAGCACTGGTTTTGTACTCTCTTCCAGCACATCATAAAAAGTATGTTCCCCTGCATGCGAAAGATCTGCTATCACGCCCAGTCTATTCAGTTCGCGGATATATCTACGGCCTTCAAGGCTTAATCCTTTCGGGGGCGTATCAATAGTAGACTTTGCTTCATCTGCCGCCGAACTGGCCCATTCCGTACTGTTGTTCCAGGTGATAGTCAAGTATTTCATACCTCTCTCGGCCAATGCGTACAGATAATCGATATTATTCTCGATCATATGCCCCCCTTCTACACCAAATAAAGCAGCAATCTTTCCTTCGCTGACTATCCGTCGAATCTCCTCCACATTCTTTGCAAAAGAAATCTTATCCTGGTTTGTCCGTATGACTTCATCCAACGCATCAATCATGGCATTTGCATAGTTGAATGCCGTCCCTTTGCCATACTTCTGATTGCAGAATATCGAAAATATCTGCAGATTCACACCACCTTCTTTCAACCGGATAAGGTCTGTCTGTGCTTCTTTGACATACTTTGCTATATCCCTTCCCTTCATCGTATGTGAACCGATCACATCATTGTGGGCATCGGCAACTATTGAACTAAAATGCAAGTCATAGCATTCGCCCTCCAAACTAGAATTTGTACTTTCTGTGTTTAGCATATATACACCTAAAAAGGTTGATTATATTAATTTATGAACGGTAACAGGGATTAAAACAGGTCATGATCCGGCCATTTCGTCGCTGGATTGTTGACGGCGGGCCATATCAGTTTGTCCAAATCTGCATTAAATGCACTATTCTTGGTGTTGATCAATATTGCCCAACAGAATCCATTTGTCGTGCGCACCATCCAGTTTCGGCTTCCGGTCAGTGTTCCGCCGTGATACCAATTGCCCGTACCACTCACGATAAAACCACAGGCATAGTTGCTTGCGGATGTCTGTGATGACATGAGGTTCAATGTCGACGTGTTCAAGATATCCGCTACTGTAGGAAAACCGTCTACCCTTACCAAAAAACGCATCAGATCTGTCGGGGTCGCGATCCATCCTCCTGCACCGTCCAATCGCTCTATCACCCCGTCTCCATAACCGTAAGGGTTATCATTGGACAGCCCGTAATATTTTACTTCGTTGGGCTTCCTTCCCGATAGTGTAGAGGAACCTATGGCCATGTTGGTGATACCGCAGGGTGTAAAAATATTGTCCTTAACATATTCCGTATAGGTCGTTCCACTTACTTTTTCTATTACCCTGCTTAAAATAGAAAAACCTATGTTGGAATAAGCCCATTTGGTTCCCGGCGGATTTTCAAGGGGGTGATTATTGAGCGTCCAACTGAGAAGGTCATATACATTTAGTGACCGCTGGGCAAACATGGGATCCGGATAATTATCTCCGGAATTGGTCCATCCACCTGCGGTATGGTGCAATAATTGCTCTATGGTAATATCCTTAACATAAGGGCCATAAGGCTGTTCACCGTACGTTTCGCCCAGAATTGCACCCGGACCAAACACCTTATCGTTGAACCCCAGCTTACCCTGTTGGATCAATGTCATGATAGCTGCGGAAGTAAACCATTTGCTCAGACTGGCCAAACGGAAACGATGGTTTGCATGTACCATCTCACCGGCTTCCTTATCTGCAAATCCGTACCCTTTTGCATATACGAGCTTTCCGTACCGCGTAATGGCAATGGATATGCCCGGGATATTATATTTGGCCATAAAGGTCGTGATGTCGTTGTCGACTTCCGGTATACTGATACTGGAAGGAGGGGGAGGATCGGTCGGGATGACAATGGGAGGTAGTACCGGATCAGGACTGTCTTTACCACACCCTGTATACAAGATTCCACTCGATACGGCCATTAGAATAACCATACTATGCCGCAGCACAAACTTCATCATAGCTCTATATTTTATGTACTTCACCTGTTATGACACAATTTTTTATAAAGTCAAATTTAATGTATATAAGAAACTACACGATTAACCATATTGTTCTTATTGCATCAAATATTATCCATTAAAATTGATTGTTGATGTAAAATATTGTTCTGACATAGTGAAAAACGTGTGTATTTGTCAAAAAAATATCTAAAAATCATCTCTTAGCAATGATAATTTATTATATTTACTTGAAATGATACACATAGTGTGTCATATTCTTACTACCCAAGATTTAAAACTAACATGATATGAAAGTAATCAATCAGTTTATAAACAATGGACTTCAGGAGCAATCGGTTGTCATGCGGAACATAACTGCGGCCGATTATTTACATTGTCATAAGGAATTGCAGATTTCCTGCATATTGGAAGGAGAAGGAACCGCCATCATAGGTGACAATCCGAATCGGTTCAAACCTGGAGATATATATTTTATCGGAACTGACCAACCACATTTTTTCAAGCCTGACAATGACTTTCAGGGCCGTATTTGCATATCTTGCCTTTATTTCAACCCTGAAAAATTGGTCAAGATCCGTGAATTTTGTGGGGAGGTAGAGACGGTCTTGCCATTCCTTAGTCTGACAAACAATGGACTGAAAGTGCCGGCCCGATACACCAAGGAAATCGCCGGTAGGCTCGATGATCTGAAATCGTCAAATGGAATTGAGCGGCTGTTGCAATTTATCGACTTTTTACATTTTTGTTCGAAAATAGCGAACTGGAAACCGTTGGCTTCGGGCTCATACAACTATACTTTTGACGTGACCGAACGTCTGGGTGCCATTTATACGCACACATTACAATACTACAACAAAAATATAACCCTCAATGAGATTGCTTCTGTTGCCTGCATGACACCACATGCTTTTTGCAAGTACTTTAAGAAACACGCCCGCAAAACATATTTCAATTTCTTGAATGAAGTTCGTATTTCGGAGGCCTGCAAAAGACTGGTAGACGGCAAGAGCAAAAACATCGGCAGTATAGCCTATGATACAGGGTTTGAAAATACCATTACTTTTAATCGGGTTTTTCGGAAAATCATGAACATGACACCGAGTGAGTATATCGAATATTTTAACTTCAACAATCCTCAACAAAATAACGGATTTACGCAAGGCAACCGGTATGCATAAATTTTTAGCCCATGGTGTAATCCATGGGCTAAAAATTAACTATCCTAAACAAATATAACTATTGACCCCAGCCTGGATTCGGAATGAGGTTACCATTTGCATTCGTTTCTGCAACAGGTATAGGCATGACAAACTTTTCGTTTGGATACGTATAGACCGTTGCTTCCTGCGAACGAATATGGTTCACGTCTTTTTTTCTTCTGGTCAGATCAAAGAAGCGGTTTCCTTCAAAAGCAAGTTCTTTTCTTCGCTCCAGGAGGATACGCTCTACCAAAGCATCGCCTGTCAGTGTCACGTCTGCGGCATCGGGGTCTGCCCGCTGTACGATCGTGTTCAGATCCTGCTGTGCCAACGTGACCTTACCGGCATCTGTTTTCCCTAGTTCGGCTCTTGCCTCTGCCCTGATGAGAAAAACATCAGAAAGCCTCAACACTTTGATATTGTCATCGTTTGTGCCGGCGCCTTTGGGGTATTTTTCGACAAAATACGCAGGGTTTTCAAAAGTAACTTTTCTGATGCCTACTTTTATCAGATCCCGCCTTTTATCTGTAGCGGTATATGTATTATAGAGATCGGCTGTCGCTAGGGCTTCACCATATCCTGTCTGCATATACAGGTAGCCTATCGAATTGACCCCTGCGTTGTCTGTGGCCAGATTGGCGATTTCGAATAAGGACTCTACGCTGAATTTGGTATTCCAGCTCGCCACGTAGGCTGCGTTTGTCAATAGGCTGTAGGGGCCGGCGATGGCATCTGTAGCATACTTTTCGGCATTGGGCCAATCCCCTGCATACAGATACACCTTGGCCAGCAGGGCATTGGCAGCAGTAGGCGTAAAATGGGCTGGCTTCTGAGGTGTGCTCAATAAGGATAGTGCTTTTTGCAGATCGCTGATGATCTGATCATACACCTGCTTCACGGTTGACCGTGGCGGACTGACGATTTCGAAGTTGGGGGCTGTCACGATAGGGACACCCATGTGGGAAGCGTCCGTGGTAAAATTGTAGGGCTGGGCAAACAGCCTCACCAAATCGAAATACGCCAATGCCCTAGCCGCATACAGTTCGCCGATGACCTGTTTGACGGCATTATCGCTTAGAGCAAGAGCCTCGCCTTCCGATATGGCCAGGTTTGCATTGACGATCACCCGGTACATGGCTGCCCAGGCGCCGAGTACATAGCCATTGTCGTTGGTCACGGCAAATATGTCATGATCTAGATACTTACCTGTATTGGACCGGCTGATGAAGACATTGTCTCCCAAAAGATCCGGTAAAAGGATAAAAGTACGGTTGTAATAATCTGTTCCTTTAAACTGTGCATACACACCCTCGGAAGCGGTGGTCAGGGTCGCCAGATCTTTGATAGTTCCCCTCAAGGGTAATGCCTGTGGATTCTTAAGTTCCAAAAAACTACTGCTACAGGAAGTGCCTAAGAGTACCATAGCCAAAAGAAATGTTCGTAAATATGTGATTAAGATTTTCATATACTCTATTTTTTTTAATTTTCGGTTAGAAATTAATGTTAACTCCTAAAAGCAACTGCCTTGAATTGGGTATATTGTTGTTTAAAACACCGCCTACATACGTTTCCGGATCGTTGCGCAAAAGATCGTCCTTCACATACGTAAACAGGTTGTTTGCTCTGAAATATACCTGGGCTTTACTCAAAAATCTGTTGTCGGGAACGGTGTACGATAGGGTAATATCTCTCAGACGTACGTAAGTGCCATCGTACAAAAATCGTGTAGACGATTGTGACGATAATCCTGTTTGTGTGCCGCCATAGACAATCTTGGGCGACGAAGCTCTGTCACCGGGTTGTCTCCACCTGTTTTCGTAATCCACCCGTGCTATAGCGGCGTAATCGCCAAGACCGCCACTTCCGTCACTGGAGGTATAAGGTCCCCAGGCATCGTACACTTTATTACCCACATTAAAATACAGCATAAACGAGAGTGAGAAGTTCTTGTAATCAAAAGTATTGGTCAATCCTCCAAAAAAGTCGGGCAGAGCACTTCCCTGGTTGAAAGGCTGGGCATCTGTGTACACCGTTGTTGTCGCTGTCCGTGTGCCATCTGTATACCAAAGTCCCTGTCCGGTCTCTGTCTCCACACCGGCCCAACCGACCATATAGTATTCATAAAAATCACCGCCTATTTCGCGGTTGAAGTTTCCACTCAGCATGTTATCTACGCCGTTAAGTTTCTTAATGACATTTTTCATAGTGGATATATTGAAACTCGTATTCCAGTTAAACCCTTTGGGATCATCAGATTTGATATTTTGTGAATTGATGGTCAATTCAATTCCGGAGTTTTCAATGGATCCGATATTCTGGTTCAATGACCCTACGCCGTTTGTATAGGAAATCGGAGCGTTCATCAGCAAATCTGCCGTTGTACGTTTATAATAGTCAAACGTCGCAGACAACCTATTGTCCAAAACAGATACATCAAAACCAATGTCAAAAGGTCTGTTTTTCTCCCAGGTGAGATTATCATTCTGCATTTGGGAGATGATGTAGGCAGGGTTTCCTGCATAGGTACCCCCTGTCGAATAAGCACCCAGGACACCGTAGTTTTCAAACCCTTGGTTACCATTCACACCATAACTTGAACGTAGTTTCAACTCGTTGATAAAGGGGAGGTCTTGCATGAAGTCCTCCTGATGCATGTTCCACGCAATACCCACAGAGCCGAAATTACCATAGCGTACATTTGCCCCAAATCTCGATGATCCGTCTCTACGTCCGGTGAGATTCAAGTAGTATTTTTGTCTGTAGTTCAAGCTGGTATTCAGGAAGTAAGATGCTAACGCAGATTCGCTGAAATCACTCCATGCGACAAAGGGAGTCGAAGCACTGGACAAGCTGTATAAGCCCTGTGCCGCATAGTTGTCGGCTTGGGTGCTGACTCTTTTAGTGGTTATCTTCTGTGCTTCCTGTCCGAGTACGGCTTCCAGACCAAAATCGTTAAATTGCTCCTTATATTTGAGTAGGTTGGTCACATTCCAATTCACAATGATTGTATTATAATTTGCACCCCTTCCTTTTGCTCCTGCTCCATCTATCCACAGCGGACTCCAAAACCGAAAATCGTCCGTATAGTTCATATCTATACCGACCTTGCTTTCGGCGGATATCCCTTTCCATATTTTAAGTTCTGCGCCTGCGTCTCCCACGATGGAATATAGCCGCGTGTCGTATTTGTTTTCATTTCGCAGTAATTCAGGGTTATACAGGATGCCTGAATATCCGCCGTTGTCATTATAAGGAGCGACCCAAGGTACCAAACGAGTCAGAGAGCGTATAGGATTGGCGCCTAGACCGGCATTGCCTATGGTACTTAGCTTTTGATAAGCCGGTGCGATACCGAGGTTGAACGATAGGCGTTCGGTAGCGGTATTTTTTAACCGTAGGCGTCCTGTGATGCGCTCATAGCCCTGTCCTTTGGTGACAGCGTCTTGCTTGTAGTATCCGCCTCCTGCATAGAATGTTGTTTTGTCCGTGCCTCCGGAAGCGGATATATCATACTGTTGAAAATTCCCCTTTTGGGTGATGACATCATACCAATCTGTATTGATATCCGGCTTTAAGCCTTGATCGATCAAATAGGAATAAGCGGCTTCAGGCGTATTTATTGCTGCTAAAGCCCCTGTTTGACTATTGATGACACCTTCTATCAGCAATTCTGACATCTCGGCGGTACTTAAAGGTTTGTTCTTGTCCGTCAGTGCTATCTGTGAAAAGCCCTGCTGCACTGTGGCAGTTAGTTTCGTTCTTCCTGCCGCACCTGATTTTGTCGTGATCAATATCACACCATTTGCGGCTCTTGAACCGTATATAGAAGTTGCAGATGCGTCTTTCAATACGGTGACAGATTCAATGTCATTGGCATTAATACCCGCCAGTGTATTCGATGAAAATGCCAATACCGTCGTTGCTCCATCTACTATAGGGACACCATCCACCACATATAAGGGAGAGCTTGCCGCGCTAAAAGATCCTACTCCCCTGATACGTACGTTCGGGCTTGCCCCTGGCTGTCCGGTGCCTGTCACCCCCTGCAATCCGGCTACATTGCCTTGCAGACTCTCTTGGAAGGAGGCACGCGGCCTGCCTTCCAGTTCCGTAGACCGGACTGTTGTGGCCGAACCCGTAAAAGATGTTTTCAACGAGCTACCATAAGGTACCTGAATAACGACTTCGGCAAGTGAGGTAATATCTTCCGTAAGTCTAATCTGCGGGGGCATGGCCGATACCGGGTACTCTTTTGCGATATAACCCGTATGGGAAAAAACGATAACGTCATTGCTCCTTGCCCGTATCGAAAACCTACCGTTGGCATCCGTGACCGTGGAGACATCTGAGTTTTTTACCTTTACGTTTATACTGGGCAACGGAAGGTTTTCTTTTTCACTGGACACCAAACCCGTCACGGTTTCTTGTTGCCCATAAGCGGCCGAAAACAAAAAAGCAACCGTCAGAAGCAAGATAAATCGCTTGTAAAACGACCGGCCATTTTCACAAAACAAATTGTTGAACATAATAATTGCTGTATTTAGGGTTTCACAAATAAATTTCACATAAAACATAAAAAAGGCTTCACCAACGATCAAAACTTTGATCATACCAAAAATACAATCAATACATATTAAACAATTAGCATAAAATTATCCGATATGTATCAAAAATTATTAACAAAGCGAGAGAAAAACACGAAAGCACTTGGCGTTTTTGAAAACAGAAAAGCAGGGTGTTGCAATAATTGTTTAAAATATTGATAATTTTCGTTTTAATTTTACGAATAAACACGAGTATTATTGTGGATTGTAAATTACAAAAACGTTAAATTATGCCTTTAATACAAAATGACACCATGGTCCTTGCTATCTTGTTATTGATACTGGCCCTGGTCACCAAGACAGCAGCTAGCAGTAGGCCCGTTTTCAAAAACTTTTACAAGTATGTTCCTCCGTTATTGTTGTGCTATTTTATTCCGGGTATTCTGAATACATTCCATATCATCTCAGGCGAAAACTCTGGTGTTTACACGGTTGCTTCACAATACCTGCTGCCGGCCAGCCTTATCCTGATCATCATGTCTGTGGACCTGAAGCAGATCTGGAAACTGAGACATAAAGCAGGGCTGATGTTTTTGGCCACGGCCATCGGCATCATGCTGGGTGGCCCGTTAGCCATGATCATAACCGATACCTTTGTGCCGGGCGTTATCGTCAAAGGTATGGGGGAGGATGCTTCCTGGCGTGGACTGGCCACACTGGCGGCCAGTTGGACAGGGGGAAGTGCTAATATGGCGGCTATGTATGAGGTGTTCAAGCCATCACCCGACCTCTATTCCGGGATGATTGCAATTGATGTTTTGTTGGCAAATATATGGCTGGCCATGATGTTGTACCTTGTGAATAAAAAGGATAAAATAAATAAACTCCTCAAAGCCGACGATGACCTCAACCAAACACTTGAACACATAGGAAATACCAACTCAGATACTACTCGGAAAATGCCTTCTATGCCAGATCTTTTCGTAATTCTCTTCCTTGGTTTAGGAGGTACGGGGTTGGCGCACCTCATCACGTCATATGTCGTGCCTTATATAGAAACACACGCACCTTCGTTGAAACAATTCAATCTTGATTCCAAATTCCTATGGGTCATCCTGCTCACCACAAGCATGGGTGTCCTGCTTTCGTTTACAAAAGCAAGAAATTACGAAAAACAAGGAGCTCCGATCATAGGGAACACTTTTCTTTATATCCTGATTGCTTCTATCGGAATGCAGATGAATATCCTGAAAGCTTTTGACAATCCCGGATTGATTTTGGTCTGTGCGATCTGGTTGTTATTTATGGGTATTGTGATCGTGGCAGTCGCCCGTATCTTCAAGGTCAATTTCTTCTTTCTTTCCGTTGCCAGCGAAGCCAATGTCGGCGGAGTTCCTACAGCGTCTGCTGTTGCTACTGCCTTTAGTCCAACTTTGGTGCCCGTCGCGGTTTTACTCTCTGTTTTAGGATATTCCATTGGTAATTATGCCGGATACATCTGCGCCATACTGATGCAACTTGTCAGCCAATAAGCTTTTAATCTCTTTGGTTTAAGGGCGTGTTGGTCATAGGCAGTCTCGAAGATGATATGTGGAGGCAGTGATTCCAGTTCGTTCAGAACATCAAAGCGGTACAATCATACAGATTGATATCCATAAAGACCGGATCAGGATCTTTATCGCGGATGAGATCGCTTACTTCAAGGCTTCGGCATAGCCTGGGTTATTACATATAGAAACTAAAAAAGGGAGTGATTTGATCAATATTATATCCAACAACGTCCGAAGCTTTTGAAACTTCGGACGTTGTCGGATACTATGGGGTATACAAAAGCCGGAATATTCCTTATTTCGGAATATTGATACCTGGGACGGTCAACAATCTAATCAACTTTCAAGGACAAAGCTTTGCTTACTTCTCCAAAATTATTTAAGTTGACGCCACGGGCCATTAGTGCAGCTTCCATATTCAATGGGATGACTATGATCCTAGCTTGTAGGTAAGTCTGTGCTTGATCGGCTGGGCCAGATGTTCGTTGTAGGATTGCTCTGGAGCTTGTTGCAGTTGGAAAAGCATACCACAAGCGATATTCATGTGTCCCTCCAGTTCCAATTCCAGGCATCACGAGCCAATTGGCATTGTTTGTCCCTGCGGTGACGTACAACAAGGTCATACTTTGCTCAAATTCTTCTTTGGTCACATCAAAATCCAGAAGTAAGTTCTTACCAATGCCAGCTTCGATTGTGACATCGAAGAAATCAAAAACTTTGGCCTTAAAAGCACCTCCTTCTCCTACGGGGCCTTGAGGACCTTGGGGGCCTCTTGCACCAATAGGGCCTGCGGGACCGATAGGACCTTCTTTTTCACAGGACGAGAAGCAAAATAACGCCAGGCAACACAGTGCCGCGAACAACGGGAATGTAATTTTTCGTTTCATTTTATTTTTGGTTTAATTATTAATATTTAAAAAATTCTTATACCTTGTGTCTTCAAGACCCAATCTACTTACCTCAACATCACTTTCCGTACAGCATTGTTGCCACAATCAAGGACATATATACTTCCATCTGACCCCACATCGAGATCCCGCAAGTTGGCGCTCCATTTTGCCTGTCGGAAATCGCCATCCGCAAATCCGGACGAAGCCCGGAAGGCAGTCGTCACCTCTGCAGTATGCACATTGACCCGCCTAAGGGCAGAATTGTCGGGATCCAATACCATCAGGTGATCCGGACCGTCCAGTGTAAATCCGGTAATGACCCCAAACCGTGCTGCCCCACCAACAGCATCCAGATATCCACGGCTCGAAGCCCCGGCCCATCCAAAACCTCCGCCAGTCCATCCCCCACTGCCATTCGGCGTATAAATACCGATTGCACCGGTAAATGTGGCTATCTGCTGTGAATAGACGACAGACTGTTGGGTGACGGCATGCCGTACATGGCGGTTTCCATGCGACAGGCTCACACTCCTAAAGGTAGCGGCAGGCATCGCTACGATCCACTGCCGGGTTGTATAGCCGACATTCGAAACAAACAGTTCGCTACCATCCGGTTTGAGTGCTATCTTACCCGGCACATCGCCTAGATTGGCAATTACTGTACTGACCGTACCCTGCATGGAGATACGTTTGAGAGCCCGATTGCCTGGATCGGTCAGGTAGAGTACATTCGTGTTTCGATCATAGGCCAATCCGGCAGTTTCCGTCAGCCTAAATCGTGCATTCTCTCCTGTACCATCCTGATTACCTTCACTTCCGGTAGTGCTTCCCGCAAACAAGGAGACCTGCCCGCCGGGTGTAATCTTCATCACGCGGTGTTGTCCAATCTCCAGCACATATACATTTTCCTGATTATCCACCGCGATGCTTCCTCCCGCAGTAGACAGCTGCAATTGTCCATGGCCCAGTGACAGTATCCCGGCCCGTCTGAACTCGGTCGGTCCCTCAGCGTACAGTCCCCCCACTTCAACTCTCAACATACCGGTAGTCAATCCTTGTGGTGCCAACACCTGGAGACTGCTTTCGGTCGCTGTTATTACGGGCGTCTGAACCCCATTGAACGTAACCCGGTTTTCGGTAGCAATCGTACTAAAACCAGCTCCATGGATAGTCACTGCCGTGCCCGGAAGTCCATCAGCGGGACTCACGAGCGTGACTGCCAAGGCCTGATCCCGGAAGACCGGCCCTTCCGTCGCTTGATCATTTACATTGACCACCACCTTGCCATTGCCTGTGCCGCCCGGCAAAATAAGTTTTATCTGAGTTGCTGTAACAGAGGTCGGAACGATTTTGATATCGTTAATGTACACATTTGTTTCACCTTGTGCCGGACTGAACTGCGTCCCTATAATTACCATTTCGACACCCCCAGGTCCACTCAATGGACTGACGGTCTCAATCACCGGAAACGGAACCACCGTAAAATTCGGGGCTTGTACCACCTCGTCACCGATCGTAATAATGACCGGGCCGCTTCTGACACTTTGGGGTGCTACGACCACTAGTCGATTAGTACTTGCTTCGGTGACGACGGCTGCCATCCCATTAAACGTTACCTTGTTGCCTGTTATCGTTTCATCAAACCCTTCGCCAAGAATCGTAACGTAAGTCCCTGCACCACCACTGAGCGGCTTCATCTGCTCGATTGACATATACGAGAAGATGGGGCCCGTAGCTTCCATACCGTCTACTTCCACTTGGACAGGTGCTACGCCATTTCCATCACGTGGCACCTCCACGACAAGTAAGGTATCCGAAGCATTCAATACCGTTGCATTCTTCCCGTTGAAAATGACCTTCGGTGGACCTGACACGCTGCTGAAGCCTTCGCCCCGGATCTTGATCTGCGCTCCACCTTGTGCCTTGTCCGGGATCAATTGCTGCACACTCAGCGACTGATAGGTAAACTGCCCGACATCGGTATTCTTTCCGTCAGTACTCAAAGTCACCATACCTGTACTGCCGGCTTGAGGTGCACGAACGACGAGTTTCGTTTCCGTAGCACTGATGACTTCTGCGGGTGTACCGGAAAAACTAACGGCATGATCAGTCAAGTCGGTAGAAAACCCTTCGCCCAACATCGTCACTAGCGTCCCTCCCTTGCCACTGTTGGGATAATATCCTGTGACCCGAAAATTCGTGACCGGATCAGCTATTTCTTTTTTCTTGCAGCTACCTGCCAACAGCAACAAGGTTACAAAACCGACCAACCTGCCCATTCCCGAAAAGCAAACCATATTCTTCATATCTTTAACAGTTAATACCCAAACCTTTACCTTATCGTTATCGAAGCACCCTATCGATCACATGTACCAATCCATTGTGTGACACATGGTCACGGTTTGCCACAGAAACGATCGACTCGCCACCCGTCAGATCCTTGATTGACAGACGGATACCCGGATAAGCTGTCGTGACGACCGTCATGATACCGCTCGTATAAGTGGCTGTAAGCCGATTGCCATCCAACATCCGAATAATCAAGCTGCCACGTTTGGCTCCGGGGGCATTTGCCCTTACAATCTCGTTCGTAGCACCATTATAATAGTCGACCTGAAAACTCCCGGTCAGCGACGGGACGATGGTCAGATTAAAATCGTTGACAAAGCGTCGGTCGGGTAAAACGTGATAACGGACCAAACGGGCCATAGCTTCCCGATCAGCATTATGAATCTGTTGCACAGTACTCAGCCCATAGCTGGCCATCGCCGTATTGCTCGGCACAAATACCGTACACGAAGGCAGCTGCCGTAAGGTATTCTCTAGCCCCGCCCGACGCACCGCCTCCGCAAACAGCGTCAGCTCGTCCCGGCTGCTGATGATATCTACAACATCCTTCTTCACATCGGACGCCAATACCCTATCGATCACCTGAGCGATGCCATTGGAGGCAGGTATATTCCGCAAATGGACCGTTCCGCCATTGACCGTGATCACGGTATCCTGATCTTTTACCCAACGGGTGATATACACCGGATCCCCTCCGCGCGTGATGACCTCCTGATTGAAGAGAAAGGGAAGTTTGTCCAATTCATACAAGCCATCCAAAATATGGTAGCCAAACATGTTGGCCAACTGAGAACCCGGCATGGTCATGATCCGGTCATAACCGATCCCGGCAGAGAGAAACGCTTCATCAGAAGGCACCAATACCGTATATGGTCCCTGCTCCATCAGGATCTGATCAAAGCCCGTCCTCTTCAGTCCTGCACTGAAGGTGGACAGGTTATAGTTGTCCGCAATCAGATACGCCAATTTGCTGTAATCAAAATCGGTGTAGTAGTCTTCGTCAGGTTCACAGGCCGCTGACACCACCATCATCAAAGCTGCTATGCATATTCGTTTCATGTTCATACCTGTTTTTTCGATAATCAGTAGTCCTTTTTCTCATTTTGTTTCTATGGGAGCAACAAACGATCGACAGCATGAATCACTCCATTGAGCGTATTGATGTCTTTGTCGATCAAGGTTGCCGCCGGCCCGGATGCTCCTTTTACCCTAATCTGATTGTTGCCCGGAAACACAAAGGGCATAAAATAGAAATTCGTGGTTCCCCGCTGCGGATAATAATACCCGTATGTAATTTCGGTGTAAGCCGTGACAGGATAGTTTGCCAACAACTCCTGTTGGAGGTCATTTGAAAAAAACAAGGTAGCATTTCGTTCACGGGTAAACTCGTAGGAAGCAATGCGCATACCCCAATTATGGTGATAATCCAATAGGGTATCCGTCGCAAAATCACCTACTAGCCGATAGTACGGTGTTAATCCTGTCCCCGGATTCGAAACCCACTCCGCCCAAGGTGGGTTACGAGACTCATTCCATGCTACCAAGTCCTCCAATGTATGGAAACCGGCTTGCTGAAACGCTTCATTTGTCGGGATAAACCATGTATTTGGATTTTCCACATACGGGATATTCCCGGTGACCGGAGGATGATAATCCATGCCATAATACAATGGACTATTGCGGTCGTATGCCTGCTCTGCAATGTGCCCGGCAGCAGGTGGGTGACCGTTTGCCGCTTCAAACAAAGCCTTGTATGCCGAATCGGTATAATGCAGCAGACTGACATACAAACTGAATCGGTTGTCGGATCGGATGACTTCCCATGCTGTCTTTACGGGCACCTCCAATACATGCTTGATCGGCCAGATATAGCCGTCCACCGCTGGTATTGGTGTTGTATTGCCGGAAGGCTTCCCATTTACCCAGAGGGCATCGCCATCGTAGGACAGCCCTACCCGAAAATAATACGTTTTGTTGTCCGCTGTATAGCGCAATGTAGGCAGATCCAGCATACTCACCGCCTGATAATTTCCCGCTTTATCATGCAACTCTTCGGGTGTAATACGGTTTCTGAATACATGCTTCATCATCAGCGTATCTAGCGCTTCGATAGATGCGGCGTTCACAGACGACATTGTCCATCCCGCGGCTTGCAATGCCGCATTGTCAGGTACCAGTATGGTATATTTTGTTTTCGAATCTCCGATCGTTCCGAGGATCTCATCAATATGGCTCCGTTGCCATGCCTGGTAAAAAACCGTATGCGCGGATTCCGATAACGCATCCCGAAAACGGACGGTCACTGTCTCCGCATAGGGAATCTGCGCGCCGACTTGAGGAGGCATATATTCTTTTTTGAGACACCCTTGCATCAAAAAAAGAATCAGCATCATTGCCAGTAAACTATAGCGCACTAAGCGGGTATTCTTTATATACTTTTCCATGTTGTCCGATCGAATTTAGTTCTCCGAAACCAAAGCCTCTTCAGGGAACACAAGGGTCCCGTCCAGATGGTGTACCACACCGTTCGTACACAGGTGGTCATTTTTGTGTTGATCATTGCCCCTTACCATATATCTTTCAGTCGTCGCATCAGCCGGTCCTGTTCCTAAGAAAGCATCTTCATTTTCTGCAATTGTACGCAAGAAATAAAGGTAGGGAGTCGTCCCTTTGGACACTCCCAATGTATAGTCATAGGTGTAAAATCGAGGGACATTATCAGAAAGGAACCGGTTCGCAAAACTAGGCTCATAAATACCCGTACTAACGTCTGTCCCAAAAAGAACTTTTGCCGTAAAAATACGGTTGTATGCCCCGTCGTTCCGTACCTGGGACACATACCAAAACTGATCTTCAGTACTCAGATAAAAATAATAATCCTTGATAAAAATCTGTTGTCCATAAAAGATATACGAGCCAAAAAGCCGTTCGCCGATATATATATCGACATCCATGGCAGCAATGGAAGCCTCCGTCATCCCATGTCTCCGGAGTTCCGAGTTGACGGGCGCAAATATGGTAAACGGTCCTTTCGTGGCCAGTTCGTCCCAAAGCCCGAATTTTTTCAACCCTGCCACAAAGATGCTGTAATCCGAATTGGCGGCAAGCCAGTCTTGTACCGTCTGGTCGGGATAGGGCTTCATCAGTTTTGTCAAGGAATGGAGGACGCCGTTGGAAAATGGGATATCTCCTACGTTTTCGGGTGGAGCAGCTGTATTGCTCAATGAAATACAATTGGCCACTTCTGCTCCTGAAAAAGTCACCATCATGGCTTTGATGCTCGAGTTGGAGATGGCTGCACGTCGGTAGTCGTTCCGGAACAGATAGCGATTGGCATATAACTGCTCACCGGCCAAAGTTTCATAACGCACTTCGGCCTGATTCATCGGAACATCCGATAAGTTTAACCTAAACGGAAGGATGTGGTAAGCCATGACATAGCGCAGACTGTCCTTGTCCATGCGTTGGAAGTCAGACGGACGCGTAATACCAATGGCACGAAAGGCATCGTCGGAAGGAGCCAGCACCGTGAGAGGTCCCGTACCATGAGTAAGGGTATCCAACAATCCTGTATACTTCAACGCTGCTGAAAACAAGGTGTATTCATAGTTATTGGCCAGAAAACCACCCAATGAACGCACTTCTTCGTTAGGCTGGTTCAGGAGGATATCTTCGCGATCGCAGCCCTGAATGACTCCTAGACTGAAAAGCACTATAAGTAGACGGGCTATAGTGTATTGCTTCATATTATATAGATATTTTATAGTCTTCATGACGTCCAATTTATCACAATCAATAAGCCGGTGGCGCATATTGCCGTTGAATGGTTGTTAAATAAACCTGTCCATTGATGATTTCTACCGTATTGACCGAAGCAAATGAACGAGGATTGTACACACCGGAATGTGTATTGATAATCAAGTTGGGAAAATTAACCCCGGCATGATAGGTATGGTAACTGTTTGCACCACAATTAGCACATGGCGCATTGGGATCATATATTTTTGGCCCGTTCAAAATAAAATTGAGCGCGGCAAATGTTCCGTCCGTATTGCCCATTACGCCACCGAGGTGATTCAGGTAGAAACCAGCCTGTTCGTCAAATCGGTTCTGCTCGATATGCATACCCGGTGCCAAAAAGTAGAACCGCTGCCAGAGGTCGGTATGTATGCCGTTTTGCGCGTCGCTCACCCACAGGGGAAAGGATACATAAGGGTTAGCCCTGCCATCTGCATCCTGACGCCGAACCGTTGTAATGTATTTGGCAACATAATCCGGGCTTACTTGCTCATAGTTATTTAAGACGATACCGTCCATGTAAACCGAAAAATCCTGACCGTCAAACAAGGTCATGTAGACATTCATGGTGTCACGCACCCCCAACTGAAACAAATTCTCCATATTCGTAGACATCGGCAACTTGAAGAGTCTGTCTGCATCGGCATAGCCCTTTGCACTGTAATTGTAAAAATTGACATAAACTAATGAGTCTGACAAGGGAATTTTGTGGAAATTCTCCTGCCTCAGCAATACCCCTCTTTCTTTGGTATGAAAGTCCTTAAGCAACGTTTGAAGTGTATAAACTTCTCCAGCTGCCAAATGCAGTGTCGTATCAACCAACATGCTCTTTTGATAACGCTTCTCCAGTTGGAAAAAAGGTACCTCATTCCGGGGCCGGTACATAAACATGAAGCGCAGTTCGCCCGAAGGTACCTGAGCCCAGCTGCTGAGGTCAAACCCATTGAGTATAGGGGCTACCAAGACACTTTCTTTGCCGGGATATTCAGGATTATTGACCGTGGTACTGACACCTATATGTGATGGATAAGGTGGAGCATAACGGTCACGCTGATCTAAAAAGTCTCCGACAATTTCGGCTTCGATGGGCATACCATCCGCACCCAGTGTCGGATTGATAAGCATACATAGGTAAGATAACGTATCCCCTTTGGTATCCATAGCCTGTATTTGATTGATACTGTTGAACACCCGCAAGTAAGCCGGACTATCGATAGTCGTGTATTCTATCCGTTGGCATGCCCCAAGACATAACAGGCAAAGGAGTAGCCCCAAAAGCAAAATACCTCTTCCCGGGATCTGACCCCGTTGATTACACTGACGATTAACGAGTTGTTGCTTCATATTTTACTGATTGTGTTTCACCGCAATTATCTTCGCTTTTTCTATATTTGATGCGCCTTCGGCGGTACGGCCGATGACCGCTACCGTAAAAATTCCCGGTTCCATGGCTGGCAGTGGCCTTCCTACCTGCGTATAAAGAGCAGGCCGGGCAATGAGATCCGTACTCCTGAACACCGGGATTTGATCAAGCCAAAAACCCGGAGTAACCCCCGGTGTCGAGCGATAGGCCATCCACTCAAAGGTGACCCCATAGTCCACACGCCAACGCGCATAAGGCAAATCAACAATCGGCACACCTGGTCGTAGATTGTACATCACATCGTCGCTATGCTCCACGTAGAAACTTCCCGCTCCGGGTACTTGTAAAGTCATATACTGCCGCATATCCTGGCCATTATTGATCGTATAACTGAGATAGGGAAGGTCTGACGAAAGATTCAGGTGCCGCGTACTCAAAGCCATCGTATGTTCCAACCTGTTGACGGAAGCATTATCATCAAATCTGTTCGAATAAAATTCAGTACTCATATCGTTGGCAACGGGCAGCAAGCGTACTTTTCCCTGCGCATCCTGCCACAACCAAACCGAATGGTTCTGTCCTGCCTGTATACTGTGTGTCACCCGTGCAAGCTCTACTCCCTCCGAATTTTGTGCCTCTACGACATACTCTCCATTCGCCGATACGATCTGATAACCTGATCCTTGACCATACCGGACGACATCGGACAGAGGAATACCGTTGATACGAAAGTCCACATAATTGCCGGGTAGGGCATTGACACATTGTATTCTGGCAAAATTAAAATTGGGCGGCGGCGGTACATCATCTATGACCTTGAATTGATTCTGATATGCAAATTGCGAGGAGCCGCTGGTCAAAAGGTAATCGAACGGAAAAGGTGCCACCACAATAGTATATACGCCTCCAGGCTGATACGTGCGGATAGGAGCATAGGTGAGTCCGGTAACACCTCCACCAGTTGACGGAATGACGATTCGCGAAGTGGGTGGATCCAACCGACGATATTCGAAATCATCTTCGTTGACCCCATGGGTAGTTGCCGAAATCTCCCTCCCGTCTGCGGACAGTATTTTGAATTGGTAAGTTCCGTATGGCATTTCAATATAAGGGGAGGTGCGCTGCTCGACACTGATGTTTGAAGTCTGACTACTTACCGGAGTACCGTCTGCATACGCGAGTGTGATCGGCCCGTTAAGGTCTTCCAATGCACCCGTGGAGCCGGGGCTCGGCAAGGCGCCCACCGACTTCATCAGATTAATGATACGGATCTTGAAATGGTCCCGCTTGGAAGAGGCTTGTATATCCCGATCTATAGACACAACCTCAGGCTGCCCAACACCTCCAGGCCAAATGGTGTAATAGTCCTTGGGCTTGTTTGCCCCTGGGATAAGCAAGCTTACCGGCCGGCTTTGAACCGGAACAGCCGAATAATCCTGAATGCCCATCAGCGTAATGTATGCTTCATCGGCGGCAAACAGGCTTTTAGGGATTTCCCAGATCCTTCCTAACAGACCATCTCCCGGGAAAAAACGTGTAGGGGCACCGGTTTTGTCAAAATTGGTCAAGGAATCGTAATCAGCAATCACCTGGCGGTACATCGCGGTGTTGATGATACGTACCGCAGACGGATCATATCGGGGGTGACTATTGTCATACGTAAAATCTTCTTTCGGTTTGCTGCATCCGAAAAACAAAAAACAACAAGACAGTAGCAAGGTGCACCCGACAGACCACCGGCAGAAACCGGATCTATCCGGGCTGTTATAATGACCGGAATACCCGGTTGTCTGTCCTTTATATCGAATCGGTAAAATCATCGCTAAAATATATTATAGGTAAATCCCATCATGATTTCTGCTCCACGCTTGTAGCTGCGTTGCACATATTCGTTGCCATACCACAATCCTCCCGTACCGGGATTGGCATAAACCGTTTTGACCGCCGGATTCAGGATATTCTTTGCGTACCCCTTAAACAGAACCCGCTTATGAATACGCTGGCTCCATACAAGATCCAGCATGGGAACAGGACGGCTGTACAGATCCGGCTCGCCCAATAGATTGATCTGTACCAAACGTTCGCCGACAATATTGAAAGTCGCTGTAAAATCAGATCCCCACACCTTGTTGGTATAATTGAGCCAAGCATTTACTGAGTACGGAGCCTGTTCAAACAGTGGGCTGTTTTTGGGTGAATGGCGGTCCAATGTTCTGTTTGCAGCATACCTGAGCTCACTTTTCCGGATATTACTCTGCGCCAACATCAGGTTTGTACCGATAAAGAAATGCTGCAATTGGGGCACAATGGTTTCGAGATTCTTGACGGCTTCTACCTCCATCCCCCAGACCTGCCCAACGTTGGGCTCATTCTCAAAGCGGATCGCTGGAAATTCGGGGTAGGTCGCTGCCAAGCCCTCTGTCCGCAAGCTGAACACTTTGACCAATTGATCATGGATCCGTTTACCAAAAGCGGATACCGCCAGTACTTCACCCTTGTTCGGAAACCATTCCCATCGGAAGTCTAGGTTTTGGCTCGTCTGATTTTTCAAAAGGGGATTACCGACGACAAGCCCCATCTGGAATACATCGTACTCAAATACATTGGTGATTTCGCGGAGTTCTGGCCGGGCAAGCGTTGTGCTATACCCTCCCCGGATATTCATCAAGCCATCATCCAGGCTATATGTCACATTCAGTGAATAAAATGGTTTGTAACCTGTACGGTATAGCGAATTGGGTTCAATAAGTACCAATGGCACGCGATTGCCGTCCGAAGTCGTTGCGGTCAGTGAAGGATCTAAAAATACACCTGTGGTATCCACTATAGAGCCGATGTCAGTGGTCTCTAGACGTACACCGCCCATCAGTCGCAGCTGCTCTGTGGGGCGTAGATCAAACATGCCGTATAAAGCTTTGGTCTCGTAATATCCCGTATAGTTATTGGGGGATTTTTGGCTATTGTACAAGAATCCGCTGACCGGAAATGCACCTTCGCCCCGCCAACCGTCTGCCGGGCGGACGCCGACCACTTCATTAGATACCAAACGATCCAAATCGGCGTCTACTTCGTAGATCGGAGTTGCGCCTAGGTCGGTATAATTGGAGCCGGGCAGGAACAATTGGTTCTCGGTATATACCCGATCACGGAATAGGTAGTTTCCTCCTATCTGCAATTCCTGTCGTTGTCCAAAAAGAGAGAAAGGGATTTTCAGATCGGCCCGGTAGTTGTAGTTCGTCTCATCCAAGTAACGCCAACGTCGACCATTGGGTTCTGCCTGAATGATCCCATAAGGTCCATAACCATTGACATAGCCCGAGGTGAGCGCATACAGATGATCCGTATGCCGTCTTTCCTCTGTATAGTTAAACAGTACATCACGATCACCCGTGTACCGCTTGTGTGTATACCACGACCATTCATCCTGCTCCGGCATAAAGTCAACCAAAGATGCGAAGCGGTAATCAGGATCGTTGTGCGTGGACGTCGAGGTCGAAGCGCTATAACTCAGCTGGGGGGTGTACTGTCCCATTCCAAATTTGTGTTCTCCCTGTAGGTTGTAGGTATATAAAGTACGATAAGTTTGTTTAAGTGAATAAATCCGGCTAAGCACATCACCCGGCAATCCCGAATATTCGTAAGCTCCATCCATATTTGTCGCTGCATTTTCGCCCCCCCAGCTTCCCATAAACTGTCCGCTGATTTCATGACGCGGCGAAAAACGGTAGGCTAATCCTCCCAATATACCATAGTTCAACGTTTCGATACCGGTATTTTCGCGGTGAGTTTGGTATTTACCCAAATAAAGATTATTAGGGGTAATGAAATTCGGTATATTCCGCCAGCTGTAGACATCCGAATTACCTGTAACGACCCCTTGGTATACACTCCATTGCGTCAATTCACCACGATACACATCCGTACTTCTCCGGTAATAATTACCTCCCAAAATCACGCCTAGCTTGTGCTTCTTAAATACATCGTAGTTGTTGCCAAAGGTGACCGAGTAGAGCTGATTTAATGGTGCGCCTGCATATCGGGTCGTCAGATTTTGGTCAAAACCCTGCATAATGTTGTTGATGCGTGATACCTCCTGTTGGGTAGAGGGACTGAAATTCGTATTGGCGATCAGTCGCTGGATGGAACCCAATCCGTTCGGGTATTCGTGCGCCAGGTTGAGAAAATCGTTACTAAGGTTCTTATCATTGATCCGTGTACCCCAAAAGCCCATATTACTATTTTGGAAACTGTTGAGTCGGCCACCGATACCAATATTTGAGTTGAAGCCGCTTTGGGCAATCACTTCAAAAATGAGCGTATCCGGAATAGATTTCGTCTTTAACTCCACGATACCCGAGGTGGCATCTGCCGGTTTGTCGGGCGTGTAGGTTTTGAAGACGGTAATATTGTCCAAAAGGGATGCCGGTACCAAATCCAGCGGAATAGCGCTCCGATCCGGATTGGACGAAGCTAATCGCACACCATTCAGCTGTCCGATGACACTGCGATCTCCCAAACCACGGACAGCGACGTATTTTTCGTCGGTCACCGTAACCCCCACCACACGTTGCAACGCCTGTGTGGTCGTGATGCTGGCAGTACGTTCAATCTGTTGGGCAGAAATGGCGTCTTGTACAATACCTGCACGACGCCTCTCCTCTAGCACGGCAGCTTCGGTATTGGCACGGCGGCTGGTACTCACGGTCACTTCGTCAAGAGTGGTGGAGAGAAAGCTGAGTGCAGTCTGACCCTTCGCTTGGGATGCCCTGACTTCGCGCTGTCGATATCCCAAAATACGGAAGATCAGCACATCGTCCTCCGATCGGACAGCAATCTCAAATCGCCCCTGTTGATCGGTTGTCGTGTTTGTCCCTATGCCTTTAACATGGACTGATACGCCTGCCAACTCCTTCTTGTTCGTCGCATCGATTACCTGACCTTTGATTGTGATTTGTTGTTGCAAACTAGTGGCATACGCCCCATTGAAATTGCCGCACACCAAACTCGTTGTCATAAAAAAGGTCGCTAAAAAAATGAAAAATTGCATATTCGTCATATCATTTCATATAAACTCGACTTAGCATCAGACCAATGGTATAGCCGTCTGCTCAGAACAACCTCCATCTAAAAAACATATCGATAATATTGCTTATCTTTTCTTCGTCTTTGATTAGTATTTACAGTATCATAGTTCAGTAAACTGATTGTCTTAGTTTGTATAAAACAAAGATAAATCGTATATACTACAGTCTGTTACGAAGATTAATCAGCTATAATCAAATATTAACCATTTAACGATAAAGAACTGGTCGGTTTTTGGAGCAGAAGGATAATTATTGCCTTGCAACAGCAAATTTTAATACAAAAAGAAGGAAATGCGATAGGAAATAGATGCTATGCTCCTAAAAAATAGGCTTAAAAACAAGAAATATGACAAGGTGTTGTGTGAAAACGTATAGAAAAAACTGTTTTTTTTAAAGATTATGGTATCCTAAGACAAAATATTTATATGCCCTGATGCTAAATCCATAAGGAGATGCCAGTGCCGAAAAATAAAGGATCTCCCATAACACAAGCTAACTCATAGTTTGATTTATGTACCTAAGTTCGATTAGTTGTTTAATCGAACTTAGGTTGTTTACTGTTATTTTCTGGGCTTCAATAAAAGGTCATGAAAATCGTAACTGGGGTCTGTCACAGGAGATATCGCCCGCATCTTTATCTGGTCTATACTCCCATCCGGATTTAAGGCAAAGGTAACATAGGCATCGGCTTTGAATTCTCTATTGTTCCACCTCACGATAAATGTATCGTATTGCCAGTGCTCCATTACCCCAACCATACCCGGGTTGTGCGTAAAATCCATCAGGAGCTTTCCTTTGTCCAATTTTATCGATACTTTTCCATACCAGGCATCCACATAGTCTCCCGTGTATTTGGCGAGCTGCAAAGCAGGTTTTGACAAACGGTTCCGCGATGCCGAAGATGCTTTTTCGGCTTCTTTAACACCTGCAAAATACCTGTCCTCATTTTTCTTGTAAGCGGTAATCCAGTCGTAGTCGGCTACACGAAGGAAGTGATCGACAATATGATTAATAATGGACATGCAGGCAGAGCTGGACTCTTGGTTGGTCAATACGGCGATACCAAGATTTTGCGACGGCACCATAAAGACCCGCGAGACAAAACCATCCAATTTGCCACCATGCATCAAGATCCGCTCCGAACGGTAATTGGAGGTATAAAACCCTAAGGCATACAATTGATAATCCATCTGTGCCGGTTTTAGGTAGACCGGAAGTTTGGCTACGGGCATGGGAGTCACCCCCTTCCAAAGTTGTACAGTAGTCGAAGGTTTGTATATCACTTTTCCGCTTGCTGTCCTGCCTGAATCCAACTGGGTGATCAGCCATTTCGACATGTCCTCCGCATTGGAAGCGATGCCCCCGGCAGGGTTGCTGATATCGGCTACGCCATATTTAAAAAAGTTGGTGACTTCATGGATCTCATCATTGAAACGGGCATGGGGGACCGAATAGTTGGGTTGGTTTTTCAATGTTGAAATACGGGAAATACTATTCTGCATCCCCACAGGTTGCATGATCCTTTCCGCCACAAAATCTTCCCATGATTCTCCGGTCACATGCTGTATCAATTCACCTGCTGCGAGATACAATATGTTGTCATAGGCATAGTTGTCCCTGAAGCTCGCTACCAATGGAAGAAATTGTGCTTTTCTAACGATTTCTTCCCTCGTAAAATTTGATGGGGGAAACTGTAGCAGATCTCCTGCATAGGCAGCTATACCGCTACGGTGTATCAATAGATCCCGAACAGTCATATTTGCGGTGACATACGGATCCGACATCTTGAACCAGGGCAGATAATTGACCACCGGGCTGTCCCATGCAATCTTACCTTCTTCGACCAATAGGGCCAATGCAGTTGCCGTAAAAGCCTTTGAATTGGAAGCAATGGGAAACAGGGTCTGTTTGTCTACACGTTCGGCAGCCCCAAGTTTCTTCGTACCATAGCCTTTTGCCAACAGGACTTTGCCGTCTTTTACAACAGCCAGGCTCAGTCCCGGAACCCGAAAGGTCTGTAGTACCTGATCTACATATTTGTCCATATCCTTAGGTAGGTTTTCCTGTGCATGGACTTGCCCTGCAACGAGCACAAGAAGGAGGGTTAGTAAACGAAAAAATTTCATGATTAATTGTTTTTATTTAATTCAATAAGACAAATGCAGTAATAAATGTCGCCATAAAAAAGCAAAACACAATATGGATAAATACATATAGACAATTTCTGATTAATATAGAATAATTTAAGCAAATCGTCCCTACAAAAAAGGCAATAAGTTTGACCTTGATTTCTTGGACAAGGCTATTTGTGTATAAAAACACTTTAAATAACCGGAAACTACACACCATGAGGTCGTTTCATCTCAAAAAAACAAAATAAAATGAAAATCTTGCATACAGATATTTTTAGGCTGAGCATAAAAATGGAGCCTTTTACCATCGCAACCGGAACAATGGAATACGCTCAGAATGTTTTCATCCGAATACATACGGATAGTGGTATATATGGCGTGGGCGAATGTTCCGCCTTTCCGGTGATTACGGGAGAGACACAGGAAACCTGTCTGGCAGTTGCTAGGGATTTTGCCAAGCTATGGAAAGGTAAAGATCCCGAAGCGATAGAAGAGCGTTTGGCCGAATTGGATCTGCTCATCGCTGGCAATAGAACCATAAAGAGTGCTTTCGATATGGCCTTGTACGATATTGGCGCAAAAGCCCAAGGATTACCATTGTACAAATATCTTGGTGGAACGAAAAAAAGCATAGAAACTGACATTACCATCGGCATTGGAGATGTAGAGACCATGGCTGAGAAGGCATTGGCTTTCAAAAACAGCGGCGCGACCTGCATCAAGGTCAAGCTGGGAAAAGAAGTCAGACGGGATGTAGCTCGAATGCAAAAAATCAGAGAGGCCGTCGGCGACACGATAAAGCTACGAATAGACGCCAATCAAGGGTGGGGTTTTGAAGATGCACAGTATGCATTGGAAGCCATGCAGGACTTGCAGATACAGTTTTGCGAGCAACCTATGCGGGCTTGGAACGATGACTACCTGCCGGAACTGATGAGGGTGTCGCCGGTCAAGATCATGGCCGACGAAAGCTGCTATACCCACCACGATGCGAGAAGATTAATAAGAGCACAAGCCTGTAATTATATCAACATCAAACTGGTCAAGTCGGGAGGAATATGCGAAGCGCTGAAGATCCAGGAACTGGCAAAACAGGCAGGTATCGCGTGCATGTTGGGAAGTATGTTGGAGAGCCGTCTGGCACTAAGTGCCAATCTACATTTTGCCTATGCGGCAGACAACGTCATCTTCCATGACTTGGATACCTGTTTGATCGGTCAACTCGAAGATCCGGTCATAAACGGAGCAAAATATAATGGTTATTTTCTGGAGATGGATGATCTGCCGGGCATTGGAGCCGATATAAACGAAGATTTTTTGAAATCGTGTGATCATTGGACGGTATAGGGTTGGCTTTAGGAATAAAGGTATAACATTGTAGCATTTTATGTATGGCGAGCGTTTAAATTGGGAAACTATTATACGCTATATTATTATATAATGATGGTCACCAAAAAACTACTTTCCTTTATTTTTCTTTCTTTTCTCGCTGGCGGTACTTGTATGGCACAGGTCAAAGGAGATATCCGTGCCGGGGTAAATTTTTCCAATGTCGTCGCTAAGGACAGGGACGGCAAGGTCGCGGATACCGAATCTGTACCGGGTCTATATGTGGGTTTGGGCGTAAATGTTCCTGTATGGCGTGATTTTTCCGTACATCCGGCATTTGTCTATGCCAGAAGGGGTTTTAAGCAGCATGGGGACGCATCCCATATCGGATGGGGCAAAGATTTCGAGGCAAGATCATCCTATCTCGAATTGCCGGTAGATATCGTATATAGCCCGAAGATCGGCTTGGGCAACCTGATCCTGGGGGCGGGACCATATGTCGGCTACGGCACAGGGGGTAAGTGGAAAACAGAGGGACCCGTATTGATCGGGGATATCATGATGGAAGGACAGGGGTCTTTGAAATTTCAGAACGATCTCTCGTATAGGGGTGACCAGGACTATGCGTATGCCAAGCCTTGGGACTATGGCTGGCATGCCAAGGTGGGCTATGCTTTGTTTGGAAAATACTCCGTGCAGTTGGAGATGCAGCGTAGCATCGGCAATCTGGACGCAAAATGGGGGAACTCTCCGCCCGACGGAGACATCAAAAATAAATCTATGGGTATCTCGGTGGGTTATACGTTCTGATCGGCGTCAGCGTATTTTACCGCAATGGGTAAAAGTATGGCTGATCTTGTCTTAAATTGAAGAAAGACCACATTATTAACCCTTGTTCTGTGATCAGAAGAGGTTCGATATAGTGACTCAATTATTCTTGGCACTAAAACTCCACTTCCACGAGAACCGGAAAATGATCTGAAAGAGCTCTACCATTAAAAGAATCGTAATAATCTAGTACCTGTGTATGGTCGGTAGGTTGCCCGAATCCTGCTTATCAGTGGACAGAATCAGCATCTCTCTTTTCGATAGAGAAATTGTTAAACCCTACTCCTACTTCTATTTCCAGTAGCTTCTGTTGCAGCATCTCGAGAATGGCCAGAAAATTGTAGACAAACTGTACCTTGTTTTCCGAGTTTTTAGCAATCTGCTGAAAGTCCAGTTTCTTGTTCAGTTCGATGAGTTGGCTGATGGCTTTTTTCTGCTGCTCGATCGTGTAGGGATATTTTACGACCGTATGTTTGATGGGCTGTACACGATGGGTAAAGCTGTACATCATCTTTTCGTACACCATCATGAGCTTATAGAGGTCAAAGGAAGCCAATTCTTCTTCGGTGATCTGGCGCTTGGTATTCTTGATATCGTAGGTGATATTGCCCCGTGCATGAAGCTTTTCGCGGCGGGCCTCGAATACTTTTAATTGTTCGCAGACATCCTTGAATTGTTTGTATAGGATCAATTTCTGGACAAGTTGCTGTTTGAGGTCGACCTCGTTTTCATGTTCGTCCAGTTCCGGACGGGGCAACAGCATTTTGGCCTTGATGCGCATCAACGTAGAAGCAACAAAGATAAATTCGGAGGCCAGTTCTATATTGAGGGACTGCATCTGCTGGATATAATCCAAAAAGTCATCCGTAATCTTGGAAATAGGGATGTCGTGTATGTTCAGTTCATCACGTTCGATGAAGAACAACAACAGATCGAAAGGGCCTTCAAACTGTTCGAGCTTGATTTCGTAATATGCTGGTTCCATATGTCCTCCAAACTTAGATAAAATGCTTTGCATTCACGAATACCTATAGCAAAAATATTCCATGAATCTATTCAAATAAAGATTCTTCCTACTGTCGGAATGACAAAGGGACGGATATGCGGTAACAACATGCTTTTAGTATATAAAGTTGAGTAATGACTTCAGTTTTTATGCTGTAATTCTTTGCAAGAATATCATTTTAAAATCGTAATTTTGCACTGTCTAAAAACGAACTATTTTAAAGCTAATGAGAGAAATACAATTCAGAGAAGCCCTTCGTGAAGCACTAAACGAAGAGATGCGTAAAGATGAAACTATATTTTTGATGGGAGAAGAAGTAGCCGAGTACAATGGCGCATACAAAGTAAGTCAAGGGATGCTTGACGAATTTGGTGCCAAACGTGTCATCGATACCCCCATCGCTGAGCTTGGATTTGCCGGAATTGCCATTGGCGCGGCAATGAACGGATTGCGGCCTATCGTCGAATTCATGACGTTCAATTTCTCATTAGTAGCTATAGATCAAGTCATCAACTCTGCGGCCAAGATCCGTCAGATGTCCGGAGGGCAGTTCTCTTGCCCTATCGTTTTCCGTGGGCCAACCGGAAATGCAGGTCAATTGGCTGCACAGCACTCCCAAAACTTTGAGAACTGGTTTGCCAATACTCCGGGATTAAAAGTCGTAGTACCTTCTAATCCTTACGATGCAAAAGGATTATTAAAATCGGCTATCATCGATCCGGATCCTGTGATCTTCATGGAGTCTGAAGTGATGTATGGTGACAAGGGAGAAGTCCCTGAGGAAGAGTATTACTTGCCTATTGGCAAAGCTAATTTGGTAAAAGAAGGTACCGATGTCACGGTTGTCTCTTTTGGTAAGATGGTGCCTCGTGTGGTCATCCCAGCCGTAGAGGAGCTGACCAAAGAAGGTATCAGTGTAGAATTGATCGATCTGCGTTCGGTAAGACCTATTGATTTTCCAGCTATACTGGAGTCGGTCAAGAAAACCAACCGCTTGGTGATCGTCGAGGAAGCATGGCCGCTGGCATCTATCTCCTCGGAAATCACTTTCCACGTTCAAAAGCATGCTTTTGATTACCTGGATGCTCCGGTGACCCGGGTGACATCTGCCGATGTACCCTTGGCGTATGCGCCGACTTTGGTCGAAGCGACGTTGCCTAGCATAACTAAAGTAGTGAATGCCGTGAAAGAGGTGTCTTATATTACGAAATAAGCAGAATGTAAAATATATAATAGAAGAAGCCGTCTCATTAATTTTGGGACGGCTTCTTCTATTTATTATGGTATACTTTGCTCGATTACTTTTTATCAAGCATTGATTTCTGATTTATATTCCTCAGCAGACAATAGACCGTTGACGTCAGCAGGATCGGCCAGTTTCACACGGATAATCCACCCTTCGCCATAAGGATCTGAATTGACCAGCTCCGGAGAAGCATCGATAGCATCATTTATGGACAATACAGTAGCTGCTACAGGCATAAACAGATCAGAAACTGTCTTGACAGCTTCGATCGTACCAAAAACTTCGTTGGCAGGAACATCCTCCCCTACGGTATTGATGTCAACAAATACGATATCGCCCAATTCACGTTGAGCAAAGTCTGTGATTCCGATAACGGCTTCATCGCCCTCTACACGAATCCACTCGTGATCCTTTGTGTATTTTAATTCTGCTGGGAAATTCATTTTATCTTTATTTTTTCTCAAAAATAGGATTATCCATTGATATTCCAAAAGTAATATCCTTAATTTTATGGTATGAACACGCAGATCCATAGACTTTATGAAATTGGTAAAAAAGACAATCGACTGATTCTCGGCTTGATGTCGGGGACATCCCTGGATGGATTGGACATAGCCTTGTGCCGTATTCACGGCAGTGGCAGGTCTACCAAACTGAATCTCCTACACTTCGTGACAAAGCCTTACGATGATATGTTTAGAACGAGGGTAAGGGAGGTATTTGCCAAACGGCATATTGATCAACAGGTTTTGTGTGGGTTGCATGCCTATATAGGAAAGGTGCATGCTGAACTCATCAATGCTACATTGACCGAATGGGCCATCCAATCACAAGATATTGATCTGATCGCCAGCCATGGGCAGACCGTGTACCATGCCCCTCAGTCCTTGACTCAGGATAGGAGCCTGCCCAATAGTACATTGCAAATAGGGGATGCAGATCATATTGCTGTGGGGACAGGTATCATTACGGTGTCGGATTTCAGGCAAAAACAGATAGCCGCAGGAGGAGAGGGCGCCCCCTTGGCGGCATATGGCGACCATCTGCTCTATACCGATAGCCGGGAAACCCGGATTCTGTTAAACATCGGCGGTATATCCAATTTTACCTTTCTACCCAAGCAGGGGAATGGGCGACAGGCGTTTGCCACCGATCTTGGGCCGGGCAATACCTTGATGAATCAATATATGTTCAAGTATTTGGGAAAAGAAATGGATGAAGACGGCAAAGTTGCCGCTTCTGGAAATATACAGCAAGATCTGCTGGATCTTCTTCTGGAAGAAGAATTTTTGAAACTGGCCTTTCCGAAGACGACCGGACCGGAACTTTTTAGCCTCAGCTACCTGTCCCGAAAAGCGGGAGATACTTATCAAAAGTGGGCCCACGAAGATATCATGGCTACGCTCAATGCTTTTTCTGCACGAACCATTGTCGATGGTATCAAACAAGTGGCTAAGGACGTGGACGATACAACGGTGTATATCAGTGGTGGAGGGCTCCAGAACCGTACACTGATCGATAATATCAAAAAAGAGCTGCCTCCGCATGTTCGTACGGACAGTATGGCTTCGCTGGGTATGGATCCCGATGCCAAGGAGGCCTGTCTATTTGCCCTGCTGGCCAATGAAACTGTCGCCGGAGAACCTTCCCATGTGAGCAACATCAAAGATTCTCCAGCGGTATGTATGGGTAAGATCAGTTTTCCCCAATAAGGGGTTTAATCTTGTCTACTTTCGATACGATACGTCGCTGTACTATAAAATTTTCGGCCAAACATATCGTTGACACGGAACTCCATCGTATGCTCGCCGACAGGAAGATCACTTGGTACAGGGGCTTTCCATATATGTGAGCTTAGATTGGGATCTCCGGGACGCTCACCTTTTGGCATTGGATCTGCCGTATCCCATTTCATGACAGATAGTAAATGATGGGGGTCCTGGATCTCTGTTTTTTTCATTTTTTGCCATTTCCCTTCGCCTACACGGTAGTAGACTGTATCCTTCTCGCCTCCTAAGAAATAGTTGACATAGACACTGGTCTTGGGTTTCTTTTTCTTTTGCACCACCTTGGGCAAAAATACATTCATCTTGAAATCGGAGGGTTTGCCGCTGACATAGTAGTCTACTTCATATTGGTTGCCTTTGAAGGTCGCTACGGCCCATCCTTTCAGCGTGCCATCGGCCATGGTGGCTGCGGGTACACCCAATTCATTGAATTCTCCCGAATACCAATTGCCGCTCGTCGTACCCACATTGTAGTGGTGATGAGGTATGCTTTGTTGCCAACCCTGCTCCTGGCCGATAAACACTTGTTTTTGTATATGTGTGTGGGCAGACATGGAGAACGTATTTGGAAAATCTTTCAGAATCGAAAATAACCTTTGGCTGTCTTCTTTCCGCATGCTCAGCAAAGGGATGTGTGTGTTGATGACGATCAGACGGTCTTTGGGAACATACTTCAACGTGTTCTCCACAAAATCCAATTGGTCCTTGCGCAGTCCGCCTATATAGGGTTTTTTTGCACCTTTTCCCTGGTAGAGGATATTGTCCAACACGATAAAATGTACTTTACCGTGATTGAAAGCATAGTTGTTTGGTCCAAAGTGTGCCTCAAAACTCTCATCGGACAAGGTGTCGCTCGTGACATCAAAATTCATGTCATGGTTGCCCATGACCTGGTACCAAGGAATGCCAACTTGCTTGATGGCCTGGATATAAGGCTTGAATAAATTGGGTTTGTTGCCGACCAGATCGCCTAAGCTGATGCCAAATTCATATTGGGTACTGTTTTTCAATAAGGCTATCACACCATTCTCGAAATATTCGACTTCTTTTTGGTTGTAGACCTGTGGATCGCCAAAGACCAAAATCTGAAATTCGTCCTTCTCTACAACAGGTATAAGTCCAAAGTCTATGGACTTGGGTAGAGATCCTGTAGCTTCTACCCCTTTGAACTTCAATTTGGGAGAGCCGTTTGGTTTATGAATATAATAATACCGAGGTAGATTGTCCTCATCTACCGAAACTTGGTAGCCGGCTGGTTTGATGACAAAGAGGATATTGTCCTCGCCGACGGGCAATATATATTCGCCTTTGCTATTTGTCAATACAACATCCACACCATTGGACACCGCTACGTCGGACAAGATCTTCTCTCCTTTATCCTTTTTGCCATTTCGGTTGATATCTTCAAAAACAATTCCTTTGGCGGTTTGTGCATGTACAACTTGCGTGCAGAGGTTAATAATAAGGCATAGCCAAAAAAGTTTTTTCATATAGAGTTTTTATTAAGATAATTATATACTGTTATAAATAAAACCGTCATTTCGACCAAAGGGAGAAATCTATGGATGAATTTGAATTAATTGTCAATAAGTTGAAAAACTGCTTAACCATAGATTTATCTACGATGAGCTCGTTTCACTCGGTTCTCGTCGTACCTCCTCGAAATGACGATAAAATGCGGCTATGAAAACATATAACTACTCTCATTAATTGTCAATAGCTTCGTGTAAAAACTTTTTAAAAGGGTAGATCCGCTCACAAATTGTCAAGACTTCTTTCAAAGCATTCTTGGAGGTCAACAGCTTGTCGGACAGCATCTGATGGATAATAAAACTTTTGAGCTTGAGCAGTTCGATATTGGGATCGTCGGCCGTGTATCCACTTGGAGGTCTGGACAACTTGTCCTCTTCCGATAGGTCGACCTCTGTCCATTGGCCGTCTGTCAATGCCTGCCGGAGTGCCTCGCCATTGTAATCTATTTCTTGACGGATGGCATCCAAATGCTCTTTTTTGGGGCGCCAATAGCCACAGGCGATGAATGACTTGTTGTCTGGTTCGATGTGTATGTAATATTCCGGGCCTTCCAATTTACGGCCGTCGATAGAAATGCCTGCCGCCATCCAACTCTTGTAGGGAGATTTGTCCTTGGAAAACCGTACATCGCGATAGATCCTGAACATACATTTTGCAGCATTGATATCCAGATTGATGTGTGGGTCAAATTCGGTCAAACCCTTTATCATCTCGGTGATGAAGTGTTTGACATCGTCCTGTGCGTGCGTATAGTGAGATTTGTGTTCCTGAAACCAATCCCGATTATTGTTTTGACGCAAGTTCTTTAAAAAATCGAATGTAGATGTCTGGATTTGCATAATGTCAACAAACAAGTAAATATACGAAAACCAACGGAGCTGCAAGCAACAATCCGTCAAAACGATCCATCAGTCCTCCATGTCCGGGTAACAGTCTGCCCGAGTCCTTGACCCCCAAGCTCCGCTTGAGCATAGACTCGACCAAGTCACCCAATGTGCCAAACACGCCTATGATCAAAGCTATACAGGCCCATTGCCATTTGGACAAGGAGCCAAAATATTGGGCAAGATTGATAGCTATGAGCAGAGCCAACAATACACCGCCAATGAATCCTTCCCAGGTTTTGTTGGGCGAAATGCGTTCAAAAAGCTTGTGCTTGCCAAAGCTCTTTCCGGCTAAATACGCGCCTGTATCGTTGGACCATAGTATAATCAAAAAACCTAAGGGAATGTAAGGGTTGAATACGCCTTGTATAAAGCCTAAAGAAACAAAGAACAAGAAAGGAAGAAAAGCATACCCTAGTCCCAGCACGGTATAGGCGATGTCGTCGAAAGGCTTTTCTCTTTTTTGAAACAACGACGTAATCAAGATCAATGAAAACATCGGCACGATCAGCCATACTTTGGCGAAAGGAATCCAACCTATACAGTGCAGCCCTATCAATATAGCCAACAAAATTGCCGTCAATACCCCTAGGTACACATTGGGCCTAACATTCTCCTTGGCAAATAGGGTATAGAACTCATACAGACACCCAATCCCGATCAAGGAAAAAAACACCACAAATACTTCCTGCCCCAATAATGTAGCTCCTACTAGCGCAAGTACAAAGAAAAAACCTGTTATTGCTCTTTGAAGCATATTATTCTTCCTCCGTGTTAGACTGTGTTAAAATGTCGAGGGCCTGCTCCTGTACCTCCTTGGCCACATATAGTTCGATACGCCCAAACTTCAAAGATGAATCCTGTTTGTTCAAGACGACCGCAGGAATGTCGTTTGTTTCCAATAGCTGTTTGTCCATTTCGGCAGCCAGTATATTACCGTATGTCCGTATCTTTATCCAATCTTGCTCCATGTATTGTTGCTTTCTTGTGTGTGTACCTGTAGAACCAATATCCTATCAACCCAGTTAAAATCAGACTACCAATATACACAAATATTGAGTAGTTCTCCTGACTTTGTAAATCTTCGTACGCCTTTCCGTTTTTCGTGTAGATGAATGCCAGGATAGTGACCATCGAATTGTTTACAAAATGGGCAAAAACAGGTATCCATATATTCTTTGTCCAAACCAGCATGTACCCGAAAAATGCACCTAGCAACATCCGAGGGAAGAAACCGTAGAATTGCAGATGTATAGCACTAAACACGATGGCTACTATCCAAACGGTAAGATGGCTGTTGTTGAATAATCGGTTTAGAATATGGAAGAGCGTACCCCGAAAATAGAATTCCTCAGCAATAGCCGGCAACAGGGCCAAGAGGACTATATTGAGCAGTAAGAGTGGGATACTATCGACCATAATGACTCTCTCGAACAGCACCTTCATGCTTTCTTCCTTGTCATGCATCCATTGTTCTACATCACGTAGAGCTTCGGGCAAGGACATTTGTGCATTCCACTCGCTGACGAGGTGCATGAGTGGACTGAACGCGAAGAGGAATACAAAGGTGATAAGCCATATCTGCTCTCCCTTAGATTGTCGCGGGAAATATATTTGATACCGCTCTATACGTTGTAAGACCAAAGGTGGAATAAGAAAAGTACCTACCGTGCCTGCCATCAGCAGAAGATATAGGATGAAAGGTTTGTGTATGTAGGAATTGACCGATTTGCCTTGTTTCATCAGATCTTCCATTCCACCATTCCAGATAAAATCTATGGCCACGACCAAAAACTGCAGGACAAATGTGCTCACCAATGTAAGTGCCAGCAGGTAAACAAGTGATGTCCAAGAGGTATGGATGTGGCCGGTATGTTGATTCATGTCCTAAAGATAGCGATAACTCTCCAAGAGTTTTCAAAACCTTTGGAGAGTTTTTTGTCAATTGACCCGTATCGGATCCCCCGGTTTCTGAATGCTCTTGTATGGATAGGTTTTCATCTCTTCCAATAGAAGTTTTACTGTTCTTTCCAACTGTGGATCCTTACCTTCCAACAATTCTTTTGGTGTCTGCTCGACAAAGATGTCTGGTGCGACGCCCTCGTTTTCGATGATATAATTGCCATTCAGGTCAAACACACCAAAGTTTGGTGAGGTAATGCGGCCACCGTCCAATAACGGCGGATAACCGGAGATACCGACCAGTATACCCATTGTCGTACGTCCCACAAGCTTACCCAATCCCTTGAAACGGAACATATACGGCATCATATCGCCACCGGAACCTGCATTTTCGTTGATGATCATCGCTTTGGGGCCATATATACCGTTGCCGGGTGTGGTGAATGGCTTGCCATCACGGATACCCCATCCGGCGATCAGGTCACGGGATAGGAGGTCGATCACATAATCCGCAACAGAACCACCCCCATTGTTCCGCTCATCTAATAGGAGTGCTTTTTTGTCCATTTGAGAGAAATAGTACCTGTTGAAATTGGTATAACCTTCTTGCCCTGTATTCGGCATATAGACGTAGGCAATCTGTCCGTTGCTCCATGTCTCAACTTTCCTGCGGTTGCTCTCTATCCAATCCATCCGGCGCAAATTGATTTCGTCCGAAAATGAAATAGGCTTGACGGTGACGGTGCGTGCTCCCTCAAACTTCGGTTTGGTATGTATATGCAGTGTGACCTGTCTACCTACTTTTTGCTCAAGCAATTTGTAGATATTCTGAAGTTTGGTCAGTTGTACGCCATCCACTCCGACAATGTAGCTTCCTTCCTTAATATTCAGCCCGGGTTCGGCCAAGGGAGCTTTGAACGAAGGGTTCCAGTCCAACCTCGAAAAGATCTTGGTGATCTTATAGCCCCCATCTTGTTCGACAAGGTCTGCGCCCAATGTACCTGTGTTGACAGATGGCGATGAGGGTTGATCTCCCGGATAGATATAGGCATGGCCTACGACCAGTTCGCCCATCATTTCATTGAGCAGATAACCCAGATCCGAGCGGTGATTGACATAGGGTAAGTATTTTTCGTATTTGGCTTTGATAGCAACCCAATCAGCTCCATGCATATTCTCTACATAGAAAAATTCCTTTTGCATACTCCACACCTCGTGGAATACCTGTCTCCACTCTGCTGCCGGGTCTATTTCAAAGCTAAAGTTTTTGAAATCCAGCTTGCCGCTTTGGGGAGTAGGTTTTTGGCCGGCATTGACGATATAATAGTCTTTTCCACTACTGTACATCATTTTCTTACCATCTGCGCTGATCGCAAAGCCTCCTCTTGCATTTTCGACGATAGTTCGGCTTTCCATTTTGTTGAGGTCGTATACTCCTATGGTGCTGCCACGCTGGAAGGTCAATACGTTTTCTGTCAAGCCGTTCAATCGATAATATGCAGGAGGTAACGGTAGCGCTACAATGCGGTTGTTGATCTGCTCAAAGTCTACCGCTATTTTTTTGACCTCAGGTTTGATATTCTTTTTCTCTGATTCTTTGGCATCTGGTTTTTTCTTTTCAGTCTTCTTTTTATCTTTTTTGTCCTCTTGTTTTTCTTCTTTTTTATCTTCTGTCTTTTCCTCTTTCACCACTTCTTCGTCACTCTCGTTCTTAAAAGGCGAAGGTGTATTCTTGGACAGGATAAATGCATAGACACTGTAATTTGGACTGCGTTCGTAGGCGGACATGTGCAATCCGGAGTTGGTCAGCCCGGTATTGGTACTCGCTGTAAAAAATAAGTATTTGCCATCACGGCTGAACGTAGGTTGTGCCGTAGCACTCATGCCGTCTGTGATCTGATGTGTCTTTTTGGTCTCTAGGTTGTACATGAATATGGCTCGTACACCATTTTTTAGACTTTTGACATAGGCTATCCAATTTGAATCACTGGACCAGGAAGGTTCAAAATGGTTGCGGGTACGGCCTGTGATAGAGGACAATGTATCCGAATCGACCAACATTACATTCTTGGTTGTGATGTCTACGTAATAGAGATTGAGGTGCGCATCGTTGAAAAATAGCTTTTTGCTGTCTGGTGACCATACTGGATCGAAATAGAATGCCGTCGTCCCCAAAGAGATATAAGTCGGTTGGTCTATCGCCTTTTGATCCCGAAGCACCAACTCATATTTTCCATTTTTATCCGATAGATAGGATATCCACTTGCCATTGGGCGACCAGGCAGGGAAACGTTCGTGACTGCTTGCAGATACGGAGATATTGCGGGCGTCGCCCTTTTCCCGTGGAACAGAGATGATTTCTCCACGGCTTTCGAACAATGCCCGCTGTCCTGTAGGCGAAATATTAAAATTTCTGATGTCAGCAGAGGCTTGTACATAGCGAGGACGTTTGTATAGAGGATCCATATGGACGGTGATCTTTAAGCTATTGACCTGTCTGGTAGACAGATTGAGGATATGTATCCGACCATCGTATTCAAATACCAACTCATTGCCCGAACCTTGCAATGTACGTACATCATAATCTGCGTAGCTTGTCAACTTCTCGATATTTTTGGATTTAACATCGTAGCTGAAGATATTGACAGTCCGATCCCTATCGGACAGAAAGTACACTTTTTGTCCTAACCATATGGGCTTGACATCGTTGCACTGTTTGCCGGGAACGATCTCTATGTTTTTTGTCTTGGTGTCAAAAATCCATATTGAGGGCATGCCTCCTCCTCTGTACCGTTTGAACGCGACACGATCGCGCTCTGTAGGATCTCCATTTTTGAGATAGGCCCAATAGCGTCCGTCTGGAGAAGGAGAACCTTGATAGGCTTCGGGCATAGACAGCGGTGTCGCTAGACCAGGGGTCAGTGTAGCCTTATACAGTCTGGAGCCCAATGAATATTGAAATTCCCTTGTTGTCGTAAAGTATACTTCATGGTTGTTCAGCCACCCTCTCACGATATCCGATGCCGGATGAAAGGTAATACGCTGGGGCTCGCCTCCTTGTACTGGAATAGTGTACACATCGGTGTTCCCGTCATAGTTGCCCGTAAAGGCAATCTGGGAGCCATCGGGCGAAAATATAGGATTGAGCTCTACTCCCGGATTGGAGGTCAGCCGTCTGGGATGCTGTCCATTCTTGTCAACAACCCAAATGTCTCCACCATATACAAAGGCTACATGGGATGGACTGATGCTGGGGTTTCGTAATAATAGCGTCTCTTCCTGGGTATACCCTTGAGTAATACAGCCTAGGAGTAGGGCACAGCTTAAAAGGTTTGCTATCTTTTTGAACATAAAAATATGCGATATGATGACTAAAGCCCAAAGATAGAAGTATCTGTACGGATTGCATTTATTATATCCAACTTGTTGCAGAGTAGGAAATGTAAATAAATGTTAAAAAAATGACTTCCTTATTTTTTGGTACAAAACTTGGCCTACTACCTAAAAAAGGAGGGGTTATGAAAACAAGGATGACACTTTTGAGCGCTTTTGCAGTGATGGCATTGGTGCTATTCTCCTGCACGAAGGAGACAGTAGATAATATAGGTAGGGATGCGGCATTGAACATTATCGTAACGGGCAATTGGGAAAAGGCAACCAGAACTATATCCGGAAATGAGAATCCGGACCTAAACATCACAGAGGAACTTTTAGCCGAAGACGAAACGATCAACTTTGATAAGGATGGCAAGGCCTACGTGAGAAAAGAGGGCAATGATGTACGTACATACGACTATGAAATGCCCTCAGCAAAGGAAATGAAATTTGATGGCTTGACCTATGCCATACAGGAAACCATCGTACAGTCTATCTCCACATTGACCTTGGTAAACCACACCGGGCCAATTCGTACCGAGATTGTCTTTAAAAGAAAAAGGTAGGTAAGTTTATATAATGGTTGATTGGTTTGGAGCGTACTGTATCAGTGCGCTCCTTTGTTTTTTTCCTCAATCCAGAGCGAAAGGTATTTAGTGGATTGTAAGGTATGGTGACGTAGCATACGGCCAATGAAATTTTTACGTCTATGGTTTTCCAGGTTCTGGCATAGGTCGTGACATTTCTCCAAAAGGTCGAACGAAGGCCGGAGATCGGCAAAGGTTTTGTTGAAGAGCGTGAACCCGTTTGCCTGGGCTTGTATCCATTCTTCTTTGTGGTTGTACAGGGCAAGGGATTTTTGTACAAAATCCACTATGTCGTCGGCAATGAAACCGTTCCACAGCCCTTCTTTGGCCATGCCTTCGGCGCCTATGGTAGAAGAGACCACAGGTATACCGCCATGCATGGCATCCACAAACTTGCCTTTCATACCTGCACCTACAGGTATGGGGGCGAGGAGTACACGGTATTGCGCCAAGGTAGACCGTGCATCCTCGGCTCTACCTTTTATCAAAAAACCTTCACGGAGTTGGTGCAGTTGAAGGGCTTTTGGCGGCGTGTAGGCTCCGTAGATGTGCAGTTTTGCCTGGGGCAGTTCCTTGCGTATCCGTGGCCAGATGTCCCTTTTGAGTATCTCCACGGTCTTCCAATTGGGTTCATGGATAAAATTGCCGATAAAAACGAAATCTTTACGTGCTTCGAAAGAAGGCAAGGCTGATATATGCGCTGATGTAATAGCTTCTTCGCAGAACGGCAAAAAATAAATAAGCTGTTCGTGGATGTGGAATTCTTCGGTGAGCAGTTGCATTTCGGCTTCCGAGATTACCAAAGAGAGGTCACAACGATAGATAGAGGCGATTTCGCGAAGAGCCGTATCGTTATAGAGATCTATGGGACGATCTTTTTTATAGGCTTCCAACCGTGCCGCCCGAAGTAGATGTAGATCCTCTGTATCAAGGATCTGTACCGTCTGTGGACAGGAACGGGTCACCCGCCACCCGTATTGTTCCTCGATCATGAAGCGGTCGAAAATCACAATATCTGGTCGAAGATCCTGTATAAAATAATCAAATGAGGAATCGTTGAGGAGGATGGTATGTTCGGTTATCCCTAGGTCGGACAAGGGATAGGAATATTCGGATTTTGAAGCAGAGGATGCGAAATGCACCTCATATTGCTGCTGAAACAGCTTGATCAACTGTAATATGCGCCATCCCGCTGCGGAGGAAGTCGGCTCCGGCCATACCAATCCAATGAATAACACGCGTTTCACACGTCGAAGGTACGTAATTTTTTCTCTTGTAGAGACGTAAGATCTTACGTCTCTACGGAGTTTATTTGTTATTTTTGGTTTTTAACATTGATACGATATGCTAGGACTAAAACTGTTGACAGACCCACGCTGGGCAAACATCGCCGAATCCAATTTGGAAGAAATACTGACCGACCACGCTTGGTGTGAACAAAAGGCGGCATCCAATGCCATATCCTTGATCACCCAAAATTCGGAATATCAGGATCTGGTACACGAATTGACAGCTATTGCTATCGAAGAGATGGAGCATTTCAAGATGGTCATCGACATCATTAAAGAGCGTGGCTATACCTTGGGGCGTGAGCGTAAGGATGATTATGTAGGGCAGTTGATGAAGTTTGCCAAGAAAGACGGGTCGCGCAATCAGGCATTTATCGACCGTCTACTGTTTGCAGCGATGATTGAGGCCCGTAGCTGTGAGCGGTTTCGGGTACTGTCGAAAAATATCCAGGATGAGGAGTTAGCCAAATTCTACCACGAACTGATGGTGTCTGAGGCCAATCATTATACGACGTTCCTCAATTTTGCCCGTAAATATACGATCGATGTGGATGTGGATAAGCGCTGGAAAGAGTGGTTGGACTTTGAGGGAGAGCTGATACAATCCTACGGCAACAAAGAATATATACATGGGTGATGGGCTTTTGGCTATAAGCCTTAGGCAATAGGTTTACTGCTTATGGCCTAGAGCTTATAGCCTATTGCTATATCCGGATTAAACTATATTTTTTACTTTTTATTTTGAAAGAATGTTAGAACTAGGAATAGGCATGTTTGGGGATCTTCAGATCGATCCCGTCAGCGGACAAATCCAATCTCCACAGGAGCGTCTCCAAGAGATTATTGAAGAAGTCAAACTCATGGACGAGGTTGGACTGGACTTTTTTGGTATCGGTGAGCACCACAGGCCCGATTATGCCGTAGCTGCACCGGAGATTGTCTTGGCGGCAGCCTCCACGGTCACCAAGAATATTAAATTGGGCTCAGCTGTTTCGGTCTTGAGCTCGGCAGATCCGGTCAAATTGTATCAAGACTTTGCAACGGTAGATCTGATCTCTAATGGCCGGGCCGAACTGATGGCAGGCCGGGGATCGTTTATTGAATCTTTTCCGTTATTCGGCTATGACCTAAAAGATTACAGTGAACTTTTCGAAGAAAAGTTAGAACTATTGCTCAAATTGAAAAACAATCCAACTATCAATTGGACAGGAAAATTCCGCAAAACTTTGATCAATCAAGAAGTTTATCCCCGACATACTGAAGGGGGACTTCCGATCTGGGTGGCCGTAGGGGGTACGACTTCGTCTGTCATCCGTGCCGGAAAACTGGGATTGCCGGTCATGTTTGCTATTATAGGCGGCGTCTGGGAACAGTTTATGCCTTTATTTGAGGTGTACAGACAGGCTTATGAGGAGAATGGGCATGACATGGATAAATTTCAAGTTGGGGTACATATGCATGCTTTTTTTGGAGAAAACAGCAAGGAAATTTCAGACAAATACTATCCTCTGTACTCTACACAAATGAACAGGATAGGTGCGTCGAGGGGTTGGCCTCCTTATCAGCGATCGCAGTATGATTTTGGACGTTCGTCCCATGGTCATCTGGTCGTAGGTGATGTCAATGAAGCTGTCGATAAGATTTTGGCCGTTAGCGAAACTTTTGGGTTGACACGCTTTTCTGCACACATGGATGTCGGAGGCCCCAACCATAAGGACATGATGAAATCTATCGAAATTTATGGGACACAGATTGCTCCTAAAGTGAAGGAAACTGCAAATAAATAGTAGAGTTTTTGAACTCTACTATTTATTTGCATTGATGAGCATACACTCCAATTCTGCCAGATCTTTGGCAATGATGTCAGGAACTGTATCCGATTCACGCACAATATCCATAGTTGTTTCACCCGAAAGTACCAATACACCGATAGCTCCGGCATTGTGAGCCATTTTAACATCTGTATATATTCTATCCCCGACCATCAGCACTTCGGAAGGATGTAACTTATAGCGTGTCAGGATACCGTCCAGCATACCTGGGTTGGGCTTGCCGATGACTTTGTCAGGCAGTCGGCCTGTAGCGTATTCTATACAGGTATAGATGGCTCCACAGTCTACCAAAATGATTTTCTTGTCGGTCGGGCATACACGATCGGGATTGGTGGCGATATAAGGTAGTTGTTGTGCTACCCACCACGAAGCCCTGCATAGGCGTGCATAGTTAAGAGTCATATCAAAACCAACCACTACGGCATCGGGAACGTCTTTTTCATCGTCTGCTGTGGATATGAAGCCTGCCTGTTCAAACTCACTGATCATACTGGGTGTGCCCAGGATGAAAAGCCTTTTTGCTTCCGGCATATTCGTTTTTATGTATTCTATTGTGGCTTGAGCGGATGTGTACATTTCTTCTTTGGTCGCATGTATACCCATCTTATCCAGATGTGCGAGATAATCTCCCGTACTTTTCGAAGGATTGTTGGTTAGAAAAGAATATCCTATACCCATTTCCTTTAATTTGGCAAGAAAGGGAATGGTAAAGGAAAACAAGGTACTGCCATTGTATATCGTACCATCCATATCCAAGGCGATATGCTTGATGTTTTTCAGACAATCGTATAGTTTGTCGAAAGTGTCCAGTTTTGCACTATCGATATATGCGTATGCTGTCATTGTTTTAAAGTTATGGAGGTTATGAAAGTTATGGAGGTGAGGAAGTTACGGAGACCATTCGTTCATGACCTCCATAACCATTATCACCTCTGTCACTTTTGTTCTGTTTCTTCATCGTAACCATGTGCTTTGGCTTTCCACATAAGGGCGAATATGAATACGCAAAGTATGGCCATTCCGATCATCATCATAAAAACGTAATTCCAGGCGTTTCCGGGGTTCACTTTGTTGATAGTGTCCACCATGTAACCAATCCCGACTCCGGATACCAGGCCGCTTGCATAACCAAATATACCAACCACGCCATTAGCTGTAGCGGCGGCTCTGTTGGTTGCCTGATTGGCGGCGGCAATACCGATAAGGGCTTGTGGGCCATAAATAAAGAATCCGGCCATGGCCAAAGACAATATCATGCCCCAGGACGGAGTATCGTCCGGCAAATACAGAAAGATAGTCATGAACAGGGCTACGCCTATCATACAATATAAAGAGGTACGGTGGGCTTTTCCCGCAAGATACCTGTCAGTCACCCAGCCCGCGGCCAACATACCGACGATACCGAAAATTTCAAATACTGCTACTGTCCATCCTGCATTGGTCAATGTCATGCCGTGCGCTTCTTTCAAAAACGTCGGTCCCCAGTCCAGTACGGCAAAACGAACCACATAAACGAAGAAATTGGCTATTCCCAATATCCATATCCACTTATTGCGATACACCGCTTTACGTACAAAAGCCTTGAACTCAGCAGAGGAATCCTTCCCTTTTTTATGCGTTTTATGCAACTCGGGCAAACCTACCGAAGATGGTGTATCGCGTAAGCCAATGAATAGACCTATTGATCCCATCAACGCAATAGCAGCTGGTATCCAAAAACACCACTTCCATGCCCCATAGTGAGACGCGGATTCGAGTACGGTCTTCATTTTGTCGGTATCTGTAGGATCTATTTTCAAATTTGCCGCGATGGAGGCGACCACCTCCGGATTCTCGCTCATATTGGTGCCGAGCGTACCCATGATATAGCCGGCAAGAATGGCTACCAAAGCTGCTCCAATCGAGTGGGAAGTGTTCCAGACCGACATTTTTGTCGCCAGTTCATTTGGAGGTATCCAATGGGTCAATAAGCGGGCGACAGGGGGAAAGCCGCTCCCCTGGATGAGATTGTTCAAAATCAGGATGATCCCGAATATAAGTACCATCGTGTTTGTAAACATAGGGCCTTCTGTTTGCCCTGTAAAAAGTGTACTAATATCGGTGCCCCATCCAAAAGCAAAATTGGCAATAGCACATAAAAATAATCCAATGGACATGTGATAACGGGCATTCATCCTGTCTGCTATCAACCCATTGAGAAACCGTGACACTCCGTAGACGATAGTGACCAATGTCATGATAATTCCGAAACTTGTTTTTGTAATCCCGTATTCGGCCGTCAAGCCGGGAATAGCAAAGGAGAAATTTTTGCGTACAAAATAGAAAATAGCATAGCCTATCATGGTGACAATGATCGTGCGTGTCTGCCAGTATTTGAATGTTTTGGACGTTGATCCAGATGAAACTGTTTCTTCTTTCATGTCTTTTGATTTAGGTTGCCCCGTTCATTTTTCAAATAATGGGTTAAATTAATGATTTTCTTTCACTAACCCGTTGTGCATTTTAAATGATGCTAATTTTTAGATTGTTGATGTTTCTGTTGAATATATTTTTGTTGATGTACTGAATAATTGTCATTGCAGTGATTTTTGTCAATATCCTGGTTTTGA